>Ga0307512_10000086_pt1 | contig 110770 bp, 113 predicted proteins | sample 14_EM_MG_FD_200267 | JGI IMG/M metagenome (GOLD analysis project Ga0307512, IMG submission 200267) | Populus trichocarpa ectomycorrhiza microbial communities from riparian zone in the Pacific Northwest, United States - 14_EM | ecosystem: Host-associated > Plants > Roots > Unclassified...
GCAAGGAAGAGGAGAGCATCACAGGGGAAATCCCTCCTGTGCTCAATATGTAATAGTTGGAAACAGATGGGAGTTCGGATTCCTTCGGCTCGTATGACCTCTCGTGAAACAACCGTTCCCAAGTATCAAACCCTTTTAGCTTATCCTCTTTTCATCTTCACTCTCAATGCCTACCATACTGAGCTGTAACCAGCAGTAAAAACTCACATGACAATCTTATTAAACCGAGACTCTGGCCCGCTGCCTTGGAACCGCATTCCGCATGTTTTTCGTTTATTCGCACTACATTACAGGCCCTCACAACGGCGTTCAGTCCCATTGCAGAAACAGTTCCTGGATACTACATCACTAAACAAGCTCAAGCTCGCCTAAGAGATTATGAAGACGCCGAGCAGGACAATTCGAGTCCCGACAAAGGCCGGAAAAGGGGATTTTGGCCGATTTTGGTTTTCTCGTACCCAGCCTCTTGTGACTAAGCTCGCAAGCTTGTTTGACACGAGATGACTGAGCTTGAATCGGTACTCTATGCGAACCCCGGAATTTATCTTATCATGCTGCTGTTACTGCTACTCTTCGACATGCTGACCACTGCCCATCAATTACCAGAACAAGTGAACACCTGTTTGTACCAAATGGTATAGAAGTAATCAAGCAGAAACCCAAACAAATGCGCTTGTCCCAGACTTTATCTTCCTGCGGGGTTTACAAAGCGCAGGGGGGGGGATCACCAAACAAATAGAATGTGGGAGTAAGAGCAGCAGTGGGGATTTTCCCTAGGTCATCCAGAGGGGGAGGGAAGCTAGGCAATGTCATACTCTAGATCTCTAGATAGAGTGAATACAGTACTTTATGATTAAAACAAAAAACAAAAACAAATAGAGTTCTCTACAAAGTTGTCACCTAAATTTAATACATGTGGCCCAAACTTGCCTTCGGCTCCTTTGGGCGTGTAACTAAACGCTCCCATGGTTATCGTTTCGGTCTCGGTTGCCCCGCGGAAGTGTCCCTTATTGCATTAATATTTTCGTAAGAATAACTTTGTAGAGCTCACTCTCCTCTTTCATTCGCACCTACTCTCGCCTCCTGGAGAGGCCTAGTTGAAAGGTTATTTGTAGCGAAAGACTGCAGAGCAATGGTGGTTGCTGAAGCTCCCTAACAACCAAAGTTATGGATTTGAACCATATCAAGAGTTTCTTGATAGGAGATTCCCTTTTCCTCGAGATCAACGATAAACTACAACGAAAGCGTCACTACTATTTTTAGGGGATAGATGGACTGTGGTTTCGCGGATCTACATCTCACCGCAACGCCACCAATGTAACCAAGAGTTCCTTGACAACATGGCCCTCGTACTGGTTTCGGATACTGGTTCACAAAATGTCGTCCGGCCGTACAATCGTTGGGTTCTTCAATCTGAGCCACCCAGCTAGTTGTTGGAGTGGGTATAAAGCTTCAAGTATAATCTTGGGGACCTAGAAGAAGTCAATCAATGGCTTTGTGAGAGTTGTAAAGGCTCAGTATGATGATTAATAATCAGGCGGATCTAAACACCTACTTAAGCGTATACTGGAACGGGCGCATGTAGGGGACTTGATAGTAAAGGAGTATAGTAAGCACATGAGCTGGTGTAGAGATCTCAGACACTCCGAAGAGCGCCTAGGGAGAAGGAAAGCGCCTGAAGCATCTCGAAGAGGCGTAGAAGCTGCCCTATCTAACGTAACGTTCGATCGTGCATGGAAGCTGCCTACTTGATCGTGCGTGGGAAAGGCAGAAGTTACCAAACGTAAAGCCCGAATGTGTGTGATGTATGGAATGGTTCGGGCATCTGGGGAGCCACAAGCGCACCGATCCCACCTGCTGTGGAAATCCCGGATGGAACCCTGTGTAGACAAAGCCTAATATTTCTCGGGTACCCAAGTTTTTTTGTTGTCTAAGCCGTCCTAAATTGCTTCCTAGTCTATATTGTCTCCTGTAGTTGCGTTTATTTGTGTTGGGGATTAGTAAAGTCGAGGTTTTTGAAAATGGGCCCGAACAATGGGCACAGAAGCCCAATTAACGACGTCAAGTACCTTCAAATAAGTCCATCCTTGTCAGGACACCTTTAGGTAGAGTAGAGTGGATGCTGGAAATGCTATCTTGAGCTTGACATGCCTATCTAGATTGTTTGGTAGTTACTTTGCTTTCGCTGTTGATAGATTCAATTATCACGCTTGCTGCTAGCAGCTTGAACACACTGGGACCGGGCGGCTTTAGCCACGATTCAATCCAACTTAATCTGATGCTACTTATATATCCCTCGGCGCCTCGTGCGGCACACATGCAATACTCTAGAAAAGCCACGTCCTAGCCAGCCAGCCTTTTATTTCACACATAAACCCCTTTAGTAAGCCCAAAATGTTGGAGATATTGACCCCAGACTCCAATCTACCCCACGTGCACGAGCTTTCCACCAGCGTGAGATGATGATAAACAGCTTCAGCTTTAGCGCCCGGGATTCAATCCGTTACGAAATATCAAGCCTTGACCTGAGTACCTTTGCTTATTCCAAGCATCTATATCCATCAAATTCTAGTGTATGTACTACGTAGCTATCTCTCATCTCTCGTCTCTGCCACGTAAGGAGATATGTAGATGCTTTTACACGGTTTCTCCTAACAGGGTGTGGCACGGAAGGCGTGTGGCAGTTTCTCTGGACTTAATAGAGGCGTTTCGCACGCTTGAAAACTTTCATCCGATCTTTATGGTGCTGATTGTATACCTCTTAGTATAGTGAAGCGCATGAAAGTAGAGCTTGAAAGTAAATAAAATTTCAAGCAGTGCGAAAGCGATTCTAATAGATACATTTTAATTCCAATCATGGCTAGTGTACGTCACACAACTTCTAGCATCAACAAAATCCAAACCCAGTCTTATGTCCCGAGTATCTATTTTCTATCACCGCTGGAGACACTGATATAGAGTTCTATTAGAGGTTTAAGAAATAAAGAAACTGTAAATCTATCTAATATGTGTTGGGAACTGAATGACCGTTGTTTCGAGCTGGCAGGATTAAACGTTTGCGTATAAACGTAGTTTGGTGTTGAAATTTGAGGTATGATACAATGTTGAAACACTCATCTTGACTAAATCTCCATATTCATATTTTGTTCGTTGTGAAAATATCAACTGTGGGGGCCATTTGAATCAATTGAGATATAGTGATTCCAGTCGCACTACCCCCTTCCCCCTATATCCCAGCTTGTTCGTGGAGGGAACCCCTGAGATTGGCCCGAGTGCTATTTCATGCATACGCCTCATGGTAAGCACGCCTCGAATTCTGACGAAATAATCCCCTAAGCCCTCTAACTCCCCTCCGCCCAATATCTCCCACCGCATAGCAGGCACACCTCCCAACCCCCCCAAACTGCCTCTACCAAACCCGCACAGTTTCTCCCCTTTACGTGGCCTCCTAGCACCGTTCTGGCACAGACAGTGCATTCCCTCGTCTCCTTCGGATCCGTAATCGGCAAGAAAGTAAGTGCACACCTTGAGAAGCGATGACCACTGGTACACTCTGCGATCCTGAGATCCCTCCAAACTACACCCTCATTGCAAATCCTGCATTTCTCAAGACTACTCACAAAGCCATTCTCGACGTTCATCTCTGCCTCGTTTCCCTCACCACTCGCAGCCTGTGTTCGCATGCTGATTATCCCAAGCTCCAAGTCGAACTGTGTCTCCGGGGGTGTATTAACATCTAGCCATTCGAATACAGCCTTAGCTAGAGAGAGGACTGTAGGGGAAGAATAGAAGCCCATGATGCCCACACATGCCAGGGAGTACAAAATCCGCTTTGACTCTAGGTCTTCGGAGAGACTGCGTGGGGCGGAGAGGGCGGTGGCGATAGAGGCGGCAATTATGTGGGGATTCTCTGGAAGCAGCTCCGAGGCTTGGTGACGCTGGTGCTCGAGAAGCTTCAGTGCTACCGAATAACGCTGTGCATTGAGGGGTGTATCAAGGAGTGTGTGTTTCGCTAAAAATTCTTTCACGTCTTCTCCTTTGGAAAAGGAGATGGTATCCAGGTTGGGTTCAGCAGCGGTGGCGGAGATAGCAGCATGGATACGGGAGGTGAAAGACTCGCCAAGTGCCATCACTTCCAGGAGAACCATTTCGGTAGAGATAGTGATAGGATTTGGCAGTACGCCCTCAGCGCTAAATTCAAAGCCTTTCCAGCTCCCACTTGACCCTGGCGCCGTGCCAAATATAATTGCCGTCTTCTCGTTGCTGCCTGTTATATACTCGAGGCTATCTTTTGGATGGAAGCTTGCTGCAATTGCTGTGATACCGCCAATTGTAGAGACGGCGAGGCCATATCCACGGATGGATGCAGTAGGGATCTCAAATTCCGCCATGAAGTCCTGCTTCATCTCCGTAAGAATGGCGGGCCATGTTGACGAGATGCTGCGAAGTTCCTCGTCAGTGGGGGCATCGGGCATGAGAATATCGCCCGAGGTGTGTACAATTGAGGTTGAGGTAGGAGCTCCCGAGGGTGTAGAAGAGATTGTGTAAGTTATGTTCTGCAATTTGCCCTGGGCAGTGAGTATCTGGATTATAGTAGTATTAGGGATGTTGGAGGGTGCAAAGGAGAGACCTATTGGCTTGCATTAATAGCTATCATTCGTTCTATAAATGAGGGTGCCATACCAGAAACTACTTCAATGAAGTCGTTCTTGAAATCTTCCTTACATAGGAGTTGGCCGAGCATATCAAAAGTCACTACCGTCGTGCACATCTGTGCAGAGAACGCGAGTACTATCTTGCCCCCAATATCTTCCGGTGCAAAGGCAACCGAGAAAACGGGATGTCTCTCTGACATAGCCCTTCCAATCACTACTGGATCGCCTAATACAGTTGCCTTTGGTACTGTACTGTCTCCCATATCAAATGCCACTTTAGACACCCTCACCATCCCGTTCCAAATATACGCCAACAAGGCCCAATCTGCACCGAGCCCGCCATCAGCTCAACAACCTAGGCCTCGCCGGGTATACTTACGTTTTGCATCCTCACACCGTACCCAAGGACTCCAGCGCAGTGTCTGAATATGTGTAACCCTCTTCCCTAACGACTCCCCAACATCCTTCTCTGTGAATGGTGTGATATGTCCTACAACTTCCTTCTTATCAAACGCAACTCTGCAATCTCAGCATCCCCATTAGCCTCCCTTCCCAGTCATCAAAAGCGAGTGGGTAGAAAAAGAACCTAAGCAATACAATCTCTAGAAAATCGTTCCCGATAGCCACAAATGACTCTCCCCATCGGTTGCCGTCAATCCTGCAAGGCGGACTCCACGCTATACTCTTACACCTCGCGCGCAGCCGCTTTCTTGCAACATCCTCCACCTCTTCCCCCTCACCACTTGGCAGTCCGCCGTAATCGCTGATCAAAGGCGTGAGGTCATGGACCAAACGCATATCACCGGCGACATGACCCACAGGCTCAAAGATGTATAGTTTGTGATTCGTGCTTACGACGGCGAGAAGGCATCGACGGTAACGGGAGGCGCCGAGGGGAGACCAGGCGAGCTGCTTCGCATATCCAGGACCTTGTTCTTCTCCGATTGAGTAGAGCTTCGCTATCATTCCACGGTGAGCTGGGCGCATAGCTACTGTAGCAGTATCGGAGAAAACCTTCGGCAGGCACAATCTCATCGTCCATAGAGTCTACGATGAGCTGCCTCATATTCGCGCGTAAAATCCAGAACTGTTGTTTGCTCTTTGTTGAGCCATCTGGAGTGACGCATCTCGGAACCTTGCGCCGTTAGATGTGTTTCCTCAGCAGCGCGCAGGAACAAAGTATTCTACCAAGATCATAACATCCTCTCCTGCAACCACTGCCAGCGCACCCTCGGGACTCCAGGAAAGACAATTTGTAACGGTGGGTAGAACCTTTAGGCGCACAGTCTTAAGCATGGTTTCTGGTTGCTTGTAACGGAGTTGTCGGTGCACAAGGAGGACATGGATACTAAATGGTTGTGGGGTAGACGTTAGGCGGTGTAAAAGTGTACTCTAATACTGTAACAGTAATAGTAACAGCGAACTTAATAAACTGGAAGAGTTGACGTGAGTCCCTAAGTCCCTGAGCTCCTGCTTTCTGCAAGATTATGTTCCAGCAAGTTACGAGACTAAAAAATTGGTGGGCTGGAAGGCGTTCACAGGCCATGATTTACACCCGGTATGGTCCGGATGCTGCGAGTTGCAATTCGAGGCACCTACCAGCAATCATCCACCCTCCCCATGCCCCGCAAGGACCGAAGCAATACCTTTCTTTCAAATCTATCCCAAGCTAAACAGACCTACACACCATGAACGCCGTTTTTACAGAACCTTCTTCCGAAACCCAGGCCCGTATCTATCATTCTCTCCACCTCATATCTCCCTTCACCTTCTGCTCAACAACCCTTCTCACCACCATCCCCACCGTCTCTTTCCCGTCCATATCTACATCCTCCCTTGCATCAAGCGCACACTCTCTCCTTCCCTCCTCTACCGCACGTGCAAACCCAGCCTCATCAAACGACCCAATTGATTCGGCAAAGACACACCTACCTCCCTTAGCAAACGCTAGCATATGTCTGCTCCCACCATTCCCTCCCTCGTCTGCGTCCAAAAACACCGTAGTAGCGACCAAAACGCTCATCAAAGGCGTCCCAGCATCAATAAGCGCAAGCGTGGCAGCATTGAGACATACGGGGAGAATGGCGGTGGAATCAGAGTGGTCTTCCGCTTCGACGAGTTGGACAGCGATCTGAAGAAGGGTGCGGGGGTGGTGGGTACGGATGATAAGGGGTGATAAAGCTGAGAGAAGCCGAGACTCAAGGGCGCGTTCACGGGTACCTTTGCCATATTAGCAAGCATCAAAAGAAGGGGGAAGAGAAGCTACCTCCGACGCCAATCGCAGGGCGCACACTGACTTCGATGAAGGTTTTATTTGGGAGTTCGTCGCGTGGTTTTACTTCCATGGGCCCGGCGACTGAGGCGATAACAGTTGTGAAGCCTGATTTAAAAGTTGCCGAACCATCGGCATTACGGAGGAGGGTGAGTGAGGCGGCGATAGCCATAATAGTGGTGGTGGTAGTGGAGTGGTATTGGTGGTATGATGATGTGCAGAGGCTGAAGTTTGCTTGGGAGCCGCTTCAACCCGTTTCTTCATGACGACACCACAAATAAATAAATGACATGACCCAAACATTAACCAACAGCTTGTGGAAAAGAAAAGAGGATGCACAATCCATAACCAGTACCAAATCAATGTGTCTCACCCCTTCAATTAATCCTCATCTTCTTCCCCGTTAAATAAATCGAGACTGAGGTTGACCGGTGGCTTCTCCCTCTGAAACGAATTCTGGGGAAGGCTACTCCTCCTAACCTTCTCTTTTTTCTCACTTAGGCCACCATTAACCAGGCCTCTTTCTCTCTCTTCCTCTCTCTTCCTCTCCTCTTCTACCTTCCTCCTTTCTTCCTCGGGAACCATATCCTCCGGCACTCCATTGGGCCCAGTCATCGCCAGCGCGCCCAGCTTCATAACCACCTCGTTGGGCCAAGGCGTAAAGGGCATCATCCCACTTGGGTCCAACGCGAAATCCTCCTCAGAGAGTCCTAGTGGAAGTTTTCCTACCTCTGCCTCCGCTACCGGCTTGGTTTCCGCCTCAGCATTGGGTTGCGCAGGCTGCGGAGGGAGCACAACACTGGCGAACTTCTTAAATGCTGCTGGATTAGGGGGTCTCGAAAACTTTGAGATTTTTGAGGCGTACGACAGGAGCTGGGTATACGAGACCTCCTTAGGTTGCGGTGTTGAAAACTTAGTCGACGGCACGTCGAGCAGCTGTTGCCGTGTCTCGGAGAGTGTAGTAAGGAGGCCGGTGAGGCGTTCGTCTAGGGCATTCGAGGTTTCACGGAGGGAAAGGATTTGTTGGTGGGATTGTTGGTGTTCATCTACTGTTCAATGTTAGACACGAGCTGTATGTGTGGGATAGCGGGGGTACTGAACGCTTTTCTAGGGTAGCCGTGAGCTCATCATCGGCTTGAACTAGAGCTTGTGCAGCTGCTGGTGACGGGTTATAAGACGACACCGACTCTATAAGTGCCTGCAGATGGAGCTCAAGGTGGTCGAGAGCTTTTTGCACAGAAGCGTTCATCGTCTAGGTTTGAGTAAAGGGCGAATGATTGGAGCACAAGTGGCTTACTGAGAGCAACACACAGCAACCTAATCCCGAGTCGGACAAGCGTATTCTTAATTTCTGTCTGTCACAGTTCATGACTCGACACTTATAATTTACAAATTATTACATATATAAGATCTGAGACGTGTTACAGACCCCATACAAGCTCAGTTACTGGGGCTGATGTCTCCTGTATATATCTCCAGTCTTTCTCCTTCTCTTCTCTCTGTACCATAGTCTATGCACACAGTTCTCCCCTCCATATTCGCAACACGAACTTTTATTGTTGGTCTAAGTAAGAACTACGGAGCAGGAACTACTCCCTTTAGGTTAGATATGTGCCTCAACTACCTAATTGTTCCTTCTTTACATTCACGATCCTACCCTCCACTTTGGGGGAAATAGAGCTAGTCCAATTCACATCTTGCTCCTCATAAGAATCACCAGTCTTCACGCCTGCCAACCTGGCCCACTTACTACCCGCCTTCTTGACCAAGTTGTGAATCTTCTCCTCCTTAGTCATCTCGGGTTCGTGAACAATGTTCTCAAATTCGTCATTCTCGTTTTCGCTTCCACTTGCTTGGTCATCGTCGTCGAGTTCTTCGTGTTTGTGCGCGGCTTCTGACTGGACGAGTGAACCCTTGGCTTTCATATCCTGCTTCAGTTCACCAAAGAAATTGTGATAGAAGCCACCACGAGACCATTTGCCGAGAACTTTGAGTGAAAGGAAGTACTGGCGAAGAATCATAGAGATCAGAACCCCATTCTCTTCGTCAACGACCTCTTCGGCGCCTTCTTTTTTCGACAGTACCTCGTATCCGTCCTTGCCTCTTGCCATGTAACCTAGATTCAAGGAAGTCTGAGTTAGAGGCTATTTTACAACAAGTCACGGATAATCTTACTCCTAGTCGCAAGCGTATACTTCTTATCTAGTACGATTTTGTCTGACCCAATTCTGCAGGAAAGGATTCTCGAGCCCTCAGGCAAAGAGGAATCGAAGGTGTAGGAGATGTTAGAAACGTGTGCGAAACGGCCTAGTAAGCCGCTGCGTTAGTTTTGGATCAAGAAAGCTCGTCTGCTCGGCAGGAACCGCAGCACCTTCAAGAGCAGGGAGCTTTGAAACTCCATTCTCCAGGGCTTTCACAATCGATGACCCAGTAACCCTGATTACCAAAATTGGATCTTCAAATGGAAAACAGTTGACAATGTCACCGAGCTTAATCACGCCGGGAGGGTAGATTTGGTCGCCTCGCATCGTTCCGCCAGCCATCTAAAGTGTAATCAGATCCTAAACCTATTGCGAACGCGGGATTAGATTCTACATGCCATTGCGCAATCTGTAGAATAGTAGAAACGCATCAAGTCACAGCTATCGATGGTCAGAAACAATAGTAGCAAATACTTGGGGATCCAAAAGCATACACAAAGTTTGCAATATTCGATTCCTTGCATCTAATGGTGGTGAATCGAGCATCCAATGGCACCGAAGTATAACCAATGGGCTTTTCGAGCTTTGCCTTCAATCCAGCCGTAAGGTTGTCCACAACGAGTGCAGTATTCTCATGTACAGGACTAAATTAAGGATGTAAATAAGCAATTGGATACTCCAAGATCAAACTTACTTACGTTTCCTTTGTGATATCTCTCCGAATGATGTCAAAGTTCCATCCCTCCACCGAGCCATCTACACTCTTTCTTCGGGCCTCGAGGTAACTGAGCTGTTTAAAGTCACATCCGCTTCGGATGACATGACATCGATTAACAACAACATGGGCGTAGTAGTGATCATGTCTGTCATTGAACCGTTAGCGTATCAGAATTTGCGGGGGGACATTAAATACCCTCCAAGAACAATATCAATTAAGCCTTCAGGAATATTGTTTGCTAACTTGATCTGTTTCTGGCATGAGCGGACGTCATCTATTCTCACGCATATCAGAGATACGAACATCATTTGGTTCTCTCATATGGGTGACCGCAATCACCATCTCTGCTCCTTCCTCCCTCAATTTGGGCACAAGCTTTTTCGCTACATCACTAGCACTGGTATAGACTAAGCCCGGTGGTAAGGAATTGATCGTATCCAACCATTCCCTCTCCACCAAACCAATAACCCCGATCTTTATGCCATTCGAACTCTCCAGCATCACCGTCTTCGGTAGCCCAGCAATGCTAACACCCTCTCCCAGAGCAGGATCCTCGACATTTGCGCAAAGCCACGGAAAGTTACAGAGTTTCCGAAGATGATTGAACTGTTCTACTCCAAAGTCGAGATCATGGTTTCCGAGACAAGCGACGCTAGTTTGAATCTCATTAAGGATGGGGACCATGTGGCGACCCTTCGTTACTGAAGATTCGAGAGAAGGATTGAACGCATCACCCCCGAAGAAGGTCAACAGCTCTGGCTGGCTGGCGAATTCCGGTGCACTGCGGTAGTGTGATACCAGTGAGACGAAGCGTGCAGCTCCCCCAATAGGATCGCGAGAACTAAATGTGGCGGGGTGGGATCGTCAGCCCAACTCAATGCGAATGGATTGATATTCGGTTAGAATTGAGTACGTACCCGCCTTCGATATGATAAACATCATTATAATGGAGAATACGAAGATTGGGTGTGCCGGTAGCTCCAGAGGAGTATGTGACGGAGGAAGGAGTGGTTTCAATAGTCATGGTCGGGAGTAGGAAGGTGGGGTAGCTTGAGCTTGGGATGACAAACTGTTCGGGAAACTAACGGAAGACGGGGAGAAGCCGTGCTATTTATTTGAAGAGCTCACGTATCTTAAATGGATGATGGTGAATTGGGCAAGCGGGGAGAACCAACCGTTTAGAATTGCTCTACTTAGGTGGTTGTATCAATGAATGCAGAACATACTCAAGTAGGCAAGTACCTAGGAGGCAGTCTTGAATTGAACCAATCATGTTGACAACAAGTCCAGTTATGAGAAGTATTGGGAGGGACCCTGAATTTAAATTGACATTAGCTCCTTGTCTCACGCCGGGTGCATTCATTCAAGTCATCCGTTCATAAGGATTGAAATACTTCACGACCACACAACTTGTCACTTAAATAAGAATTAACTCCGATTGCATAGAACACCTATGAATTTCAGGCCCACGTAAAAGACGACCACATGAGCTGTCCCACGGACGACCACAAAAAATACTTTGGAAACCTTGAGTTGGTTGTCCTCAGCTTTGCCAGCACATAACATACGGAAAACGACAACAAAAACATGAAACATGAACGCCCTATGAACACCGTACTCAGACTTCGGATCGTAGTCATTGTCCCCATGATACTGCACTCGATATGCTGGACGAATATACATGCAAGCAATGATTACGTCGCCACCTCGGGACAGGGAAATGTTGTTTTACACAAATGTCTTCGCACCATTATGCAGAGACCATCCCTGATTGCACATACTGCTGCTGCTGCTGCTGCTGAGATTGCTGACCCAAGTCCCGGATTTGCTTCATCAAGAAGCTCTTTTCATCAATGAATTGTTCGTCGTCTATGTCTCGTGCATTAGTGGGATTTTCGCTTGAAACTATGCTATGGTTGTCTTCACCTTTTCGCTCTTCGTGAAACTTTGGCAAGAAGTCCAATAGCCTTTCTCTGTTCTTCAACAATATGTCTTGCACAGCCCTCGACTTTTTGGGATTGGCCACAAACACCTGAGATTGAGTTAGCTGCGTGAACTAACAAATTCTCGTACTTAGTCTACCTTGAATACGTGAAATGCCTCGTACTGTATGTTCTTGCTTTTATCTCGCAGTAGATTCATAGTCAACTTGAGATGATCCGGTGAGTCCACATACGCTAGCATCACGTTGTAATTTGCGCGGTCCAAAAGTATTTCGCCAAGTAACTTGATTGATTGCCGCTTTGTGACATAGTTTGATGACACGAGAAGAGTATTATACCTTGCGAAAAACTATGAATTGTTAGAATGTAATATTAACTAAATAAGATAGGTTATCGTGCAATACCTCCACGCTCCGCTCGGCTAGAAATCCGGCAACCAACTTCTTGTTTTTTGTTAAGAGCTCCTGTTCCCATTAATTCACCGCTCTTAGTAAGGACTCCTGATTTGGACACATACCCTAAAAGTGGAGAATGCATCACTTGCGATATCAAAACTTCCACCCTGGACGTAATCAAAGAAATCCCAAAACATTTCCCCGTAAAGTATGACCCTGGCCAAAGATTCATGCTTAATGCTTTCCCGTAGAATTGTACCACAATTATTGGCAACATCTGGATGGAACTTATAGTGTTCCACCAGAGTCTTAAGGGTATCAGGAGGATTCCTGCGGCTCCTATCGGGAACATCGTGGCTGAGATACTCGACGATGGGATAAATGGGCGGTGTCTGTTGTTGAGGGTAGTATGGCGGTGCCTGTGGACGGTAGCGAAGTAGGCCACTAAAGAGAGCGGTTACATCTTTTTTCGCCTGAGGTGCATTTGCGTTAATGACCATCCGGTGAGGACATGGCAATAGCCTCGTAGTACCTCAAAATCCAACCGGAAGAGGTTGTCTGCAAGTATCGGGAGAAGGTCTTTGTTGATAGCCTCGTCGGAAAGAGCTTGGACTTGCTCAGGTAAGGGTTCGGTTTCTACAAAGTTCTAACATTAACTTTCGATTAAACACAATTGGGGGAGTACAAACCGGTATTTCCCTGAAGAATAAGTTTGAGCTGATACAGTATTTTCGTGGCTTCCTCGGACGCCTGGAAAGCGTTCAGTAACATGGCATACCCCGCAGGCACATGCCTGGAAACTATACTGCCATACCCGTCGTTTTTCCAGCGGCGAGTCCAACTGTGAAATTGCTTGCTTCAAGCTCCGCACAAGCTCTTGGGGTGTCTTTTGTCGGCTTCTACCGAAGAGGAACGACATTGCTCGTGGCGACGGTGACGGCAGCGGCGGAAGGGTGATTGTAATTATGATTATGGTTGTGATCGTGGTGGTGGTGGTAATGGTTGAAAGGTCGTTGTTGGATGGAGTGGACTCGAAGCCAGCGGGAACAGCAGCAGCAACAGAGAACAACTTACTTAATGGCAGCAGCAGAAGCTGGGTGAGTGGTTGGCCATCGACAATCTGTACTCTCGAGTATTAGTAGTGTCGATAACTCGGTGCTCGATGTAGTGCTTGGCGTCCTCAGCACCCTGGATCTCCCCGTTGCTAAGTACTAGCTCTCTTCTTCCCTGTTGATAGCGACTCAAAGATTCTTTCGCAATGGCTATGAGTACTTAAAGTACATGTATGTGGCACTTAGTATGATGCTACACTACTACGTTTGTTTTGACTTGACTCTCATTCTCAACCGCTAGCTCTTATCCCGGTCTTTGAGGTGAGACGTTCTAATAATTGTGAATCTCCTCGCCTATCAATAAGCAGAGTAGGAATTGTGACATTTATATACCTGACTGTAGTCATATATGTGGGGGTCTACCTAAGTACCATAGCATTCCCCACATTTAGGCAAGTGTACTATTCTGCCGTTCCTTCGAAGATGCTTTCCAGCCCTGTGTCGCTCGGTGCCGCAACACGTCGAAACTAGTAACATCGACGGCGGTTCGACAGAACGATAGTAGATTGATCAAGGATAGCGATGGATAAATGGGATGTTCAAGGATGAGGGAGGCTTGATAGTGAAGCAAGGAAGTGTTCGTTATTCGAGAGTAAGATATTTTTTTCTGTTTTCCTTTGTCTACTTCTGCATAATAGGTAGACAAACCAACGAATAGACATTAAAAATCAAGTATAAAGATCGAACACTAAAAAGCTATCTCAAAGTTGTCCAATACAAGCTCTCTAAATTTATGAAGCTCAACCCCTCATTGTCTCTGTGATCACTGGTTGTACACCCTAAACCGAAGATATCGACCACTTCCTTCGCCGAAGGCTGGGTATTCGCGCCATTTATGAGTGCAGTGCCAATGGTGAAATGCATCCGGAACTGGCTTCAAGAGGTCCAATTCTGGTTCCTTAGCGTCTGATATTGGGTACAACTCCACCGTCACAGAACTCTAGTTACTTTCTGTCGAGAGTTAGCATAGTCAATCAATTGACTACACAAACGGGTTGCTCCTGTCTCCTGTCTCCTTGAAGAGAAGTTCAAGTCTGCCAAACACCAAACGCCCAACATCATGTTGTGTTCTGCTACCCTAGCTGCCCAGACCTAATGTTTCATAAACCCACTTCGCGATATTCTCAGTTAACGTACCAGTCCAATGTTCCTAGCTAGGGTTGTCGATGTTCTGAAACCCCGAACTCTTCATACGTACCAACTGAAGACTTCGGGGTCAATGCGGGGAGATACAGATGAGGGAAACGGGCGTCAATAGGCTCGTCTGGTGTCCTAAGCGGCCAGGCCGGACGCCAGGCTTTTTAGATATCTGGAGGTCGGTCAAGCTAAGCCGGTAGAAGCCTACGAAGGCCTACAAAGTCTGCATGAATCTTCGATATCTCCCGATCATCGTGCTGCCTAGGGCCATTGAGGCCTGGCCTGGCCGCTTAGGAATGCTGGGCTTGTCCTGGATGTTGTAAAGGTGGAGGTGGCGAGACCTAGAGGCAATATAGTCGCGCTAACAGAGAAGATGAGGGGTTCGGAGATGAGGAAACAACGCTGCTGCTCATACCCATCGTCTGTAGCTGTTGGTTGCCGGTATAAGGTATTGAGTGTTATCAATTAAATTAGGGAAGGCTAAGAGCTATTCCCGGCCCGGGGAAAGCAGGAGTCATTGACGTACTCTAGCTGCAGACCTCGTAGGGAAGCTGTGGCTAAGGTTTAGCGCAAAGCTTAGATTAGATTAGATTAGACAGATCCGAAGGCACTAGCGGCGATTCTCGGCGCCGAGGCACTAATTTAGTCGCTGTCCTGAAGCGAGATGAGGATCTGGACAGCCAAAACACCTAACCCTTGAGAGTTTCTAAGTGCCAGCCGAATCAATCTATGGAACCTAGGATTGCCCAATGTGGGGTTAGGTGTCCGGATATCACTGACTACATGAACCCATACCAAATGACCCTTGAGGAGGCTGGAATCTGACATCTGAAATCGGGTTCCACAGATCTGTCTGAACCCTACATGTATCTTCTGCCGACGGAGCGCTTTGGCTGCAGTGCCTCAATTTTCTGTTTAGTTCCTCCCGTCCCGTCCCATCCCAATCAATCCATCTCCCGTTAGGCATCCCAACCTTTGTTACCATCGATCAAGTCTAGCGTTCTGGCTTCAATCTTCAACTTCATCTTATCGCGTTACGCCTTCCTACGTTCAGCTCGCCCGCAATCTGAATCGCCTTAACAGTTGCATTCGTTATTCGTCTGTTCTGAGGCTCTAAAACTTTTGGGGGTGGCCTCTTAGGGGCCTCCTCCTTCTACCTCCATCCTCCCACTTCCTACACCGCCGCCTCTGCCGTCGTGAGCTGCTCGCTACCCAATGTTGGACGAAACACCATCATCAGCATCGAGGGGTGCAGCACTATGTCAGAGCCCTCGAAGGCGGGGCAGAGGACTGGGAACACCGGTAGCAACTCCTGCCATCACTCCACAGGCGAGTCCAGAACGAAGAGGACAGGGTGATGCACATCCACAACGTGAATACGGATGGCCAAGGGCAAAGGGCACTCCCGCGATGATAAGTGTGTCGGGCAGTCAATATCGAGCGGATCGGGGACATCAGTTCACTGTCGGGAATGTCAGTAATGGGCTAATATATCTGAGGTACGATTTACCCAACATAAATCGAGGAACGCACCATATTACAGATTGTTTGGCCACTCAGAGAGTCTTTGATACGGCATCGAGACGCGATTTCTGACGTAACGCTTCCCTTAGGCCCGTAATAAGACCTGCACACGAACTCCAGCAGCAGCAGCAGCAGCAACAAAACTATGTCCTGTTACCTTCAACGCCACCGAATTCCGCCGCAGAAGCTGAAGAGAGGCGTCGGGAGAGGACAATGGCTGAGTTATCGCAAAATTGTGATGGCACGCATCAGGCATCCCCGCCAAGGACTCCCACAACGCGGAATCCTGCAATTGAACGCAGCAAAGAGAATATACCCTACATAAAATCATCTCCTCCGGTACCACGGTCACGTCACCAACGGTCACGTTCATACAGCACTGTGGATGACCATTTCGGTTCAGCTGGAGGTTCCGTTCGTACAAACCTTCAAGTACGAATAGACCAGTGCGATGGGCCGGCAACAGAGGGTACACGGCCGCGTACTGCGGGACACCAGAAATCCTTTCAGTCTTTAGACGTACAAATACCACACTATAACCTTGGTTCTCCCCGGTTTTCACCAAATGGAACGCCTTTTCTTTATGGTTCTTCTAGCCTTCATCTTCCATCTACCACTGCAGAGCTGGGGTCATCTCATACATCCCAAATGATAGATGGACGCTGGCTTTGGCCGAGTGCTGACCCGAGAGCCCTTTCGCCTTCCCTTATTAACCGTGAAATAAATACTTCAATCTCATCAACAATTGATCCACAAGGTCCCTTTCGGATGGGATCGCCACCACCGATGCCCCAAGGATTGGCACCTTCTCCGTTGGCACCCTCAGATACAATTTCATCCATACCACTCATTTCATCACCGCCTATCCCTTCGGCACCAGGTCCCGTCCACATAAGTCCAGATATATATGATAAACTCTCGTTTCCGCCAGATTCTGAGAATCCATCAATCATAAGATACGATTCAAATTCTCAGGGAATCGCCGCTGCTATCCCTGCAAGAATCATAGCACAAATCACTTCCGCCACGTTCGTTGATTACCACCTTCTATCGGATTTCTTCCTTACATACCGTCTGTTTATGAATGCTCGGGATTTAGCTGCCCACTTGATAGCGCGTTTGCGATGGGCAATTGACAGAGGTGATGATACGGGGATGGTGGTCCGCGTGCGTACTTTTGTGGCAATCAGGCATTGGCTTTTGAATTATTTTGCGGACGATTTTGTTCCATCTCTACTGTTCCGACAGGAGTTTGTGAAAACAATGAACCATCTTACACATGCTGTTCGAGCGAACGGAAATGCTTCTGATCTGAAAATCATTGGCGAACTAAAGAAGTGTTGGAGAAGAACTTGTGCGCTTTATTGGGATAGCTCGGAAAACACCGAAGCGGGCGTTGATGAGGATATAACACCAGGAGGACCACCAGGCACCAGAGATGAGACACTCTCGCGACCACAATCGGCAATGCTGAGGATACCGCAGCTCGCAACGCCACCTCCTAGGCTGGACATCGCTGATCACAGTTCTGGCACGGAGTCGTTCATTCGAGATGTCGTTCAACCCCGTGGGATAGCCATGTTTGAAAAGAATGAAGGTAATCTATCTAAGGAAAGAAATAGTGCGCCGCTGCGGTCTCAGCTTCGTTCCACAGTTTACTCAAAGTCGAGTGCTTCAATGCAGACTGAAACGGCTTCTGACGACAACTTGGAGAGGAAGAAACCATCTTCATCGCACGGTCCCTCACCTACTAAGAAACTCCGGAGTGGACCTCATAAGCGTTCTGGTTCGTTCTCAGACGCCCTTCGAGATAATCGTTATCCTCTTCCGCTACCAAATTCCATCGTGAAGTCAACGCAGCTCCTGATGGCACTTCCTTACGCTGGATCACTCGTCAGAGGGAATTTATTCCCACCTACCCCTGCATTTGTGGAGGTTATTGCTCCATCGACTCCGGTCAACGAGCCTTCAAGCTTTAGCTTCGGCACGCAGATTAATCCATCTAGCAGCAGTGCAATTTTGAGACCCTCTGAGAAGCATTTGACTGTCCCCAACAAAGCGACCGGTCCAGGAATGAAGAGATTGTTCGGGAGTTTTCGCAAAGCTTTAGGTGTTCGGTCTACCGCCTATTCTTCAACCTCTAAACATGAGAAATCTGCTGCTGGTGAATCTGTTCCGGTGGCACGGACTTCGTCCACACGTTCGAATATAAGCTCGATAGAAGCTATGGCAGCAAATGCATCTAAGTTTGGGATGAGGATGTCAGGGGACGGGAAGGTGGCAAGGATTGATCTCTTGGGAGCTGGGGCTGTGGATGCTTTTCAACGAGCTATGATGGAAGAAATTACGTACACGGACCAGGAACGGCATGACGATAGTGCTGCAATGACATCGGGGGATGATATATCACGAGATGGAGGAATGCAAGGAGTGGACACGGTGGATGGAGCCTGTGATGGAACAGACGTGGCCGAACTGGGGAGTACCATGCATGAAGTTATAGATCATCGTAGCGAAGCGAGACAGTCAATAAGGGTTGACTCCAAGACAAAAGAAGGCTTTTTGGATTCTCCGTCAACATCTAACTCTTCTCCAGCTGGTGATCCGGAAAGTCTGTTTGGTGGGACATCGTTTCTGGCCGACGAATCTTCACCAAGTGATTCAAGCTGCGATTCCCTGGTCGCGGGAAGCAAGGTCAGAACACCTTCTCCAACTCCGGCATTTGAAGGACGATCTGTATGTGTGCGTCGCAGCAAATCCTTCTCTTTTGGACGATCGTCCTCTCGCTTCAACCGGACAATGGTGAATACTGATGGGCCTTCCTCATCTGTCGCCTGCCCAACTGGCATGGATGTTCGGTCACTGCATTCCGCACGGTCGTTTTCATTTAATCGTGCCAACTCCATGTTGAGTCAGTTTGGCTCGGTAATGGATAACATTTCGGAATTCAGCGAGTTTGGATCGTTTTCACGAATAATAGAAGACCAGGCTACTCCCCGAGCCCTATTGCGGCGTCGTCCCGGAGGAAACTTAAGAGCGGTTGCTACCATTGGTGAACTTGAACAGCCTCGGCCAATGTCTACAGGGTCCATAAATACAGGCACGCTCTCCCTAGAAGATACACGCATTCCAGAGCTTCAAATGCGGCCTCGTCAAAGAACAATATCACCTGACGAGCGATCTTCCCAAGCCTCGGGCCCACATCCCATAGCTACTAGAATCGTCTCCCTTGGTGCGATGGGAAGGGGTGGTGGCGGGCTTCTTAGCCACCCACCTCCCATACCGGAGCTTCCGCCAGACTCATTAGATCCTGAGACACCTTCCGGGGGTGGCAAAGTTTCATTTGAGGCTGGAGTACAAATGCTGCGAGAATTACCGGACGATGATGGCGATGATGGCGGGATTGAGGTCGCATTGGCAAAGTTAGAAGGAACGTATCAGAGGAAGAAGAGTGGAGAATATACTCCAGTATTCGACTTCCGGCGAAGCATAGCAACGTCGGAAAGCAGAGATTTAGGTTCTTCTGTGGTTGTAGTCAGTGAGTATCACGATGAATTGAGTGGATACGATGGCATCCAGGATGAGGATGGAGAAGGTACGCAAGAGCAGCAAAGAAGGTTGAAGAGAAGGCATAAACAAGTTCTGGATCAAGTGCCCTTACAAACTCCACCGATATTGGATAGCAACTCGTCCGATCGGCAAGACGACAAAGACGAGAAAGAGGGACTTGTAGGGGACCATTCTGAAGATTCAATATCGATTTTGGAGAGAGGGAATTCCATTAGTGTGTCTCAAGGAGGGAGTTTCGGTGGGACAATTAAGTCTGTTCCTTATCCTAGCAAGGCTGGGAGTGCTATTGCATCCGACCCGGCCATGGTAGGAACCTCAACAGAATGCGATGTAGATTCCAGCCGGTTGGATTCGAAGCTAGAAATGCACTTGGAACATACCAATATGCAGGAGCAGGACGATAACACGAGCGAGATGTCGTCTGATTTATCGTTCGAAATGATTCAACAGACAGCTGAAGAGAGAACTGCCACATTTCCTCCAATTATGCCAGGCACAATCATATCTGAGCTTGGAATACCATCACACCCACTTCGGCACCCACCATCTCCACCTTTAACGTTGGAACAGGCTCTTTCATTGCCTAATAGTTCTTTAGACGATCCTCCACGAACTCCAAGAAATCCATCTATCTCGGGAAAAGACGGTTTGTCTTCTCAAAGCCGTAGTACTCGGACAATCCGAGCGGACACACCAAGGCGCAGCCGGGAAAGCCAAATCTTTCAGCCAACAGCTATACACCTACCGTTTATCCTAGCATACGATTCAGAGCTATTAGCCAAGCAGTTCACTTTGATCGAGAAAGATGCATTACTCGAAGTCGATTGGAAGGAGCTGGTTGATCTGAACTGGAGCCAGGCTGATGCAGATGTTAAAGATTGGGTAGAACTTTTGAATTCAAGGGATATTAAAGGCGTGGAAGTAGTGGTTGCGCGGTTTAACCTGGTATATTTGTGCCTGAGACTTTTGAGATCCAAGCTAACCTTCAACAGATGTGTAGATGGGCGCGTTCCGAGATTGTCATGACGAAGTCTGCGGACGAACGAGCCAGAGCTATAGTAAAGCTGATACACATTGCAGCACATGCCCGACAGATGCATAACTATGCGACCATGTACCAAATTACGATTGCCCTTCTCACGGCTGATATCGCAAGACTTCGAAAGACGTGGGAACTGGTCAGTTCAGCAGAAATGGGAACCTTTAAAGAGCTAGAAGCACTCGTTCAACCCGTCAGGAACTTCCACAATCTTCGAACTGAGATGGAAAAGGTTACTGGGGAATCAGGGTGTATTCCATTCGTTGGTATGTTTCGTTACATATTCTCTCCAACAACATCCACCTACTAATACCATCCTGAAGGCCTTTTCACGCACGATCTTATCCTCAACGCACAGAGACCGCCTTGGATTCACTTTGCGCAACCTGATATGCCGCCATTAGTGAATTTCGAGAGACATCGTATGACGGCTGCAATTGTCAAACGACTTCTCCGATTGATTGAGGCCAGTCACAAGTACTCCTTCGTAGCGGTTGACGGTGTTTGTGAAAGATGCCTATGGATATCAGCGCTCAACGATGACGAGATCCGTGCTTTGAGTAAGGGGATTGAGTGATGATACCTATTTAAGGCGTTTAATATTGGTTTTGGTTTGAACTTTTCTTGCATGAGCGACGAATATTTTTGGTTTACTTATGCGTTTAGGATAATTTTGTTTTTAGAGGAACCTGCGCTCGCGCGCCTGTTATTGGGAGGAATAGTCAGTGTCTTTTTTGATCCATGTTGTTTAGCGACGGCGTTACCGGTCCCCCTATTTTGATTTCTTTATGCTCTTTCTTTTTATCTCCTCTTTACTCACTTAAGTAGTAACCCCCAGTTTTGATACTGTGTTAACGAATCATCCAAATGAGTTATATACTCCACCCTTATTTTATAGTATTGGCTTCTTGTTTGTTCTTTTGCTTTAGGTTGGCTGGGATTATATGGGTTCCGGGAGACGCTGTATGATATCGCTAGCTGTTTCTTGTAATTTGGGGCCGGGGTTGCATTGGTTATTCTGGTGTGTGGTAGTGGCGGGATGCGGTATGGCTATTTTGTCTATACATACACATGGCCGAGATAATGGGGAAGTTGGGAGTTTGAATCAATGCATCATGGCACAACAACTCGGAAGTCAGCCACGTTGACAATTGTGTCCTTATATGTACTCCAGACACCGTGCACCGCAGATCTCCAAATCTTTTCCTTATATCGCTAAGTTCTCCCTTGGCTACGATGGGCACCTGTAATCTTTACCCCTTCCTTCTCCTGCTTATATCCCTCATTCCAATAGCTCCACCGAAAATCTACCTTCTCTACCAACCCCTCCCCAGCACCTCCCTTCAGAAAGTTTTTCTCAATAACCACCCTAGCCACAGCTTCGGTCATATAATCTCCGACTACAACTCCCATCGGCTTCCCTCTCCCATCGTCCCAGTCCCACATCATCCACTTGTATAGCTTTGCATAAACGTGGTTGCTCACGGTACGCGGGCCCCAAAGTACCCCGGAGGCTGAGAGGTGGTTTATTGCAAGCGGTGGTGGAAGGGGTAGCGTTGTTGGATCAACGATGATGGTGTTGGTAGTGATAGTGGTAGTGGTAGGCTTGGGGTTGATAGAATGGCGCATCTTTTGCACCACATTATAAAAGAAGGCAAGAATCAGTTTAACTTTCTGCATGACTTGTTTTAGCCCACTAACTGCCCAAGAATCTTGCAGCGAGATCATGGTGCGGTCGTTCCAGTTAATTCCAAACCTGCATCACCTCCCGTCAGAGAGCATGTTGGAGACAGAAATCGGTGCGTGAGAGAGGGAGGGGAACTTACACCAGCTCGGGACTCGGGAAGTCCTGCAGCACCACTATTTTCCCCCGAGAATCACCGAGCATGGGGATTCCCTTTCCCCGATAAACACGATTCGAGAAGAAACCACGCGTGGACGGATTTTCGTTTCTATACCATTCCATCGTCTCGGCGAACGTGCGCGTATTCCCATTTTCTCCCTTGTCCCCGCCTCCCTTCCCTGCAAAGTAGCAGTTGTTGCACATAATCCGCACAATTACCGTCTCATCTTTCCCATCTCCTTTCAGGAAATCTTCAATGATGGAGATCACCTCGGGAAGGTCAAAGTGGAGGTATACCTTCCCGTGATGCAACGTGAAGCGGTCATTATGGTGTTGAAGACGGAGATCGAGGTAGCGGATACCCTTGCGGAGTTGGGTTGAAAGGTCGTTGTGCTGCGTTTGTGTTGTGGGTGGAAGTCTGCGGCCGCTTTTGAGGTACGCCATTGTATCGTGAGTTCCTGGAATGGAGAGAGAGGATATGGATATACCCGGAGGAAGGAGGGAGACCCATGTGGAGAGGTTGATTGGCGTCGCGCCGGGTGGTGCTGGGGGCTTGAGGAGGTAGTAGGGAGCGGGTAGAGCTGTGGTAAAAGGAAGAAGCAGCCAGGCGAATCGGTGGGATTTCATGTCAAAGCAACTACTGTTGTTGTTGTTGTTGTTGTTTATTCATATTGTATAAGCAACTACTGTTGGAGATAGCGGTCGTTTTGCGGAAAGAAAGTGGCACTCATCAAACATGTCTTTGTATTGTGTGGAAAGTGGAGAATTGACACGGTGAAGCTCAACGGACGCAAATTCCAAACAAGACCGGATTCCAGTTCGAATTAGAGGCCATCGCTACGCTTATTTGTTGATAGCTACTGATTCCATATCATGAAGTTATACCTAGATGGCGCAAGTGACACACTCCGTCGATACTCACAGCAGCCAATTGCTGTTGGTGGTTCATGACATGCTCGTCAAAACGTTGGAACCTCGATATCATGGGTCATCCGGCACCCCAAAACCTTCCTTTCCTAATTCCACCAAAAGCTAACACTAAAACTGACCTCCAAGCTCCTGACATAATGCCACCACCCGGCAGGGATAAACAGCACCTCTCCTTCCCTTAGCACAGTCTCCACATACTTTGCCTTCTTCCACACCCTTCGCTCCTCCTCACTCAATCCCTCTCCTCCTCCTTCCTCTTCAACCTCAACCCTACTCGTGTTCCCCATGTCCACTCCCGCCTCCTCTATGCCCCGTGGAAACACCCGCTCGGTCTCTTCCGGCGCATAAAGACGGATGTACTTGCTTCCCACCACCTGGGCAAGTACATTTGCATATGGGTCTGTATGCAGCGGACTTACGGTGCCCCTTGGTCCTAACCAAGCGTTTATCATTGGTTCCTCTAGAGGCGGGGTGGAGGCAACGTTAGGCGGATGCGGTGGTGGGGCGGAGTAACAATAATCCGGGATTGTGATGTCTTTACGCAGAGCCGGAATTTGGGAGAAAAGGTTGTGTTGCGCAAGGTATCCAGTTTCCCCCCCGGAACCAGACATGTAGGTGCAGAGAAATTCGCTGAAGGAGATGATCTTTTGTCCCCACGAGGGATCGGTATAAGTGCGACCTACTTCAACGGGGACAAGCCGTTTCCCACGGTTGGTGAGGGAGAGGAGGTAAGCTGGGGAGGACCAAGGTCGGGTTGAGAGCGCAGGCCAGTGAGAGAGCGTATCAGTGATGACAATAGGTGTGTTGGCTGTGTCGAGACGGCGCTGAAATTCCCCGAGCGAAAGATTGTTGTGACGCGGTATTGGGTATTGTATTTCTACTGGGGGTGCTACTGTAGTATCAAATCTCACTTCTTCCATCTTTTGCCGCTTTGCTGGGGGCGGAGGTGAGAATGCGGCGTTGAGTTCGTCTAATAGCTTCTCAACTATCTCTCTTCTGCCTTTTCCTGGTGCACCCGCCATAATCAATGCCATGTCGAGAGTATGAACAATGAGTTCATCATTTCCATTGTCCTCTTCAAATTGCTGGATCATAATCGCCGCCTTAACAATTGACGCATCCGTGAACAAGCGCCGCCAACACAGAGGAACGTCCTTATAGGGATACGCATGCAGCTTCTGGCGCGCAAGGCGTAGGAGATCATCGGTGCGCTTCTTCTCTAGCCCTCCTGCATCCATGCACTCCACAGTTACAGCCAGTTTCTTCAGGAGTTGGAGAACTCCTGCCCCACACTGAGTGAGATCACCTGGAAAGATGTATTAGCAGAGGTTCATTGGATAGGGATTTGGACAGAACCACCATGGTCGGACAGCACTAGCGATGCGGCGTTGAGGGCTGTGGTGGAGAGTGATGTGGACATTCAATTGGTGATAGATTTGCGCGATATATGCAGGACGTGAGTCGTTGCTGTTGTCGAAACTTGAAGCTTCCATGTAGACATGCAACCTCTCCAATCATTCTGCAATGATATGAACGGGGATACCTACTTGGGTTATATGGAAATACCTATTTTCGTCAGCCCTGGAGTAACGAGAACAAGAATGCATGGACTAAATGCTATTTATCATCCTCCTTCAATCAAGAAGCTCAAAGATCCCGCTAACAATTCAACCCCCAACCCTACTCCAGAGCTCCGCCTGGAGCTCCCTGCTGAAATCCCCGTCCCGTCCACTCAAGATCCCCGCACAACTTAGAGCTGACAATTGCCAACCCAATCATCTCGAGTCTGCCTGCATATTCTGCATCCCCTACTGCACCATTTTCGGACGTACTCCAACCGCAAGGCGGCCAGATATTGTAGGCTCGGATTTTTTTCGTTGGTTGCAGAACTGCTAGATAGGTAGCAATACCCCTTGTATTTATCTCACCTCTGTCCCAGAAGCTCCCTCGACAGATTCAGAATTTTATTTACCACCTACCTGCCAACCTGTATCTATTCTCCAGTTTCTCAATAAGCGGGGGCCCCAATCCCTTTCTCCTCGTTTTTCTTCTCGATAATTACTTCCCTCATCCAACGGAGTGACGCTCTTCAATCACCGGAAACGTTCCTCAACGACAGGTCATAACTATGCCACCTTCCTCCCACTACTACCGTCACCACAGAAGCTCCTATTCCTCTCCAGCACCATCGATCTACGCCTCTCCCGTAACATCTTCACCATACACTCCACGAACATCTTACACACCGCAACCCAGTATTGACGACCTGGACAATCCCGATGTGATCAGTCGGGCACCAAACTGCAGCGTCTGTGATGCTCCAGCAAAGAATCAATGCGGATGCGAGTTAACGTCACTCATTGTTGCGGTTGAGGACTCAGAGCAAAAGATAATGGGGGGCGTTTGGGACGACATTCGGTATGCCTTTCCAATCTTTCCGAATTTTAAGGAATTCAGGATATGATGCCTTAATCCCGTCCCTTGTATCCTCACCGCATGTTGCACCCTACCCACCCCATTAGACCAAGGTGGGACGAGATTTTGTTTTAGGCTGGCTGTCGTCCGGCAAGCTAGTCAGCTTTACTGGTTGTACGACACACAGCCCCGTTGTGAATCACGGCGAGTACCATAGCATGATGGCATCTTCCCCCGAACCCACTCGCCTCATTGGCGCTTATCATTTTCTATCCATCAAATCTTGCTCTCCCCCTCCCACACCTCTCCTATCATCGTCCTCCTTCCTTCTAACACTCCCAGACGCTGGGTAACATCCCGTGCGCAAACTTCAATCCACACGCAATTCCACACGCTCTCCTCCCGCCGTCGGGCCGCCTTCTCATCCTACATCTCTACACATCGGCAGATGCTGAGTACATACGACCTCGATGAGCTGCATCATAAACTACAACGCGATATCGATTCGGACTGGAGGACCTGTGTGCAGCAATATCCCGAGGTGCTGGACCATTATTATAGTGTGATTGAAGCAGCCGTGAGAAGTGGGCGCGGTGTGGAGGGTGTTATCTATGAGGAAGGACCTAGTTCAGCGCCTTTACGGAATGGGGAGAGCGTGCGGTATAGCTCACAGGAGAGAGTGAGGTATTCTTCCCCGCGAGCTAGGGAGAGTGAGAGGCCGAGTTATCGTAGGGGCAGTGGAGGAAGGGTGAGGGTTGTTTATGAGTAGATGAAATATATAGAGTAAAGTGAGTCGTGACAAAGGCCAGAAGAGGAGATTTTGGCCCGGTTTTCCAGTCCCTTGGCACTGTTTTCTGACCCTCGTCATTTTCACCATTCCGTGTCAGCAGGCTGCACCCTGGGCTCGTGGAATGATTGGTGTATCAAAATTTCCTTGGGAGCTCGAGTGGGTTCATGTGTGGGGGTGCTTATATTTTTACAACCTATATTCATGCGCTTCAGTTTCTCTGGTCTCAACGAGGGCTCATGGGTGCATAGGAATCTGCTGTGTAATTTCTCGTGGGCCCAGAATGGCTCAGAATGGGGCGCGTAGTGAGGCTTCATAATGGAAAGAACTTGTGTGGGCTCCAAATAGCTTTGAGTGGGCTCGCTGCAGGCGCTACAAATACGAGTTGATCGCTCCACCTCGTTCACAGCAAGTACATGGAAATACAATAGCTTCTCGAATGGTAAGTCCTATTGTCGGCTATGCATGTGGTGATGCTAATGGATCTAGACGACATATCCTGAGGAAACCTTCGAAGAGATAACCATTAGTTTGGGCTTCTCTCTAGAGGGGCGCGGCTACCATCCGTCTAGTAAGGACACTATGGAAGAGACGACCTGGGAAGCAGCCGCCGTCCATCTCGAGGAATCAGAATCTAGAAACTCGGGGAGGGTGCGAAAATCCACAATCTACGGCAACGATGTGCACGCGATGACGGAAGTTATTTGTCCGTCCATAACGACCATGCTTCAGCAATGACAAGAAAGACAAGAAATACTGGCGTGCGACATCTCTGCAGCCGATCTAGAGGTACAGAAGCATAGCAGGTGGGCGACGGCGGAAGAAGAGCTCATCACAGGAATCGTGGACGTTGAGGCCGCTTTAGATCCGTGGAAATGAGGTGGACTTTCGGTGGCGACAAACGAGAAATCCTTGCCTTATACCAGCTGCTGCAGTGGTTCGAAAGCAAACAGGACAAAATCGTGACAACTCCTAACAGTTGCGAGAGCGGAGAATTTACTAGCTGGCCGAGATGTGTCCTCTTTGAAGTTCTTATACACAGGTAAGAGATAGTCAGTAGTCAGCAAAACGGGGTATTATATAATTATGGAGAATTTTGATAAAAAGGGTTGATCCTTTCCTGGCGTTCGGTTGTTGAGTGGCTGTTGATGTTTATATTTTTGTTGTAAACTTAGAGAGAATGACTTGCGAGCTTGTACAAGGCCGTACTATCACGAGCGTCCAGGCTGCTTTGTAGGTATTGAAAAGATGAATTGAGGCTCTCGGCGACGCCGCTGGCGAAATCAAATTACTCGCAAGTGTGGGTGCAGTGCAAAAAAAGCTCATCCTAACGAAAACGAACCCATTTTAAGGTGCTTAGCCCGTTAATCGGGCCTCTGTGCCCATTATTTGAGTATTTTTTTGTCATGAATTTCTCGGACGTGTCAGCTTGCACCACAATCCGTGCTGCTGGTGAGCAGCGCTTTTGCAAGGTCGTGTGATGTTGAAATTGAAAGCACAAGATGAAAGCTAAACCGTGAGATGGTAGGTGAAGTTCCTAGGTATAAAACTTTGAGGTACCATGCACTCATAAGAAACGGTCCCGTATTCATGAATAATCAGTCAGAACCTCGCATAGCACCGCGAGAGACTAGGTAGGAATACACATTCCCTACCTCACCCACCACCGTCATCTAGAAACCCATGTATAAGAAGTTGTAGAAAAACACAAGGATATACCCCACGATCGGCCAACAAAATACGTGGAGGCCATCAGGACACCAACCGGAATGCTGTAATGGGGGTTTTAATATCGGAAGCATGATATATTTTAACCATAGTATGGGAGGAATCGAAGACAATATGGTACAGCTTCTCATAGCCTTTTTCTAAAGGCGGATTAGCAAGGACCGATCATGTACAAGAAAGTGTATGTGATAGTTACTATCATGGGCCTTTTCTAGCTTGGTAGTTCGGATATCTAGCATTATGTACTGCTTGCACCAATTTCTATAGGCTCCACCAGCCCTGAATCTCTCCACGTGGCCTTTCAGTTTTCCCCCCCTCAAACATATATTCAATACCCTAATCAACTCCCATAATCTGGAGGTCTACTGAATGGGAATCCAAGTCTTTCCCGAATTCTGGAGTTGCATATATAAGTTGAAATTGTATTTTGAACCGATCTGTTCGCAATGTTGAGAGGTAGTGTATCCGTCTCGAACGATCATTTCCAGTACATTGTTCAGAATGACATCTCGATTCGTATATAGGGCTCGGCCAAACTGGGACTCTGCTATATCTTCTGCCAATTTACGGGGATCTGCGAATATCTTTCTACGGTCATCTTCATAGGAGATATGAGAATTCCTGCGTAATTCGTCTCGGAATCCCTGTGTACTATTAGCTTCTATCAGAGGCGATCATGCTTATCAGGAACATAGAACATACCTTATATAACTCATCAGTGAGCCATGACAAAGCGCCGCAGTAGCCGTCTGTGATGATATGTAGATACTCCATCAATTCTTTTTCGACAACCACTTTAACTGGTGAAAGCGAGGCAAGCTTTCTCTTTATCAAGTCCATAGCCTCATCTTCAGCCATGAAGAGTCCAAAACGTGGCCCTCCTAAAGGATACAATCAATCCACTGTTGAGGCGTCAAAACCAGAGGTGTTCAAGTATTGGTAGGTTTGACAGGCATTCTCCCGGAAGACCCGAAAGAAGCGAACATTATGACAATTGGACCCACTCCAGGAGCAAGCGACTTCAAGAAGTCAGACCAGAGCTGGTTATCCCAGTACGAGTCTTGAGATTTATCAAACAAGATCACGACCTTAGTAGCATGGTTCGCAAGGACGGAATACCGTATACCTGTTATCGACTGGAGTTGGCGAGTATACTCACCGGATTCCACAACACCGTTTTGGTCCCACGAAGTAATGTGGAACACTTTGTAACTGGGGTCATTGATGTGGATATGGTTCGCCAATATCACTGGTAACATCGTCTTGCCGCTAGCGGGGGAGCCACGGACATGAAGGAGCCGACGTTCTTTTGCGGTATTCCACAGCTCTCTGGCCATTTCTTCGCGTGGACAAAAGGCGGCTAGTGAAATGTCAGAAGAAATACAAAAAGCATCAGAGAAGCAGGTTAAATATACCCGGCAGACCAACTGATCCATCCCACTTGGCGTCCATTGTGCGGAGTCGTTTGGGTCAAGCGTTGAAGGGGAGTTCGCGATGGACTTTGCCTCGGTTTGTGCGTCAGTTTGTGTATCGGTTTGCGTATAGGATGGTAGAGGAGAGGGAGAGGGAGAGGGAGGAGAAAGACGATAGGCAGCTGAATCAGGCCTTCCTCCTCCTCCTCGCAAGTATTTGGTAATGTAGTGTTGCATCGTAGGCAACAGGCAAGCTTGGGAAGTACTGATCCTTGTAGGTATGGGAGACTTTCCTTTGGCTAAAGTCGAGAGCTGTCGTTTGAATTCCGAGATATAAGCTTTTTGACATGTTTCGTGCCCGGTGGCACCAGGCAGGGCTCCCACGCGCTAGCTCGCAAGCTCACGTACCGAGCTTGCGAGGTCACGTGAGAGTCCCAGACTAGGGGATGATGAGTCGTAGCGGTTGGGCTCGAGGCTACTTATTATATACAAGCATCCAGGGAGTGGCGAACTACTCCGATGAAGAACATAATATTTAGGTGCTAGTAATGATAGGTGATAGTAGTTGGTGGGGGAGGGAGTAACGAGTGATATTTGAGTAACAGCACCTTTCCTCTTTGCGCAATGTCAACCAAACATCTTCAGCTGACAATCCTTACCACAAGTAAAGTGTGTTCAATTCATGCCAACCATCAACAACGGCGAAAGCTCAAGCAGGAGGTACAGAACTAAAGAGGAGACCCAAGGATCGGAAAAGGAGGAGAAGGGTGGAGGAACAAACTTCGCAATGGCACAGAAAAAAAGCCTAAAACGCCATTGTCCCGCCACCTCCACGCTAGACATCCAATCCAATCACCAACCATCATCCTATCCTCCGTCGCTCAAATCGTAGGTAGTACATAGCATCACAACCCTCCTCCATATCATGCCTCCAAGCTGTCCCTCACACACCTCCGCACCTTCTTCTTAAACGCGGCTGGATCCTCTCTCCACATCTTTGCAGCCTCAAGATTCGCAGGGCTCTCATCGTTCGGCGAACTCAGCATCGAAATCACCGATATCAGGATCGTCTCGGGCGTGTGAACGGGTAGCCAGCGTTCCGCAGCGGATTCATAGCCATATCTATATCCCCCTCCGTATCAGTAATGATTCCTCAATGGGAGAATATAGTGTGTAATACTCGTCTTCTCGAGGTGGGTGCAGAATCGATATGCAAACGTTTCCATCGGGGTAAACTACATAGTTTCAGTCTCCAGAGCACAGCAAGGAGGAGCAGGAAATTTACTATTCGGATGCCATATCGGCGTTTCAAATCGCATTTTTGGTGGAGAGTGTGGATAATCGGTGGGGAAGCTCAAACGAGCTCTAAAAAAGCCGCCTGTAACGTCCCCCGCGTCAACATCTCTCCTCTCACCAAAGTAGACAACAAACCTCCATAAAATTTGCAATCATCTGAAATCATAAGCATAACCTCCCACTCGTAAATATTGTCGTCCACCAGCCCTGCCGAAATATTCGACATATCCTTGTCGCTCTGCATCCCCTTTAGCTGTCGTTGCAGCAGGTTGCCGGATGGTAGAGGTGCGGTCGACATGGTTTTGGTTGGTTGGATATGATGTTGTGTATGTAAAGGAATGTTTGTTTGTATTTACAAGCGGATGCTGCGTGTACTGCAAAAATGTGGTCGAAATCTTTGTTGAGTCTTGAGAAGTTCCGAGGAATGAAGTCAAAGAGGGGAGCGCTTGGCGGGACTTATCATAGCGTCTGTCTCGCATCATGGTTACTCACTCAGGCGGTAAACACCGACTCGAATCACAGGCAATCACTGGATATCTTATAATCATTAACGACGCGCAGCTTGAGGAGTTTACTGTCAGGCGCCAAAAAATACACCATGCGATACTATTTCATATATCAAGCAAACGCCAAATATCACGGACTGAATCGCCTCTGCAGCCGACTAGAACCCCATTTCATCCATCAACAGGTTCGAAGGCAAAAGATATAAGCACAAGAACTGAAGAAAAGGACCACAAATAAAGCACCATTTATCCCTAGTAAACAAACAATGAAAGAATAAAAGAATAAAGGAGAAAACGCAACCTCCCAAATAAAATAACGCCGCGGCGAGTCGTCGATTTATACCGTTTTTGGCGAACACAAAAGGGTAAATAAGTGCCGCAGTGTGTAGGTATCATTTTACTCTCCACAACCGCTCTCGTAAAGGTCATAAAAGCCAATCATCGAACAAAGGAGCTATCGATGGGCCTAGACTAGTCCATCGTAGAGGGAGAGCGCTGATACTATTGTGGCATCCTTCTGGCTTCCCTCACGGAACTCGTCAAGTGTCAAACTGCCATTCTATACGGGGTCAGCCCCCGCTTGTAATTAACCAAAGACACAAAGTTTTGTCGCTCACCTCGTCCTTGTCCATCATGCCAAAGATCTTGGCGACCCTCTTCTGTGGTGTGTCTTCATCTTCAGGAAGCTTGACCATAGATCCCACCTAATCCATCATCAGCAGCTAATTCCAAACATATCACAAGCCGCAAGAGCATACCATCTTGTAGATAGCTTCAACAATTTGCAGCATCTCGTCATAGCTGATCTCTCCATCACCATCGATATCGTAGAGCTGGAAAGCCCAGTTGAGCTTGTCTTCCAATGTACCACGAGACGTAACGCTCAAGGCAACAATGAATTCCTTAAAATCAATTGAACCCGAACGGTCAGCATCAAAGACATTAAACACATAATCCGCAAACGTCGTTGGGTCGCCGAATGGAAAGAATTGCTTGTAGATTTTCTGGAACTCGGATTTGTTCAGAGAGCCGGAGGGACAGTCCTTTAGGAAGCCTATTTCGATTAAAAGATACAAAGTTTTAGCACATGTCCACATATCGCAATGCCTAGAGTGGGAGAAACACAGCGTTGAACGAACCTTTGTACCATTGTTGCAGTTCCTTGCGCTCAAACAGAGTCGCCTGTTGAAGCTCCGTCAGTTGTTCCTGGGTGAGTTTCGATTGACTACAGTATTTCAAAATCAGTACAGCACGGAACCGAAATAGCCGGCCACACGACAGCACATGCAGTTGTGACGCAGCGTGACAGAACACTCACGTCTTGCCCATCTTCGCTTATCTGCTATAACTGTTCCTTGTCGTTTAGGAGTAGGCGGCAGTGGTGGCGGTTATTGTGATGAGGTGGCAATGGGTTCTTTCGGCGTGGTCTTTGGTGAGGTGGTGAGGTGGTTGGCGCAATCAGCGGAAAGGACGAGGTCCGTGGAGAGGGCGCCCGCTAATAGTTGATAGGAAGGTTGATGCTATGTATATGTTGACAGGTAAGGCGGAAGGTTATTTCAGATGGATACCAGCGGATTTTTGGATTTCGTAATTTTTGTACTTGACAGATGGATAGTAGAAAGAGGGGAGGAAGGATGCAAATGTGGGATGGCAGATAGTGGATGTTTTGATGATGTCGCGGAGGCGGGGGGGTATCCAAGTAATCGGTTTGTCCAGACTTCAAGCATCATTCCCCTCCCAAGAAATGATATGTAGGGCTGTTGCACACTAATTAATCCTTATTTCTTTCTCTCGTTCTGCCATGCTTTCTTTCTTTCTTCGCTCTTTCTTTTCGTCAGGCTGCAACACATCATGGGGATCAACGCCGACGCCTAGTTGCGCGCTCGAAGTCTTGTGCTCTGTGACGCAGGCGCTCATATTGGCACCACAAAAAGCATAAAACGGAAGAAACCTCAAGGCGCAGCACAGTTCTCGTAAAGCTGCTCCACACATCGCCCATCACTGCCACACAGTCCTCTCCTCCAGTAGCCCACAAACATTGTTCGATAAAGAAAGCAGAAAGAAGGGAGTGGTTCCTGCCTGTTTCTTGCTATCCTTTGCTCTCGCCACCAATAATCCACTAGCAACTTGGATGAGAGGTATGCATGTAAGAAGGGGACCTGCATGAGATCCAAAGCATAATTTTTCAAATTGGCCTGCAATTGTAAACCGGGGCCTTCAGGTGGAAATAAAAGACAGTCGCCATTGCAAAATACCCAACAAAGAGAGCAGATTCCCGGTGAGCTTCTCCCATCACGAAAAGGTCTTGGTTGCAGGCCGCGGCACTGGCTGTGACAAATAGCGGAGGATGCTCCGAACGTCGGACAACGGCTGACTTCGCGGGTTCTTCACCGGCGCTTTCGTGAAAAGAAAGAGTAGAGTACATTCATTAATAACCATCTCTCCAGCTTCAACCGCGTTGCAAGCTTGCTTCAACACCGCGGATCCAATCCCCTCCATAATTCCATCATTATCCATCTACCGCTTCTTCGCCTTCGCCTGTGTTTCGTCAGTTGTCACCCGCCAGGCCCCGTTCATCCCATGTCCAAAACACCCACCACAACACACTCCTTCAGTCTTAAAAATTCTGCCAAGCATTTGTCCTTAAAGACATTGTTGTAGTCCCGAAATACGCATTTTCCGTATGCTGAAGCCTGTGCCACCACTACATCAGCCTTCTTCCCCGCACTGCGCATGGAACCCCCTGATGTACCTCGACAGAACACTGGCCAACAGCTTTCGCAAATCCTTCAATCGGACGAGTGCTTGAGACGGCTGATGGCGGTGGCATAGTTGTAACGAAGAGGGTCCGTTGATGGACCAGGAAGTGCATTTAAGCATACCTTATCACGTGGTCGGTGTGATGTCATAGAATGTGAACAGTGAAAAAGCTTCCCGAGGAAATAAAGCCCCCAAATACAAGCCTTCTACGAGTAGATGGTGGGACTTCAGTAATCGCTGTATCTAGATCTAAGTTCAATTAAGTTAGTTCAAGCGCAAATCATAGAATATCACTCATATTACTCTAAACAACCGCATACGAGAAGCGTACGCGAATGATTTTTTGGCACTCTACCCACTTAAGAGTAGTTGAAGATCAGTGCTAACCCCAGAGGCATTCAAAGTATTACATAGACCCTTCTTGTACTATTATGGAGCTTGACAGATCTTATACACACCTAACTGCACAATTGTGTCTCTTACACTCTAAACTACGAGCATCTTCCACATCACAGACAACACCACATCACAGAACACAGAAAAACTAGGTGAGACTCGACAACCAGACTAAAGCAAGGCGGGAAAATCCATTCCGATTCTCAAAATTCGCTTATACGAGGTCGTGGGTGGTAATTGCAGGGGTGGTAGAAGGAAGATGAAATTTCGAGTGACTGTATATGAAGAAAAGTGGGAACCATGCGTGTACAATGGCAAACAAACTTCAGGCATACCTAGAATAATCCAGCACTAGGAATTCCTTCACAGGGTCACTACACTTATCGATCTGTCATTTGTAACGTCAATGCCCCCTCATATTTTGCCACTGAGGGTTGACAAGTAGGCCGTATGAGTTTTACCTAGTGGCGTCACATGACTATGATTCATAGAGGTGGTGAGAATTTTAGAAAAAGTTACAGATCCGTATCTGGAGGACGTGAAAGGCTACATGTCTATACTTGCTTTAATTTCAGACCTTTCAGTAAATCACCTTGCACAATGAGAAGTGGTTCCGTTTCGGTACAGAGTACTCGAGGCAGGGGAAGAGACATGTCGGTAACTTGGCGCTGTTATGAATGCAAGACGCGTCGAAAGTCAAAGCCACAACATTGATCAGGTAAATACACAAGATTGATAGTTGACTAGGAAGAACACTGTTCCTGTATTCATTTCCTCGTGAAAACCAGAAGACCGCTATAGTACAAATCCCATGAGGTGAAAAAGAACCCAATCCCCATTCAAAAAGAGAACCCAGAGAAAAGCCATTATCTCATATGAACACCAATTGCAAAACATCACATCGAAAAAACAATACATTTAACCACCGAAACCGTAGAGGGTGCGGCCTTGGCGCTTGAGGGCGTAGACGACGTCAAGGGAGGTGACAGTCTTGCGCTTGGCATGCTCGGTGTAGGTAACGGCATCACGGATGACACCCTCGAGGAAGGTCTTAAGAACACCACGGGTCTCCTCGTAAATCACTGTTTGATAGACGTTATGATACGATCGATAAAAGTTTTTGACGCTTATAAGGGTACTGACTAGCAGAAATACGCTTGACACCACCACGACGTGCGAGACGACGGATAGCGGGCTTGGTGATACCCTGGATGTTGTCGCGAAGAATCTTGCGGTGACGCTTAGCACCACCCTTTCCGAGACCCTTGCCACCCTTTCCACCTATGTGATTGTAAGCGCGTTGTTGACAAGGCAATTGTTGAAAGTACGACACGATGGAAAGAAGAGAAATACTTACGTCCAGTCATTGTGAAGGTTGTTTAAAGTAGAGTTGATTGATTGGAAGCCGAAGCGGTTGATTTAACAAAGCTGATTGCGCGTGTGCTGAAAGTTGTGAGGGGGAGCGTTGGATGGTGGGAGAAGAAACGGAGGGCGAAGTGGTGGGGTTTTAAGGCCAGCGCCAGTGGATCTGGAATCAACCCGCCAAGCTTGCGTGCTGATGGGCGGCCCCATCTGAGGCGTTGCACAAGAAACCCTTAACAACGCACTGGCTGACATAGGTAAGGCAGGCACTTTGCCGATTAGCAGAAGCAAGAAAGAAAGCAATGAAAACACAAACACAGTGAGTAAGAGAGAGAGAATGGGGTGAATACCTAGAGAGTTACTGCAAGCTCTGCTGCATTCTCTTACTCCATTTCGTGATTCTTTCTTTCTTAAGATCTGCTGAGTGATCCATCGGGACCAGGATGCGCGGTTCATCTGTGGTGCGGTAGCCGTGGTGTGACGCTATGCTAGGGCCGACCGGGGCGTTGTTAGCGCCAGCACGGATTCTTTCGCAGCAAAATCACAGCGCCGCCTGCCCCCCGAATTTCGAGCTGGAAAGAACCACACCAAAGTTGATGTTGTTTTTGCAGGGTCAAATGGCAACCTTTCCAAGCTGCTCTACCGATCCTCAACCCCCCAAACCCTAACCACGCCTGATCTGGCTGCCACTTGGAAAGTATTTAAATAACCACCCACCCACCACCTCCCTTCGTCTCTCCTTCATCCTCTCGACACATCCACCAACCACCGACCGACACCAAACAACTTACCGACAACAAACAACTTACCGACAACAAACAACTTCTACAACTAACCCATACAACAATGGCTCGTACCAAGCAGGTAAATTATATTCCATCCTATTTTATTAATTTTGTCGACGCGTTCTTTTATTTTCGGGATCTGTTCGCGTTGCGTTGCATCTCGCTTAAATTGTTTGCATTATGTACTGACGCGTCTTCACAGACCGCCCGTAAGTCTACTGGAGGAAAGGCCCCTCGTAAGCAGTTCGGAAGCAAGGCTGCTCGCAAGTCTGCCCCGTCTACCGGTGGTGGTAAGTTAAACTTTTGTCTTTATTCACCGAGGTTGCCTCTAACATTCTCATAGTCAAGAAGCCTCATCGTTATAAGCCCGGTACCGTCGCTCTTCGTGAGATCCGTCGCTACCAGAAGTCTACCGAGCTTCTGATCCGCAAGCTTCCTTTCCAACGTCTCGTCCGTGAGATTGCTCAAGACTTCAAGTCGGATCTCCGGTTCCAGTCTTCTGCCATTGGTGCTCTTCAGGAGTCCGTTGAGGCATACCTTGTCTCTCTCTTCGAGGACACCAACCTTTGGTATGCCAACTATATTCATCTTCTACTTTATGTTCTAACGTTGTTTCAGTGCCATCCATGCCAAGCGTGTCACCATCCAGTCCAAAGATATCCAGCTTGCCCGTCGTCTCCGTGGCGAGCGCTCTTAAAACCTTTTCGATCATGGCTTGTTGGCGATCCTTCTCTTATCTTGGTTCGACATGATCTTGCGGACGCGTAGTATCATTGTTCTGGGATGAGTTGTCGGGTTGTGTGATGGGTCTTATTTTTTTCGTTCATGGTTCTTACGTGGGTGTTCTTTTTTGCAATGAAACGAAACGGTTCTGGGTTACGGGTTCTTTTTTTCTGGTTTGCGGTTTTGGTGCAGCTGTTCTGTATTATAGCCTGGGTAATTTCTCTGCGAGTCACCAATTGATAACCTAGAATACAGGGTCTTTTGGGAAATCGCTTTTCTCATGTTTTCTGGTCTTCTCTTGATTGTGTGCGGTATGAAGGCTTGCTACTGCTGCTTCTGAATAAACAAACCGGATCGATGCCCAACCTTTCAATACAAATAGCTAAGTACCTATGTTTCTCCAATATCGTGATATTACATACACTTCAACTTGATTGCCTAGCCTTAATAAACTTCACCCATGCTTCACGCCCTGCTACAATTCTGGTGAGTCTAAGAGTAGAGCAGTTGAGGATCTCGCTAAAATTCGACTTAGATCCTCAAACGCCTCGAGTCAACTTAGGTGCATTGATCCTCCAATTTCTTAGGCTGACACAAGGTTTAAGATCTCAAATTGTGGGAAAATTACGCTGCCACGTTCCATTGTACTCTGGAAGAAGCTGAGAAGATCACAAAAGTTCAAGGAGGTAGGAGATTGCTTCCCGTCACCCTAGACGGTACCCCACTAATTTAGTCTCGTTTGTATGGATATTGCTGCTTCTGTGACTCACCTGTGAGGATCGATGCATAAGGCGAATGAATCATGAGGTAACATAGCTAGGGTTCGAGAAATGTTGGTTCGAGCTGAAGTAGAGAACAGATTACGAGAGAATCCGCACGGCTATCATGTATGCAAGTAATATGCAAGCAAGCCATATCATGAGGAACATAGACAGGCGGACATGGCGGGATGTCACGACAAGATGCCATAGCCCAAGATCTCAGATCCCAATCGCGGCGAGGTTCCAGGCAAATTGATAGACTTGGTGTGCGAGCCTTTGCGCCTAAGCTGAGCATTAGACTATTAACAACTTTCAGTCATCACTGCCCTGAGGTTTAAGAATCGATGGCCATAGATAGATCTTGCACAGGTCCCCAACTCTATCGATGTGCCCATCTTCAAGTTGCACCGTTTAAAGAGATAAAGGAAAGAGCAACATGCCAGTCACTACTCCTCCACGTCCTTGGATTGACGGAGAAGACTAACAATCTAGTCATTGTTTGATTTTGCACCTGTAACAATGGACATGGTATTCCCGTGACGGGCCATAATAATTGAATGTTGAGCGTATATGAATCTGCGTCGTGTGGTTTTGTTGTGAGGAATTGATGAGCCAAGGCATTGAATATCTGAATCTCCCATACTCCGTGGCCTCCTGACGTCTGGCTGTCAACTATATAAGACTGAGCTCGGGCCTCATAAGAGGAACGTTGCTGATGGATACAATGTAGGCTGTGGCTTGTTGAATGGGTTTGAGAGACACAGTTGCCCACCAGGAGAGGCTGATATTGATCCCAATGCATGAAACAATATTGTCTTTGGTCCAGAGGATCAGCACCCTGAGATCGTGCTGATCCCAACCCTGATTTCGCATCTCGATTGGAAATTTTCTGAGATAGTTTGGTGTCTTCCATTTATTCTCGACCGGGTCGTCTTCATCTATCCCTATTGACGTCCGCTCACCCGAGCTTTCGATATACAAACTTCTACATAAGAGCCTCTAGTCACGGTATACTAAATTGGTCTTAGGTTAGATAGGTTCGGTTTGCCTGTTCATATCCAAACATATTAATCCTTTCCGGCTGACGTTGGTACCTCTGTTCAGCTGCTCAGACATCTGTTGAAGCGCTGCGTCAGCCAAATTCTGAGCATTGTAGCAGACTGGATAGTCGACAAAACCTCGAATGGAAATGGGGATGTAGGATTATCGCCCTGGACTATCTGTTGAAGTGCTATAGGTGTGGAGAAAGAAATATCAGACGCTAGCACTAGCGTAGCCGGAGAATTTTCGGCTCGTCCCGCCACAGAGTTCCCAGGTACTAAGAAGTACTCTACTTTGCTGTGGTACCAGACCGTGGCATCTGGCTTTCGAATTCGCGAAAGTCACGTATGAGCTAGGCATTCACTTGTCGGAGATAGAAACTTAGTACATCGAGAAGATCGATATATACGGTAGATAATGGCTCAGGGGATTTGAAAACGATTCTGTATTTAGGTTGCCGTGGTAGAGAACTAGAAGGAAACTCGTATAGCAACATCGTGAACTCCAAGCTATCACGCCCACCAACATGAGAATCTGTATCGAATAACACCTTTAGCAGTCGTATAAAGGCAGTAAATGCGGCGTAGAAAACCGGTGCCGCTCGCTGAGGCCTTGACGCTATAATACAGTACTTGCATGCGTGTTTCCACGCGGTAATTGTTGGCTGCTGATCTGCAGGGGTTAATCTGCTGAGTTGTGAACGCAGTAGAAGGTACAGACGAATCGCTGCCACTCTCAGCCGATCTAGCTCGAAAGCTTTCAAAGGTAACATCTCGCCTACCTCAAACACCGTACCCCTATGATAAAGTTGATTTTACACTTTCAGATGCTACTGGTTTATTTGGTAATGGTCGTGCATTTTAATGAATTAAAGTAGTCTCCTCGACAACAATCGACGCACATGCCCAACAACTGTATGTACGCCACGAGTCTGCGCGCCATTAAGATTCGCCATATATTGGCTTGTAGTCCATCCCTTACAGCAATTTTAGCGCTGTTGATAGAATGTATCACATTTCTACAGGTCCGAACCTTTTTATATGGGCCTCCATGATCTGCTAGGCTATATTTTCGTTTTTGTTTATTTCCTAAAGACGTCTTACTTTTATCAACACCCATCACACAAGAAACACAAAGAGGAACGAACAAAAATATGAAGCTACCAAGTGCTAGGTTTGGATCATCCACTAACCTGAACAGCCTGAGCACCATCATCAACGCGCAATCCCCGAACCCTATTGACCACGGCCATGATCTCCAGAGGTCTAGTCCTAGCAAGATTTCCAAAACGCTGTTGATCACCTCTAATATTCATACCATTCTGCTCCATAAGTTTCTCGAGTTCACCTACCCAATCACGGACTGATTTAAGAGCGCTTCCAGAAATGATTCTCAATGCGTCTACGCATAGGTTTGTCTGGCCTTCTTCCACGAACTGTTCTAGAGCGGTGATATCAACCTCTGTATCTGTATCCTCGGTATTTACCTTGGTACGGTCCGACTTAAAGACGATCTTGTCGATGCTTCTAACTGTGGGAGGCCTGCCCCCAAGACTTGGGAGGGAGACGACGCGGTTGGGGACGGAACCATAGATTGGTGATGGGGGAGCTGTGTTGGGGTATTTTGCTGAAATTTCATGAGCCCGGATCGTCCAGTCCTGGGGAGCATATGACTCCATGCCAATCACAGTAGAAGCGGGATCGAGATAGTCACCACAACCACCAACGACAATGACAGTAGACACGTCTCTCTCCCTGTACAGTGCGCCAACCTTGGAGACTAGCGGAGTGATGGGCTCCGTCCGAACTAGTTCATGCATCTTGTTATCTCGTACGAGAAAATTCGTGGCACTGGTATCTTCATCGATAATCAACGCGGTAGCTCCAATCTCCTGCCATGTGTTAAAATACACCACATCGTGGAATTTCGACTCGGACCCACTAATGCTTCTTGAATGTTGGCCGACATTGATGTTGATCCCGACGCATCCATAGTTGTGAAGGAGGCGGCCGATTTTCCGCCAGGGAGCTTGTTAATGAAAGGTGATATGTCAGTACAAACAACGCTTCTGCCATCCTCAGCTCGGACTTTGAAGGCGTTCCGCTCGGTAACTACAAGCTCCCGTCCATCACCAGGAACTACATTATATATACCAAACTGTAGTGCTTCCAAGAGAGTAGACTTTCCATGGAAGCCGCCGCCGGTTATGACTGTGATGCCGCGCGGAATTCCCATGCCAGTTATTGAGATTGGCTGGCCGGCATGGTCTAGGATTCCGGTGGCAATCGTAACCTCAAGACTCGGAGGACTTTGAAAGGCTATAACGCTTTCTTTCATGGGCCCGGGATCTGCTCCGTTGGCTCTCGGAAGTATAGATTCGTTACCAACAAATGCAACCAAGCCCAGTTTTGCAAGACTATTCCGCAGCGATTCTTGAACCTCCATGGTTCTCAAATGCGTCCGTACTCGTTTTTCGTCTTGGTGTTCCCAAAGAAGTCCTCTTTCCATGATTTTTGGTAAATGGGTGACCAGCAATTCCTGAGCTTTTCGTCCATTGATCGAACGACCATGTGCAGGTAGGGTTACGGTAAACCGTATCTCAATGGAGGGGTTATTTCTTGGGAGGCCGGTAATTACGCAACTGGAGCGTTCGAGAATTTGCTGCCGTGGTTTGTAAATATTAAAGTCGCCTCCTTTCGGGCCATGGTAATTCCCCGACGAATCCGCAACGTCGAGACGCCACTGACAGACGAGTGACGCGACCTCACGGTTGATGTAGTCGCAGAATGCAACAACACTAACACTCGCACAGCTATTGTAAACAAATAATCGACCTACACTTGGGTTAGAAAGGAGAAATATACCGTGTTTTACTGCTATACACATCCGCCGGAATTCCAGACATGCTCAACGGAAGCCTCGCACGAAACCGCGATGGTGCAGCGTACGGGTCACCTTGTACATGATCAACGAGCAGTTCGATCGGTAAACCCTTAGTCCAGGTGTATCGACCCTCTGCAAAACACACATTCCGGTCCTTAATGAGAGTTCACTGGTCGGTCTATGAGAATTGTAGAGACATACTGAGAGACTTGTATGCACCTACCAGAATAGATGTTAGCAAATTTGAATGCGAGCTTCAGGTGGCTTTGAATATATACCGTAGCTCTGATTATCAATCTGAGCGAGGAATTGGTTAAGCTCCAGGTGGGTACCGAAGGCTGTGCTTGTATGGTCGTCTCCACCTTCATTTTTGATCTGTGGACTCGGTGTAAAATCAAACCCTCTTCCTCGACCGCCAGCACCACGGCCACCTCGACCTCCTCCCCTTCCACGACCGCGACCCCTATCTCGACCTTCGCGGTATTCAAATCCTGAAGCACATTGTAAGATACAAAAGCATTACAAATGTAGATAGAGATGTACCACTCATTCTGATTTTGCGGACAAGTTCAGATGGATGGGAGGAGGAGAACGATGAATGACGTTTTGACTATCGTTTAACCCTAAGCCCTAAACCCCGATTCTTGAAAGCAGGAGGCTAAAGTCACGTGCTAATCGAATCCACTGGCGCTGCCGGCACGGATCTGGAGCTGTAATTAATCGTAAATTGTTCCTCGATGCTCCTCGACATTGTGGAATATTTTACCATCACTTACGTTCACAACCACCTCTAGAAACCATCGTCGGAAAACCATGCGTACGACAACGGCGACAACGACGAACGCCAAACTCTGATCTAATATTTGCTCATCTATCAACTTAGTACTAAGTACTTGCAATACCTGCCACGCGAACGTTACACTCGAAACTCAAAATCAATAAGCACGGGCCAGTACAGAGAACTCTGAGCATGGCGGCTCCTACAAATCTACAACAATACCAGGCGCAGTTGCAGGCGAATCAAGCTGCCTTGGGACAGCAGCTGCTCCTCCCTCCCCAGCGTGAGTATCGCTCTTATCATTATCATCGAAGGGGTGTCGGCACGTCAGGTGTTGCAATTGCTGCTCTGTTCTCGGTCGCGCGTAGATGGTGGCCGGTCTTTTGCTTTGCCATCGCCGCCTCCTTTCTCTGTTCTTCATCACTGCTCCTGTTACTGCTCATATTCAGTCAGGCGTACCTGCTGGGCGACTACGGATTAAATGGAACCTTTGACTAATGTTTCCGCAACAGGTTCGGGCCAGCCGCCTCCTCCGCAATCTTCAGTGTCTATCGCAACGCAGCAGCAGCAACAATTGACGAACAAGGTGATGGAGAAGCAACAGAGCGAGCTACAGCTCGACAAGTCGCGCGTGACGTTACTCCTTGAAATCAATGCCGAACTGCTGCGTGAAGTCCTGAACGTTCAGCCAAAACTAAAATCACCAGAGGAAGCCAAGAACGACCCCGTGTTTCGAGAGTATGCAATTATCCATCCTGGATGGGTGGGAGGTGTTCCTTATTGTGGCAAGAGTGATGTGTAGATGGCTGACGATTTGGGAATGGGTTACCAGGTGCATGCGACGCCTTCAACAAAATCTTGCCTACCTCGCCGCGATTGCTGACCGGTCACACAAACCCGCATCGCTGATACCAGTCTGTCCTGGTGTGTTACTGCCGCCTCCAGACATGCTAGTCCTAGAAGGACTCTATAAGAAACTACAAGATCTATATCCGGGCATTAATCCGGCAAATCCACCACAGCACCAACAGAATGCACAGCTCGGTCCTCCGCGGTCAGGACAGAACTCCTCGCCCAAACCACAGCTTCCGCAGGGAGCATCGCACGGGATGCCGCCGCCTCATCATGGCTCTCCTCGTGATAACAACCATCTATCATCGCCACCACCACCACAAATGCCCTTACATCAGTCTCCTCCACCGCAAGGGATTCAAGGGATGCAGCTACCGCCTCAGCACCAAGTACCATTGACTCCTCAACAACAGCAACCACAGCATCAGCAGCAGCAGCAACAACAACAACAGCAACAACAGATGATGTACCCAAACCACGCACATTCCCAGTCGCCTCCGCTGCAGGATCTGCGAGTCCAACAACATCATCAACAGCAGCAACAGCAGCAACAGCAGCAGCAGCAGCAGCAGCAGCACCAACAGCAACAACAGCAGCAACAGCACCAGCAACAGCAGCATTATGCGCAGCAGCTACAACAACAGCAGCAGCAACGACAAGCTATGATACAGAGGGCTCAACAGCAGCAACTACAGCAACAGCAAGGGCACATGGTCGGGCAGATGGGTATACCAGCAAGTATGGCAATGGGAGTGAGCGGCCCTAGCATGAATGGGATGCAGACTACTATGGCCCCACAACAAGTGATGAATCCAGGCATGATGGGAGCGGCGGGGATGGCAATGACTGGTGGTTATGGGGGAATGGCCCAAATGTCAAGTGCAGGAGGAATGGGGGTTCCAATGATGGGTCCAGTTGGTCATTTCGGTGGGGCAGTGTACGGCGGGATGGGTGGTCCAGGGTTTGGAGACATGAATCAAGGGATGTGGAATCCCGCATGGCAGGGCGGAGGACCGTAGGACACTTAATGACCTTTGTATTTTTTGGATCTTATCTGTACACATTGGGCGGAGGCGGACGAACATTTGGGATGTCTCGCAAGGTTCTATTGTTTTTACATTTCTTAGCTGTTCCCCTTTCCTTTGCCTTTGCCCTTTCATATTATACGCGCTTTCCTTTCATCATCTTCTAGGCGTACCGCGGATCGGGTTACTTGGACCAGAGGTTTTTGGGATGTACTTCGTATCTACTATTTGCTTCGTCGATCAAGGGCAGTATTTCATTTCCGATTCGAGCAGAGTAGAGACATCCTTCCTTGCCAAAAATCTGCCGACCAGTGCATCGAGGATCCACCGATTCATGATCTGGTTACAACGGCAGAAAAAGCTTCTATAAGATCTGACTTGATCAAAAGGTCGCGTGTTAGAGTAACACAACCGCTGAGGGGTATCTGAGGTGGTGGCACAGTTTTGGCATGCTGGTTGGCGTTTACAGATTCATGTAGGTAAGGTTGGTGAATAACCATTGGAAGGGATGAAGCCAGTCAGTCTCATCCCGGGGCGAAAATTTTCTGCATAACCTACGGCCGTTCCTATTCGCCTGATACCATACTATCTTGCCATCTGTATCAGGAGTATGACGCTGTCTGTGATGCACCGAATTCTGGAGAGGATGGATGTGTTGGCCTTCTCATAGCAACGGTTGTTGCCCGACTACCGGTAAGTAGCCTACTCAGTTGGGTTGTATTTGAGTGAACGTCAGTGCCAACACGTCTTCTCTACTGTAAGAACAGGAGGAACTGCAGTTGGGATTGATCTCATACTAAGGCTGAGCGCGGATGTGGTGGATATGCAGTGAAACCAATCAGTCATCACAACCCAGACACTATTTCTCCTCGTTGAAAGACTAAGTTAGCCTTGATTTTGGCTTTGATGTTGCCTGGATCCTAGCACTCTCTTATTCTTATTCTTATTACTCCTACTACTCTACTCTACCAAGTACAAGCAACTGTACTGCTTAACTTTTTCCGTGTTCCCCGCGACGTTCCTTTGCCATCCTCTCGATTCCGTGCTGTATCCGTTCTCCGAGACGCACCAGATTCCTGCGAACCCCACTCATACTCTAGGCCTACATCCACCTGCAACTGGGACTCATCTTCCTCCGCAGCATCACGGCTACACACAACACACCAACGAACCCATTGCATCAACACCAGATCAGTCTTGTATCGATCCACTCCGAGAATTGATAATACCGAACGCAAGCCATAACTATCGTCTCGTCTCAGCCTCTTCTCTACCCAACTCCCCTACGAGGCTCGTGCGCTTTGTTTACGTAGCAACAATCCCCGCTGGCTCGTGCACGCTAGGTCAACATGGCACCGAGCGAGATAGATTACTACAAAATACTCGGACTAGAGAGACATGCTAAAGACGAAGATATCAAACGGTCCTTTCGCAAACTTGGTAGGTCCTTGCTTTGCACTAACTGCGACGGCATTTCCTTCCGTTTCCTTCCGTTTCCTTCCGTTTCCTTCTGACACTGGATGGTAGCAAGGGACACACATCCCGATAAAAACCCCAACGACCCTACCGCTAAAGAACGCTTTCAGGATCTACAGCGGGCATACGATACATTAAGAGACAATCTAGAACGCAGTAAATACGACGAGGATAACCCATATCATGGCCGTGACCATGAACGTTCGTCAACCAGCCGGGCGCAGAATGGAACCAGATCTGGAACCGCTAAACGTTATGCCACCGGTCCTTCGGCTCATACTCCAGGGTGGACAAATGGAACAGCGAGGGGGTATGAGGGGTTCCCTCAACAGGCTAGCTCAGCAAAACCGAAGGGATGGTATCCATATGAAGAATACGAGGGAAAGACGCATTCAGGGTTCACGTATCAAACGGGATATCGGGCTTCGACGTCAGCGAAACCTGAATATGAGGACCATACTTATGGGACATACAGGGCTCATAAGAAGGAGAGTGCTTATGCGAGGACCTCCGCTGAGCGTACACACCAGGCCTCTGCAAAGTATCCGACACATAGTAGCTCATCTTCATCATCACCTCGACCCAAATCGACTTCAGGCACTAATCCGCATTCGGGTACCAATACAAGATATGCTAGTGCGTCGACTAATGCCACACCGGCAGGATCTAGTGGTATAGCTGATTATATCCGGGAGAGGAGAGCAAAAGAGATGGCGGCGGAGGAGGAGAAGAAAAGGAAAGAGATCGAGGAGAAGAGGATCCGAGAACGGGACGCACAGCTGAGGAGAGAAGCGGAAGAACAGCTTAAGCGACAAGAGGAGGAGCGGCTTCGGAAGGCTCAGGAACGTCGACGAGCGGAAGCGGCTGCGAGGAATCCTTACTTTGAAAGCAATGGGTATGGAGGACGATCAACACCGACACCTACGGGATATCCATATAGTTATCCCGCAGACATACCCAGCCCTTACGCATCCAGGAAGGACGAGGAAGATTTGCTGAGGGAAGTAGATCAGAAATTCAAAGAGCGTGGGAAATCGGCGAAGCCTCACCTTTCTAGCCAATCCAAACGACGCTCCAAATCCCAACTGAAGCCCGGGTCCGGGGGCACACCGCCGTCCAAATGGGCAAATCCTGCCTTTTCAAGTCATGGGATTCCCGAAGATTGGAAGCAAGAAAAGACCGGAGCCGAGGATATTGATGTAGTTGAAGCTACCCCCACGGCTAAGGATTCGCCAAAGGATTATTTCACTAGATCCCCAAACATTGGTCCGGAATACGTCCGAAAGGATGGAACAGGGGTGTATCCAGCACCGCAATTCTCCTTCAAGGATCCTGTGACGGAGAAGTCGACACCCACCAAGACGCATGCGGACCGGCCACAACCCACTATGCCCGGCTCATATGGGCCAGCAGGTGGTTCTCCTGGCTTATCTACCAAAGAACCGAAAAGTCCACGCCGTCAACCTTCCGCTGAACAAGCCCAGGAATCTAGTAGTGATAAAGAGAACAAGTATTGTCCCTATTTCCATCCCCTTACTGTAAAAAAAAGCTGACACTTAGAAGACCAAAACCTAATGTATTTGCATTTCAAGAGAAATCACCGACTCCCGGAGACGATAAACCTGTGTTTAGTAAACCGTTTGATTTCGCGTTTGATGGTGGCGTGGGTGCTCGACCTTTCGGCTCTTTTACCTCTAACAACAGCCCAGAGCCCCAATGCGAGAAGTCTGCTAGTTCGGGGTCTGGTGCTTTTCTGAGACCACGAAGTCAGCCAACACAGACTCAACCATCCTTTGTACCACCTCCTTCGGCGCCCCCAAACATGCAGCAGCAGCAGAAAGCAGCCGCGACCAAAATCAATAGTAAATCCAAGGGTGAAAATACCAAGTCCAGGCAGGAATTGCTTGAGGATCTATTGAAGCAGGTGTCATCTTCCTTGGAGCCTACCAGCACCAGTGCCACTAGTTCTGCTGCGCGAAGGAAACGAAGCGCACCAACGCTGAAGAAGCAATCGCATACTATTCATCGAACCGGCAGTAAAGAGGCCAAACTCGATAGCCAGCCAAGGGTAGAAAGTGACACAGAGATCGATGAGCCAAAATCTACGACACAATTCACTAAAAGTGGGTTTGGTTATGAGCCGATGGAAGCAGAACTTACCGGTGCTCCTAAAACTATACCAACACCAGTCATTCCAAATGGAAAACCGACCATCGAGACGAAGAAAGGGTCAAGTCTTGATATGCGTGACATTGGTGCGGTACCTCCACTTAGCCGTAGTCCTGCAGATGTGGGCTTAGGGGACTTGGAGTCATTGAAAAACTCTCTTCCCTTCCCTTCGCAGTCTTCAATGAAATCGCCGCTTTCAAGCCGAGTAAACAACAAACTACGGACAAAGACCCCTTCAACGAGTCCAATTGGAGGAGACCCGTCTGTTGTCAGTATTCCTCCAGGTTTCTGGAATCTGTACCCTCAAACGCCATTGGAAGAGCCTTTCCAAGTTCCTAGGGCTCCTTTGGTTCCAAAGATACCGAAACAGACAGGATTGGATCAATATAATCGCTTTTATAACTCCTTGGGTTCTTATATCGAGGCCTGGAACAAGTACGAAGCCGAGGTTCACGCTCTTCGGGCAGAGTTGACGAGCAAGAGTATGCATGTATCTACAACTCAGACTCTAGATACGCAAGATATTGTCAAATACATGGACCGGGTGAAGCGCAAGGATACAATTTTGGACCAGTCGTTTACGAAAGCCCGAGACAAGCATTTGAATGCCCTCGAAAGTTGGGTCAGACTCAGGGAAAGCGTTCTCAAGGAAGTTGCGCACCAGGAACAGCATTAGGAATGCAAGAAAGAAGATGTGAGTAGAGCAAGCATGCAGATTCTCTATTATCTTTTGGTTTCGGTTTAGGAATACGGCTTCCTTGGTGCGGTACTGTAGGGGTTTTGTAAGGGGTTACTGTCTAAATGTTTACTCGTGTTTGTTTGTCCTTACTGAAATAAGGCCATCATCATCTCATAATCTGGGTAACGTTCCTAGGCTATTTTTTTTTTCTATTTTTCTCTTTGAGTATTCTGGTGGAGTTTGGATACTTTTTGTTGGCATTACCAAGTGGGTTGTGTCTTTTTGTTTGTTTGATATCCTTCTGCATTCCGTGCCACCGGTTTTGGTGGAACGGCTTTAGCCTTTAGCACTCTACTGTGTATCATTATTTCTGTTCGTTGATGAATTTGTGGAGTTCCTTTTGGAATGAGCTGCACGCTTTTGTTTAAATGATGAGAGCATTTCGGGGGTATTCTGTTTGGATTACATTATGGATGGGGATCTGGGTAGTACTGTGGTAGATGACAATACAGAGGGCAGTTCTCGACCATGAATTGCTCGTACTCAATTGTTTGTCAGGCTCAATGGTGTGTGGGCGACCCGTTATATCTGTGCCTCACCTATTGGCGAATGTTCTGCCTTCTAACCAACGCTGGTTTTGAATACTATATGCTTTCGTCCTTAATGCCATACTCCGCTTGATATGCCACATCAAAAACCTCCTTATCAATAGCAAATTCCCGAATAAAATCAATCTCTAGCTCATGTATGCGTTTCCCCAGTAGCACAAGCGAGTGTAATGGTTTCCCCAGGTCTGTGGTTGAGAGTTGTTCTAACGTTCCAGCCACAATATTTTGGTCTTTACTTCCTAATCTACTAACCCCTACTGCGAGTGAAGCAGGTGAATATACTGTTGCCATCAGCATTAGTCCCTCTTCACACATAGAGGGTGTAAGGGTACCTTTCTCGCCCCGCCCCTCCTCCGTCTCCAACATCTGCTGCGCACATTGTGCCACCGTCATATAGCGTGGTGGCTCGTAGATTTTTCTCCCTCTCGCCATATTCTCCCAAGACTGTTCCTTGACCTTTATATCGAGCAGAACCAGGGTATGAAGGCCGATATCTCTGTTCTCCCTGATACGATCGTAGAAACTCGATGGGCGCCAGTTGTCGAGGAAAAACACCATCGACACGGTCTGGCCGAAATTGTAGAGCTGCAGCCCGCACGCGCCGATCGCGTTCATGATGGATGCGTTGTGGATGTTGCGCGTGGGGATATTAAGCTCGCGCGCACGCAGGAGCAGGTCTGTGTGTGTTGTTGCGCCGAACGGGTCACCGACGACTAGGAACGCCACGTCCACGCTGGAGGCGTCGCGCAGAATCTCGTCCGCTGAGGACTCGACCATTTCTCGGTCCGCGAGTATTACGGGGCGTTCGTAGAATTTTTCCTACCGCACTTTGGTGTCAAAAAACTGGTGTCTCTGAAGAAGAGAACGGAAAGGAAGTACCAGCTTCTCTTTCTCGATCATTAAGATGCTGGTGTAGGCTTCTAGGTAGACTCTGCTTGAGGATTTGACGATTTCCAGACCTGCAATGGTGATATCCTTCTCATCGGAGAGACCGAGACCAATGAAGTAAAGCATGTTGATGGCTGGGAGTAGCGGTAGCAGTGGTGGTGTTGCTCAGTGAAGGAAGGAGTCTTGAACGACTGGTATCGAGGGGCGGGCACGAAGGTGGGGGTTTAAGTTGCGGCTCATTAAGATTTGGAGCCGCACACGATTCCGTTAAAGTCGCACAACGCCTTTGTACTCTTTTCAACACCATGAATATGGTAAACGGGTATTCTAACGTCAGCCTGGTCAGCCTGGACCCAAGTGCGTTCGGCTTAGTTGATGCTGACTTGCACCTCAAGTATGAAAGTGATGCGCTCACACACACCCAGTGAGAAGTTATGAAGACAAGATACCACTGCACAGGCTGCGTGGTATTATACTAATCCAGAATAAAATGAAACATCAACGCTCCGAAAGTAAACATACAATAATAAGTATATACAAGATTAAGAAGAAATTATCCTACGGGGTCGTCAGAGCCATGAAGTTCAGAGCAAGTGAACATGAACTGCAACAAAGGCCGGTCAAAATCAGGAATGTACTGTAAGGCATGTATGAGAACAACCCCCTCTTCAAAATATCAACAGCTTTCCACAAAAACAGTCCAGTCAAAAATTCCGAAAATAGCACCACATGAAAAGAATCCCACAAACCTAAGAAAATCGTACAAATAATTACTCTGCCTATCGGGAGTCTACGTTCGTCGCGGCGCGTTTCACTCCCCATCCTCCACCGAACCACCCACCACCTCCCCCATTACTCGATGCACTTCCTGGGGAGCTCACCACTGAAGAACTTGTTGGCGTTAGAAACGGGAATCCAGTGAGCCCAGGTGATGGCGACGGGTGGATGACAGCAGTAGCAGTCCCTGTTAGCACTTTGCGGAGTGCTTCAAGCTTAGCCTTTGCCTCCTCTGCCTCCTGCTTAGCCATCGCCTCCGCAGTTTTTGCAGCGACCAATTCAAGGAGTAATGCATCTTCAGGAGCTGGTGCCTGGTTTTCCGCTGAGGCCAGAATGGATTGCATTCCAAGACTGCTTGATCTTCGTGCGAATGTCGTGGGGGGAGGTGGCGGTTTTCTCGCCGAAGAATTCGAACGGCCAAGGCGAAGCTCACGCAATCCGCCCTTCTTATCTGATTCGGGAGTGGTGGGTGAGGTTGGGCAACTTCCTCTTTGCCGCAGGTCACTGATGGATTTCTGAAGTTGCTGGTTCTCTTTCTGGATATCTTGCCATTTACCCCTCGTATCTAGTAGTTGACTTTTTAACCTGACAACATCCGCGTCTTGTTCCGCAAGGCGGTTTCTGAGATTGCGAGACTTCAGCATTTCCCGTGATAGTTGTTCCCTAGCCTGCTGAAGTTCTTCCGCGAGATGAGCTATATCTGACTTTGCCGCCTGAATTGTTTCTTCGGATTCCTCTTTATCAAGCATTTCAGTGATCTGGTCACAAAGGTCGTTGATTTCATTCACACTCTCCTCTTCATCGTGCGATCCATTCCCGAGCAGCTCAATCAACCTCTTCGTGAGCTTTCGCTCAGCATCGCGACTCTCCTTAACCGCCTGGAGCTCATCCATCTTCATGGCATGCTCTCTTTGCAATGCGCTCAGCGCAACAAGCAGGTCCTCAATCTGCCCGTGGAGCTCTAGATCTTTGTTGGCCTTTCTGGATGAAAATGATCTAGTAGATAGTCGGCGGTCTTCGTTAATCGAGGAGCATTGTGACATTGTTGTGGCATCTGTTGAATGACTGCCTGCGTCAGAGGCATCGAAGGAATTTAACGTTGATAGGCTTTGCTTGGACGGTGATCTCTGTATCAAGATACTGCTTGATGGCCTTGATGGGACCGACAATGTCACCCCTTGGGTGGCACCACCCCACAATCTCCCCAGGAACCTAGACGCGGCGGCTTGAAGGTCCGGCGCTTGAGACTTGACTGGTATTGGTTTGACCGAGTCATCCGTGCTAGATTCCTTGAATTTCTTCTCTAATTCCGCTAGAACGTCTCTAGTGACTATTCCAGATAGTCCCACGAAATCTTGTACTAGGTCGTCGGCATTGCAATGGAATACATCCCAAAGCGACCTGGCAAGCAACATCTGCATCACATCCTCAAACTCGGTAGTAGCCAAGAGCCTTTTCTGATTTCGACGCATTAGAGAGAGGGCAACGCGCATTATTGTTTCTGGTGCACCCTCCGCGAAGATGACATCGTAAATCCGAAACAGCATAGGCAACGGACATGTGACAGCGAAAAAAGAGAGAAACCATTGAGAGGCATAAGTTGGCTGGATTCCCAAGTTATCAAGGTAGGTTGAGAGCTCCGGAAGATGAGTGGCTAGCAATTGCGTAAATTGGTACATTCGTAGTTGCAGACCGTACAAATTAGGAAGGAAGCATGACCGAAGGTCATAAAATTCCATCAGCCTGAACTCGGTCGAGAAGATTAGCTCACACATTGTATTAGAATATGCATAAAGAAAAAAGCATACCGAACCAAAACGCAGAATGCCTCTCTTTCTCCCATATGCATTAGTAGAGGCCCCACAAGGAAACCAAGTCTACAAAATGTTAGAACAGAAGTGTCAAGTTGAAAATCACACAAACCCCTGACAATATCCAATTTGGGTATCATAAATACTGAAGGCCCTTAGAACTCTTCCCAGCATGCGTTGCCCTTCTCCCCCTTCCTGGCTGAACATTTCTAGACCTGTTCGGCCAACATCTTTGCCGATGAGCTGTTCGTAAGGTGATGTCTCTCCAAGCAGTTGATCGTATAGTCCTTCGAGATTGCAGTCTCTAGCCCCCGACATGGCGATCCATACAACACCTCTAAGTGGAGGAGGGATCCCCCCACGAATTTTCTTGCTCAGGAGGTAAGGGAGCTTCGAAGCAGCTCTATTGTAATCTGCAACCAGAGCGGCATAGAAATCGAGGTCTGTCAAGGGAGGTGGTGACGGAAGCATTGAGTAGCGAAGTGTATTTGGGTCGGGATTGTCCATCATTTGCCGGAGCTTAGCTAGGGAGGGAGGCCTCTCAGGATGAATATGTAGCGCCTTTGGGTCTTTCTCCAATCGTTTGTTTTCTTGCTCGAGTCGAGCGAGCAGAAAGGCAGTTCCCTGCAAAGCATTAGAACCCGCTTGAGCGACAGAAATTGATGGGCTTTTGTGCAAAGTCCTTGTAATGGTAGGTCCAACCTCTTCCGCAGATTGATCTTTCGTATGTTCTCCTTCAGTCTTCTCCAAACCGGCCCAATCCACCGCGCTAGAGCCACCCTCCTCCGACCCACCTTCATCCAAGTCACCCTCATCCAAGTCACCTTCATCCGAACCACTACTTCTTCTAGAAGCCGTCAGATCGGACGGAATAGGTGATTCCGATCGTTCTGGAAAAAATAGAGGCTCGTTATCAGCTAGTATGTATTCCTCCGATTTTTCATCCACAAGCTTGAGTGTTGGCGTGGGTGAATGCACTGAAAGTACTTCCATCTCTGTATCGGATAGTCGTACAGTCACCATGCTTTCGGTCGTTTTGATTTGATGAGACTCCTTCTCCCTTTCCACTACCGGCTCTGCAATATTCGCATCCATTGGTGTAATCATCATTCCCCGTACGTTAGCCGTGAAGGGCACGTGTGAAGGACGTTGTCTGGTATCGGTCAAGCTAAAACCAGGTTAAGTTGGCAGAAGTTGGGATCTGAAACGCAGAACGGAATGGATAAATAGCAATCGTCATGTAGTAGGAACCAAGTAGTTGAAGGCGACACCTGCGGAAGGGAGGCAAGCAAGCTGGAATAATTCGGCGTAAAGTGAATGTGACTTGGTGTTTGAGATGTATGTGAGCCGATAGTATAAAAATAAAAACAATGCAGAGGGTTGCAACAAGGTGAGACGAGATTCGATGCAGCTCGCACTACTGCTTTGTGCTGAATACTAGCTGACTGAGTGTACTGTAGCACTCGCTTTTTTATGTAAAATAGGATACACGGAGCTGAGTTGGATTCGATTGATCTGACCCACGAGGGCGAACGACCGGACGAATGAATGAAGTGAATTCGAGGTGTGTTTACTCTTGTTCGTTACACTTGTAGGCCGAATTTTTGATGGAGAAGATCAAAATAGCGGGGGCATTCGACTTCGAAATTCCGAATGGATTTTAGAATATAACAGAAGTGGTGGTAGAAGATCTCCAGAGAAGTAGGTAAATGGGTAAACGAGGAGGAGGAGAGCAGATATGGTACTTGGTACCTGCTGAGGTTTCAGGGGCAGGGGGCAGCCGAGAGGAACGAACAGAACGCGACATGGATTAACTCGTACTACTTAAGTACCACCTCTTGACTTGACTCGCCCCCAAATAATCTCCATAAATTGCTGGAGAATATTCCTCACCCAATCCAATGCTCAACTTGACGTCAGCAGTGTGGGTGGGATGCAAGCAGATTTTCATCTGCAAACTGCTAGTGAGTGCATACTGAGTAAATAGAGTGAAACGTTATATATCATCGTCAGTAATCTGCCTGATGCTCGTATGCTCGTGCAAGTGATCAGTGCTGTTCATTGGGTGTGTATCGCGAAGTCACGAGATCTTGATGCGCGTCGAAGTGCTTAGTATCTATTTTACTACCTATAGGAATATACTTCAATACCGGTGCTCTACTAAGCTAAAGTTGATTTGATACGTTAAGATTTCAAGTACTAAGTACTTCTCTATGACGAGAAGGTAATTCGAACTGGTCACCTCAAACTACAGGGCGTATGAAGCTAGGTTAGGTTGAGTGAGACTTAATCTAGAGGTGAGTGGCCTTGATAAATGAATACGTGCTGAGCGGCGGTAAGTGCTCTAGTTTCCTGAAGCTGAGGATGGGTGTGAATTGAATATTCGGGATGCAGAATGGAAAAATGAATGTGAAACGCGAACTTTTCAGGCGTCGCGCTAAGAGCCTTAGTTGGTTGCAGGGGCAAACGCAAACTCTCAAAACAACAAACAAAGCAGCTCCTCGCTTCCGCTCTTCTCAACACCATTCATCACGCACCACCACCACCACCACCACCACTGCGTTCATCGAGAGCCCAGCATCAACATATCTACAGAGAAACTCTCTCTTGCGCGTGCTCACGCGTCCGCTACTCGGAGCTCTTAGGCCTTCTCCTACGAGGCTTCCTCAACTAACAAACTTGACTACGATCTCTTCCATCTTATCTTCAACCTTCAAAATGTCTGACGACTCAGCATCCGACTTCAGCGATGCTGAGAGCATGTTCGAAGAACTTGTTGTAAGTTCCACCTTTAGCAAATTTATTGCTCACTAACAACTATCTTCACTCCAGAAAGCAAAGCCAACAAAGAAAGCTCCTGCGCCGAAAAAAGCTGCAGCGACCAAGAAAGCTCCTGCAAAACAACCCGTATCGAAGAAACGGCCTGCTCCCACTAGTGATGACGAGTCGAGTACCGTTGATTCGTCATCCAAGAAGCAGAAAAAGGCTCCAGCAAAGTCCAAGGCTGCGAAATCGAAAGTAGAGGATAGTGATGACGACAATGGAGTCGAGTTGGACATTGAAGATGAGGTGAACGGAGAATTAGCGCCTGCGACGAAGAAATCGTCTTCGGACAAATACCAAAAGGTCAGTCCCGGATACCGTCACCGGGGTAACTGCTAATCTGTTGAAGCTCACCCAATTGGAACACATCCTCAAACGCCCTGATACATATATTGGATCGATCGAGCAGACGGAGAAGCAGATGTGGGTGTTTGATTCAACAACCGAAACTATGGCATGGAAGACCATCACTATGGTACCTGGTCTTTACAAGATTTTCGATGAAATTTTGGTCAACGCTGCGGATAACAAAATTCGGGACCCCAATATGGACACATTAAAGGTCACCATTGACCGGGAAAAGAACGAGGTGTCTGTTTTCAATAATGGAAAGGGTATACCAATTGAGCATCATGAAAAGGAGGGAATTTGGATTCCCGAGTTAATCTTTGGTCACCTGCTCACATCATCTAATTACGATGACGATGAGAAGAAGGTAGTTGGAGGTCGCAATGGATACGGTGCCAAACTCTGTAATATCTTCAGTACTGAATTCATATTGGAAACCGCCGACAAATCAACTAAGCAAAAGTACAAACAGACTTGGACGAACAATATGTCGAAAAGGGGTGGGGCAAAAATCACAAAGAATCCTAAGGGCGAAGAATATACAAAGATCACGTTCAAGCCTGATTTGGCTAAATTCGGGATGACTGAAATGGATGAAGATTTGGAATCCATCATCAAGAGACGAGTATACGATATGGCAGGTACAATCAAACAGGTCAAGGTGTTCCTGAACGGCACTCGAATCAGCAAGATCAAAAACTTCAAACAGTACTGCGAGATGTATGTCAAGGCATTACGAGAGGAAAGTGAAGGCGATGAAAAGATGGAGATCATCCACGCTGTGGTTAATGATCGTTGGGAGATTGCATTTGCCGTAAGCAACGGCAGTTTCCAGCAGGTTTCGTTCGTGAATAGTATCGCCACCACATCAGGCGGAACTCACGTAAATCATGTTGCCGACCAACTCTGCACTAAACTTGAGTCACACATCAAAAAGAGAAATAAGAGCGGGGCTCCCGTGAAGAATGCTCAGATCCGGAATCACTTCTTCCTCTTTGTCAACTGCTTGATCGAAAATCCAGCCTTTACTTCTCAGACGAAAGAACAATTGACAACCAAGCAATCCTCTTTCGGTAGCAAATGCCCACTGCCAGACGATTTTGTAAAGAAAGTCGTCAAAACCGAAGTGATCAGCAATATTGTTGAGTTTGCCAATATGAAGGCGGACAAGCAACTTAAGAGAGCCGATGGAGGCAAGCGTACAAGGTATGGAGATTTGCTTTACTAAGTTTCGCACCCAAACTAATTTTGGTCCTAGAATACACAACGCAAACCTGACAGATGCGAATAAAGCAGGCACGAAGCAAAGCCATGAATGTGTTCTTATCTTGACGGAAGGATTGTCAGCCAGTGGGTTGGCCAGGGCTGGCATAGCGGCAATCAAAGGACATGATCGATACGGGGTTTTCCCGCTCCGTGGTAAAGTCCTGAACGTTCGAGACGCTTCGACTGATCAAATCTCGAAGAACGTTGAAATAGCGCACCTCAAACAGATTCTTGGTCTACAACATAAAAAGGTGTATGAAAACGTTAAGGATCTACGCTACGGACATATCATGATCATGACCGATCAGGACCACGACGGTAGTCATATCAAGGGGTTACTGATCAACTTCTTCGATGCACAGTTTCCTAGTCTACTCAAGATACCCAACTTTCTGATAGAATTCATCACGCCTATCGTCAAAATTTACAAGGGTGATCTTAAAAGACCTACAAAGGAAAAGAGTTTCTTTACAATGCCCGAGTACGATCAGTGGAAAGAACAAAACACAGAATCTGGCTGGAAACACAAGTATTACAAGGGTTTGGGTACTTCAGGTGATGAAGATGCAAAGGTCTATTTTGCGGATCTCGACAGACACATGAAGTACTTTCATACTATGTGTCTAGACGGGAAGAAGTTAATCGAGTTAGCCTTTTCCAAAAGCAAAGCCGATGAACGAAAGGAGTGGCTCCGTTCATACCAACCTGGAACCTTTCTCGATCACACCATCGATAAAATTTCGTATCCAGATTTCGTTAACAAGGAACTTATTCTGTTCAGTGTAGCAGACTGTGCTCGATCCATACCTTCAGTTGTCGACGGCCTGAAGCCTGGTCAGCGGAAGATTCTCTTCGGTGCATTTAAACGTAACCTGAAGAACGAAATCAAGGTTGTTCAGCTGGCTGGTTATGTATCCGAACACACAGGTTACCAGCACGGCGAAGAGTCTTTGAAGAGCACTATCACAGCAATGGGTCAAGTTTTCACTGGTGCTAACAATGTCAACCTGTTGGATCCATCGGGTAATTTTGGTTCTCGTCTACAAGGTGGAAAGGATGCAGCAAATGCACGTTATATCTATACGTCGCTTTCCGCATTTGCAAGAAAGGTTATTCCAGCTTCAGACGACCGACTATTGACCTACAACTTCGATGATGGTAACAGGATTGAACCACATTGGTATGTTCCAGTTGTGCCTATGATTTTAGTCAATGGCACGGAGGGCATTGGAACAGGTATGTTGACCGTCTGGCGCTGCTACCTTATCTGACGAATTATATAGGTTGGAGTAGCAGTATCCCAAGCTATAACCCGGAAGATATTGTCAACAATTTGCGGCGCTTGATGGATGGAAATGATTTAGAACCCATGACTCCATGGTATCGAGGCTGGACAGGATCCATCGAAAAGGTTTCAGAGAGCAAATTCAAGTTTACCGGTACCATCCGACAGCTCGATGAGTTGAAGGTAGAAGTCACAGAACTGCCTATCAAAATGTGGACCCAAACTTTCAAGGAGAGGCTCGAAGAGATCATCAAAGGCGAGAAGACCCCTTCTTTCATTAAAGACTACGTGGACTACAATTCCCCTTCCAAGGTTCATTTTGTCATCACCATGTCGTCAGCGGAGGCCATGCAGAAAGCGCTGGCTGAGGGCCTGGAGAACAAGTTTAAATTGAGCAATACTGTTGCTACCACCAACCTCGTAGCATTTGATCCGGAAGGAAGGATCAATAGATATGGTACCATCGACGATATCATGAAGGAGTTTTACTTCATCCGTATGAAATATTACCAAGAGCGAAAGAAGGTTCTCCTTGTAGATCTTGGCGAGGAACTTAAGAAGCTCAGTAACCAAGCTCGTTTCATCCAGATGGTTATCCGTGGGCAGTTGGTTGTCGGCGGTAAGAAGCGTAAGGATATAGTAGCCCAGCTCAAAAAGCACAGCTTTCCACTCTTCTCAAAGAAAAAGGATGCCGAATTAGCAGGTGAACTTGAACCAACTCTGGACGAGCCCGAGGAAGATGATTCAAGTGCCGCAGCCAAAAAGGATGACGATGTTGGGGACGGTTACAATTACCTTCTTGGTGTAAGTCATCTCCGTGAGTCTCACCATTATTCCCTAGCAAATCTAACTTGTTATTGTGTCGCAGATGGCTATTTGGACTTTAACAGAGGAGAAGGCACAGAAGCTTCTCAACGACGTTAAAGATAAGGAGCAAGAGATTGATATTCTTACCAGAAAGACTCCCAGGGATTTGTGGACCAATGATCTGGACGAATTCATCGCACTATGGCGGCACCAACTAGAAGAAGACGAAAGACTTGCACAAGGGCGCCCCAAGCTGAAAAAGTCCAAGCCGAGGAAAAAGAAGGGCGATGACGACTCCGAGGACGATTACGATGCAACTTTAGCCGCAAAGCGGAAGAAAGCACCTCCAAAAAAGCAATCGACGTTGCCGTTCATGCCTGCTGAAAAGGCAGAGAAGAAGCCTGCAAGAGCTGCTACGAAAAAGCCAACAATTGTGCATGATGATGATGCTCTTGATGACGATTTCGAGATGATTGAGCAGGCAGCACCCAAAAAATCTCAGCCAAAAGCAAAATTGAAAGTTGAAAAGCCCACTAAGCCTAAGGTAATGGAGCTTGACGACGATGATTTGGACATGATCGGATCTGCAGCACAGCCCAGTAAGGATGATAATGGTGATAGTTTCATGACTGCCGAAGAAGTCCCCACTCCCAAGAAACCGGCCGCAGAGATTGGTTCTGACGGTGATTCTGACTTCGATATCCTGGAACCAAAAGGAAAGAAGACTGTGCCTAAGGTGATCGGAAATAAGACAGCAGGTAAAGCTAAGGCCGGTATTGCTAAAGCTGCCCTAAAATCGAAGCCTGGGGTGAACGATGAATCATCTATATTCGATTTCAACGAAGATGATCCCGCGCCAAAGCAGAGGTCTAAACGTACGGCAGTCAAAAAGCCAATCTTGGACGATGATTCCGAAAACGACAACCTGGGTGATGTGAGTATGTTGGTCAAGGGTGTCGGCGATGAGAGCGTTGTTTCTTCTCGTCCACTCTTCGCTGCATCTTCGAAGGGTGCCAGCAAGACTGCTGCGGCAAAAAAACCAGTGCCTAAGTCAACTACGAAAGCCTTCGAGTTTTTAGATTCTGACGACGAAGACTCCGATGAGCTCTCTAAACCACCGGCAAAGATAAACCCCAAACCTCTGGATCTGGACTCGGAAGACGAGGACGAATTGCCAAAGCCTATTGTCCGTAAGACCGCACCGAAAAAACTTGCACCCGCCAAAAAGACCACACTTGCCAAGAAGCCTGCACCTGTTAAACCAGCTACCAAGGCTCGTGGAAAGAAGATCCAAGATTCAGATGATGATGAAATGGACATTGACAAAGAAGTTGACCAGCTATTATCGGATTCCGAGATGGAAGATGCACCAGTTTCCAAGGCACCTGCAAAACCGAAGCCTGCGCCCAAAGCTGCTGCAAAAAAGCCTGAGCCCGCCGTAGAATTGTCCCCTCCTCCCAGAGCTCGAGCAGGAAGGGGAAGAGCAGCTGCCGCAAAACCAGTTGTGTATAAAATAGTCGACTCGGATGAGGAGGAAGAGGACGAGAGCGAGGAGGATTACGGTGATGAAGAGGATGATGATTAAGCCCAGGAGCATACTATCTGGCGTAAATGGATTGTGGAACGGTATCTTTGTTTTTTTTTCCCTCTTATTTTCTTTTCTAGCGAAGAAATCATCGTCAAAATGTTCCGAGTCTTTTTGTGGGATATCTTTTCTCTGTCTTATGCTCTGATTTTTGGGATGCAACACCAGCACTCCATATATCAAGCCCCAACGAGCTCACAATAGGAGATAAGGGGCTATAATTTCAATAGTTTATTCCTTCTTAATTCATACTTAGAGCAAATCCTTTGCTTTCCTTGCGTTGTTATTAACACCACTTAAGTAGTACTAAAGAAAGGACTTGCTGGTACTTTACGTTATGTGCCTCATGCTCACATCTTGAATGGATTATACTATAGATCGTGATCACCCCGTTCAGTGCTCACATGGACCCACAAGACCAACAAACTCCACGATGACCTCTGTATCACCACCTAGTTGTCCCGGTACGCCCGCCCTAAATCCTCAGCTGGAGGGAGATGGTCTGATTTCTGGCGTGAGATTGGGACCTTGGAAAATTGTCTTAAATATAAGTCCCGTCTTCTCTAAAGTTGCGACTAGCGGGTTGGATGAGACATCATCGGCAATCGCAGATTAAATTGGCTTTCGTGTTCAGAGATGGAGGGGGCGGTTAAGGTGTCATGTTATCTGGTAAATGTCTCATAGAGAAGCAAAACCAGGTTATGTAGTGGCATCGTTCAGGTAGTTGGAAATGTGGATTGATTGATGCACAAGGCTGTGCCAGCCTAATCTGTCTTACAAACAAAGAATTCCCCCTTCTGCACGTTTTACAATCTGCAGCCCAGCACCTGCAGGTTGCATGTGGCATGCTTTCATGTCTTGCTTGCTTGCTGTTTACTTTATTTTTCTTTATTTACATTCGCCATTAGGTAGCTACACATCTCAAATACTCGGTATAAGGAAAATAATTTGAGATGCAGATGCCAGTTTGCTTCTCTTGCGAGTACCTTTAAGCAGGAAATCTAGCAAAAGCATACTTGTTTCTTTTCTTTTTTAAAATGTGCACCTCACAACATTTTCCTGTACCGAGTACGTCTACTGCCAATGCATATGCACATTAGTAGTAGTAGCAGTAGCAGTAGCAGTAACAGCCAGAGTAATCTAGAGTAGGAAATTGTCGCCTTTGGCCTCCTCTATTCTCTGCGTCTCTCGAGAAAATATGTATTTCCAGTCTGCCGGCTCCCGTCAAACCAAAGGACTAAGGCTAAGACAGTGTTTCCCCCGAATGATCGCACCTGGTTCTGTTGATTCGCCCAACTCAGGCACCTGGAACCCTCCGTGCCGAACGGGTACGGTATCACAGTGCACACCCCGTTTCTCCCAACCACCAATCAGCCAGTTTAACTGAGGCCAGGATGTCTCGAAACGTAGGGTACATAACGGGAAGACAACGCATGGACACGGCCCGTCGTACTACATATATTATGATATATATTCCCTTCGTATCCTCCGTGTGTACCTAAAAGGCCCCCGCCGCTGTTTCAGATGGCCAAAATGTCCCATCTGGACCTGTTTCTCATTTCCAGCCTCGGAGTGATCGAGGCTCCTGTGGCTGAAACTTGCTACGAAATTTTAGTCAGTAGTCAAGATTTCCGCGAACTCCCGAGTCGACGAGTGATCTACCGGGAGCGCACATCGCCTTACCCACCATCACTCACTTTGACCACCGCTGCTTATATCCATCCCACCAAACCCATTAATCTCAAATGCCCCACGTCAACCACAACGGCATCTTTAACCGGCCTCTTCAAGCTGCATAGCATGCCCTAACAAAATCGGGAGTAGCCGAAGGTGACGTGCATATGCACGGTCGATCATTCGCTACCATTGGCTAACAACGAACCACTCGTCACAGCAAGCTAGGGTTGTCTGCGCCGCACTACTGAGGTGGTTCTAGAAGAGAACACAGACAATAAGAGCCAACAAAGAGCTTCTAGAAACCCCCCAGACCTTGTAAATTTCCGATGATCGATGTATGGGTATGGAAGACCTATTAGCCAGATAGACGGTGGATAGGCTCGAATCCCGATGGGGTGTTTTTCTCATCAACATACCTACAACCACGTGACGGAACATCGGACGGGAGGCAGCATTGGATTGGCCTTTTCCCAACAAGTTGAGTGATGAGTGAGTACCATATTTTTCTCCTCCTTCCCATCCCAGTAAACGCAAAACAGCCGGTTAGCCAAAACAGCATTGTCGAGAGACAGAGACAAAATGTGGCACCACGCATGAACCAAAGAGTACAATGCATGAGGGTTGTTCCGTATGTTGCGGTACTCGACTGCTGTGTATGTGTGTGTGCCCATTACTCCGGCTGGCGGGAGTAGAAACATGGGATCTGCCGCAAGCTGTCCGTCACAGAGCTGTCAACACGCCCATTCGTATTTACCCATGGATGTCGACAGGTTGCAAGCAACCAATTTGGGACAAGCTGCTTTGACAGGTTATCCAGGTCAAAGGCAGAGGGAAGCCAGGATGTCGCAGCAACAGCTTCCGAGATAGATAGGTATGGAACCTTCCTGCCATGCCCTGCAGCTAGGAGTCTGGGTGGATTGTTGGCAAAGAAAGATAAAGGGAAAATGGAAGACAGGTTGAATGAGCGGCATTTCCGAACCCGAAACTCTGGTATGGCCCGTGATTTCACCCTCATCTGCAACTCGAACAACTGATGATCTTCCGTCATCATTCATGTGCTCGTGCTGCTGCCGTTGAAATATTCCATCAGGCAGTTTGCGGTGTGCCTGTTATCCATTTAAAACAATCCAATCACCCGGCCAAAAAAGACCGAGTTTGTTCCATCGTTGTTGCTGCTGCTGCATTGCCGTTGTTGTTTTGCCTTCTGGCAAACACGTCCTCCTCCAGTGCGTACTATAAACACTTTTCCCAAAGAAAAGATCGAACGACTCAGAAATAAAGAATCGCCGCCCCAGCCTGAGGATAAAGATTCTTCAATTACCCTCATTGCTGTGTGAGTACTGTTTCCCCATTTGTTGCCGTTACATCCGTTCTTTCAAAGCCAAATCAGTGCCTCTGAATGAAGAAAGGCCCCACCATATAAATATGGGGAATTCCTACACCGACACCGATACATTTGCTACTTTACTCTCACAATTCTCCGGATTCCCCTTAGTATAGAAGTGGGAGCTCTCAGTTTTATAGAACTATCCTGACGGGAAGGCCATATCAAGCGGATAACGAGAAGAAGGAAGGGCCGGGAAATCCAAAACGAACAAGGTCTTGAGAGAAGGGTCCGTTGCCACGTAAATTTGCAGTTGGCTGAGTTTGGTAGCAATCTTGCAGATTGTATATTCAAGTTAGGAATTCGAGCAATTTCTTCCATCAGCCGGCAGAAATATTCAACAAAAGCAATCAAGTTAACGGTCCTCAAAACCATTTCGAAATATCCATACGAAAGGCTTCCGTTGTTCCATCTTATTCCTTAATACCAGCTAGCAATCTTCGAGCCTCTATTTCCCACCAAAAGTCGGCAGATATGTCTCTCGCAGCAGATGCCCCCCCAGTTAGCTGCCCCCCGCAGCCGAGCCGAATGAAAACCATCGCTGTTTCCCACCCCATCATCAAGCAAGAGGAGGATATCAGACCCCAAAGCCCCCAACCGCCACCGGCACGTCCAACGCATTTTGTGCCGACTCCAACACCTACCCCACCGCCGCCCGAAATGCGCCACACAAACAAAACTAAATCCCCCAAGCCCAAAGAGCGGGCCCTCAAGGTCCAGTCCCCTCAGGACCAAGTTAACTACCCATGTCATGAGTCCTTATCACCGTTTCATCGCCAGCAACTTGCGGCAATGGAACTGTATCCGGCAGATGGCGTAAGTCGGTATACCCGGAGAATTCCATTCAAAGGATCGAAGGGTGCATTTTTCGAGACGACAGGTCGTAACCAGTTCGATGGTAAGAGGGTTTTCCCGCATCAGCTACCGCTTTCAGCTGAGAGGCAAGAAATCGGGAGGGAAGGACGCCCATGCTAATGATTCTGTGTTACAAACACTAGTCTATGAATACCGCTTCACGGCACCAAACATCTTTGGGGAGAACAAGCAGTGGTGGATCATGTGGGATTACTACAACGGACTTGTTCGCGTCCACGACTTCTTCGATTGCTGCAAACCTGGGAAGGTGAGTCTCTCGAATGATGGCGCATGCTTAACATTGAGATAGATTGGAAACTTACCAAAATAGACCGAACCAGGCAATGCACTCAAAGACAAGGTGAACCCAGGCCTGGTCGCCCTTTGTCCGAATATAACGGGCGGAAATCTACACGCGCAAGGTATAAAATCCAACATCCAATGAACCCATCCCCTCGTGGGATTTTAGCCTTTACTACAGATCTGAGTGATAACCGATGCAACTTTTAGGATATTGGTTTCCCTTCGAAGCGGCCCGGGCGATGGCAGCTAAGTTCTGCTATAAAATAAGGTACGCCCTAACGATAGTCTTCGGGGAAGACTTTCCTAGTATCTGCCTTCCGGAAACCCACGAGGACTTCGGCAAGTACTATATCGACCGCGCGATCATCGCTAGATGTCAACAACGTGCGAACGACCAAAAGAGGTTGGAAGCTGAACGACGCCGCCAGGGCGAAGCAACTTTAACTCCAGCCACGCCTCGGTATGCAACCCCAGCCGAGAGCACACCAGGACGTTCAAACCTTTACAATACTTCCCCAGAAATGGGCTCCACTCCTCGAGAGCAGAGCAGGTTTTTTGATCCGGTTCGAGACAATTTCACCGGTGGAAACAGCCAGAGACCGGATATTCTTAGTCCTAACAATCCTTGGAACCCTGGACCAAATATATCCACCCCCCCGAGTCATGAGCGACAGCTGATGCCCTCTCCAAACTATTATCAATATTCGCCATACGAAAGTTCCGCACAATCATCTCATGCTGTTCGTCCCACCACCGAGAATAATCGATACCATCCGTACAGTTATCCGTACAGTAGCTATGCCGCTGGGCGAAGCACACCCACACCCATGGGTTCTCCGTCGGGAATTGGAGGATCCCCTCCGCAGATGTTGGGAAGCCCCGCAGAAAGTTTGATTTCAAATGATGCTTCTCGGATCCCCAAACTTCCGCCTTATCATCACGGTTACTTTCAGACACAACCCCCAATGAGCCCAGAGTTTTCACCTTCGCTATATTCACCACTAGTAAGGATCGTTCCTGAATCGGGCATCGGGCAAACCTACTACCCACAGTTTCCACCCATCATTCCTCAGCGTCGGCAATCTCCCATCCCTCAGCACGAATCAGACATTGCACACGATTCGAAGAGAAGATGTGTCTCCGGACAACCGTCTCCGCCTCCCGAGTATTGCGGACGCCTAGAAGAGTCCACTGATTTATGCTTCGTTCAGATCCACGGAGACTCGATGGTACCGGCGCCGGTCAATTCATACACCCGATCGCCGATGCCATCTATGATTCTTCCGCCAATGTCTTCCGTCGATTCTGACTCCGAGAGAGATGTGGCGGAAGCTGCAGCCGGCTTGATGGATCTCCGGCGCAAGGACACTGAGCTGGAGAGTAGCAACTATCGGAGAAAAAGTGCATAAATGTGACACATTGGGCTGGAAGGGTGGGTTCTGTCGGATCTGACAGAGATTGTGGGTGTTGATAGTGAGCAGACATGTTTTTTCTGCGACCTTTATGTTTTGGTTACGTTCTTGCTACAGAATGATTGATTCTTTGTCTTTCCCCCCATTATTTTCCCTCCCCTTAAATTGTTGGCTTTGCTGTTGTATGATGATAGATGTTCATTTGTATCTTGTGGTCTCTCCCCTGCTTCTCGGTCTTATGATAGAACGGATACACAGGAGGCTCTCGGAGTTTTGGTTTCCCGTTTATCTTTTTGTTCCGCGTTTGGTGGTATTTTGCTGTATATGATAAATGTGATTTTTTTGTAGAATGTTCTTCCGAAAAGTGCTCGAATTTCGTATCCAGTAAGTGTGCTATGATGTCAAGGCGCAAAGGAATTCCTTGGGCGTCTTGCATCAATTGTGTGAACGGAATGCCGATGTCGCCATCGTTGAAACGCGGTTGTTTTGTCAGCGTTTTCCGGTATTCATACTGACAAATTCAAATTCGGACTTGCGAGCTACGGAGGAATCCGCCAATCCACTACTATCCAGTGCTATAAACGTAGAGAACAAACCCCACCTAGCTCCTGCTTTGTGAGATATACCTACTCGGTACACGTATATCTCACGGACTATCACTCCAACCAACATCCAGCATCAAACCCAAACAACACCATAATGGCAAAGCTCACTCTGTAAGTTACCCTAGATTTATTATCACTTGTGTAAGTAGCGGTCTAACTAGCAAAAGGTACACTAACCACTACTGTCCCTGGGCCCACCGTGCACACATTGCGTTGGCCGAGCTCGGTCTGGACTTCGAAGAAGTGGTCATCGATCTGAACAAGCCAAGGGAGCCATGGTATCTTGAGATCAACCCAGTGAGTTTGAGCCATGAATTTACTTCTCATCTGTATTGGGTTCAATAACTAATACATCTCTCTATCAATAGCGCGGTCTGGTCCCTGCTCTCAAATACAATGATGAAATCATAATCGAGAGCGGAATCATCACCCAGTTCCTTGGTATGCTCTTCCCCTTGCCTCCCACCGTTCCCTGACCGTACTAACAATACCCCCCAAAAAGCCGACGCATACCCCTTCGCTCTCCTCCCAGCCCCCACCACCCCAGAGGCAGCCCTACAACGCGCCCGCGTCAGCATCTTTGTGGACACATTTGTTAGCAAAGTTGGCAGCGTTCTCCAAGGCATCCTTATCCAGGCAAAGACGGATGAAGAAAAGGAAGCAAAGGCCAATGCTGCGATTGCTGCTGTCAAAAAGGAAATTGTTCCTCTTCTCGCTGACGCGGCACCGTTTTTTGGGGGTAGTAAAGAACTCACCCTGGCCGAGGTGAATACGGCTTCTTTCGTACTCCGCATCTACATCTTGAGTAAGGAGGAGTATGGGTTCTTCCCTCCAGTACTAGTCGCAGAATTGAAGAAGATCGAGGTGTGGCAAAGGTGGGTCGACGCCGTGTTGGCTAAGGAAAGTGTTACAAGTATCTTTATGGAGGAGGCGCATGTTCAAAGATGGAGAGAGAAGATTGCCTCGTTAAAGGCAGCTGAAGAGAAAAAATAGGGATTTGTACTCTACGCCCTGGTAATAATATCACCTCATGACGTCCATAATTCATTCCTTCTGCAGAGTGAAAGCGCCATCCCAAGCCAAAAATGCATCCCCCCTCCACGCCCACGCAACACAATAATGTCGAGCAAGCATCCGCCATTCTTCAACCTCATCCAGCATCTCCAACTGCCCGATTCTTTCCTTTTCTGGTTCATCCACCCAGTTCTCGCTGATGAAATAAACATCCGCCGCTTCCTGCCCCCCTGTGAACCCCAGCGTCTTAAACCGCAACTTCTGCCGCTCGAGCGATGAATATTTCTTGAGCGTCTTCAGCACAATACCTCTAGCTGCCAGGTTCTGTATCATCACCCGCCCAAACGCGTCTTCCCCACCGATAGGCTCGTAAACCACAATCCCCACATCTCCCGTAAAATCTGCCGTAACCCATCGAAGTATCTCATCTGCCTCCTCGGGGGAAAGGTAAATCAGACAGCACTCCGACAAAAAGAGCGTTGGTATTCCTGGCTCCACTCCTTTTGGCATCTCACACCCCGGCTTTAAAGACCGCAGGTCGAGGGGGTGGATATAGTACTCCACCGATTCTAGCGATCCCGCATCTTCATTAATAGCTGTTATTGCCTCTCGTGGGAAGAATTGGTTCCGTAGTACCGCGGCGATCTTGGGTGCCGTAACAGTTGGAAAATCAATTTCGTGGTAGACGAGGTTATAGAGGATGTTGGCGGGAAAGCTCTGGCGCAGCCTAAAGTAACGCGTATCGCTTCCAGCGCCGAAGGAGATAATTTGTTTTCTCTGACCCTGCGAGGAGAGGAGGAAGGTGTTGACTATGCGGTCGAGGGCGGTTGTGCGGACGAATGTGCCTTTCTGGTTGTCAACCAGGGCCTGCTCGAAAACCGCAGATGAGACGGGACAAATGGACTACCTCTGTTAATTAGGGGAAACTTCCTCGCGCCTTTCTGGGCACAAAACGCTTTTGCAAAGTCGTCATGTAAGTATCCGGTTTCGACGGCAGAGAGACGCGATTGTGAGGCATCTTGGTCGGTTTGTTGGACAATGCGGTCTTTGGATTCTGCGGTGTCGGCAGTGCTGCTGCTACCACCACCTATAGTCCGTAATTTAGTGGAGGTACGGGGAACGGGGAGGCGGAGGTTGTCCATTGAGGCGAGGTTAGAGAATGCGGAGCTGAGTGGGGTTTACGCACGTGATAAGCAATGTGGATCATTCATTCTGGGAGGGTGGGGGTGAACCACTACTTTGGGAGATGCCCTCCAAGATCTCACCTGCGTTAGCACAGAGTATTTCACCTAAGCAATCATATAACGTCTTTTCGCTCAAATTTCCCTAGCAAATGAGGTAAGGATGGCAATTCGAGCGACTGCTAGCTACCATCGCGTGTGGTCGCTCTTGATGTTTCGTGAAGCAATCTCCAGCTCCTTCTTGAAGGCTACCATTCGACCGCGGATGGCATTGGCAACGCTCTTGGGCACAAATACATACCTACTCTACCCCAGATCACCAATCCGCAGAAGCTTCCTTTCGACTTGGCAGGAACCGCAATTTGGCTGTAAGTGTATGTGATTTGATGCCTAATAGTTACTAAGTACTAAGCTGCTCCACGAATTGGAGTGCTCTATTGAGTCTAGAGTACCTAGGGTAGAAACGGAGTGATTCCGCTGCAGCAGTGCTTTTCAATTTTGCGCTTGCACTAGTAGAGGGGGAAGTCAGAAAACGTGCCCAGAGCGCAAGAAAACTGTGGACAGATAACTGAATGTCCCAGAGCCGTGCCGCTGCTCTACCCCGAGACAATAGCTCGATATAAGTGTTAGTATCCACCGAATATTGCGTAATGGCCAATTGACTCAGTTACTACGCTGCCCACCGTGTGCTTATGTCTCGGGAGTAGTTGCATAGTCTATCATGGAGAATAATCTATATCTTGTCGATCGCCCATTGTTGATAAAGAGGGCGATCATGAGCGACAATCTCTGTGGGGAAGCTGCGAGTAGGTAAGGGGTAATAGCGCACAGATTAGGTTATGACGTTTGAAGTTAAGGCTGCGATGGGTGCTCGGTCAAGGAGGTAATAATCGGAAAAGCTCAATCCCTGTTCTTATAGGAATTTGTATGGATCGAGGCTAAAGGATTTCCGATTTTTACCTCCCTCAAGGAAGGTCGGCCGATGGTGTTGTTAAGAGATCAAATGCCCGAAGGCCCAGTCCGTGACGCCCCTATTTCTCTTGTCGCTAGGCGCTGTGCATGTGGTACCTGCGTTGGATCTGCGAATTGACCTTAAACGATCGTCCACTGTGAACAATAGATTCTATCTTCTCTCCTCCAGATTGTCCAATAATCGGTGCAAGGGACTGCGGAACATGCCTCATGGAATTGACATGGTATGTTACATGATCAATTAGATGCCGTTATTGCTTGTCGGAGAGGTATGCCAGACCAGTGAAAAACAACATGCAGGCGACTGACCCCTGACTCCAACATCACCGCGGCGGTGGCAGAAAGCTTGTCCTCATTTCCCATGCGAGTAAATTGGCGCTCTTTCTGGCAACCTGGTCGCCAGAAGCACCAATTAAGGCACGAGAATCATCTGAAAGTGATAGGAATCCCTGCAAACATATTGTGGGAAAGCAGGTCGGCGGTCTCATTGTTGTTCAGCCTGGAGTTTTGGTTGCTCTTGTGGCGCTTCCTCGATATGTCCAAGGATATCATGAGAAGGGTTCCCATCCCTTCCTCTCTTTTTCTTCCCTTCCCCTCACTCTATCACCATCAGTCATTCATTACTCGAGTCTTTGCGCTCCCCACGTTCCTTGACACATAGGACTGGTATTCCCTGCAACACATACAGTTTCAGAGGCACCGATTTATCGTTCTGTAGTCCACTCTTTACGCCCGCGACACAACTTTCATCATTTCCATCACCACCACCACACTCTTTTGAACACAATGCGCTCAATCACCGTTGTTGCTGTTTGGTTGTTGGTAGTCGGCCAAGTCATTGCAATCGATCATGGCTCATTCGCTCGGAGACATACACACCATAAACTCCATAAGAAACACGCAGAAAATAAACTCGCTAAACGGGGTGTTTGCAAATTTCCAGCGGATAAAGGACTAGTTGCAGTGACTCCAGATGCAGAAAATGCTGGATGGGCCATGTCTCCCGATCAGCCGTGTAAACCGTACGACAGTAATGAATTCTATTGTTGTAGTCACACGCTGATAATTTTTGGATAACAGAGACAGCTACTGCCCTTATGCTTGCCCTCCGTAAGTAGATATCCAGCGTCCTATTAGCATGCGTAAAATTAACTCACCTGTATAGTGGTCAACTCATGGCACAGTGGAATCCCAAAGCGACAACTTACAAGTACCCCGAGTCAATGGTAGATATTACTGTTCACGCGTTATCACTCGTGGATGTCGCTGATCGCGCGTTGTAGGATGGTGGACTTTACTGTGACGAAAACGGAGAGATTCACAAGCCCTTCCCAAACAGACCTTACTGTTATGATGGGGTCGGGACTGTGACGTGCAAGAACAAAGCCCCCAAGCCTGTTTCCTTCTGCCAAACCGTCTTGCCAGGAAACGAAGCTATGTTGATTCCAACGGACGTTGATGATGATGCGGTTCTTGCTGTCCCCGATACTAGCTACTGGGCGGGAACTGCAGCACAGTATGTTTACTGCAACAATTCGTTTCATAATCCGGGCCCATGCTAACCCGCGTCTTAGCTACTACATCAACCCCCCTGGAATCAGCCACGAGGAGGCTTGTGTCTGGGGCACTAAGGAAAAGCCCATTGGTAACGTAGGTTCACCGTTGCAAGTTTTCCCTTGTACGAGGATTGTGTGCTGATACCATTTATAGTGGAGCCCATATGTTGCTGGAGCCAATGCTGCAGATTCTGGAGAAACATTCGTCAAGTTGGGATGGAACCCTATTTACATCGAACCCGATGTGCCATTCCGTGATGAGGTTCCAGACTGGGGTGTGAAGATTGAGGTCCGTACACTTTATTGCAGCGAAATATTTGCTGTAACATTAACCAGAGTGATTAGTGTGATGGTGACTGCTCTGGTCTGCCATGCGAAATCGATCCCAGCAAGCACGGTGTCAACGAGTGTTCCCAGAATAATGCTTCAGGTGCTGGAGGAGCCAACTTCTGCGTCGTCGGAGTCCCCAAAGGTGTTACCGCAACTATAGTGGTCTTCACCAAGGATGGCAAAGGTTCCGATGATATCAAGGTTGCATCTCCTAAGCCTCAGCCTAAGCCTCAGCCCAAGCCTCAGCCCAAGCCTCAGCCCAAGCCTCAGCCCAAGCCCAAGCCCGAACCTCAGCAGTACAAGGGCGGCGACGAGGAATCTGCAAACAACGATGGGAAGGAGATTCCCAATGAGCCATCTTCGTCGTATGTTGCCCCCTCCATATCGTATACACCGCAAAAGACCACAACGTCTTCATCTTTCAGCTCTGCGACTCCGACACCATACAGCACCTCCTCAGAAGAGAATCACTACAACTCGTCGTCCTCTTACTCGTATGGGGATAAGCCTAGTACTACCTTGGAAAAGATTAGTTACGTAGCTTCGGCTACGGGGTACTTGCCTGCTCCCACAAACGGCACAATTTCGTCCACACCAGGAGTACCCAAACCCGAAGAGACATTTACATCATCAGCCAGCTCCACCACACTCCCCACGCTTGCGCTACTCTTAACGATAGCGTACAGTATTTTACTACTTTAATCAGCAGCGGATTTGCTTAATATCTCCGAGATATTCGGCTGTTTGATGTTAGTCCTGATTTTTGACTCATGATTTATTTGTCTTTCATCTTTCTCCCAACCTGATAATCTGCTGGCTACTACTACCTTTTTGTACACGTAATGGTTTTGATGTATTGAGATGAGAGCGAAGGAACGTTGTTTTGGGCGTTCCCGAATTGTTTTGGTGGTGGTGGCTGGTGTCATTGGTTCCCATTTTTGTGTCGCACTGGTATACGACTTTTAATTCGCATTCTTCATTTAAATATGCTGGTTTTATGATACCCCATTTATGACCAGGCGGCTGATCCCGTTGTTTGACCGAGAGGGTCCTTTCTTGATATCTTAGTAAATGTGCCGCTAGTTTTTGTTACAACCACGTTTTACCACCGGTGTAAAATTCTTCTGCTTAGTTGTTTATAGTTCGTGTATGCGAGTCAGGTGTATTATCGACTGTATAGCTAACGCCCAATTGTTTTCCCTTGTTATTTTTTTCACACTTTGAGAGGTAGGGGTTGTGTTTTGCGTACCTACCTACTCTTGTACTGTACTGTACCATTTTTTTCCCCTGTTGCTCGAACCGACTGGAAAAGTTATATAGCCAGGTCGATGTAGAATTAGAACCAAATTGAGCTCGAAGTGGTTGGTGGATTGGTGGATTGAACATGCTTTGATGACGTGGGAGCGATTACATTTATTGAAGGAGCAAGAATAGAATCTCAACCTATGGTTGCGGCTGGCACATTACCCCCATTGTCCCAGATCCCCACAGTTTCCAGTGAGACTGGACGTCGACACGACCTTGGGAGTTCCCTTCTGTCTGTGGCGCGTACCGCCTTAACTTGTCTTGATGATTTGAAGTGGCTGTGTCGAAGGAAGTGGCTGTATCGGATACTTGAGACGTCGGCCTTGTGCTGTCGATGTCAAAACCATACGTTACGTATCTGATACGACATTGTGGCTATAAAATCATCGGCCCCACACGACCAGTGCCACAGTCGTGTGGTAGGAAAGGAGAAGGTGGCTTTCGCATGATTAGACGCCGCCTTGTAGACCAGGTTCGAGATGAAATAAGCGCCTGCTTAACCTGCCAAACTGTCGATGCGGGCATGCAAGGGAAAGGCGTCATCCATCTATTATTTGCTCAAGTCAGCTGGCTCCAATTTCAAAAAGTGGGGAATCACTCTTTATTACTCGTCCACTCCTATCCCAAAGCTGACCCACGAGCAGGCTTTGGGCCTGATTGTCATATCAAACTTTGACATCGAACTTGGTTTCCATTGAAGAGTAGATAGGGGTTGTTGTAGGAATTTATTAACCTTTGAAACAGGCCGTATTTAAACGCAGATCTGAACGTTTTCAGGTAAGTTTCGTAGCGGCTCCTGTTTACCCACTACAAAAGCTATGAATGATATCTTATGAAAGTATGGCCATCTAACATTTGGAGTTAAATATAATGTTTTGTTTTTCGCATATCAACTTCCGGGGACCCGTGGAAGGGCTCGCCATTCCTAAGATTATGATACGCGAGTGGAAATGGTCCGGGATCCGTTAACTGACATTTCAACCCCAACCCTAGGATCAACACCACATGTGGAATTTCCTCGGCCCTACAAAACAATGGGAGCCTTTCTGCAGTTGGGCACACAGATAAGCTGCATAAACCGTCAATGAACAGCCTTCTCGAGGTCTCCAACATGAACGGACCAGCTGTGCGGGCAGCTTTTCGAACGAGAGCGACCAAACTGGTGGAGTACTAGGTACTCAGAGTTCTGGCTGGCGGCTGAATCTCAGGGTAATATCTAGGGAACGGGTTGCATCGCACTATTTTGCGGGGATGTCTTGAAAGGCGATGATAGCAATGTATTTGGTCAATGAAATGGACATACTTCACGGAATGATCACTACAAAAAACTTTAAAGCTGAGATATGACATACAATCATTACTGAAACGATATTTGAGGCGTTCATGAGCCAGGTGTATGAGGAGATTTGCGCCCGTCTTGCTTAGGAGTGGCCCTGCATGAGAACCGTAATATCACAAGACAATCTGAGGTTCTGAATCCGAGCCGATTGATTCTCTAGAATACTTTGACTCACCCGAGCCTGGATTCCTGGCCTTGGGGGGTCAAGCGGACCGAGGTCCACTCTGCGAGAGCTCGAGCTTCTGATAATCGCGAGTGATAACCCAATGAAGAATTGAACTCTAAGTGCGACGCAGATCAAGACCCTCCCCTTCCAGATTCCCCCCGGACCATCACGCCGAACAGACTACGTTTCAGTCTATGAGTGGATATAATGCATTTAGCGGACTGGAGCCACTACCATACTCGTCACAAAAATTTCTGCACAGCTATAAAGTAAATCACCCAAAGTCACGTCGGATATACTAGCACCTGCTGGGGTATTTCCATTTTTTAACATCCTCAACAGGCTACGTTTCAGTTTTTGAGTGGATATAATGAATTTACTCTATCGGACTGGATCCGGAGTTACTACTTGCCACAAAAATTCTTGCGGCCACAACTCATACCCAACCTCCCATTGCCTCCGTGAAACAAACCATCGAAGTCACCTCGGATGTTCTAGCACTTTCTGGGTTTTTCCATTTCTGCAGCCCTAACAAATAATTCGACGGCAAAAGTTCTTATCTACCACTCGTTCGATGGTGCATTTCTTATTTACCACACTTCGCGATTTTTATCCTAAATGCCTTTTATCCCCTACATGCTCAAATTTAGGAAATTAGTTACAATACTCGAGGTAGGGGAGTAAGAACATCGCTGATTGGCCAACCCGAACTTCATCCAACGACCTGTGGCAAATCAGGGCTTATTCATTGGCTACTTCAACTGATCGATAAAGCCAATTTCTAGATTAGAATATTGTAACCGATTTCTCATAACCGAACGTGTGGGGGAAACGAAGTCGTTTCTGAGTTTGAATGAGGTTTCGCCTCCCACTATCTCCATTGTGGCTATGAATTCCCTCATCGTTTCTTTGCCACTGCTATACCTTCATTATTACCGTTGTTACTCCTGGCTTAGTTGCTGCTTCTGCAAGACGGCTCAGAATGTTAAGGCGGACATGCTCCAGCGCAGCAAGTTGAGTATATTCAATGCCAGCATTTTGACAACATTAACAAATTTAAATTCGCAAGAGTGGCTACTAAAACTGATGCGTATATTTGCATTCACTACCATGACATTGTGAACGTGTGGTATTTAGGATAAAAATTGCAAAATTATAGTATATAAAAAATACGGCTGCGCTCACAAACCAGCATCTGCCTCCTTCACAAGCTCAGTCAGCAGACAGCTAGCCACCGAAGAAAACTCTAAGCACGAGAGCAAGATACAGCTTCAGATAGGTGGTAGGTAAAGAATTTTGCCGATAATTCGAACACATCACCCAGTGTTCTGGGTTAACAGAGAGTCATAATATCTTGCAGGGCTATGCTGCACAAAAGAATTAAACACATCCGGGGGTTTTTCAGGAAGGACCCAAGACGACAGCACCCACACACAAGCCCCACACCCAAGAATACGCAAGCCCCGCGGGGGGAGAGGTCTGAAGAAATATTCCGCACTACCTATAGGAACATCGGGGGACTCGTAATATCTAGCAGGGCTATGTTGCGTCAAAGAGGAAACACGTCCGGAGGGTTCCAGGGTGAATCCGGGCACACACACCAGCACCATATCCAAGAACACGCAAGCCCCATCGGAGACAGATCCGGTGCGATATCCCGTATCATAACTGTAGAAACACCCGAGGACTCACGAGCAGGGCTGTGCTGCGTCAAAAATTACTTAGACACATCCGGAGGGTTCCAGGATGGACCCAAGACGACAGACAACACACCAGCCCCACAGCCCATAAACACGCAAGCTCCATAGGATACAGGTTTGAAGCGATATTCCGCATCAAAACTTATAGGGGATCAACGAATATATTCCTCCAAAGAGTATAGAGCCAGAGTATCGTTCCCACAACTGCTACGTAGGGCAGCAAATGTATCGTACTACCGCGTAATCCGGGTATCCAAGCCACACCCCGGAAGGGGGTTGATATGTGCTGCCAAAGGAGGGCCCAATAACAAAGTTCCGGGATGCCAGTCATTATAGCGAGTGATAGCCAATGAACCATTGAATTGCCACCTGCTGTGGGGGCTGAGAAATCCAGCATGAAGAAGCTCGGGGAATAGGGTAGAGTACGCAAAGTAGACAGTTTAAAATTCGAGGCTGCCCTCAAACTTTAGTGTGGTGTCGATCATTTCTTCGTGCAGATTTGGGGCAAAGCTCCAAATCGCAAAACCATCCAGTACAGTACAAATCGTGTTTCAAGATTAATCCTCAGATCTGCAGTTTAGAGTACGGTAGTTGGTGGAGATTTCCGCCTTATCGAGGTTTCGGTAGATGATCCCCCTTGATATTAGAAACTCAAGCGTCATTGATCCACGGACGACGTCTTAAACGGTTTCTGACGTTGAGGTTACTCAACCACGTCGTCCCGCCAAACTTTCTGTGACACAAACAAGGTTATATATCAGGGACCAAATTGAGTTTCTCGAGATGGATCAGCTTCAAGCCTTCAACGTCACACGGATGGGATGTAGCTTTACAAGGCGAAAGTGGTGACGATAAATAAAGTGTTAAGTACCATATGTACTCAGTACAGGCGTTTGGAGTAGCAATGCCGACTGGATGTTTCGGTGAACCCTGCGTTGTTACTCCAAGCCCCAGTATCGAGTACTCCGTTGTTATGCAGGGCGTCATCCGAACCCTGGTTGGTTATGCGCCTGAACCTATTTTAGTTCATATGACGTAGCAGTACCTGCACAAGCGAAGTTACCAGTTGATATGATGCGCTTGCCTTAAAACAGGTTTTGCCGGCCCAATGCAGGCACCCGGATGCTTTCTTGTAAAAAAAAGAGTCGATACTAGAATTTGATGACCAACTCCTGCAGCACCACCAAAGAATCGAAGGAACCCGATTAAACGCCGAAAAATCCGAGGTGTCCAACGCCGGACTTCAAACGCCGGAAACACAGCCCCACAACCTTCGAGAAGCCTCGTTTCTGTACGTAATCAACCCTTATTCAGCCAAAGGTGAATGAGCAAGACTGCCAACGATACACACCGAACATATTCTCCGACCAGAGAAGTATGGGTCGCCGATTCGGAGCCGACATCGTTACGTGTTGAACCGGGGATTGAAATGTCAGGTGAGCTAGACAGTTGCTTTAATACTGCAGAAAAGTGACCCTCCGTTCCATCGTGAGTCAGATGTAGTAGAGCAGGCAGGTGAAATCTATAACCTATTCTCTATTCTATCACGCAAAGGTCAACTCCAGGTCACCCTATAATCACACAAACTATCGGACACAGCTGGGATTTGGAATCATTCGTAATGAATTAAATGGAAGAGTAAAGGTTGAGTCTCCTAATGAGGTATATCTTCCCGGGGCTATTCATATCTAGATAAGGTGCATCATAATCCATTGGTAGAGTATATGTTCTTATTCGTATTACTGATATATATTTAGAACTGGTAGTATGTTGGGATAACTGCTTGTACTTACTTGAATCAAGGGTGTTATGGATGAGACCTCATAGATAGCCTCTGTTGGTGGAGAAGTGTTCAACTTGAGATTAGATGCGCGGAGATGGATAAGTCGCTCGAAAACTGCGATTTTCTGGGATATACCATCTTCAGTAGAGTTGGTAACACAGCCGTAGGTTCAAAGTTTGTTTTGACGTCTACTCACACTGTGGCGAAAATCAGTGAATATACATAAAGGAGGGCGAAAGACGCGTGTTATTTGAGCCTGTCTATCCGTTGTAGGTCATTCTATCCGCAAACATTCCGCAGTTGAGAACACATAAACAGGATGACCACCCAAAGAGGCTATGAGTATTCAGTAAATAAAGCCCTTAGTCAACCCCGCATGTTCCGCTGCCCTGGGTAGCTGAACCACCCAATACAGGGGAACAGATCTGCCAACCTCGTGGCACTGAGATCTCGGCTGCGGCTGGACTGTATCCATCACAACGCTCGAGCTGAACTGCGGGTCCTCAGCCGATTGGATTGCCCCAGTTGACTGATTATCACCCTGGAAAAGGAAGTGCAACAGATTAGGACTAATTCAATTGGTTACTGTCTAGACTTTTTGCATACTGACATATAATTCGCTTCAATTTATCATGCATCTACATGTTTGTTTGATGGCTGCGTGTGCTTGCGGGTCAATGGAATAGGAGTTGTATCGGCACATCCGAGGCTAGACGCTCATCGCAACACTACAAGTCGCTTGTGATGGCGCTGCTGTTTCAGTGTCTATCAAATTAGCTTGTGTTGGATTAAAGTAAATCTTGTATTCTTGATTGGTGGGGGGGGTGGAACCCGCGGAAAAACTCACTGCCATATTGCTTTTTCCGGGATGCCACGTTGAGGTCTGAGCACTGACGTTCCACAGAGCTTTGATAGCACAGCAGCACTTGAGGGTAACACACGTTGCGGTCTTGCGCGACATTTTGTGTTTGTGTTTAGTCCATGCTTAGCAAGCAGAGCAGATCTCCGGTGAAAAGTAAACGCAGCTAGGAGATCGCTTTCCGCCGATGCGATCTGTAGACCACATATTCTTCGGTACTCGGTAGGGCAGAAGCCTGTCGAGCTCGTGAAGTTCTTCATGTAGCACAGCCGCGCCAAAGTGACATAATTATCCAGTTGAGGACTTATATCGTCATTAAATGCGTCAAATTCGGGCAGTGCTACGCATAATTGTGCCCAATGGGGCAAATCGCAGCATTCCACATCGATCGGCGGCATGATGGCAGGGAAAAGATTTTCAGCGGAAGGATCCAATCATAGACCCTTATCGATAGAACTTGCATGCGGACTTATCCGCTCTTTGGATAACACAACACAGATACGGCAACGCTCTAGAAGGCTCTTCAGGGAACTAGAAGCATTCCGCGGAAGCACTTGGGGCATGGGACAGAGCCGTTTTTCGGGGCTCGGTGTCGGAGCGTGCCGGGGAGCTGCATGAACGTGGCTCTAGATTCTACGCGTCGCATGCATGTCAACAGGAGTGCATCTGCTATGAGAATTTTACAAATATTCTCGCTGCGAGCGATATGGACGCCATCCGGAATCCCGAGGTGTGCCGGCGAGCGTGCTGACTGGCATGCTGCATTCTTCTTGCGGTGGGTCGGATGGCATAATCATGGTGGAGTCCAAGCCGAAGACAGCCGACATGAGATGGAATAACGGGGCTGGAGGCCGGAGCGGTCGGTCGGATTGGACGAGCGACGGACGGATGGCACGCGCAGTGTTCGACGCAACTGAGCAAGAACAATGCGTGTGCTGTTGCAACACAAGCGAGGGGACCAGCGAACCACGCGAGGGCTCTGGGGCTCTGGATTCACTGCGAGCATTGCGAGTTTCTCCTCGGCAATCTGGAGCGGGACGTCTCAGCCACAATGTGGAGGTGTTGGCCTCGCGCTGGTTGGCTGCTAAATTTGCAACGTTGCATGCTTGAGGCATGAGGCCAGATCGGGGCACGGCCGCGTAGCGAGCACCCAAGCAGTGGGCAGATCGGGGACTATCGAACTAAAGGCTTTCTGGAACATGGCCTGCTCGGCGACCCGGCCCAGCAGAGAAAGGGCACAGGCATTGCAGCAGGCAGGGGTTGGATGGAGTGGAGTGGTTGTGGTGTGGTGGTGCACGCAGATGCAAGTTTTTGGCGGACAGCCTCACACACCAAACCACTGCTCACTTCCGCAATGACGCAGCAAATTTTCAAATTTTCAGTTTTCCAACCGCAATGCAAATATATACGCCTGTGCTCCCCGCGAGATGGCAAATTCGATTCCACCTCACCCACTGCAACTACATCTTCTCCCGAACAGGCAATTACAGGAGATTCAGCTCAACCCCCAACTGCCTCAAAAGTCGCCTCACTCGTTATCGGCTTTTGAAACTATCACGAGCGTGTCTTCAGCTTCATCACCCTCGTAGCTCGAAACCACCCCCACAGCCACAACAATCACGACCACACAGATAACGGATATCGCTAGCAGCTTCTCGTAGGTTCGTTCCCTTGCGCTCTGGCTTGTGCCTGTGCCCCGCGGTTGGGTTCCGTGGTTTGTGGCAGGCGATTTTCTATGTCCGAGTCCTCTCACTAACTTGTGACCTGCGTGCTATATCTCTAGACTCATCGCAACCCACGTCATCCGTTATCCGCTAGGGCAAGTTTCGACAGACTACTTACATCTCGCTTCGTCGGCCATGCTGTCTTCATCTCATCATCAACATCACCGATTCTATCCTTCCTCCACACTACCCTCCACATCCGCGGAGCATCCTCCAACATACTATCACTATCACGACCACGGTCACAGCAGCAACAACAACAGCAATACACACTCCTCCTCCTCATCCTCCATCTTCCATCCCGTTCCAGCTCAGATCTTTCCACTTGTGAAACGTCTAAAGGTTCACGAAGACTTGGACTTGACCGATATACCTTCGACATACGACTGCCCTCCTCTAGTCTACCATACTGCCACTATGACTCAGACGATTCATCGCGCACATCCTGTTATAAATCTACATCGCGCATCTGAGCCGGCGTCACCTGTCACAATTGCCTCTACTCTCTCCAACCACTCTACACCTGCACCTTCACCTGCAAGAGTAACAATTATTTCCGACAATCATTCTCCCACAGACTTTCCATTGTTCGACGACGGATACGCATTACAGGAACATCAACCAAAGCAATTGGCACCGCATCCTCGCTACGCACCAAATACTTCAAACCCATCGCCCACCACGGCTACTCAATTCAACGGGTCGTTTGGTGAGTTCCACCCATTGCCGTGGTCTCGTTACTCGTCACAATCGATGGAGCATGCGAAGCTTCAACGTCAACAACAGCAACAATATTATCATCATAACTCTACGCCTACCTTCAATAATAGAAACGATACTTTCGCGCATCATATGGATGATGATGAGCTTCCTGCACTTTCACCATCTCGAGATACTACTTCAAGGCCGTCTATCTCAGAGGTCGACATGCCAGCCACTCCTATACATTCTCCTATACACCGAGACGGAAATTATGCTCAGGCACCGGCAATTCGTGAGACCACCTACATCGTGAATTGCATGAATAGTTGCTTACAGACCCAATCAGATCACAGCCAAAGTATACCCAAGCTTGCTCGAACTGTCTCAGATGCGGTACAAGACGAGTTGTTCAACCCTGGAATTGCTCCGGGCACAACACACTCGCAACCCGAACATCTAGCAGAGCCAAACTCACAACTTCCAACGCTGTTTCAACAGGCGCAAAGCCAACATGCGATAGCTCGCTCGACACCAGTCAAGCCGGCGACGATGATGCGCGATCACTCGCCATTCAGAGCTAATTCCCCTTTCCATCCTGCTCGCACTCAACAGGAGATAATTCCGCCGCCAACACGGACTGCTGCGTTTGTGAACTTTGGAGCTTACACTTCGGCTCGTTCTCGCCGCGAGAATGAGATTGAGCGTGAGACCGAAGCTTTGAGAGAGAAAATGAAGCAAGAATACGAGGAAATGCAAGAGGACCCGAAAACCATATCCCCTAAGGACGCATACATTGAGTACCACGAACCCGAGGGCGACAGTATCCAGGGTAGCCTGTTTAGCAGCAGTCAGAATGACGACTCGTATTCTCAGCACAGCGGTGTCGATATCAAGAGCGAGAGTGGCAGGGACAGTTATCACGGATCGATTCAAGGGGACGACGAAGGGCATCATACTGAGCACAGCTATGACAGTATGACTACAAGTCGGAGAGAGAGTGATGTTTCCATGGCGGACTACAACATGTCGATCTACAATAGCAACACACACCAATTTGGTGACCATTTGACAGTTCCAGCCTATGGGTGGGGTGAAGAAAACTCTAGCCAGGGAAGTTCAGAGCCTTCTCGGCCGTCAGACGAAACCTATGAGCTTTCAACTCATCTACATAGACCAGAAGATACCAAGGCCAACGATGGTGCCTATAGCTGTACCGTCCATGGATGTACACAGCGCTTTTCCACTGCTAGCAAGATGTCGAAACATAGGCGGGAGGCACACCGACACAACACACCAATGGGCCGTGATGCACCGATTAAGTCACTGCTACAGGGTCCATCTCGATGTGCTCGGATCAACCCCACTACTGGCAAGCCTTGCAACACTATCTTCTCAAGGCCTTACGATCTCACTCGTCATGAAGACACAATCCACAACACCGCACGCCAAAAGGTCAGATGCGAGATTTGCAATGACGAGAAGACGTTTAGCAGACAAGATGCGCTCACTCGTCACAAGAAGGTGAGGCTCAGTTTCCAAAAACCTAATGAAGTCATTCGCTAACTGGTATTTTCATTAAACAGGTTAAACATGGTATCGACAAATAGAAGAAAACCTTTCGACTATTTCTTGCACGGAATCGAGCGATCACTCCACATTCGGCCGCTACTTAGAGTGCGGTACCGACCGCAATATGACGTCACACACTTACGATATCTGGATTTCGGCACTCCAGGATGGTGTACATTTCTGTCTTACATTACTTCGACCTGTTTCTTCCTTTTATATCATCCCCTTATCCTAGTCTTTCTCGGCGGTAGAAAGTTCCAGTTGTAATGTATTTCTTTTTTTCGTTTCTTGTATAACTATATCTTGGTAACAGGTCTGTTGGGTTGGGTTGGCCAGCGTTTTCCTGAGTTCGTCTGTTTGCTTATAGTACGGTGTTACTACTAAGTATATGACTTGCATTTTTAGTTTACGCCATATTCGTTATTCGGCTCTGTCATACTGTTTGGGTCACTTTTTGCGTCGCGGGTTTGCATTATGATGAATGGGCTTCATGAGAATGTATGTCTATGCATTTAGAAGGGTTCATTATCTTTTTTCAGGCGTTTTGTGGGAATGGAATTGGGGCTTGGGGCTTGTATGAGAGTTTGTACGATATTGTTAAGTCAAAAGCCGACGAATTAATGAGAGAATGAAGAGGATGGATTCCATCTTCTATAAATCTTGTGTGCAGTAATGTGAACTTCGTTAACTATATGTATCGGATGATTGAGTTCTGACTACTAGAAGCCAGCATTTGGCGAACAGTTTTAAGTATCATACTTCCTACTTGCTCCCGGCATACGGTTTCGGTCCTAACCTTTCCGTCCACACATCCGCCCGCCCGATTATCAGGGGGCAATATGGCAGGGTTAGGATGTAACCCACCTTCCTCTTCTCCGGCTGTTGCGTAGAAGACAATAATCCCGCCATCAGGTTACTGTGGTTGGCTTATCTACTCTAGTCTAATAGACCATGACTCTTCATTCTCCTCCTGTCATATAAGACGGAAGGGGAGAGATGAGATACTATACCGAACGTCGAGGTCCGCGCCATACACCACGATGGGGTTTTATGATGTTGCAGAGGTTTATTAAAGAAGCCAGAGGTGTCGAGGTAGGATTAAAACACAACACAGTATAGACATCAACCCCCCTGAGAAGCAGTGCCCACTACTCCGTTCAATAGCGTAACTCGGTACTCTCGCTAACCCAATAACCCAATTTATTATATAATTGACATATACTCCTTCACAGGTCCTTTTATGTATGTGTCAACAAAAGTCTCGCGTTACAGACTATCCATCAAAATCAGTGAGAAAAATGCTGTCACGGAGTTATTTGCCTAAAGTTCATAATCGGACGCCTGGAGACCTTTCCCGAGTTTGCTAAGGGAGAAATAAGTGATACATTGCGTGCCTCGAATCACTGTCCATCACTCAGCTCAATCCTCAAGAATCCCCGGAGACAGCTGATGTTTGTCTCTGGTTTTTATATTCCACAAAGCAATTAGTGGAGGATATAGGAAAGGGTACTTGGAACCACAGTTCCAAAAAACGAGGGAATCGGCCTTCAAGCCATCGTTTCACACGATTCGATTCATCCCCACATTGTCGTGAGTGATCGCAGAGCACACCTAAACACCTGAACCTATTTGCCTACTAAGCACTTACCTGACGTCTTACCCGCGAATTTAGTTCGTATCCCCATCCCATTGGCGCCTCAAAAGCTCTAGATACGCCTACCATCCTACTCAACGATTACAGTAGTAGGTAGTGCACCACAATCTCATCTCATCTCATCTCTATGGCAACAAAACAAACAAAAAAGCCCATTTCGTACACAAAAGGTGGTCCCTCCAAACGATGCGAATAAGTGAAGCCCCTCCCTTTTTTATCCAAATCCACTCCTGTCTCCCAACTGACCGCCTAACTCAAGGACAAAAAAAATAAGAGCAATACAGAAGAGACATATTGCACCCACAACTGATCGCAGGCATTAAGAAAGGAAACAAAAAGAACATTACAAAGAAGACAGTAATAATAGTACAAAGGAAGTCCCACCATGCCACGTACAGCGGCTTTTACCGTTAGTGCCGATAGTTCAATAGTTACTGCTGTTGATTTTGGTGACCCTTAAGCATCGCTAATGTATTCTGCAAAGCCTTGAACGCTTCATCACTGTTGGGTTGTGGTGGCTGATAATTTTGTTGTTGCTGTACCCCATAGCCCTGCATCCAAGCCGGAACTTGGGTATGAGGTTGTTGCTGCTGTTGCGGAGGTGGAGGGTTTTGTTGACCACCAAAAAAACTGGGATTGAGATGAGCTCCAGACGGAAGAGGCGCCTGAGCCATCGGCGAGACTGATGGTATGCCAGGGAATGGTAGCTGCTGGAATGGCATGGGAAACTGTGGAAACTGCGGGAATCCTGGAGATTGCTGCCATCCGCCCTGGCTGGTTGGAGCTGGCTGTTGCTGCTGCTGACCAGAGAATCCAGGGAACTGCGACAACGGTAGCGGAGGAGGGTGAGGTTGAGATGACTGATATTGCTTGTTTTGGTGACTCTGGCCTTGGATCTGATTTTGGCTCGAATGCTGCTGGTTGAAGCTCGGCGTTGTAGGAGTGGAAGGGTCGTCTCGGTTTTGTTTGAATTGATCCCGTTGTGCACGGGGACTGCGGTTTCTGGGGTGATCCCGTCCCCTACCTCTTCCTCCATCGTATCCTCCACGATCGTAAACCCCGCGTCCTCTATCGCCTCCCGGCCCATTGCCTCGCCCGCGGTCACCCCTACCACGATCGTTGCCTCTCCCACGACCCTCATTTCCGCGTCCGCGATTGCCACCACGCCCGCGGTCATTCCCCCGTCCACCACGAAAACCTCCTCGATCTCCTCGATCTCCCTTGCCGCCGCGCCCACCTCTGCCACCCCGCAGGGAGCTTGGTGGCGGTGGAGGAGGTTGTGCGACCATCTCGTGTAAATTTGCTGGGCGTTGAAGTGGGACGTACGGCTCATCGTAATTCAATGTCGGGGGCCCAGCAGGGGCAGGAGGTTCCGGAGGTGCCCAAGATTGAGCGGGCTTGGGCTTGCGGTCTTTCGGATTTTTGTTCGCTGCAGTGTTCTTTCGAGCTTCCTTCTTTTTCTTCTTGTATTCTGCTTCAGCCTCGTCATCCGAAAACTCCAGCTCCGACTCGGCAGCCTCCTCGTCATATAGATTCGAGGCATCGGAGCCTTTCTGGGCCAGTAAGGGTTTCGTGAAAACATATGTTGAATGCTCAGGAACATAGAAGATCTTCTTTCCTTCTTCCACTTTGAGATCTGTTATCTCCTCGGCACTGTTAAAACGGATGGTGTATAATGGCTCTTCAACACGACCCAGAGTGTCAGCGACAACACCAATGACACTCCTGTCGTCAAGAACAAGAAGAGAGCCTTCACTGAGCACCTGGTAATCACCAGACACAGAGGCTTTGACGAGAACCATGTTGTCGACTGTAGACTCCACCTTTCCAAGCTCTTCAGTCTTCATTTCCGGCGTCACAACGATGTTTGGTCTTTCCACCTTTTCATCTTCTGGCACCTCATTCTTCGTCCGCAAAGGTCCTGATGCTCCTTGTGGGCCATCATCATTATATTCTTCCTGCATGAGTACCTTGGCGATTTCCTCAGGATTCATACCTGAGTACCCTTCGTCGCCGGATTCGTTGTCAGAATCTGAGTCGGAATCGCTGGTCGAATCGGAATCACTGGATTCTGCATCCGATGTATCGTAACGCCATTCTGCATTCTCATCGTCTTTCTGGGCTTTTGCCAATGCAAGAAATTCTGGGTCTGGAGGGGGTTTTTGGGTTTTATCTGCATTGCTCGACAACATTGATGCAATCCACGAGGGGTCTACTTCGTCGGCCTTCACCTGGTTGGTATCAGTTTCGTCATCTTTCACAACCTCTTCAACTCTTTCTGCTCCTTCCGTCTTCACACCATCTGTCTCCACACCACATTCTGTCTTCACACCATCTACCGCCTCCTTCTCGTTCGCCTCTTCTGGTTTTGTGGGACTTTCCACCGTTACTTGATTCTTCTGAGGCGCTGATTCATTAACGTCTTCTGTTATTTCCATAGCCACGTCTTCGCCAGTCACAAAATTGCTCATCTCTGTAGCTTCCGGGTATGTTGTCTGTTCAGGCGCAGTTTGTGACGGCGCTTCGTCTTTTGAACTTTTTGGCTCTTCCTTGATGATATCTTTTGAAGCAGTATGCTCCACTTCCAACTGACGTGAAACCTCGTCATCCATCATCAGTAGCCCAGGAATGCCGCTACCGCTGGGCGACATAGTTTGATCGGCATTCTGGGTCGAATCGGCACACTCAATACCGTTCGTGATTTTCACTGGTTCGTGGGAGTGCTCGTCTCCATAAAAATCGGAGTCTGCATCGTCGCCATCTTGCTCAAGAACACCAATAACGGGGGAATGTATCGATAGAGTGGCGGTGTTACCAGTATCGAGGCGGGCACGTTTTGCAAGAGGCTCCAGATCTGGAGCAGAGGAATCGAAACCCATCTTCTGAGATAATGTGATGTGTGGAGGGAGAAGGTGGTTGAGCTGGGGTAACTGAGCTTGGGTAAGTAAGAAATTTGTGTCGGAAGATGGAATCGGAGGTCAAGTCGTGTATCGCGGATATGACGCTAGGAATGCGTTGCGGCTCAGCCCAGCAAAAAGGGCTGCAGATTGATTGGATGCGAGGCAGAGTGAATTCTACAGCTGTCGCAAATAATCGATTCCCAAAGCCATTAATTACATTTGCGTATTTGCTCTTTTTCTTTGTAGACTAAGTGTAAGTACCTATGTAGTTCCTTGTTGCCACTATGACACGCTCCAGATTCGAAGACTCGGCAACTCTGCGAGGATGGGTAGATAGATGCTTGAGACAAGACCTCATCTCCGTGTCCAGGCCCACCCGTCAGCTACTGCAAAGTATTCATATTTGTGTGTGAGCGAGTCATCAGTCTCGAAACATCATTTCTTTCGTTCTTTATAACTGCAACTCTTCGACTCTCCTATGTGACTTCTGTCAACTAGAATTAGGTACTCACTCTACTGCTGCCTTAATTCAAGCGTTCATCATGGCACCCAGACACCGACCCAGACCGAAGGGTGAGACTCCTCCTGTCCCCTCTGTTACCGAGGAGATTTCTGTTTCGAATAAGAATGTTGACGGTGATGTGTACGCCTTTAAATCCTAACCCGCTTGCTGTACAATAATTAGTTCGCAAAGCTCACATAATTTTTCAGATTTCGGAGGTTTCGTCCTATTCTACCGGCCACAACCGTGTTTTCTGTGCTCCTAATCATCCGACTATTCTCCGCTGCGTTTGCGACGATTCCTGATTGCGATGAAGGTAGGATGATGATGTAGTTTTAGGCTGCTGTGCTGGTCGGTGGTGCTGACATTGCAGTGTTTAACTACTGGGAACCTACACACTACCTTTCCCATGGCTATGGATTACAGACTTGGGAGTATTCACCAGTTTATGCCATTCGTAGTTGGGCCTACGTAGGGTTACATGCAGTGCTGAGTCGTGCTTTCTCTGAAGTTCCGAATCTTAGCAAGGTACGGATATCCGGTGTGGGTTAGGCTTATAGGTATAATGATGAATTCCTGACGCTTCGAAATACAGCTTCACGAGTTTTACGGACTGCGATGTCTATTCGCCGCTTCTTGCGCCTTCTGTGAAATGAAGTTGTACGCTGCTGTTTCCCTAAACATCAATCGGAGAGTCGGAATTCTGTACCTGATTACCACTATTGCGAGCGCTGGCATGTTCCACGCAGCTTCTGCGTTCCTTCCATCAACATTTGCTATGTACACGACAATGCTTGGGATGGCAGCATTCATTGGCCGCCGAAGAGGGTTCCGGACTGCTGAAGGCGTATTCTGGTTTGCACTAGGTGGATTGCTGGGATGGCCTTTCAGTATGGCTATGTGCATTCCCCATATCACCGAGGAATTGTTCATGGCCGCTGTGTCCTGGGGCGCCCTCCCAACTGTATATCGACTAGTAAAGGGTGGTATTGCATCACTTCTGTTGTTGGTAGGATCTCTAAAACTCACTCGTGAAGGAAGCTTACCTTCTTTAGGCCGGAATTGTCGGAATAGATTACTATGCCTACCAGAAGCTTGAGATTGTCCCTCTAAATATAGTGCTTTATAATGTCTTCGGCGGACCTGGCAAAGGACCTAATATCTATGGGACCGAACCATGGTGGTTCTATTTGGCAAACCTGACGCTCAATTTCAACTTGTTACTCCCCCTTGCACTGACCAGTGCTCCTTGTGTGGTGGGAAACGAACATGTCTTCTTGGCCGAATCTTCGGTATGCTAACGTATCCAAGATTCTGTATTATTTCATCTGCCGGTCTGCATTTGCTCCAGGGTTTACGCCACGGATGATCTCTATATCAGCCCCGTTTTACTTGTGGTTTGCGATATTTACCGCTCAGCCACACAAAGAAGAACGATTTATGTATGTCGCGTATCCTGCTCTCTGTCTTAACGCTGCGATGGCATATCACGTTATCCTTACAGTCTGGGGGAGTGTGTCAAACCGATTGACGAGTGGCAAATCGCAGGACCTCCTGAATTGGATCGTTCTCGCACTGCCGCTCGCAGTTGCAGCTCTGGGTTCTCTTTCTCGGGTTCTGGCAGTCGTGAGCGCCTACTCTGCTCCTATGAAGGTGTACTCTGCGCTGCCCCCCAATGCCACGGGTAACCTATGTTTGGCTAAAGAATGGTATCGATATCCGTCGTCATATTTCCTGCCGAATGGTGTACGGGCAAAGTTCTTGAAGAGTGCCTTTGACGGGTTGCTCCCGGGGGAGTTCCCAGAGAGTAAGGATTGGACAAGACCCGGAACATGGATGGTTCCTCGAGACATGAATGATGAAAATATTGGTGATCCTTTGAAATATGTTTGTGGAGATCTTGCGATTACTGTTTATCGACCGAAGGGCTAATGACGTCTGGTGTAGGTTACTCTGGACAACTGTGATTATCTCATAGAATCCTACTTCAATCAAGACCCGCAACCCGAAGAAGATTATCGTGTTGACATGGATCAATGGGAAGAGGCTCGATGTGAAGACTTTCTTGATACTTCTAGGACGCCAACTTTGGGTCGTATGTTATGGGCGCCGAAGTGGATCCCAAGCTTTCGCAGCTGGGGTAGATATTGTCTCCTTCGGCGCAAGTCATGATGCAGGGATAAAGAAGGCACCGGGCACTTTTTGAATTCTTATTTGTATATTTACTATTGAACTTAAGCGGGCGGTAGTCGGACGTACTGAAGTAGGCATCTATATTGCTTCGGGATATTTTTACTGCATCTGGTTACTTGCATCTTGCCGTCGGTAGTGCACATCGATAACACGATAACACCATACTTTCAAGACGTTGAAAGTTCCGAAGACGATGCTTCATACAAATAATCCCGGTGTCTGAGATTCCCCAGAATTAATTGCTCTTGCTTGCTCTACAACACTTAATGTTACAGTCAACACCATCGCTTTCGCCAATGGCACTTCCTGTGTGGACCTACCTCTTTGCTGCTATCCCGTTTATCACATTTGCACTACATTTTTATCTTACCAGCAAATCCAGTGCGGCAATACATATATTAACAACGCAAGAGAAATCGACAGAGTTCAAGAATACTGCACGAACACCAGGAGGTATTGAATATCAACCCAGAGGCAGCTATCTGTAGCTAACACACGCCGCAGTGTGGCTGCCTTCCTCCTTCAAGACCCCTAAAGCAGCACCATATGCAGACTGGTCGATCGAGACTACTAAGCCCCTCTTATACCGTCCTTTCCGCTATGGTCCGAGGTACTTTATTACTATGGGACTGCGCAAAATGGCTTTCGATGAATGGATCGAGTTGGACAACGAATTCCTCTCCTTCCACTCCCAGAAGGCGGCTCGCATTATGGAGCGTGGTGACAAGTGCTGTCATACCTACCCTGACGCTTTCCCAGCTGCGTGTGAACTCCTCGAGGAACTTGCCGAATACCTACCCAACCGTTACCCATCATTGTTTAAACGTACCTCCGTCGGTATCGAGAATATTGTCACCGGCGAGTCTTTCAACATTGTGCAACGCCCACTCATTGAGGATCCCATGACTATGGCAGCACGGTGGGTGCAGGATGACCTCGCAATTATGATCGAGGGCGCCGACGGCCAATATTACCTCAAGGCTGGAGCAACACTTCTTACAGGCTTCTGGAGGCTCCAGGATAAGCTTGGAATGAGCCTCGACGACATCCACCTCTCTGGGGACGTGCCAGGCTTCAAATCGAAGCTGCAGAAGGGAATGAATAACTTTTTCACGCGGATACAGCCTGAGGCTCCCATGATTCGGAACAATTACTTTATCCAGGTTGATGGAGAGTTGCCATGGAGCAGCAGTATTGGGAGTGAGGATAGTAAGGAGGGACAGTTTGGATGGTTCACAGCGCAGAAGGATAAGCCGATTGAGAGCATATATTTTAGGAGTGAAAGGCAGACTTTAAGGAGGTTGCCGAAGAGTGGGGGTGTTGTATGCTTTCCCTCCTGGTAGCTGTTTAAAGGGTTGAAGGAGTTGCTGATGATTTATACAGGTGTTTACTATTCGCACATACTTTGCCCCCATTGTGGAGATTGCGAAGGAACCGTTTGTGCCAGGTAGGCTAACAAGTGCAGTCAGAAGTTGGGATATGGATGTGGCCAGGTATAAAGGGCGGGACAAGTATGAGAAGGTGTTGCTGGAGTATCTGGATAAGGAGCACGAGAAACAGGTCAAGGCGGGCCTACCGCTGGAAAAAGAGGAGGAGATCGTGAGTTATCCCTGGTAGCGGAGATGAGTTGGTGAGGGTTGCGCTATCCCGAGCGTCCTGATTGGCGTCGTCCCTCGCTAGCTGTTATCCAGCGGAGCCATGGGCAATGTCTAGCAGGTGAGGGTTTGGGTTGTCTATAAAATACTTGGTGCCTCTGACACTATGTAGAGCACCATAAAATAATGCAGAGAGATTAATTAATGCCTTTTTTTTTGTCCTGAGGTACTCAGGTCAGGCTGTAGAAGATCAAACGCTCCTTTCCAGAAGGCTACTGCATCAAACTGGCTAGATAGTAATGAGTATAACACAATGTACTTACAATCTGAATATATTAACAGAAAGGACAAAGCTAGTGACCTACTATCACCGGAACTTTCCGCGACACATGCAGAGGTCTATGGGCAGAGCAATACCAATAGATCCCGCGAAGCCGAGCGCCAGCTATACCCGTATATGAGGAGGAGATGGAAGGCAGCGCAAGGTGGAAAAGTTACGGTTTGGCAGCGGGTTAAGTTTTATGCATTCGGCCATCCGCCATAACGCCCCATATAATACAAGTTGAACAGACTACAGACTTTGGAGTTACTCCGCCGGCAATTAAGGTCCCTGTGAGCAGTAGCGGCAGTAAGTAACGTCGTATAAGGTACTTAAGTAAGCACTCAAGCGAGACAAGCTCTGACTCCCTACAACTTGCCACTTAAGACTTTCAACCTCACCACAGTACCACCAACCAGCACAAAACCCAGCCATTCGCTGTCCAACATTAGGGTTATGTTCTTATTGGATGATTTGCTGCTCGAGCTGCCGTCTCTCTCAAACGATATCGGGGTTCTCCGGCGGGACCGGTATGAGGTACGTACTCAACATCTGCCATCCTCCTGTCAACAAATCTAACACCGATAAGCACCATGCATGGAAAGATAAGGCCCTGTATTACTATCGAGAGCGGTGATGGACAGAGCGTTGGGTGAGCTTCTGCTCCTTAGCCTTGTTGAGTTAGCTGTTGACAACTGTCATACAGTTCCGCTTCCTGGGAGAATACCGAACGCACTATCGCTAAGATTCCCTCCGAGAACTCGTTCGTACTCCTATCTGCCGCATGGATATTTATGGAAGAAGCTAAATAGGCTCAGAATTATGAAGAAGAACCATCACACTACCATCTCACTTATAGAAGGAGGTATTTGTTGCCCTTGCTCTTATACCGATATGTTTTTCTGCGTACAACATGGACGCTTACTCACCCATTCTCCGTGATCTTCCCCTCTGTCACGATCACAGCAACCTTAAGACTAAGACGGGCCTTCGCGAGCTCTACACAACCGCGCATGAGGAATACAGTGTCGTAGTGTCGCTCTTCCGCCTCGCTATCAATAGTGTTTGGCACGAGATGAGATGAGACGAGATCTAAGTACAGCTCGGGATATCTCGTCTCGCACCCATTTTAAGCTCATGAGCTCGAGACTTAGAGATGGTCTTATCCAAGCTCTCGAGCTCTCGTATATATTACGTAGGTATATACACTATGTTTCCCGAGTCATGCCAGTTCTTCGGTCTCTGCCCTCTCTGCTCTGACCTCGTCCAGTTATTCCACTACTGGGGCCTTGTCGCGATTTCTAAAGCCACACTTGGCATAAACCGGCCCAATCGAAGCCCATATCTGACCGGACTGACTGCTTGAGAACACTGCATTGCAGGAGGCTGGAGTAGAGTGAATGGCACCGTCACGCAGAAGCCATGTTTTTGAGCTTACTCGACCTGGCGAAACAGTTACTGGGCAAGCTTGGCGTTCTACCTCTAGGAAAATTGATAATGGTTACTCTGGAGGAGTGGGGAATTTACGACTTTGATCGCAACATGATCGAAATCCTTAACCTTTGAGGGACATAAGTGAATATTCGGTTCTATTCAAACGCTGCTGTAGCGTCTGTGGCGCAGTCATTGGTGTTCTCCACAATTTGAACATCCCACAGTTCCTGTGGCGCCATAACATATATCCCTACATCCTTCCGTTATATGTCTATCCGGTCACATGCGATCTGGTCTTCGGTTACTACAAGTCCCAGCTTGTCTGTGTACTCATGGATGCTACACAACACTCAAGCCAAGATGCCTGTACCCAGCTTCGGTTGCAAGACTCCAAGTCTGAATCGCGGCCCGACCAGCAGAATAATACAGTGATTTATCATGGGGGGTGTCGTGAGGATTGAATTGTTCTTTTGCAACAGGCATAGTTATGATGGTGACATTCACCTCGCGGTCTCCGATTTCCATACGACCAAAAAACGAGTGTGCGGCTATGCAGAAGCAGTTAAAACCCCCTTTTTTGCACCGTCGCTCACTCAATATTAGTTGTATCGCAAATCGGAGACTGGGAGGTGAGAGAGCGCCCAATTCTGCACTTTTCGTACATAGATTACTTTACGATCTGAGTGGAACTCGGATACTTAAATTCAAAAGACCGTTTGGCTGACCCATGGTGGGGTGAGCCAGTCGCTGCCAAGCCAGCCTACTGTGGTTTCGCAGTGATACCATGCCCAGACACTTGCCAGGCATTATGCGGCATATAATGGCTACTAATTACCTGGTTAGGTAGTATCACGTAACTTACGTATGCGCGTAGGGCCCCAATCTGGGGATCCGGCCCCCATACATACTTTATTCAAGTACGGTAGCAACTGTTTGCATCATCCCCACCATAACAAAGATCTCACGTCCATTAGCCACGCCTCGTTCATTTCCAGCCACCGGGCAATGCAACCCTTCTCAATCGCAACTACACCGTCTCATCGCACATATTCTCAGCACCCCCACTGAACCTTCTTTGTCCACGAGTACCTCCCATGCCGGGTGATAACCGTCCATGCCACCGCAGGATGATGAAACCAATGATTCTCCCACTTCGCTACCCGAGTACTCCGGAGAGGGTGCGCGCTCTCGGTTCATAATTAGTAGGCCCAACGCTGATGACTGTAGACCTTGAAATCCTTCACGAGATCATCGCGCTTGCTACTAGCATTCCCAGTAGCCAGTCGTTTCGCTCCATCTGGAGGGCCTATGATACTGTGCTCGCGGCGCGCAAGATTGATCCGGCGCTTGATAGCTTGTATTTTCGGTTCATTTTGCAGCTGCAGGGAGCGCCAGGAGATAATCTCAGAGACAAGTTTATTTACATGCTCAACGTGAGTTTACTTCGGCTTTGCATATAGTCGCGAGGGACTGACGGATAGCCCCGTGGTTTGTGTAGAAGCTTGGGGTCGATGTCGATGGTACCCAGTATACAGACTTCACTGGCGTCCCGGAGGATATTACCGCAGAGTACAACAGGTCGCGATTCGAAGAGGCGAAAGAGCGGCGAGAGAGAGTTCGGCAGTCAGCATTGTCAGCGGAAGATGAGGGATACCATGCTGAAGATGAATCGCAGCCTAGAAAGGATCCTCGAGGAACCGCGCAGAAAGTCACACAGGTGGAGGTGCGACTCCCGAGAAGGGCTAGAACTCTCAGAGATCCAAGAGACGATGCTCTGAAAGCCGCCAATGCCGCGGCACATAAGAAGCGACTGGAAGTTCGCGAACGTCGCGCCGCAATGTCCAGCTCAGATACCGAACAACTCTCCGAAGACTCTACTCGATCGGAGCTTGAGGATGTCGCTGATCGTTTTTACCGAGATACAGTGTTGCATAAATGCTTCCACCATTGGAAGGACCGTACGGTTCAACTGGTGGTACGTCGCAAGTTCTTTGAGGAGCAGGCCACCGTGTTTGACCGCACCGCTTTGTTGGGACAATCATTTGACATGTGGCAGGAAAAACGCTGGTTTGCAGTTCTTGAACGTCGTGCCGGGCGGCGGTATGATCTGGTACTACTCGCCAAAACATGGGATACCTGGGTACGACAAACAGCGGTTATCGTTCAGCGGACACACGAAGTGCGCCAGCGGATACTTGCCAGGAAATACTTCAACGCCTGGAAAGAGTTTGTGCAAACGAATCGGAAAAAAGTCTTGAATTTTCAGCTTTCGTGCGCGCTTCATCGGTGGATATCGACTTTCAACAAACGACAGGATATTGAGCAACAAGCGGCCGAGGTATACCACGGAAACCTAGCACATCGCGTTTATTGGCAGTGGTACTTCAAGCATTTAAATATTGCGGTTCCACAGAGATATGCGGAGCGACTGGCCCATACAGCGTTATATCAGTGGGGTGAGAAGATGGATAAGGTGATGGAACTACGTACGATGGCAGAGGAATTTCTTCGCCGCAAGACGTTACAAAATATATTCTCGCATTGGGTCTACAGAACAGACGGCAGTCTGGAGCAACAAGACGATGCGGTGAATTACTTGGATTGGCGCCGACGGCAGACAGTCTTCGACAAATGGAGGCGTCAAGCAATTCTGGCGCCACTTGTCAAGGGTATGCAAGATGTTGTAAATGACCGCATCGTGTATGAACGATTCACTGCATGGAAGGTCCGCACAAAGAACGAAATTGCTGCGGCTGAAATGTACAAACAGAACCTTATTCGGAAAACATTCCGGACATGGCGTCTGACTTTACGGCATGATATCATGGCGGAACACCATGATACGTTGCTCCGCCGAAACATTTTGCAACAATGGACACGTCAGGAACGACTGCAGTTACTCGCCCGTACACATAATCGTAAGGTTGTACGGAGTGCCATTCAACTTTTCGCGGAGAAATGTAGAGAGAAAAGTGGTAAACTACGACGAGCGTACCGACAGGTTGCACTCAACCATCGTCGAAATTTGGCGAAGCGTATCTTTTACTGGTGGTACGAAAAGTCACAATATAACGCCAAGCTTCTCCATCTTCAGTCCAATAAATATCAAGCCACACTCATTGGGAAGGCTCTATTCAGCTGGCGCAATCGCCTGGATGTCATAAAGGTCCAGGAGGATCAGGCAGCACATGCTCTCTACTACTTCACTGCGAAACGTGCATTAGCCCGATGGAATGCAGCTGTCAACGAATCGAAGAAGAACCGACTACGGCAGGCGTACCAGGCCTTCTCCCGCAACAGAAAACTGCGGACTGCACAGCTCTTTTTCAGCTATTGGCGTGGTAGGGCAGATAATCTTTGGATTAAGCAACAGACTGCGGAAGAGTTCGCCGAGGCAAGTTTACACGATGTAGGACGCAGGGTCTTGTTCAACTGGATCCACAGAACCGCAAAAGTAGCAGACAATGACGTGGAGGCGGAAATCTTTGCGCGGCGCCGGCTACTAGGAGCGGCGCTAGAAGTTTGGATCGAAAGCCATCAAAACCTGCGGTCGCTCGATGACGACGCAGACAAGAGACTACGTGAGCACAACCTTACCCTAATCAGCAAATATTTGGACCGATGGGACAAGAAATTCTGGCGTATCTCTCGACGTACTGATGACGGCTTACAATGGCTGGCGCGGAACGAGACGAAGCGAGCGCAGTCCCTCTTCCGGCTGTGGCGAGAAAAGGCCTGTCAGCGTCAACAACTGCGAGATACCACCGATATAAGACAGTTGGTTGATACCACCATCATACCCTTGAGAGGTGGTGCCGTAACACCGCCCAGAGGACTCAAAACTCCAGGATGGAAAACCACCGGCGGCCACAGGCGGAGAGGTATACTGGGCAATCGCAGTCTGATGGGTACTACACCCATGGGAAGCCCAGGAAGCCCGCTGAAGAGATATGGTATGTTTGGGAAGAGTATGCTTGGAAGAGTTGTGGAGCCTGATGATGAAGATGAAGGGACGTTGGTGGGGTCTCAAAAAGGGTTGACGGTCGGAAGTCAAAGCACTGTTGGAGGCATGTAAATATTCAGTTCTATTTCACTTTGTTTCTTTGCTGTTTGCATATGTTGCTGTTGCTTTGTGCGACTTTTTGGGTCAGCGTTTTGGTGTTTTGGTGAAACCAAGGAGGCGTTTGCTTGCTTGTTTGATATGATTGCTTGCTTGATTGGTGGGCGTTTGTGGGGGTACGATACCATTGGTGCGTTTTTGTCTCTTGATTAGGGTGTTTTTATGTATGTGAAAGTATCGAGAGATATTATCATTATTATTTACGCGTATCTGTGCCCGCAATCGAGGAGAATTGTGAGCGGAGTCCGTTTGGTTTCGTGGGGGATTGGTGGGTTGATAAGGGATAAGGGAACTGCACTGCATTGCAGTTAAAATAACACTTTGCAGTCACGTTTTAGATGTTCGTGATTGCCGGGATGATGTTATGCAAACGTGGGATTCGGGCGACGCTACACTCCCTACCGACTTCGCGCTTCCGAGCTGTAGTTAAAGTAGTTCTCCGTAGCTCGCTCACCTCACCTCCAGCGTTCACCATCCATCCATCCGTCCAACAAGGATATGCGAATACCACACACAGCTCTGCGATAGTATTCTCATTTCCTTCTACGCCCACTAGCTCTCGATGATCCTTCCTGGAAGGCCACAGTCAACGCCGCAGACTCTCTGTACCGGCGAATGGCAGCGCAAACGCGTAGTCGCGTATATCTCAGGCACCTCGATCATCATCCTTGGAGGCGTCGATAAGCTCATTCAAACCATCTATCTTGAGCACAGACTGGAAGCTATTGCATTTGATGAAAATACTGGCAAGATCGCGGTTTGCGCAGTGGGAAAGGTCTACGTCTTTAGACCGAATGGAAAGGCGGAGGGGTACTTGAAGGTAAGCACTATAGCTTACGGTAGTACGGCCGAGTTAATATCACATTCACGCAGTGGTCATTACAAACGCAGATCGCCCTCGACTCTTCAGATGGCGCGGTGACGACACTCTCTTGGGGTGCCTCAGAAGAACTACTAGTCGGGAGTAATTCCCTAACGCTCTGGTCAACGGCTCTCGCAAATGACACAGCCGACGTACGTCTCCTTTGGCGTCGGCGCCTAGCGAATCCTACAAAGCTCGCCCTCGTCAGCTCCGACGCTTCTCTTGCTGCTTCAGTTGCGGAACACGACCGGCTTGTCAAGATATGGTGGAAGATCTCTATTGGAGGTGACGACAACCAAGCTGACTACTCCTACCTACCTCACCCGCGCGCGGTTATTTGGATGCAATGGCGGCAACCCGTGCACCCAGAAGAGACGGCCGATAATGTGCTCTACACCATCACGAAGGATCAATTGTTGAGAGTGTGGGCGCCTATTCATCCGCATGACGCACATCTACTACAGCTATGGACGGTAGTAGATCTACGCGAGTCTATACCACACTATTTAGACAAGCCAAAAGATGATCTGCACCATGCTCTAGTTGTAGATAGTAGGGTGTTTCGTCGGGCAACAGAGCAGGCGGTAGCCACCGCAGGTGAAAGTGATAAAGAGAGAGAAGCGCTACAACGGCTCGTGGAGGTGGCTAATCGGTCCCCAGAGGTGGTGGTGGTATTTGATTCCCGCGGCAGGATGAGCGCTTGGGGACTGGAGAACGTTGGATGCAAGAGCCGGAAGACAACAGATATGTTCAGCATCGTCCACGCCGAGAAATCAGGGGTGCATTGCGGGAGGAGTGAGGTGAGGTTTGCAGCCTTTGCAGGTGGCGAGGGCTTGATTGTGTTGATGCACTTTTTCGATGGTAGGATATGTTGGATGGAGACGAGGCTTGATACATTCCTAGATCCGACACCGGATGGGGTCAGGTTTGGTTTGAAGGGTATTTGGACAGGACATAATAATGCAATTCAAGCTTTAGTGAGGACTGCAGATGGGAGGAGCATGTTGAGTTCCACGGAAACAAATAAACACATTTTATGGACTAAGACGGCGATGAGGGGTACGAATACACTACACAGGAAGAGTATGCTGCAGCCACCAAACAAAGTTGAGAGAGCAGTAATACTCGATGGAGGTATGTGGCGACATGCTAGGATATGAGGCGTTTGCTCACACAGCATAGGGAACTGTGTAATGACTTTGCACACCGACCATGTTATTCTTTGGGACACTGCTCATGGTGTATCTTCGGAAATGGCACGCTGCAGTTTCATTTGTAATGGAAAGATGTTGTGTCTACTTCTACTACCAGAGGTTGTTGACAGCCCGCCGGTGTATCGTATCGTTGCAGTCGACGAGGAAATGACGGGGATAGCTTGGGAGGTTACATTGCCCATCAAGTCCCAAAGTCAACACAACGGCACCACAAACGGAAATGCTCCTTACCTACGAGAGTTGGCGAAATTTGACCTGGGTCCCCGCAATGGTCTACTTGCCATCATCCCCGTTGATCCAGTTGGCTGGAATGCAGTGTTGTCTGAAAATCTAGATATGTTTTCTCGTGAGGTGGCCACGACGATTTCAAAATCAGGACTGCTTCGATCTTGGACTGTGAAAGTTTACAAAGAGGACTCGACGCTAAAGTGGCTAGCCACCTCGACCGTAGAAACTGGTATTCTGAATCCATCTTTGGCAAAGGGCAATTCTATTCGAAAGATCGCGCTGGTCGATGAAGCACGGACCGAGATAACGATTTGGGATTCGAAAGCGGCACAACTAGAGTATCGGCAAGTTTCTTCGAATAACCCAGGTGATCTTATCCGGGATCTGGACTGGACGTCGACGCCGCAGAGCCAATCTATACTCGCGATTGGATTTCAACATAGGGTAGTGCTGATGTGTCAGCTGCGATACGATTACCTCAACGCTGGTCCAGCGTGGGCGCTATTCAGAGAAATAAATATCGAGGCTATGACGCCACATCCGATTGGGGATTCGATATGGCTTCAGGATGGTGGGCTGGTTATTGGCTCTGGCAACCAGCTCTTCTTGTACCCCCGGAAGATTCATGGTGTGGATAAGGTGTTGGATTCGCTGCACTTGACATCACACAATACCAAACTGGATGATATCTTTGATATTGTCTCAGAACTGAATGGTCCCTTACCAACATATCACCCCCAGTTTTTGCAGCAGTGCATATTGGCGGGCAAATCGGAGTTGGTCGAGGAGATATTGATTAAGCTCTATAAGGAACTGAGGAATTATCATGAAGAGATTGGGTTGGATACGTTTTTGGATCTCCCTATTGATACATATATCGCGAGGGACCAGGTAAGACCTACAAGTGTTTTGCAGGAGTGAGTCTGACATGACGAGTAGCCTCCAGTGCCAATGAGGAAAGCAAGTGCATATTCACCCTTTTATGACTCTCTCCAGAACGAAGACATAGATCTAACAACATTTGACGAGATTCTTGCTGCAAAGCTATGTGAGCTGCTCACCACCATCTCCATTCCTCACATGACTGGTCCGGAACAAATCAACCTCGCAGCGATTGTGGAATCTGTAGCACAGGTTAAGAAGCACCGTCGATCGATCGACGAACACGGCGCTCAATACCTCCTTTTCTTCCGCCAATACAACCTTCACCGTAAAACACCAGTACCTGAAATGTCGTGGCGTGAGATTACATGGGCTTTCCATAGTGACTCGCAGGAGATCTTGGTTGATCTCGTGAACCGCAATTCTCAGGGGCGGATGCTGTGGAATCAGGCTAGGGAATCGGGTATCTTCATGTGGTTGCGGGACTCAGAGACAATCAAGCAGCAGTTTGAAGCTATTGCGAGGAACCACTATACAAAAACCGATGAAAAGAATCCGATCGATTGCTCTCTCCACTACCTTGCCCTGAAAAAGAAAAATGTTCTTGTAGGGCTGTGGAGAATGGCGAGTTGGCATAAAGAACAAGGGTCCACTATGAAGTTTCTTACTAACAATTTTAATGAGCAACGGTGGAAAACGGCCGCTTTAAAAAATGCGTATGCACTGATGGGAAAACATCGTTTCGGTTCGTCGTTTCTCCATTGCTAGGCTGCTACTGGGTACTAACATGTTGAGCATAGAATACGCCGCCGCCTTCTTCCTTCTCGCCGACTCCCTCCAAGACGCAATCTCTGTAATCTTCACCTCTCTCCACGATTCCCAGCTCGCCATCACTATTGCGCGCGTCTACGAAGGCTCCGATTCCGGTCCCGTACTCCGCAACTTCCTCGAGACCAAGATCCTCCCGCACTCAATAGCAGAAGGAAACCGCTGGCTCGCATCGTGGACTTTCTGGATGCTGAAGCGGAAAGACATGGCGGTTCGCGCGCTCCTCTCCCCTCTCGATTCCCTAGTCCCCGGCATCGGCGGGTGCAGGGACCCGAGTAGCCGTCTGTTCCTGCTCAACGACCCAGCGCTTATCATCTTCTACAAACACATTCGTGAGAGAACCACTACCACCTTCAAGGGAGCACAGGAGATTACGCCCGCAATGGAGTGGGACTTTGTGATGGGGACCGCGAGGGTGTACGATAGGATGGGTTGCGATCTGTTGGCGCTGGATTTGGTCAAGAATTGGGAGTTTTTGAGGGTAGAGAAGGAGAAGGAAATAGTCAGGATGGGCATGAGAGCAAGGCGGAATAGTCTCATGGTGTTAGATGCGCCGCCGCCACTGTCGCAGATCACCACCGAGCAAAATGAGAAGGATCCTCAGAAGTGGAAGGAGGGGCTTGTGAAGCCGCCTGCTGCCGTGTGGGAGGAACCGGATATGAGTTGGGCTTTTTAGGATGGCGTTGGTGGGAGGCTTGGGGAGGCTTTTGTTTGCGTCTTTGATCAAGATTTTAGGACTTTTTTTATATTGGAGAAAGTAGATTTAAGTATACCGTACTCTAGAGTGTTTTCTGTTGAAATATACTATAAAGATGGCTTTTATTTCTCCAGCTGTCAAAAGAAGGCTTGAACAAACATAACACATTTCCTAAGTTTCAAGTGAATTGAATTGTAGGATACGAGTCTAACTAAGTACCGGGAACCAACTCCCTCTTAGTGTGTCCCATCTAAAATAAAACGCATATGTGTGCATATGCGTATATACGCCCAGTCACGGACCGCGACCCAGACTACTGCAAACTACAAATTACCCGAAGCGAGTGATAATTGATAGATAATCACAATCCAAGTCGCAAATGTAATTCGCACGTAACATACTTTTAAGTACGAAAACATATGCATTCATATGCATGTGTATGGCACGGGCAGCGTCATATTAACCAGGTTGAGGTTTTGTACCATCTTTGTGCTTGTGATTTTCTAGTGGAAAACACCTACTGGAACAGGATCGAATTCACGACCAGCATTTTACTTCTCACAATTCAAAAACAAAAGGCCAACGATTCCATTCCCCACCAGTCCCCACTCACCGTTCTTCTCCATATACACTTCACCAGCCTTAACAAAAACCAGCAAACCAAACCTCCTTCGCAAATACAAAAAAGTAAAGAAAAAAACCAGCCGACAAGATCCGACAGTTTGAGATGGCAAACCGAATATTAACAAACATTAGGCCCCTCTTTCACCACCCACAGGCATGGTAAGGGGGTCACTGAAAAACTATCAAATCGAATCGAAAAGACAAAGAAAAGTGCAGACCAGGCTGAAGAAATTGTCTCGTCCATGTCTCTGTGGTGACTAGGGTTTGGGTACGAGATAAATAGAAGAGAAAAGGAGGCAGGTAAAACAGGTAAAACAAATAAAAGTGCAAAAAAGGTATCACGAGAAAATCGACATAACACCACCTACGACACACATACAACGCTCTAAACTACCTCCACACTGTAAAAACGCAGACATTAACGAAAGACAAACCAAGCAAGGCAGCGTGGAACGAATGTAATCCCCTGTATACTCCTTATGAGTTGTGACATATCATGACCCCGCACGCCGTCCACCATCCAAGATCATAAACTTTCCGTAAGAGTAAAATACGCGTTTTTACCCCCCATCCCGCATCGTAGAACATTGCACGTTCATCAACATCTCTTCCCACTAATTCCTCACATGGCATGAAACACCGGTGGTGACGATGATAATTGAGGTTGTTGCTGCTCTGCTTTCTTGTCTTCATCGTCACTCGAGCTCGTCTGGTTTGACAAGGGGGAGGGTCTAATTGGGGCGACTGCAGGTCGAGGGGCGACAGTTGGGCTCTGCGGTCTTGGTAGCGCTTGGTGGCTAGGAGATGCAGGCCTACCATTCTCAAGTGAAGGCGACACAGTAATGGTAGGTGTGGTAGGATTTCCTGAGGCAACTTGGGACTGTGGGCGACTTTCAGATGGGGTAACAGGGCGGTACTGGGCTTTGACATAACCGGCGCCCGGACTCTGAGGACGGCCCGCTGGACTGTAGGGCCGCATAACAGGGCTTTGTGAGCGCACAACCGGACTTTGAGGGCGTGAGACTGGGCTCTGGGGCCGGGGAGACTGTCTTCCGCCGGCGTGAGATCCAGGTCCCATCGGGAAGCGAGGCGCAGGAGAGCCGGAGCGCGAGGCATCTCCATTGGGGCGACCACCAGGTGAAGGAAACACATGGGGGCTCTGGGAACGCACACCAGAGACGCCAGGACGAGGAGGAGAACCGCGGTTACCTAGAGCGCTCTGTGGAGGTCGAGGCTTGACTGGTCGTTGGGAAAGGCAAGTTCGGGGGCAAACACCCTGTTGGCTGCGATCAAGTCGGATACATAGCGCCCATCCATCGTCATACTCGTGAAGGACCCTGACCAGCTGCCCTGCACGGAGCTCAAGTTCGTCGCCCATTGATGGAGTAAAGTCCATTTGAACTCTGTGGACAGGGGAAGTACTTGCAGCATCTGCAGATATTGATGCTCCAACAAAGGGAGACACCGCAACTGAAGAATCTGTAAAGGCTGACGGTGTTGGTGAGGAAACAATTGGTCCGGGAGGAGGCAATGGACCAGAACCAGGGGTTTCCTGGCCTTGGGGAGCATCGTTTGATCCAATTAATACCAGCGCAGGAGGCGGCTCTTTTCGAGACAACGTGCGGGCCAATTGCGTAGTTTGCTGCTGCTGCTGCTGCTGCTGTTGCTGTTGCTGTTGCTGTTGCTGTTGCTGCTGTTGTTGCTGTTGGGTGGAAGTTCCTGGAGCCCCGATAACACCCAGAGTAGCTCCCGAAGCAGCACCGCCAGTTGCAACACCGGCATTCTGATCCCCACTACTGAGATTTGGCATGAATTGAGTGACAGGACGCAAAGACACGCGCGGTGCCCGTTCAGAGGTAACAGGGCTTGGACTTAGTTCAGGTTTCTCGTTGAACTCCGAAACCACCACAACTGGAGGAGTAGCGGCACCAGAAGCAACTCCAGCATCACTTAATCCGGTCTTTTCGTTCTCCTCCTCCACGTTTTCATAAGCTTCTTGACGCTTTTGCTGGGACCTTCTTCGATAGAAGATAAAAGCGACGATACCAAGGACAATAGCAATTGCGATGCCGGCACCAGCCAAACCCGCCACTGCACTCGGTGACAACCCACCACTCTTAACCGCCCCATTTGGGACTGCAGAAGAGGTTGAAGACGCGGACTCGAGCGCACCTATGACTGTTGAAGAAGCCGAGGAGTATTCACTAGTCGGACTTGGGCCTACATACGATTAGCCCAATCGATACGATACCATTACTGGAATTGAAAGGACTAGCAACATACTATATAGTTTTGTGTCGATTGCTAGTGATGTTGACTTTGCTTTCGCAGAATGCGTTCGGCTTGGTCTTCTCGTGGGCTGCTCGTCAAAACTAAAACTGTTGGGATCCTGCTGAGGATCCTGCTGAAATTCATCGGGATTTGATGATGGCGTAGGGCTGGGAGTAAATGCAACCGGTTCTCCTAGAGTCTTAAAGCCGATGACCGATCCTGTCACTTCCGGCGTAACGAAGACAGTGAAGACTTCGTGATCTCTCTTGACGCGATGATGCGCGCCGTGACCTCTCCGGTGATGATTATGTATTCCCATGCTGGGATATTATTATAGCGACTGGTTTGCTTGATACGGGCGACAATACGAATTGCTTCGCTTCAGCGGCGACGGACAGACAAACAGTAGCGCACTGTCGAAAAGAATGACTGAGTACTATTATTTTCCGAAAATGAAGGAAGGACTTTCGACTTTCAGTCAAATTGTTTGCCGATAAATGAGGGACGGCAAGCAGACGATTGACAAACAGCAGCCGCGAGAAGACAAGCGGTGAAGGAAGGAAGGGGAGAGGGGGAAGGAAGAAAGGGAGCAGGTGGAGATGAAATTACCAGGAATAGAGGAGAGCAAGGGTTGGTAAACATCAGCGCAAGGCATTCGGCTCTGTGACCACTGATTGGCTATAACCCCTGCAGAAGTGATCGGCTGTTGGTGAAATGGCCAATGACGCTTGTTCATGCAAGTGCCAATGCCTTTATACCAGAACCATCTTCGGCCCTCCATTTCTCTCGATGACCTCAGTTGCACCCCTACTGCCTATCAAATTGAACCGCTTCGCGCCAGATCGTATGCAACATCATCCCAACTATCACTACCAATTTACCATCACTACCACTATCACCCCGCGAGGAAAGACCACCGCAAGCGCTTCACAACAACACCGCGCCCGCGCCAAAATAATCCCCGGCGCTTTCTTACTTTGCACATCTTCTCGCTGTTGTCGTTCTACCAAATTAGGTAGGTAATGAGGTTGGATGCACTAATGCAGGAACACGAACTATAGTTGGCGCCCGCAGATTTATGCACGTAGAGAAAGAATGAGTATTCGTTTGCCCAACTACTTAATGGATAGTAGGTAACTGATTCTTCAATATCTTCTCCTGTCAGTAATTTTTACGTCGGATACAGGTGAGTCGATTGCTCGGAAATACAGATCTAAAGGAACCATCACGTCTGTACGGTTAGGAGGATCATGGATTCAGCAAGTGGGCGTTGGTCATTTCCACATTTCATATCCGCGAGGCATTGCGCCGCTTGTCGGTACAGGTGCCTGTGCTCTGGACGCTGTGTTTCTCCACAATGTGAAAGTCTCTTGAGAATAAGAGGTATTGAAAATATGGTGATTGGGAGTGTACATATGTGCACACAATTGCAGCTATTTTCAACGGCTGCAACTACTTAAATACGTCAGAACCATTAGGGTGGCACGTTATCAGACTAATTCAATTCGAAACGCTGGCTCAAATTCAAGTAGTTTCCCGGGGCCAATTGCGCGAACGCGATTTCAAGGAGCACCTACAAGAAAACCCATCACAATTAGAGTAGTCGTGAGACTGTCGGCATCTATTTATCGGCCACTCTAATGATCTCACTCCATCACCAATGTTGCCATCCGAAGGATCCATATTTGCCTACTAGTTCTTGCCTGTAAACTTTAATAGAGTACTTGAGCCCATATGAGTTCTCAAGAGCGACCTCCCTGTCGTGCGGCTGTGGCTAGTTGCGGTGCGGGGTGGCGACTATGCCGAGTGTCCCACTGTGAGTTTTATGTACCCCCACATTTTGCCCGCCAAACACGATGGGGATGTATTCGGCCAGCCCTTCTCGAAGACTGCTCCCTCAGGAACTCCTCATACATCCCATAGTATTCTATCTCGTATTACACTCGGCCCAAGCCGCCCCCGGCAATAACTCGCTAAAAGTCTGAACGTCATCGAAAAGGCCAGCATGGACAGCGACTATGGTAGTGACATAGAACTGACCCCAGATGACGAGGAGCTCCTCCGTATTCTCGACTCCACCCCACTACCTCCGCCTAGTGCTGCCCCGCCGCCAACTACGAACTTTGTCAACGAGTTGCAGAATTCACAAGGCGGCAGGGATGGCAATAACGAGGACGACGCTGGCGGTAATGCAGCCGTCATTCTATATCCGACTCTGCCGGTCCTCTCGGATAGCAGCAACTCGGTACATTACGACCGCAACGAAACTGGTGGGTTCTTTGCCCCCCATCTTTTCGATGGCAAATTCTCACTAACGGCAGTATTCAGCACCACAATCTACTACAACTACCCTCGCACCCTCCACCCCTCCAGAGACTTTACAACCTCCCGGCGAAGACCCTGAGGCTACCTCCGACTCTCCCTATGATCGTTTCCGCGCACGAAAGAAAGCCCTTTCAGTTACTGACCTGGTTTCCAATATTTGGTGTGAACAGCAATATGAATACACCTTGGCTCGAGGGTTCAAACGTAGCACGCCACAGATGGAGAGAGGAACGCAAGTGCACAAAATTCTCGAAGAGCAAGTACATAAGTCGGTGCAGGTAGATGTAACTACGCGCGAGGACCGATGGGGGCTGAAGCTATTCAACATGTACCAGGGCATGCAGAGTCTAAAGGATCAAGGAGTGACGAGGGAATTGCCAGTGTTCGGATTTCTCGGAGGCATGTTTGTACAGGGCATCATCGATCAGATCTCATACATCAACCCACACTTAAGAGTAGAGGATGACAAGCCCGTACCCAAAAGACGAGGAAGACCAAAGACAACCCTTGTTCCACGGCCCGAAATCGCAATTGATTTAGAGACCTTTTTAGTTCCGGGACATGGGAAGAGGATTGCATACCTATCTGATACCAAAACGCGGCAAGCGTGGTCAATACCTTCGGAGTCGCAAGCTCGTGCTACAGCTTTACAACTTATGCTATACCATCGACTGCTGTCATATCTTTATTCAGGAAATGCGGAATTTGGGAAGCTTCTCGAACTCTTTGGTTTGGATGGAGGTGCAAATTTTTCGGACGGCTTCATCGCCGGGATCGCGACGTTGGAGCAGGACGTGTTGGTAGACGAGTTACTGGAATGCAATTCATTGTGGGGAATGTGGACGCTTTTGCACAAGCAAATGGGGGATGCCATAGACGGGATTGGGTGCGAGATGGGTGTGTCGTATAGACATCAGGTGGATGGGAGTATGATTGGATTTAAAACTCTAGAGTACGACGAAGCGATGTTAAATAGGCATCTAGAGGAGGTGATGAAGTGGTGGAAGGGCGAGCGGGGCACGACTGGAGTTGATATCGAGGAGGCCTGGAAGTGTAAGCTGCGTTCGAGAACTCACTTTCTGAACCGGACTAATGTCACTAGGCCGATCGTGCGAGTTCGAAGCTGAATGTACCTGGAGGCTGGGAAAGATTGAGGAGCTGAAGAAGCGGAACCAGCGACCGACGAAGTCCCGGTGATTGTTTATATATCTCTATGTATACTTGTGTATATAGACTACGACGTCATGAGTTGTTTTATATGTATATTGTGCCGCCAAAATGCAAGTGGGTATAATTGTTGCTGCTCAGTGCAATATATTGGTCCGAGACGCATCACCAACAAACCTGTACACCGCTCTCTTCAACCTCCATTACTCAAGTTTATCCAGATGCTCCAACCTCGTTAACACAACCTGCTTGCTCGTCTCCTCAATCTCGCCAGCCAGGAATACCTCGTCAAGGATGGCATAAACCTGCCACAATCACCACACCAGATCGTCAGCCCCCCACTCTGTTCCATCCCACTCGCTCCACCCTTATACGTACCTTGTAGAAATTAAACACCAAGTCCAATTCGCACACGTTCCCAAAGAATGCATCGAGCACCTCGACAAAAAAGTGGATCGCCTCAAGATAGGCGAGCTCGTTATCGTTCGCATCGACGCAGACGCAAAAGAACAGCCCGGCGTAGCGCCGGTATACAATCTTGTTATTGCGGAACTCGACAAAGTTGCTTTGGTACTTTTGGTCGCGCGGTGCCACAAGACGGTGTACCTCGCCCTTTAATTTGACTTTTTCTTCATCCTATAGATGGTGCGCGGTGTGAGAGAGGTGGAGATGGAGGCGGAGAAGGAGGGGAGGTTCCCGTACATACGTCGTATGGCGCGTACCATTTTGCTAAGCGCGTTTTTCCCCTAGTGATGGTGATGGTTAGAATGATTCGTGCGGTATAGGGAGTGGCAGACGAACTGGCGGTTCTGGATCAGGATGAATGAGAGGACCATGATTGTGGGGGTTGAGTTGTCAAGGTGTCTTACTCGAGTGGGAGCTCTTGGTGGAAATTGGGATATACCTCAACTCGGGTTTATGACATTATCCCTGCAAAAGCTTTGAGGGGTAGTTCTTCCTTCACCTTGCCACCTCAGTCAATCACTCTTTATTTTCAACAGCGTTCCTCACTAAAATCACCCCCCGCAGCGTGGTATGCGTTACCTCTGCCCTTTTCTCCTGCGGCCACGCCTCCTCCCCCTCCCCCGCCTCTCGCCCCGCCTCCCCTGCCGCAACACCACAACCCTTCCGCCGCCACCGTCGTCTCC
>Ga0307512_10000089_pt1 | contig 110278 bp, 105 predicted proteins | sample 14_EM_MG_FD_200267 | JGI IMG/M metagenome (GOLD analysis project Ga0307512, IMG submission 200267) | Populus trichocarpa ectomycorrhiza microbial communities from riparian zone in the Pacific Northwest, United States - 14_EM | ecosystem: Host-associated > Plants > Roots > Unclassified...
ACCCAGAAGACAACCTAGAAGTCAACCGAGAAGTCAACCGAGAAGTCAACCGAGAAGTCAACCGAGAAGTCAACCGAGAAGTCAACCGAGAAGTCAACCGAGAAGTCAACCGGCAAAGTCTACCAAGTCAACCAAGATTCACTGAATCACCGGCGCAACTGGAATCGGCCTCCGCCAGAAGACTTTCATCGGGGAAGAAGGATCAGGGGGAGAAGATCACAGGAAAAGATCAGGGGGAGAAGATCACAGGAAAAGATCATGGGAGAAGCAAGAAGTCAACCCAGATATCCACCGAGATGCCCACAGAGTGGCCCACCGAGAAGCAGTCTACCGAGATGTCTACCAAGAAGTCAACTGAAAGGTCACCGATGCTATTGTCCGAACTACATCACCGAGAAGCATCTACAAGTCAATGCCAAATGCCGATGACCGCCGATAGGCCTGATACCACACGAAGATTAACGATATTGTATGAAGCATGCGGAAGCACTGTATGAGGGCTCGGAAGAGCACAAGCGCACTTAAATACATAGTGAGTATAACCACCTTCTGAGATGCTGACATGATAGATATGCCGTGTACGATTGACGATCACTGACCCCTACGAAATATGCCGGCAGTGGAAGCTCCCATCAATGCCAAGTCAAGAGCGGAAGCTCCCATCGATACCGAGTCACGAACGGAAGCTCTACCATCACGGAAGGTCGATTTAAGGTTGGATTTAAGGTTGTTTCACTTTTCTTTTGGGCACGCAGATTTCTTTGTTTGTTCCTTTATGGATGGCCATCCTCAGGCTACGGTAGTACTCTTTCCCTGCTCACATTCGCAGGGTTTTAAGGAGGCTACTATGGGAATCACTTTGTTTCATCTTCATTTGTTTCTTGCTCTACAGTGTATAGCAAGAGGGGGAGTATTGCATATACAGGTCTCAGCTGGAGATGAGTCTCGTATGGCCGGAGACGGAGGTGTCTTGTGTGGCTGGAGACAGAGATGTCTCGTATGGCCGGAGATGACAGTTGACTCTGATACGGGCTGATGGCATTCAGCCGTACTTGCAGTTTCATATATATTGGCCTTGTGGCCCTCTTAGATAGAACACAATTAAGCTTCTCTAGCATCACTATTTCAACAGGATCAACCTTCTGGATTTGTTCACCTATTGGTAATATATCCATTACCCTACCTTCGTACCAATTGATCAATGACAGCAATCAAGCCGAGCGCAGATAGAATGTGTATCATCTTTAGATCGGTATTGGTCGTAGGATCTCTATTGTCAATAGTCATTCCTTATCGGCAGGAAACCTTATTCGTAGTTGCCGAACAAACAACAATTCTCTCATGTCCAATAGTTTATTCCTTGTGAGATGAGATGTCGTCAATATCAGAATACTATCGCAGCTCACCATATGCAGAGTCATATAGAAGACACAGCCGATAACCAATAATCGATATATCGGAATGCAGTCAACCAAATGGACTTATACGAATCAACCCTTAGTTCGACCACACTTTCTTGGTCTGGGCAAGTAGGACCTTGGATTCATATGTCCTGAGTGGCGTGGAATACTCTCCGTTCAATATATGGCAAAACAACTCATTTGCAGAATACTGTATATTTGGCTCCGATCAAGTGTAGTCAAATTAGGGGTTCTGTCGTTTGCCGCAATCATTCAACCGTTCCGTACCCGGTGGGTCTATGAGAGGGCACTCTCACTGGCTCTTTGTGACTCTAACCTAATAGTTAATAATTGGCTTCAGATAAGCTCGTAACTCTACAAGGAATCGCCATAAGCAATAGTGTCGCAATACGAGCTCGTTACCTTGATGAAGTAGTTAGTACTCTTGGGAGTTAGAAATCGACCATGAATGTTAGAAGGCAAGGATGAAAAGGCAGTTACGTATGTGAACTCTGAAACAGGCTTTGGCAGTCTTAGGATTGTTAAGGGTGTGGATCGTCTGATATATATCAGCAATACAGACATGGAGGAAGGACATCAATAACATTCTATCGAGAATACAATCTTCCTCAAGATTTATCTATGGATACCTATTGACCTTCTCGACCTGGAGGTTAGGCCTTGACTTTATTCCCGTGTATTATCTATTAGTTCTGTATTGAAGTCAACGAGGTTACTTCTCTATTGAAGTCAGGAGTTGTACGTTCCTCTTCAGTTCTATATCACGGATGAATCCATCACTCTTTATATACTTGGTTATTCTTAGTACCTTCGTCAAAGCAAGTCGTTGATCGGGAAGAGAGCAAGACGATACCATTGAGTTGGATAAACCAGCCCGATAACGTGGAGGTTTAGAGAATACTCTTGAGTCGGCACTACTCCTTCTGCTGAGGCGAAACTACTTTGCTGTTTCATATAAGACAAGTCGATACTTGGAGTCGTCGCATTCTTGGACGAGTCAGTCTTCGAGTTAAGTGCCGGTTGTTGGGACGATACTCTAGCATCCGTTGGAAGTCCGAGAGTCATCATGATAGTGTGGTGGATCAGAGGATGCTTCTTTCAGGCTCTCCTGGAGTCGTGTACATCAGCTTACTGATATCGTAAAGACGATCCTCTCTAGTCGATACTATCGTTCGGCTGCAGAGACCGTAACCATTACCTTGTTACCTTGGGTTGTGATCCTTATACGCATCCTGAGTGAAGCTTTGATCATTCTTCTCTTTATCAGTCCGGACGTCATTAGGGGCTTTTATTCATCAGGAGTTCGGGTGGATCTCCCGGTGTTACAGGTTGTCAGCGGGTCGCCCAGTGGGTCCATCCATAGATTCATATAACGGTCTTGTTTTTGGAGTTTGTTAATAGTATTTTATCAAAATCACATCTTCAACAACCAATAATATGTTTTTGCATACTTTGCAGCATGCAATATTGATTAATTTGAAATCGGGGTTTTACCTGCGATATATTGTATTTCTGCCCATTAGGGCACTCATTAATTCCGTTATGAATGCGAAGATCCGTTCGATGCGTTGGTTACCAAATATGTAACAACTCAAATTCTCGACGTTCCATTGACGCTCATTTTCAGGATGCGGCAGGGAGCATGTCGCTGATGTTTTTGACCGTAAAGACTGCCAATATTCACTGAATAGATGTCTGCAACCAATCGGAACATAAATTACCCAAGATGCGAAGATAACAATCATTGACCCTCCATTGACGCTCATTCTCAGGATGCGGCAGGGAGCTTGTTGCTGTAGTTTTTCCTAGTAAAGTCTGCCAATATCTGATAAATGGATGACTGCAACAAATTGGAACATAAATTGTCCAAGATGTGAAATTACAAATCGTTGACGCCAGGTTGATACTCAATCTCAGGATGGGGCGGTGACCCTGGTGCTGTCTCTTTTACCTATACAACCTGCCGATACAACGGTTATGCATAACAGTGACCAAAGCACTGTGTAATTACCGTACTTACAAAACTACAAATTGTTGACGCTCTGTTGACACTCATTTTAATGTATTGTCCATTCAACATCTGCTGCCATCGATAATAGTTTTCATCATGATTTGCACTTATTGGTAGTCATTCTGACAGATTGAGACTTGGCCCTGTGGCAAATCCGAGCGCAGTAACATTCTCTCCCTCTTTGCTTTCACATGACTAAAATTTCAGTATCTTGCCAACAGCTCCATTGCACCTGCTATACATCTGTTTATCAACCAATATTCACAAGCTACTGCTCACCATTCGCCCATAATATATATTCAACTAAAACTCTTGGTCAAGATACACAAAGATGCTGGTGAAACATTGACACATTCTGTCCTACTTGTTCTTCACTCCGTAATTCCTCCTTGTTTCGATTGCATTGACTGTCATCAACACCTTTTCAGCCTGTCAGTTAGACTTACGTGTAGGCTCAATCAATCCTGGGACATTTGGCATGGCGCTCACATCCCGGTGCTCTGGGCATTCTGGATCCTCGATGCTATTTGCTTGCTGTATATCAGATTCCAAGTCTGCCGCGCAATCGTCTTCGATGTCATTTGGATCATCTAAGTCTCCATTCCAGTCAGGCCAATCTTCAGTGTCCGAAATGCTTTCAGGTGCGCTGTCCTCATTAGATTTGACTGGATGTTGGTTGATTCTTCGGATTTGGTGGACGTTCAATATTTGAGTTCGTCCTCCAGGGAGGTCCTTTGGAGACAAAGGTGTTGGCAAAGGAGATCTTTCTGACAATTTAAATGCAGCCGCCCCAGCATATTAAAAAAGTAACCACAATGCTCTGACGATCTCTTCCGTGTCTGAAATGTATCCTACCGCTGTCATCTGCTTGATTCGAGCATGAGATTCCTTCTGGGTAGCACGTAGGTTTTGGCTGCCCTGACACATCTCCAAACAGTTGTGGACCATGGCCATTATGTGCAATTTACTGTCCTCCGCCTCAATGATCATTTCGAAGTGGTTTTGTGTGTGTGTTATATCGAATTCTGGGTCAGCGCCTGCCAAAATCCCGATATTGGCTAAAGCAAACTGCGTTACAACCACTACCTCCTGAAGGGTCTCGCCTGTGGTTGTTGACTGCCTCCAGCCGATAGCATCTCGGCCAAGGGAACAACTGGCCACCACTCCGACACCATGTGGTATGATGGAGAATATGTCGCGTGCCACATTAGACAGATCGGCGTACTTTGAGTGCGTTATCTCCTGTTGACGCCACCAGTCATAACTGTCTGGTAAACAAAATGGACTGCTAATCCTCATTGGCTCGGAGTGGCAATAACTGGGATTTGGATGAATTTGTCCCCAGTTCCTTGGGGCGTCAGGCAGAGAATCCAAATGGAACCTGGCGGCGGTCAATAAGCGGGCTGCGCGACCACTTTGTCCAGGTGTCATCCCAGCCACATTGTTAGGCATTAAGTATTCTTCATCATCACTGGACAAATCATAAGGATCAAAGGATGATTGACAGGATCTAGAAGCAGTGGCAGAGGGAACGAGATCGGTGCTTGGTAAGCATTCGTGTTTATAGACCGGCACACATTGACTTTTGGCACAGTATTCATTCTCCACATACGTCAGAAAGGCCTCTGGGTATTGGGTAGTATAGGATGTCTCATCGTCAGGATTGATATCCATTCCGTTGTCCCACTTTCTAGACGATCGCAACTTCCAGAAAGGATCCAGGATATATGCAGAACTGTGAAGCATGCCTGTGGTTGGAGTCACTTCAGCATACTATTTGGACAGCTTCTGTCGAGCTAACCCTCACAGCGAAGAACAAGTCTCCCTTCCAATGAGTCGTCTTCTTCGACAAATCTCGTATCACGCCATCCATCTGATCGAAATGTCACTGTACACTGTGACAACGTGATGAAATATAACTTTACACTGCTTCGATATCCTCAGGGTTCAATATCGAGATGGACTCAATCCTTCCATGGCATACTTCAGAATGGTCCATTCATCATGAGTTGTAAAAAGTGGCCGGTAGGCAATGTATTCTAGATTTTGTTGCCTGTAGCATGTGAGTTCCCGTAATCGGTTGGCGAACTCGAGCAACTCCAGTATAGAGTTCCAACGTGTCTTCACATCGATAATCGGAAGTACCATGATACGGACTTTGGCCTTTCGACAGTCAATGAACTCGTTTCGACGACCAGGTGACAGCGTAATCAGTACAGCGAGAGTTGTCTGCTGTATGATGGTTAATTCAGGACTTTCAAAATATTGTGAAATACGTACTTTCTCAATTATCTTTGCTAAACCTGGTCTCATGGCCGACACCTTATTGATTCTAGCGTTGTCCTCTCTTCGAAGTCTTTGACTCTTCCCAATGTCTGTGCTTGCAGTCTCTCCAAATTGCTGAACACGCTCATGGGCTTCCCAAGACTTGGTGCGGCCTTTTACCCCGATACTGCTCATGAATGCATCAAAAGCCAGCTGTATGACCTGCGCCATGCATGGTAGGTGGTTCCTCGAAGCCGGCCACTCGATTCCAGAGGCCTCAAGTGTTGATTGCAGCTCGCGTGTCATCGAGCAAATTGAGGAAGCATTATCGGTCGTAATCCCAAGCAAACAGTAGTTGGTCAGCTCAAAATGATCAAGCACGTCCTTCGAATGTAGGGTTCGCCTAGCTCTAGTATGTTGGCCCATGATCTATTATCCATAATTAGCTTTCGAAATAGGAAAAGAACAGGGGATCAACCTCATCGAAAGCGAGTGGAACTTCACACAATACCCAATTTCGATCTATACAGTAAGCAATGACCGACGTTATGGATACTTTGTTCAGTGATGTCCATCCCTCCAAAACTCAACTACCTGTATTTCATCACGGCAATTGCTTGATTCTTGCATCCGTGGTCAGTGCATATACCCTACGGCCAATGTTCCTAAGAGTCGTTGCCGACGGCGGCACTAGGTCATCGCGTAATGCCTTATATGACCATCTGAGCTCCAGATGTGATATAGCATTCCATGACATATGAGCCGAAACAAATCCTAACATGAGGTAGCGATTCCACCTGTCTTGGTGAAATTCGGAAGTTTCAAAGTCCTTGGCTGGCAGTGTGGAATGTTTTGTTTGTCATTTAGGTTAATATGGATCAACCTGGATGTCAATTATGATCTTCCTCTGGGAACTGACCATTGTGATTTGTCGACTTCCTTGCCACTTCTGGATGGCCAAAGCTGTTTCATCAAACGTTGAACTAGTCAATTCAGTAACCTCTGACTCTGTTTATTCGTTTAACTCTGCCTTGTGAGCTTTTGCCAGTAATTGTTTCCCCATTGAGCTGTTCCCATGTTCTGATGAATGGCGAAGAACTTGATGACAAACAACACATATGATGCCAGGGCTGCCGGTCTCCTCAATTCTGAAGTGTAAATCAAATCACTACGATGGCGCATGTCTAGAATGATTCCAACAAAGAAGCCACTTCGAGCCTACATACATTGAAGCTCTCCAATCATCGAAGATTATATGCAAAGTAAGGTCATTCAAATTATGAATAATGACATGTTTTTTTTGGGAAGATATCATAACCTCGAGGAATCTGGTGTTCAAAGATTATGAATCAGACCTGGCGGCAGGAATTACAACGCTTGGTAGTCTGACTCGGAAGAATCTGGAAAGTAACGATACAGTAAAGCAGACTGCGGGTTCTTAAATATTGACCCTACAGCTATAAGCAAAAAACTCATATCTGTGAGACATTGCATGCATATTTGTGAAGTGGTATACAATGACATATTGAAAAGACTGACCGCGTAAGACTCAATTCAGTAACAATGCGATGCAGTTCATTGCTGTGTAGCTTACTGAGCCGCCACAAAAATTGTAGACCCTCCGTGGGCACTCAATTGTTGGAGGCGCAGGCAATATCCTCACTGTCTCTTTTGCCCGTGAAGGCAGCTGATCAGTTGATTATGGGATGACATCGTTCCACAGCCCTTAGATTATCCAAGATGCACGACCAAAAATTGTTGACACTCCGTTGACGCTCATTTTCAGGAGGTGGTAGTGATATCGTCACTAGCATTTTAGCCCATAGAGGCGGCCGATGCATTGATTATGGGTCAACGGAGATGCACAGCGCTCTGATTGTCCATGATGCAAGACCAGAAATTGTTCATGCTCCGTTGACGCTCATTGTTAGGAGGTGGTAGCGATATCGTCACTAGCAATTTAGCCCATAGAGGCGGCCGATGCATTGATTATGGGTCAATGGAGATGCACAGTGCTCTGATTGTCCAGGATGCAAGACTAAAAATCCTTGATGCTCCGTTGAAGCTCATTTTTAGGAGGTGGTAGCGATATCGTCACTAGCATTTTTGCCCATAATGGTAGCCGATGAATTGATGATGAGTTAATGCTGTTCTGTAGCCCTTAGATTGTCAAAGATGCGAGACCAAAAATCGTTGACGCTCCATTGATGCTCATTTTTTGGAGGTGGTAGTGATATTGACACTAGATCTTTTGCCCATAAAGGCAGCCGATGATAGGATTATGGGTTGACGCCGTTCCGTAGCCCTTAGATTGTCCAAGATGCACAACCAAAAATCGTTGATGCTCCATTGACGCTCATTTTTTGGAGGTGGTAGTGATATTGTCACTAGCATTATTGCCCATAATGGTGGCCGATACATTGATCATGGGTCAACGCCGATGCACATCGCTTTGAATGTGCATGATGTAAGACAAAAAATCGTTGATGCACCGTTGATGTTCATTTTCAGGAGGTGGTAGTGATAGCGTCTGTCGCAGTTGTGGCCATAGACGCGGCCGGGACTATGATTATGGGTTGATGCGGTTGCGTAGCCCTTTGATTCTCCAAGATCCATGACCAGAAATCTTTGAAGCTCTGTTGAAGCTCATCTTTAGGTGGTATCGATATCATCACTAGCATTTTTGCCAATAGAGGCTGCTGATGCATTGATTAGAAATTAACCCTGATGCACAGCACTTTGAGTGTCCATAATGCAAGATCGGAAATCGTTGACGCTCCGTTGACGCATATCCTTAGAAGGTGGTAGCAAAATCGTTGCTGCAATTTTTACCTATAATGGCTGCCAACATTTCCATTATGGCTTAATATCGTCGCACAGCTGTTTGATTATCCAAGATGCAAGAACAAAAATCGTTAACGCCCCATTGAAGCTCATTTTTAGGTGATAGTAGCGATGTTGACCCATGCATTTTTGGTCTTAAAGGCAGCCTATACTTTCATTATGTGTCACAGCGACCACGTGTTCTTTTTGATTATCAGACTCACAAGACCAAAATTTGTTGACGCAGCGTTGACGCTCATTTCCAGGATGGATCAATGAGCGTGTCATTATCCTTTGTATCTATAAGAACTGCTAATATAATCACTTTGGAAGGATGTGACTATGCAGCCATTTGTTTGCTGAGAATGTAAGTACAAAAATTGTTGACGCTCCATTGACGCTCAACTTAATGACATACTAACAGTCAGCCGATGCTCAACAATTGTATGTTGAAATGCATATAGTCGTTATTGGCAGCCAATAAATTGTTTCTATGTATAAACATTTGCATGCAAAACCTTCGAAGCCTCTCAATGGCTGATCCACCACTAGACATGTAATCTGAGTGCTGAATGACAGGGGCCTATCACTTTCCAGCGCTTTCGGTCGGTAATTGACCGCATAAAAATCTGTACACATGTTTTTGATATATTTGGCCAGATTTCGGCACCATTCCTTATCCAGCTCATTCTCCGCGATTTCCATGACCTACCATAAGCAATGTTCAATATCTCGACAATGTGCACCAGGATAGTGCAGAGAGTTAGGCAGTTTGCTGCATGATCAAATGCAGCATGACTGTCGTCATTCATCCCACGTCGCCTTGCGCTCTGACCACTGCATCTATGACTCGTATGACATCACTGATATATTTTTCATCAGTAAGTTTCATCTCTAGTTTTGTTTCCAATGTCTAACTTAAAAACAATGGGCTGGACAATATCACATTCATTGGTCGTCAGTCCATGAGATTGGAAGTCTAGAACATTGACATGGCCTAACTGACCCTTGCACCTGTATAGACGAATTACCATGTCTCACAATTTGGTCACTGAAATCAAGTAAAGGCTCACACATAACACAATACGTACACGTAGTGCATTTCAAATTGATACATCGTCACAACTACCAATATGCCTATTCATTCCTCCGGCAACGCAGGAGCCATCACCATCTCTGCGTCGGAATCCCCTTTCTATATGGTAATTCGCTTGGGACACAATATGCAGGGGTTGAAGTCTACAGGTTCAACATGCTTTGATTTCTGAATCAGTGACCAATCGGGCATTGGGGCTGGCGGGATGGACGCAATGTGTTTGTGTGTCAGCAGTTTCCGTGAACCTAGCCTCATATGACTACTCCCTGTTCGAGAAGTAACATGTGGCATTTGCGATTTTCTGGGGACGCTATCAGGAGTGTGCATAGGCTCACCAAATGTCATCGGCGAATATGATGCGGTATCATCTGCTGTTTGAGGTTGAATGACGGCGGGAACCTTCAATTCGGTTGTCCCGTACTTCTTGTCCCTGTCACGCAAGTAGTCGGTCGCATCTCCCCAGCCTGGTTGCATCAATTGGTTAAGCTTCATCTGCTTCTGCCGAAAACGCTCCCTGCGATACTGCACCAGTGTAGAGATTGTGCCCATCACCCAGCCAGTTTCGTCATGTTCGCGAAACTTGCCCCCCGCAGGATCATCTTGATCATCATCCTCGTCTTCCCCATCCTCCCTATCGTCGGAACTTGAATGATCGCTCAGACTATCTTCGATGGCGTTCAACATCTCCTCAAATGTTGTTTCACGCTTGGTGGTTGTCAATCCTGCCTGGTCAGCATTTCTCATATCATCCTGCTCCTGCATAATTGCAGTCACTGCGTCTTTGACTCACTTTCTTGCCACAGCGGTCTCTCTTTCCATATAATCCTTGATCCATTTCTCTTTCTCATCGTTGTTTAAGAAGTGAGTATATTGTCGTTCCCCTGCTGCAAGCTTCTTTTTGGATGGCAAGCAGCACAAGGCTCGAAGGGCTCGGACCAATTCTGCTTCCAATCCGCTCTGGCATTCATTCGCTTGACGAGGTCGTCGTGTGGAGGGCTTTGTTGATTTGCCGTGTTTGCCTGCCAGTAGTGGCAAAAGGTTCTTTTTCGGAGCATTGACCAATTTGTTTTGTGTTGACTTTGTTGATGGACGAGATGTTGGATGTTACTAGATATGGACCACATAGAGGCAAGCTGGGTCTATTATGTCAAGGTTGGTACGCTTGATTGACTTGAACAAAGCACAATCTGCATTTTGATGGTCACTACATTTGGAATAGCAATGCTAACCATACATCATGACATGATGTTTAGCGTCCGCTTCCTGTAAGAACCCAGGGATTATTTGAGACAAACATCAGCAGACATCCTCTGCGTCGATGAATTTACCGTGATTATCTCACACACATGAGATTCCGGCGGTCGTTCACCATCATTTATCCCTGTCAACAAACACACAACATCGGACCAACCTGGTGCAAATTGCAGGATGTTTGGCAATCCGTGCAACCGGCAGCTATGCGCAACCGAATTCATCTTTTGTAGAAGAAGCAAGTTGGCTGTTATGCATGCCATTTTGACTTGATGGTAAGTATATATTCCGCAGGACTTCCCACTTCTTTTTGTTATCTTCTTCCTCAGAACTTCCCACTTCATTTCGTCATCATCATCTCTTGACTTCCACAGCAGCAAATCATGGCTCCACCAAAACCTCAGCAAGATGAGAGTGGAGCAGAATCGAGCAGAACAACGGGCGCTTCATCCAATACACCACCCGCTGAGACCCAACCACAACGCAGACACCACTTAGTTCACCGCGACACTGCAAATGCAGCCACCAAAAATATGACCCTTGATGCACAGTTAAAAATTGCCCATGAAACTGGAAACAGCAAGAATAAGAAGCACCATGCGATCGGATGCAAGTGTACCATATTCACCCACCCTGCAAGGGTATTCCCCCACAAAATTGACAGCGGTAACCCCATTACAACTTTCTCAGTCAGCAGTTTGCATATCATTGTCGCCACCACTGAGGTGAAAGTCTTTCCAAGACCCTTTCCATCCGCCACCAGTGTTCCTGGCATAGCAGCATCCCAAACCCAATTCCTCACAATGAACCATATGGCACAAAGCTGGTGCGCCAGAAACTTCATTCTGGGCAGGCCAGGAATCGAATACGTGTGGCCTGGAACACCGTCATTTGTTGATTGGCAAATCAGATGGGCATTCAGCAGCCTGACCGCCTCCTCAAGACACTGGGGTCCAAATTCGTTGTTGGTTGTGTTGAGAACAGTGCTCAATAATGAACTGGTTTTATCTGGATCGAGGACCTCCTCGCCATCGCCTTGCTCCTGAACATCTGTTGTACCTTGGTCAGTCTTCTTTTCGTCCTCAATAATGTCTTTCAGTCGCTCCGAGGTAAGCTGGGGTGATGGGCTCATACTCCGGCGCTCCCGACATTCATCGCGATGTTACGTATTTCACAAACAAGCATTAGGACCCAATACGTATGTGGAATATAATCAATTCTATTCACTCAATCCGAACTTACAATAATACTACTATCAGTCTCTTTCCCACCTGGCTTCTCATTCACTGCAGTTTCATTTTCATCAGATCCCTCCGAAGTCCAAGTATGCTGTGTAGCAATGGGTCATAACTAAATGTAACAAGGCTAGCAGGGATGACCTTGGTGTAGCTAATTACGTGCTCTGCCATAACCTTCCGTGTAGCTGCCTTCATTTCTGCCAGACATTGTTTCACATTGTGTGCCAGTTTCAATCTGAAGGTATTAGAAAGGGAACTGTTGTAAGATATCTCACCATTTAGACAGTCATTCATCATTTGCCCGGGTGTGTATGATCCCATACTCTCTTCATCCAATTCTTTCTGTGTCAAGTTGCATTTGTATACCACAGTCAGACAATATAGTTCTTTCAGGCTACAATTTTGTTCGATGAAATCAGTCAGCCCCTCCCAGCACCTCCCATCTGTGTATGACACTTGGAGTTGATTGCTGGATGTCTGGTCATTGTTGCCATTCGGCACCTGACAAATCACAATCATGGAAGTTGTATTTGGCAAATCTGTAAGGGTGCCTGGTGCTTGTTACCCGCGCGCTCTACCAAATCTGTCGCCGGTCGCATGTTGCCTCACCTTCCCTTCTGTCTCGCCTCCCGAACCTCACTTGCACATTTCTTCAAACACCTTTCAACCCACTGTTGCTGAGTCCCTTTGGCATTATCAACATTTTCCAAAGGAAGCCAGGTCTCGAAAGTTTCCAAAAAATGTGCAAACACTTTCTCCCAGTGCAGGGGTCCATCTCGAATCTGTTCGAGACGGTTCTGTGCCCAGATAATGGACCGATGCTTCTCCTCCAGAAACCCAGCCACCCCTACTTTCTTCCACTTGTTCAAGGCACTAAAGTTGGGTTATGCCATCATTTTGGCAAATTGCTTCAAGGAGAATTCCGTTTGCTTCAAGCTGATTGGGGCTTTGCCTTCGGCACCACCCAAGTCCAACGAATTGTTGCTCACTTAAATTGCATCATATTCGTCATCGGTAATATCCGGTATTGGGGGCAAATCCACAATCCCCGCAACATCTGTCCTGTGAGGTCCCGCAGCAGGCTGAGATCATTTGGTTGGGAGGCTAATGGGGGGCTTCCAAGGTGCGCCAGGAAGTTGGCCAGGTGCAGTGCGGGCGGAAGATGTCGGGTGAATGACTGGAGTGTTTCCAGGTGGGGCTGCAGGCACTCGAGGTGAGCCTGGAAATGACAGCGCAAGCACTGTGAGTTGCTGATGGGGGACCATTCGAGGTCCACCACAGCCTCCTTGGGGGAAATCATACACTTGCCATGATTGCCCATAACTCGGATATCCTTCGGCTGAACCAGAGCTTGGTTGTGAGCTGGGTGTCATGTTGAATAGGGCCTGGTGTTGGAGCTGTGGAGCGCCTGGAAATGGTGGCTGCAAAGGTGGGTAACTATACCCTGGTGGTGCTGGATGAAATTGATTCGCCAGTTGCCCAAATTGTGTGTCTTTGCTCAGTGTTTTTCGACCATTAATATCTGATGCTGCCACATTGTCATCTGGGCGTTGTTGTGAGCCAAACAGCCCACCTGTTGGAGCCATATTGGTTGTCTTCGGCGGAGATCCGTTTGTCGACATCGGATGTAATCATTAGAAGGTAGTAATCAAATTATCAATTCGATTGGTGGTTTCGAATCAACTGGAGTATAGCCAAGAATACTGAACGTAGCAAGGACCTTTGGCGGAATGAACGCCTCTTATACTGATTATATTTCTCACGCACTGAGGTGTTTCGCTGCTCCTATGATCCCGTGAAACCCGGCTGAGAAAAAGAAATCATAATCACATACATCCCACCTTTCTTTGTTATATGCTCGAATTCGGATACTAGGAGCAAGGATAGCAGCTCACCCTTGTTCAGTTCATGACTGTAAAGGTCATAGAAGGAATACAACATTATATCTCCCGGAACCGAACAAGAACAATATCCAGTTGCAAGGTTAGCACGACTAGGCATTTTACACTCAAAATGTCTCTGTACGACCTTCACTTCATTCAATATGAGGCCTTGTTAGTCGAGCAGCAACAGTGATTGCTACCTTTTGAACTCCTTGTGTAAACCTCATTGCCTCCTCAGGATCCACCCACCAGTCAAGTATCATTACTGAAGAGAACATCCTACCAGCCTATCAGTTCTCAATGATCTTGGAGCGGGAATACAGCCAGCAATGAAATTTACCGATTCATTGTACTAAGCTGATGTTATCTGCTGATTGAAGCTTGAGCGTAGACATGATCTGCCCAATGCCACAATGACGAAGTATACGATAAGGACGATAGTAGTAGCACCTGATGAACAATATTAAAAGTTGATCACCGTGATGACAAATGAAGCTTTCTTTGCTCACAATTTTCAGTATATAATTTGGAGCATTATTGTGTACGATTGGATAAATATTATCCTAGTTTGTGAAGATAGCTGAACGTATGGTGACTTTATTTTACCCCTCCTCTACATCTTGTGGGGTAAGATGCGGCTTTGAAAGTGATACGCTAACCTGGGTTAGAGGTAGCTCGCTTTTAAACTAATATCCTTGGCTCTCAAATCCAGCACCGAACCATACCCCCTAAAGCATCATCGAGATTCGTCAGAACACTGAGCATTTTACAAGTGTGGTCAACACTCACTGGAAACAGGTTATATGCTGTATCTGCAAAAAGACATTATTCAACGAGAACCGACTGGAAGCTCACTGTCAACAATATCACCCAATATCGATGAATGATGGGCTATTACCCAATGGGATTCTACCACCTGCCAGCTTCCCTCACCCTGAGCCATCATGGTTTGACTACAGTAGGTGCACCTGAATGGCCATCGACAAGCTGTCAATTAATGATCTACTCACATTCAACGTACTGTGTGCACCACCACCTGAAGATACTCACATCAAATAACCTATAGACCCTCAGCAGCCTGATCTCACCTGTACCCCTGATCCAACAAAGACAAATGTTCATAGGCAGGTAGTTGGAGTGGGAAATGCGGGGGGGAAAGCGTATGGCAAAGCAACTGGATTGTACAACAACCATCGATAGTACTCAAAACAATGGAATCCATGGGATCAATTTCGTTCAGCACATGACTTTCAGCAGGCTCAATCGTTTAGTCTGGAAATAAAAACCTGGCAAGATCATCATCTCAGGTGTGGACTGGACACCTTCAAAATTGAATACTTCCAATCAGCAGATGCCATGCGAACGCTCCACTCTGGACTCGATTTTAGGCTCCACCATGACAGTTGGACTGAAGATGACTCACATATCTTTGGAACATTATACTGCGTGGATATTTTTCAATGTATCCAGTTCCTCCTGGCACATCTTCCTTTTGAGGCACAGCTCGATTTCGGACCGGTGCACCTCACTGACCCTGAGGGCAGTCGATTCTACAGCGAGATGAATACCAGTAATGGGTGGTTGGATACACAAGATCAACTCCCTGCGGGAGCGACAATTGTGCACGTCATTTGTGCATCCTACAAGACTCACATGACCAATGTTTTGGGCGATCAGCATGCCTGGCCGGTGTATCTCACCACTGTTAATATTCGAAATGATATCCGCCACCCACCTGAATAGGGCACCTGGATTCTCATCGGCCTGATCCCATGTGCACCGAATGGTGCCAAAAACATTGACGAAGCATGGCATTCCGTGGTTGGCACTGTGCTGTCTCAACTTAGGCATCTTGACATCACTGGCCCTGGCTTGACATGGGATTGTGCAGATGGATTCTGGCGACAATGTTACCCTCTTTTGGCGGCCTGGGTCGGGGATAATCCGGAACCACTCATGGTTGCTCAAGTGTCATATAGCTGATGCCTGATGTGCGTAAGTCCTAAAGGTTGGCCGATGGGGAATTTCACTTTTCGAACACTCGATAACTCAAGAGACTAGCATAGTCACTCGGAGCTGCTGGAGGACCATCATATTGATGCTCTGCACACTCTTGGTGTCCCCCAAATCTGCAACCAGTTCTGGCAATACGCTCTCTTCAATGTCTATTGGCTTTGGCAGCCTGATAAATTGCATCAGCTGCTCCTGAGTTTAGTTAAAGACTTATTGCACTGGCTACTCAAATACCTGAAAGCGAGACAGGTCAAGGATCAATTTGACAAACCATACACAATGGTGCCACGATATCCTGGCCTCCAACCCTTCTCTAAACCATTTGATTCTTCGGAAAGCGGCACCTGGCAAGGTAAAGAGATCGGTGGAATGATCAGAACACTCACAGTGAATTGCGCTCCAATTCTCGTCTGCTCCAAGGATGATGGGAAAACTGTGGCGGGAAAGGCCTCTGATGAAGTGGTAATGGGAGCAGTGCGGGCATTACGACAATACTCTCTACTTGTTAGCCAACAAAATCACTTCGATCTACCCCTCAAAGCACTAGAGGATGCACTCAAGCGATTTTCCCAGAAGAAAGGCATTTGTTGAGAACAGAAAATGTCGAAGTCTGTCAATGCCAAAGTAGATAATCTGTTGGCAATGGAATCCGATCAGTTATGCGAACAAAAGATTCATAAGATTCGTGTTGCAATGGAGGCCCTTGTGTATGTGGCTGAAAAGGTTTCCACAACAAACTGTAGGCAATTTCAGGGCCGCCTGAATAGAGCCCAACACACAGCGACCACTTGGTCAGATGCTGACCATGAGAAGGCAATAGAGCATTTGGGGCGCGAAATCCATTAACAGACACCTGTGAAACACAAGCTTTTTGATAAATTATTCCAACATCCTGAGTGACAGCTATTGAAGGAAGTAGGACCCAATTCAGCCGGTCCCAGAAGCATATTCGCCAAACAACTTGCACGAATGACAACTCCAGCCACAGACAAGGCTTACGGGGCAGCAATCATGACCACCAATAAGTGACTGCAATTTCAGAACCGCCTATCCGATGCTGAGAAAGACTCCACGACCTCGACCTTGGCTGATACGGAGCCCGCCACTAACCAGCTGGAGAGAGAGATTTATAGCCTCACCTCAAATGAACAGAAGTGGTTCAAGAACGAATTCTCCATCCGCTGGATCGAATTCGAAGCTTGGTGGGTGACCATCAGCTTTCAGGCACTCCAGAACACCATTGAACAGTGCGTAATACATTTCGGATATCCAAAGATGCATCTTGTGAGCCATATGTTAGAGTCAGTTTGCCAAAAGGGTTCCGGTGAAAGTTTCACGACTGATATTTCTGAACAGCAACATATCGCCAACGTGAATGAGGCATATCAATCTAGCAACAATCTCGATTACATTCGACAGATGCTTAAGCATTGTCTCCGGTGTACCGGTCTTGACTATACGGAGGAGGAACTGTCATATCTTGCACTCCATGGCTGGTACGATGGTGACTCTGCAAAGATGTTGAACATACCGTCCGCTACTGATGCACGGCGAAGTACATGCGGAGCCCATGTGTTACGTCTCCAAACGATTCATGACGAGCCCATTATCTGCCCCATATCACAGCTGGTATATGATTTGAGAGAAACGCATGGCTGCGGAGTGTGCAGAGGTATCACAATAGCCTCACTCAGAGATGCATCAGACGATTTCGGAATTCCCAACTTTGGAGATCTATTGCATGCTCAAATTGAAGACGACTGGAGACACGAAGTTAGTGGACTCATGCTCAGATATTATCAGAATGTACTCATTGACTGTATATTTATTGAACTCCAGAAGGGGCGGTTGTGCTACTGTCCACCATTTCACAACCTTACTTCGGTTGAGCATGTGGGACTTGATTGCAAGGCAGAATATACCCATGCCAAACAAGGGATCATGCCTGAAGCTCATAACATCTGGGGCCAGTATACCCAAAGTGAAGAGAATGACCTCAATAACACCTTCCAAGGACAAATTCCTTCCTTTCCTGTGTGAGCCTTCAGCTGGACTCCACCGAATCAGATCATCCAATTTCGGGAGCACCTGCCAGCCAGGAAATCAATACCAACCTTTTCTAAGATGCACATAATGACTCAACAATGGGCATTACGTCCTAAAGCTCAAGAATGCGTGGTGGTGATTGCGACAAAGTTCAAAGATCCTTTTGGTTGGGCTGATTGCATTGACAGGTTGATCCGTGTTGTCAAACAGACAAACATAATGCATATTTTACCCGGTGGAGTAATAGTTGGACCGCCACATATGAAGCGGGAGAATGCTGCATTGGGCGGCATCATTAGTGCATGGCTTGTAAATACTCATGTCAATTTAAATACCTACTGGACTGTACATTAATCAGATTAGACAGCCTGATTGAGGTGTGGAGCTGTGAGATAGTTTATCGAACTGTACTATTCCGTATAAACATTATATATTATCACTCCCGGACAGTCTGGCACCTGGTGCCCAGGAATCATCTTGGAGATGAGTATTGGAGTCCCAGCAGCTCTGACATCTTACCAACTTAAAGGCATGATTTTATAACATTCTGAAGACAACTTCATACTCTTTAGAATATTCTTGTATTCTGTTCCGCTACTTCAGAAGCTTTGAGGTGTAGCTGAAAGAACTTCTCAGGGCACCTGAGAAACACATCATTTTGCATTCAGCTTGTTCGGGAGCTTCTGGGAGCTTCCAGAAAGATCAGTGTGGCTGTTCAGAATAGCTGAGTCAATCAGTTATGACTTCCGAACCATTTTATATTTTGCTGATGTAGCTCCTGTGTTTGACCACACTGTGATTAGGTGAACTTAGAGATGTACTTGCAGGCCATTGTCAATTGAGTTCTGAGATGCATTTGGAGGCCACGATAGAGCTTATTTGGAAATGCACCCCAATGCCGAGGTCAAGCAAGTCTGGAGATGTATTTGGAGGCCATAATTGACTGAGATTGGAGGAGAAGATGGAGGCGGCCAATCTGGAGGCAGTAAATATGGCAGGAGGCACAATGGGATCTCAGACTCCATTCATTGGTGCACTTGTAATTGTGCGAATGTAGAGAGTTCAGTGCAACATGGTCTGCTAACAGAAGAGAGATGAGAGAACAGCAGGGAGCGGGAGGCAGTTGATGTTGAGATTATGCGGTACTCAGTGTACGCTGTACTCGGTGTTAACTAATTATCCTGGCATGGCGAGATAGAGAGGTGTGACATAACTTCGTGTACTTAGGTGATGGTAGAGTTGAGGATGAGGCAGAGAGAGATGTGAGGAGATGGGGGATAACATCATGAGAAACTTAGTCTGCAGAGAATGTCATGAGCTGGGCAAATTTAGCATCTCCGATTTGTTTGTTTGTAATCATTTTGCATTCACCCCGAAGGGGTGCCCAGCTAAGTTACCATAAGCTGGCCGACCACTGGTGGTCATGGCTTTTAATTAACATTTTTTACCCCTCTCCATCGGAAACTTCCTGTTCATCCATCGGCTAAGCTACGGCCAACCAGCTCATGCATCACCTACTTCTGACTCAGGCCAAGTCGTTTCCTCCCACTTCCCGCTACCCGGTGGAGGGCACAAGGGCCATTGAAACTCCACCTAGCCCACCCCCATTACTAATCTCTCGTATGCTCGACCTGTGGTGAGTTTGACACAGGGAACTCGGTTCGTGCGACATCAACCTGCATTTCCAGGGAGTCTGCTTTCGATCGGCTGCATCGGTGCAGTGCGACATCAACTTGTTCGGTACAAGGAGTCTGCTCGGGTGGGGGGAGTGGCGGGATTCGAACCCGTAAAGAACAGCATAGTGGTGGCAAGACCATACCACTACACTAAGGGGCCACTCCCATAGCATCTCCGATACGGCAGGTACAAGTCCACATCCCGAGGGTAATCACAACAATCCGAGGTTTTCATCAGTGAAATGTAAATCCGTCTGGAAGCCGCAAGGAAATCTCACAGACTCTCCGGTAGCCCTCACCAGTGCTTCTAAGTACTCCCAGGCCCCCCTGGAGCTTTGCAATGTGCTCTCAGACTCTGCAAGAGCATTCTCCGGTGCTCCTGAAAGCACCTGCAGTTATCGAGGTGCATTCAGGATGCTACGAGATTTGACAATTAGCATTGTTCGATTTTAGAGCAACTGAGGCATCTGCGCAGGTCAGCGGGGGACTTCGAGAGCAGCTGAGTCCTCTGGGCAAGCTCTGCGGGAAACTTGGTGCCATATTCTCACAGCAGTGGTTCTCAGGGTTCCACAACCACAAGGCATTTTGTTACAGTCACAAGATTTGTTACATCATAATATGGCATGGATTATCTAAGTCTCTCTGTATATATGAATACTGAAATACAGGGATAACGGAAATGGACTAAGCGACAGGCAGTATAAATTTGGGAGACCCCGGAGTAAATAGACATCATCACAATATATATAATGCACACCCTATCTTTCCCAGCTCCTGGTCACACACATTCTTGCCAAGCTTTCTTAGATCCACGCACTATGTGTGGTTCGTCACGCACAGTTGCCAAGAGTTCATAGATCCACGCAATTTGTGAGGTTCTTCATGGTGGGATATCCCGTCATAACCTCTGACTGTCTTCCTATGCTCCCCAAGCAGGAACCACTATTGCCGAAGAATTCCCTTCGGATGCCATGCGAGGCGCGGTGGAATGTTGATGATGGGGTATCTGCCTTCTAGCTCCACCGTTTGACCACATTGTGATCGAGTGAACTTAGGGATGCACTCTGAGGCCATGATTGAGCGAGTTTGGACATGCACTTGGATACAGGAATGGAGCGTATTTGGTGATACACTTGGAGTTCATAATCGAGTGAACTTAGCGATGCACTATGAGATTGAGCCAGTTTGGAGATGTACCTCGAGGCGATGATCATGCAAACTTGGGGGCCATAATCGAGCGAGAATGGAGATACACTGTGAGGCTGTGATCCAGCGGGTTTGGAGATGCACTCAGAGGTACTGATCAAGCTAGTTTGGAGATGCACTTGGAGGCCGTGACCGTGTGAATGTGGTTGCCGCACTCGTGTGAGTTGGGAGATACACTTGGAGGTGGTAATTGTGCGAGATTGGAGAAACACTTGGAGGCTGTGATCGAGCGACATTGGAGATGCACTTGGAGGCTGTGATCGAGCGAGTTTGGAGATACACTTGGAGGCCATGATCGAGTGAGATTGGAAGAGAACTTGGAGGCGCTCAAGCTGGAGGCGGTAGTTCGGGAAGGAGGCACAATGGGAGCTAAGACTCTATTCATTACTTAAATCGTAATTGTGGGGATTGGGAGAATTGAGTACAGCATGGTCTGGCGAGAGGCGAGAGAGTGGCTGGGAGCGGAAGACAGTCGATGTTGGGATGATGCAGTACGCGGTGTATGTAGTACTCAGTGTATGCTGGACTTGGTGTATGCTGTACACAGTGTCAACTCTTGATCATGGCATAAAAAGATAGAGAGGGATGACTTAACTTGGCGTTCTTATGTGATGATAGAGTTGAGGACGAGAATGTGAGAGACAAGGGGAGATGGGATAAATCGCTATGAGAAACTGGGACTTATGAGAATTTCGTGTGCGAGTCAATCAAGCATCCCTGATATGGCAGGTATGAGTCCCAATCCAGCCTGTAATGAAACCGATACGAGATCTTCCCAACCCAATCAGGGAAGTCGTACCCCTGATTTCTCATATCTGGTCATATCCTCCACTTTGTTCTCATCTTCATCCCCGATCTCTGTTGTTGTCATCCATAACTCTACCAACATCGCAGAACACAAAGTTAAGTCATCCCTCTCTGTCTCTCCATGCGATGATCATGAGTTGACACCGTGTTCAGCATTCGCCGAGTACAGCATACTCGGAGTACAGCATTCACCCAAGATTGTTTTTTTTCCCTTCATTCTCACGATTACGAATTGACTCCTGAATGTAGCTTCAGCTTCCAGCGTGTTTTCCTACACCATCTACCGCCATCAGCCAGCTCTCCATGAGAGCTCAATGTTAAATTCACCTTGTCACATTCCCACAGTTGCGTGTTAACAAAATGATGAATAGAGTCTCAGCACCCGGTGCGCCGTCCATCAACCGCCTCCAAGTACTTGCCCATTCACGCTTGAGCACAGCCACCAGGTGCTTGTCCAAACTCGCTTGATCATGGCCTCCAAGTGCATCTCCAGACTCGCTCAATCACCACCTGCACATGTTTCTTCAGACTCCCTTGATTACTGCCTGCAAGTTCGTACGATCATCACCTCCAAGTGCATCTCCAAAGTGGCTCTAGTATAGCCTGCATGTTCGCATGATCATTGCCTCCGAGTGCGTATCTCCACACTCGCTGAATATCGCCTTCAAAGTTCGCACGATCATGGCCTCCGCAAGTGCATATCTCCATACTCGCTCGATCATGGCGTCCAAGTGTATCTCCAAACTCGCTCGATTACCTCCTTGAAGTGCATCACCAATCTCTCTCCATCATCATCTCGCAGTGCATCTCTAAGTTCACTGGATTATGCCCTCCAGGTGTTGCTCCGAATACGCTCAATCCTGGCCTCCAAGTGCATCTCCACACTCGCTTGATCACGGCCTCGCAGTGTATCTCTTCAGTAACTCCATCGTCATTTACAGGTGCACCTAGAATTGCTCTCAAGTACTACCTGTAGCCAGTCCAGATATCCTGTGTGTAAATGGGTAGCTATATAGATACACAGATGAGCATACAATCTGAATACATGAGAGTTTTAAAAATCGTTGAAGGATTAGTAGTAGTTATGATATCCAGGTGAACCAGCAGCGTTCCCAAAGAATATGATGTTTTTCCCAGACTGCTCTACTGAGATTCGAGGTGCTACCAGACATGTCGCCGGCGCTCCCAGGCGTGTTGTGGGCGCTCCCAGGCGTGTTGTGGGCGCTCCCAGGCGTGTTGTGGGCGCTCCAAGACTTGTCATCGGCACTCTCTGGCTTGTCATCAGCGCTCCCTGGCTTGTCATTGGCGCTCCCTGGCTTGTCATCGGCCCTCCCTGGCTTGTCATTGGCGCTCCCAGGCATGTCATTGGCGCTTCCAGGCATGTCATTGGCGCTCCCAGGCTTGTCATTGGCGTTCCCTGGTGCTCCCAGGTGCACCCAAAGTTCTCTCTGGCGCTCCGAGGTGTTTCCAAACTTATCTGAATCACTCCCATGGTACTCCTGTACGAGTCATCAGTGATCACAGTGACTCTGAAGGCCAGTCGGAATGCCCTCCTAGGGTCTGATTCTCTCCTGAAATTGACGCATCTAAGTGTACACTTCACATCCTCTCAGACACTCCGGGAGGCTCCTAGTGACGAAAATACATTTTGCTGATGGTGATCGAGGGTATTTGCAGTTGCACTTGGAGTCCCTGATCAATCAAGAGTGGAGGAGTACTGAGAGAGGATCGATTTGAAAGTTGTAGACCAGGAGGGAGGTGCAATGGGAGCTGAGACTATATTCTTTGGTTAACTTGTAATTGTGGGAATGTACAGAGCTGAGTATGACAAGGTCCACCGAGAGATGGCAGATGTGAGACTCGCGGGGTGTGGGAGATAGTCGATCTTGGGATGATGCAGTACTCGGTGTATGCGGTACTTGGTATATGCTGTACTTGGTGCTAACACATGACAATGGCATGACATGATAGAGAGGGATGACTTACCCTTGTGTTCTTAGGTGATGATAGAGTTGAGGATGAGAATGAGTGAGATGAGAGGAGATGGGGGATATCATCATGAGAAACTGGGACTTAAGTGAATATCGTGCATGAGAAGCAAGACCATTCCGCATACAGCATTTAAAACTCCCAATCTAACATGCAAGAATACTGCTACAAGGTCTGGTCCGCCCAATCAGGCAAGTCATACCCCTAATTTCTCATGTATGGTCATATTCTCCATATTGTTCCCATCTTTATCCCCCTGCTCTCTTTTTCATCCTCAACTCTCTCATCATCGGAGAACGCAAAGTTAAATCATCCCTCTCTATCTCGCCATGCCATCATCATGAGTTAACATTAATTACTTCATATACCAAGTAGAGCATACACCTAGTACCGCATCCACCCATAATTATCTGTCTCCCCTTCAATGTCACCATTATGAGTTGATGCCTCAATGTAGCTTCAGCATCCTGCGTGCTTCACTACAGGTCAACCGCCATCAGCCAGCACTCCATGTGAGCCTGGAGGGAAAGTCTTCTTGTCACATTCCCACAGGTGCGAGTTAACTTACCAATGAAGAGTCTCAGCACCTAGTGCACTTCCCCTTGATTACCTCCAGATCGGCCACCTCTAAGTACTCCTCCATTCATACTCGATTATGGCCTCCAATTGCACATCGAAGCGTGGTTGAATACGGACTCCATTTGTGTTTACAAACTCGCTCAATGACACCCAGCAAGTTCACACCATCATGGCCATGAAGCGCATCTCCAAACTCGGTCGATCATGGTCTGCAAGTGCATCTCTGATTTCCGTCGATCTTGGCCTTCATCTGCATCTCCCACTTGGTCAATCACAGCCTCCAAGTGTATATCCACCCTCGCTTGCTAATGGTCTCCAAGTTCCAATGATCATGACCGCCAAGTGCATATCCAACCGTTCTTGATCATGGCCTCCAAGTTTGCACGATCATTGCCTTCATGTGCTTTATCAGCAAAATGTAAATCGGTCCAGGAGCCACAGGCACATCTCCTGGACACTGCGGTCGACCTCACAATTAGTCCGAAATCATTCGCGATGCTCTCAGGCCCCCCTGGAGGTAAGCAAAGTGCTCTGAGACTCTGCAAGAGCATTCTCAGGTGTGCCTAAAAGCACTTGCAGTTATGGAAGTGCATTCTGGATGCTATGAAATATGATTTATAGGATACGGAAATTTTAGAGCAGCTGAGACCTCTGTGCAGGTCAGCGGGAGACTTGGTACCATATTCTCACATCAGTGGTTTCTGAAGGTTCCATAACCAAATACCATTTCGTTGATCATACTCATCTTTGTTAAAGTCACAAGACTTGCAAGATTATAATATGGCATGTATTGTCTGTCTAAGTGTCTCTATGTATATGCATACAGTCAATCTGGCAGCAGACGGTACTCGACCGTAATCAGAGGAGCACCTGGAGACCCCAATTGTGAGAATGTATCGATGGAGTTGGAGGCTGTGATCTTGTGAACTTGGAGATGTACTTGGAGGCTGGGATTGAGTGATTTTGAACATGCACTTGGACGTGGAGAGCAAGTTGACCTAAGCGATGCACATGCAGGCAGTGATCGGGTAAACTCAGAGATGCACTTGGAGGCCGTAATCTGGCAAGTTAGGAGATGCAGTTGGAAGCCATGGTCTTGGGAACATGGAGGCCATGATTGAGCGAGTTTGGAGACACACCTGACGGCTGAGACTGGGTAACTCAGAGATACACTTAGAGTCTGTCTGCGAGTGAGTATGGAGATGCAATTGGAGGCCGAGATGAAGTCGCCCAGAGATGCACTTGGAGGCTGTAAATGAGTGAGTTTGGAGATGCACTTGGAGGCCATGATCATGCCAACTTGGAAGCCATAATCGAGCAACTTTGGATGTGCGAATGGATTCTATAATTGAGCGAGTTTGGAGATGCAGGTGGAGGCCATTATGGTGCGAACTTGGAGGCCATGATTGAGCAAGTTTACAGATGCACTTGGGGTTCATGATGATGCGAACTTGGAGGCCGTAATCAAGCTACTTTGGAGGTGCTATTGGATGCCATAATTGAGCGAATTTGGAGATGCATGTGGAGGCCATCATGGTGCAAACTTGGAGACCATCATCCAGGGAGTTTGGAGTGGCTCTTGGAGGCCGTGATCAGTGGAGAATGGAGGAGTACTTGGAGCTGGTTGATCTGGAGTATGTAGATTGGGAGGGAGGCGTGATGGCTGTGGAGACTCGATTCATTGGTTAACTCATAACGGTCCGAATGCAGAGAGTTCAGTATAACATGATCCTCCGAGAGATGTGACACTGGCCGGGAGCAGGAGACAGTCGATCTTGGCACAATGCTGCATTGAGTGTGTGCAGTACTCAATGTAAGGTGTACTCAGTGTATGCTGTACTCAGTGTATGCTATATTCGGTGTATGCTGTACTCGGTGCATGCTGTACTCGGTGGATGCTGTACTTGGTGCATGCTGTACTCAGTGTATGCTGTACTCGATGTAGTGTTAGCGACGGTTCCAAATTACCGCTGTGGTTCCGGGTCCGATTTCAACCTGGAACCGGACGGTTGCAACGGGTTTTACCACACGAAAACCCGGACCATTGCAATTCGGCCGGTTTTACCACTCAAAACCCAGAATTTCAACTTAACAACTTTGGCTCCAATTAAGTTTCTGAGTTCTGATCGTATTGTGATATGATCAATATGTAGAGTGTGCAGTATTAGCCACTCGTTCACCTCCCACTTTCGGATTTGGGATCCGACCACTAATCATGGAGTCGCTATTGAAAACCCACAAATTTCGCAACAAATTTGGTGTTAATTCACAGTGATTCAATGAATATTAGTGGAATCGCAAATCGGAACGCAGGAGGTGAAAGAGCTTCTAAAACTGCAGAATCTACATATTGATCATGTCACGATACGATCAAAACTCACAAACTTATATGCAGCCAAAGTACTGCCAAAGTTGTAGGAACCATACAATGGTTCCTACCCGCCCAAATATCTGCGGGCTTATGTCTGGTCCAGGTAGCAAGCCAGCAATAGTCACCCAGTTCGGCTCCCTTTGCGGTTCCTGACCCGGACCGGAGCGTCCAGCTCGGTTCCAACCGGGACCGATGCCGGGTAACTCAGAACCGTTGTTAACCGTAACTCGGTGTATGCTGTACTTGGTAATAACTCACACCGGGAAAAATGACCTTATGCGACACGTAACTCATAGAGAAGCGGTTTTTGGGCCCGTAATTCATCGCATATTTGACGCGTGCCACTATGAGGTTCTATTGACCTGCAATTTGACTAGATTACTATGATACACATGCAATTATGGGCACTTGATACTATACATCATGCTGCATTCAATAAAACTGCCAAATGCACTTCATTGCATGCTCTCAAGTACGCTCTGAAGTACACTCCTGATTGCACTCGATTGTACACTCCCAGGCTGCTTGACTTACACTCCCGCCAAAGCTCTCACGACGCTCCCAAGTACACTGCGAGTTCGTGCTCAAGTACGCTCCCGGGCATGCTCCCAAGGATGCTCCTACTTCCACTCGATGGTACGTGACAGCCAGCCTGCTTGACTGTACACTCCCAAACAAGCTCTCAAGAAGCTCTCAAGCACACTCCCGAGCACGCTCTCAAGTACACTCCCAATTGCACTCGATAACACACTCCCAGCCTACTTGACTATACACTTCCAAGTAAGCTCTCAAGACGCTCCCAAGTACACTGATTATGTTGTCAAGTACAGTCCCAGGCATGATCCCAGGGACGCTCCCACTTGCACTCGATGGCACACAGCCAGCCTGCTTGACTGTACACTCCCAAACCAGCACTCAAGATACTCTCAAGCACACTCCCAATCACGCTCTCAAGTACACTCCCAATTGCACTCGATCTCACTTCCAGCCTGCTTGACTGTACGCTCCCAAGCAAGCTCTCAAGACGCACCCAAGAACACCTCCAAGGATGCACCCAGGTACACCTCTGAGTCCCTCTCAAGTACACTCTTCATTACACTCGGTGGCACACTCCCAGCCTACTTGGCTCTATGCTCCCAAATACACTCTCCAGAGGCAAGATACTCCCAATCTCACTTAACTATGTGCTCCCATGTATGCTCCTGTGTGCTCGGTCCAGAGACATGCTGAGTTGCAGGCGCCAGGCAGCAGGAGGTGTGAAGCTGGTGGCGGCTGGCGGGAGGCTGGTGGTGGCTGGCGGGTGGTGGGTGGCCGGCATCGTGTGGTGTCCGAAATCATTATGGCGGTCGATATCATAGTCTGAACATCATCTTTAGTGTGGCCACCGCGACAAAATCTGACCATGCCTCACCGTCATGGTGTTGACAATTGCAGCCATTGATTCCGCAGGAAAGGTAGGCATTTGGATCTTGGGGAGAACAGATCTCCAACTCAGATGGTCGAGCGCAATCTAGTGCCCACTTCCCATCGATTGTGGCCATATGTGTGCGCATTCAGTCCGGGGCTGATGGAGATGATGGAGATGGCAATGGTGATGGTGATGGCAATGGCAATGGCAATGGCAATGGCAATGGTGATGGTGATGGTGATGGTGATGGGATGGAGATTATATACCAGCAGTACTTAGGCAAGTAGGTTGGCTACGTCAATGTCAGCATCAAAGCTTCCACAGACTTAGATCCTTCTACTAGCCAAAGCTTCCACAGACCTAGAGCCTTCTATTAGCTAAAGCTACTACAAAGTCAGAGTTTTCTATCGGCTAAAAGCTTCCTATGGAAAACTCTACTCCATATATACTCCTGCATGTTCGATCTAAAGACTTGGGGAGTTCAGTGTTGCTAAGCGGACATAGCGGCGGCATTCGAATGAGGGCCGGGCCAGGCCGCCTTTATCGCAGGCTTTCAGCATGAAGGCCGAGCGGGGCCGCGCCTGCAGGCCGCTAAACAGCCGGTGCGGTGAAACGATGGAGCTAGAATGCAGAGAGCTCATCGGCAACACTCCGCCACACCTCTCACGGCATCGAAAAGGAATTCGTGAGAAAGAGTGGTTCTGGCTCGAGGCGCGTAGGAAGAGGGTGAGAAGATATAATACTACCCAGCTGTGAGGATCAATGCAATGGCGTGGATCCACGAAATCTCGGAAAGAGTGAGTGAGATAAGAAGATGGGAATGATAGAGTGTGTGATTCGTTGTAAAATAAGATGATATGAGATGGAGTCTCTCTATCCCGGAGTCTCCGGAATATATACTATCGTCACTCCGTGAATCACCGTTACCCCTGTCGCCCAGTCCATCTCCGTCATCCTTGTAGCTTCATACACCCGCCTTCACTCAGTTCTCTGCCAGGCTGAGTGGCGGCAGTGTTGAGAAACTGATTTTCCAGCCACACCGGGCTGCCAGCCGAAATCTTGATGTCAGTCGATATCATAGTCTGAACATGACGGTTTGCGCAGCCACCGCGATGAGATCTCACAATGCCTCACGACCATGGTGTTGATAATTGCTGCCTGAGATCTCGCAGGAATGGTAGACAATTGGATCTTGGGGAGAGCAGATCTCCAACTTAGAATTTCCAGTGGAATCTACTGCTCGCTTCCCACCGATCAGTGTGGGCGTATGTGTGCACATTCATGGCTGATGGTGATGATGGTGATAGTGATGAAGGCGGCGATGATTGTGTCGGTGATGGTGATCATAGTACCAGAAGCAGTCAGACAAGTAGGTTGGCTACATCAATGTTAGCATCGAAGCTTCCACACACTTTGAGCATTCTAGTAGCCAAAGCTTCCACAGACTTAGAGCCTTCTATTAGCCAAAGCTTCCAGACTTAGAGCCTTCCATTAGCCAAAGCTTCCACGGACTTAGAGGCTTCTATTAGCCAAAGCTTCCACAAACTCAGAGTTTGCCATCGGCCAAAGACTTCCAGTGGAGGAGAACTCTACTCCTCCCGAAGCACGGCTCTCTCAAGCAGCCTTTCAAGCAGGCTCTCAAGCAGGCTCTCAAGCAGGCTCTCAAGTAGGCTTTTGAGCAGGCTTTCAATTGCCAGCGGGCTCTCATGCAGACTCGCAGCAATAGTGTCTAAAGTACCGGTATCACAGCTGGCAGTAATGACAAGAATCGGTCAGTCTCTAGCCCGCAGCCGTATATAGTTCCATCGGCCCACGCGCACATCTCTATGAATGGACTATAGATGACTATAGGCTGCGTGTCGCGCAGGGGTCCATGGGAAGCTTGCTATGAGCTGCGAGTAGCGCAGCCTATAGTCGATTTGCACTTTTGCCGATGCACGACCATGGCATTGAGAGATAAAGAGGGATAAGTTAACCTTGTGTTCTTAGGTGATCGTAGATTTGAGGACTAGACAGAGAGAGATGAGAGGAGATGGGGGCAATCTTCATGAGAAGCCAGGACATAAGCGAGTTTTGTGTGCTAGATAATTTGCCATTCCTGATACAGCATGTACGACTCCTGATTTGGCATTTAGGAACACCAATACGAGGTCTTCTAAACCCAATCAATCAAGTCATTCCCCCGGTTTCTCATATCTGCATGTATCTTCCACATTGTTTCCACATTCAACCCCCAATCTCTCTTTCTCGTCCACAACTCTACCATCATCGCAGAACACAACGCTTGTTGTCTCTCTCTATCTCACTGTGCGATGATCAGGAGTTATCACTGAGTGCAGCATACACCGAGTACCGTATTCACCCAAGACGGTTTATCTTCTTTGTATTCTCACGATTACAAGTTAACCCTGGAATGTAGATTCAGCTTCCAGCGTGCCTACCTACACAATCGACTGCCACCAGCAAGCTCTGGAGGGGAACTTAGAGGCAATGTCACCTCTTCACATTCCGACAAATGCGAGGTAACTAACCGATGAATACAGTCTCAGCTCCCAGCACACTTCCCATCAAATGCCTCCATTCTCACTCAATCATGGCCTTCCCATGTATCTCCAAATCTCCCCAATGATGGGCTTGAAGCTGGCATCATCATGGCCTCCAATCGCATCTCCAAACTAGCACAAACACACCTGCCAAGTTCGCCCAATCATGGCCGCACAGTGAATATCCAACCTCGCTTGATTACTGTCTCGAAGTGGGTGTCAGAGTTACTTGACCTCAGCCTTGAAATGCATTTCCATTCTCGCTCGATCATGGCCTCCACATTTGCACAATCATGACCTCCAAGTTCATGTCCACACTCGCTCGCCTGCGGCCTCCAAGCGCATCTCTCAGTTCACACGATATCAGCCTCCAAGTGTATCTCTCAGTTCACTCAATCATCATCTTCAGGCGGACCTTGAGTTGCTCCAATGCACCACCTGCTGCCAGTCTGAATATACCATGTCCAGATGGGTAGTGAAAAAGATAAATTGATACATAGATGAGAATACAAACCAAATACATTAGTTTTAAAAATCATTGAATGATAAGTAGTAGCTATGATTTCAAGGACCATCAGCAGGGTTCCCAAAACAGATGTTGTTAATCCCGGACTGCTCTACTGTGAGTTGAGGTTCGCACATGCCTGTCCCCAGCATTCCCAGGCTTGTCGCCAGTGCTCCCAGTCATGTCGCCAGCGCTCACAGGCTTGTGGCCTGTGCTCTCAGGCCTGATGCCGGTGCTTCCAGGATTGTTGTCGGTGCTCCCAGGCTTGTCACCAATGCTCAGATATGCTCCCAGCGTCCCCTGAAGGCCACTGCATTAGTCCAGTCAACTCTGGGAATTGACCACCCTGGGATTCTGGTCTGACAGCTCGCAGATACAGCCAGAGGCTCCCGGAGATGAAAATACATCTTGTTGATGTTCTCGAAACTCGCTTGCTCACTGCCTCCACGTACGTCTCTATGTTCACATGATTACGGCCTCCAAATTGATCCCTGAGTTCCCTCAATGGTCATCTTCAGGCGCACCTCGAATTGCTCTCAATCACCTCCTGTCGCATGTCCAGATATACCCTGTGTAGATGGATAACTATATAGATACATTGATCAAAAGATGGGAATACAAACTAAATACATGAGTTTTAAAAATCATTAAATGATAACATTGAACCAAGATCCCCAGGGGCACTAGCAGCGTTCCCAACAAAGATATTGCTTTTCCCAGACTGCTCTCCAGCGATTTGAGGTGGTCCCTGGCTTGTCACCAGCGTTACCAGTCTTGTCGCCGGCTTTCCCAAATTTGTCACCAGCACTCCTGATCTTGTTGCTGGAACTTCGAATCTTGTCACTGGCACTGGCAGGTACTCCCCTGGTTGTCACCAGACCTCTTCTGTCCTTGCGGATATCTTGCCAGCGTTCCTAGGTGCACCTGAAGGCGACGACATTGGTCCAGTTGACTTTGCTATTGGACGACCCTGGGAATCTGCTCTGACAACTCCGACACACTGTTAGAGGCTCTCAGCAACCACAGTACATTTTGCTGATGCAGATCCCGCTTAGTTTAGGTGTGAATATATTGACTGTCATATAACAGGTTATCTCCACATGCTATTAAATGGGACATTAGGATCAAAACTTACAATGTGTTTCTTGAGTGGAAATCAACTCTGCTCTGGAGAAGCATTAACAATTTTCACAGCAATACTAAATCTGACATTGACACAATTACTGTGACTAACATCACAGCTGTTACCGATACTAATAGTACAATACATGTAAGCAATATACAGACTGGGTCCTGCAATATATACACTTCAGCTGATTGATGTAGTATTTTCCATGCGGTACATAACATGCACTGCAAGTTGATACATTGTCTTCCATGCAATTTGGACAAGATACAATGGGACTTTGTATTTCCTTTAGAAGAGTGGTTAACAGGAATCAAAGATTGTAGAAGACAACAGCACAATTCAACACAAAGTGAAATCATTAGCCTGCAGTTGGTGTCTCAAATGGATGAATATTTGGAAGTAGCACCGGGTATGGCATTTGGCAGGAGCACAGGTATGGTTTATCACTAGGTACCTCAGGAAAATGAGTTTCTGCTACAGGGAGCGCCAGGCAGGATGTGGGAGTTGTCGGACTAGAATCCCGAGATGTTCAATTTACAGAATTAACTGGATATGTAAAGTTGCCTTACAGGACACCTGGGAGTGCAGGCAACTAATGTTGGGGCTCACTGAACTGTTATAGCAGCCAGTGGATGGACCCGAGAGTTTTCGCAATATAGCTATGAAAAGACATCAGGACTGGTTAAAATTTTCAGTAGCACCTGGAAATGTAGGTGTTGGACATGAAAGCATATCAAATTGTAGTTGAGCAACCTGGGAAATGGACATCTTCATTGGTTCTGCTACAGATGCGCGTAGATAATGTAGTTATTATTCATTGTGAAAGAATTTTGAAACTCATAAATCCAATTTGAATACTCATCCAGGTATCTACATAGCAATACATTAGATTATGTATGTTGGTATCCATCTGCATATATTCCGTCATGAATGGCTACAGGTAGTGGTGAAGTATGGTTGAAGCTGTTTCTGGAGTTGCCAATTGTGTGAACTTCAAGATACGCATGTAGGGTATGATCAAGTGAACATATCATGTACATGGAGGGTGGGATTGAATGTGCTTATGGATTCCGTTCATCAGCACAATATAGAAAGCTTTCGAAGTCATAACAGAACATCTCAGCAACTCTATGCAGCCATACTGATCTGTCCAGATGCTGCCAGATGCTGCCAGATAGGCTTAACGCAGTATGATATGTATTCAGGTGCTCTGAGACAAGTTCGCTGGTGCTCCACCATGCACCAGAAGTTGTGAAACAGAATGCAAGAATATTCTGAAACGTGTATAGTTGCCTTCAAAATGCTACCAAATCAACTATTAAGATGTGCAAATTTCAGAGCTATTGCAAATGTTGGCCATGTCCAGAAGACTATTCTGCTACACCTCACACCTGGAGCCACACATTCTGGGAGTGATGATTATAATGTTTATATCAAATTGTACAATTAGATTAACTATCTTCCTGCTACACACCTCAATTCAGGCATTGTAATTGATATACAGTGCAGTAGGAATCTAAATCCACTTGATTATTTCCAACCCATATGCTATCACTTCTGTCTGATGTACCATTCTCTTGCTTTGAATGTACTGGTCCAATAATTGCTCCGACAGGAACAATATGCAACATATCACTCAATTTGAACATCTGGATGAACTTGTCAACACAGCCAGCCCAACAATGCAGATCTTTGGACTTTGTTGAACTCACCACCGCATATTCTTGAGCTTGAGGATGTAATATCCATTGATGAGTCTTCTTACACCTCTTGGAAATGGTCAACATTGTGTATCTGGCCAGTAGGCGCTGCAGAAATTGGAAGGTCTGATTCCGGGGAGTCCAGCTAAAGTATAATCCTGGAGAGAAGTCACTTGGCCATCGATGGTGTTATTGGGGTCGCATTTAGTATATTTGATCCAGATGCTATCAGAATAAGTCATAATCTCTAGGTTGGCATTTCTATATTCTACCTTGCAATCAAGTCCCAGACACTCAACAGATGAAGGGCAGTGAAATAGTTGATGGTAGTACAATAGCCCATTCTGAAGTTTAATTAACATACTGACTATGAGTACATTCTGATCATATCTGAGCACCAGTCCCAGAATTTCATGTCCCCAGTCCTCTGCCATTTGTGCATGACATAGCAGTTTGAAGTTGGAAATGCCGGAATCTCCTGACGCATCTCTGAGTGAGGTCAATTTGATACTTCTGATCACTCCATGGAGAGAAGTTTCGCTCAAGTAATATACCTGTTGTGATACAGGGCAGAATTATGGCTCTTCCTGACAATGCTGGAGGAGTAAATAACAGGTTCTGCAAGTATTTTGCTGTTTATCAGCTGCAGAAAGTTGATTGAAAACTTGTGCAATGTTAATATTTTACCAGCCTTAGAGGGCAGAATACGACGGGGACTCCTCCATATAGTCACGACTGGTACACCTGTCACTGTGATTGAACATTTATCAAAAGTAATTGAATTGGTGGGTAGTAAATATTCCACTTTTACAATGCCAATATGTAGCCATTTTGAAATATCAGCAGTGAAATCATAGCCAGAACCCATTCCCAGAATTGGCTGTGAGATATTGCTCGCAAGATGTATTTTGAGATATCCGAACTGCAATTCATGCCGTTTGAAGGTTTTTTGGAGCTTCTGAATGGCAATAGGGTGCAACGAAGCTTCAAACTCATTTGAGCGGATAGAGAATATCTTTATGCACCATGTCTGCTAATTAGAAGTAATACCCTAAATCAGTCTCCAGCTGATTCGCAATGTGGTCAGCATTAGCAGTACTCCAGGTGGTAGCTTCAGTCTCAGCATGCGACTGATGGTTCAGAAATTCCACACTCTTCTCAGAGGTCATGGTTGCCGCGATTGAAACCTCTTCTTCTGTCACAGTCTTTATTTGAACAAGGTTGTTGGCCAATGTGCTGCTGGGACTGGTTGCCTTAGTCCCAACTTCCTGTAATAGTTGTTGCTTATGACATTGCAATAGTTGATTGAATGTCTTGTATTTGACAGGTGTCACCTGATAGATTTCGTGCTCCAATCGCTCTTTTGCCCACCTTTGATCAGGATATGACCATTTGGTTGCTGCTTGTCAGGCTAGGTCCAGGTGCACCTGAAATTGCCTTCATATTGGTGTACTAACCTTTTCAGCCTTGTCCATCTGAACCTCCATCCCAGCACGAATTTCATGAATCTCTTGTTCCTGTAACTGTTGGGATTGTGTTGCGCAGCATTTATCCACTTTGGCCTTTGCTGTGTTTGATATATTCTGTTCCTGAAAAACCCCATGCTTCATGTAAAATCGCTTCAGTGTATCGACTAGTGCTGTGAGGGATAGATCAACGTGATTTTGTTTGCTAACAAGTACAGAGAATCCATGTATTGCCTGCACTGCTCCTATGACCATATCATCAGTGGCTAGTTCTGCCGCTGTTTAGAAATTATCCTTGGAGTAGTCAAAAATTGGAGCGCAATTTACTACCAGTTCTCTGATCATGCACCAGATCTCATTTCCTTGCAGGGAGCCACATTCCACTGCATCTAACAGTTCAGAGAAGTGCTGGAGGCCTGGATATCTTGCTATTGATGTGGGTTGATTAACAAATTGATCGTTGACATTTCTAGCATTCAGGTACTTTAGCAGCCAGTGCAACTAGTCTTCATCTACACCAAAGGGCATCTGATGCAATTCATTATGCTGCCAAAGCTGATCAACATTGCAGAGAGGGTATTGCCCAAACTGGTTGCAGCTTGGATTAACACCAACAGTGTGCAGAACATTAATATTAGTTTTGTCTAGAAGCTTGGAGGAACTATGGTGATCTCTAGATTTCTGGAGTGGTCGAAAAGCTGAATGCCCCATCGGTGAACCTTTATCAACATCACCCATTGGGAATGATCTATAAAAGACTTGAGCAACCATGACACGTTTTCGATAATCCTCAACCGAGGCAGCCCGAAGAGGATAACATTATCCCTTGAATCCATCAGCACAATTCCATTTCGAGTTGGGAACAGTTAGGCCAAGATTCCTGAGTTGGGAGTGTGCAGTGCCAACGGGGGCAATTGCCAATACCGTACCTCGTTAGAATTTTTGTCACCATTTGGAATACAGACAATCGGCCAAAAGAGACTCCAGGGGTTCCTGTTAGGTGTGCGGCAGATATCTTTTCGAATAGTACCAATTGTGAGTTATAGTGGCCAGGTATGCTGATCATCCAAAACATTGGTCACATTAGTCTCATTAGATGTACAAATGACTGGTACAATCATCACTCCGACAGAAAGCTAATCTGGGTTATTACCACAAAGCTCGCCTGTGTTCATCTAACTGTATATTCCAGGTCTTTCCGTGCCTGCAAGGTGCACCAGGTGACAATCGAAGTGTGCCAGAAATCAGAGATGTGCCAAAAAGAAACTGTATATATATGAAAATATCACTGTAGTATAATGTTCTAAAGATTTGCAAACGATCTTCAATCTAAGTACCATCGCCTAGCCGGAAATCGATTTCAGAGAGGAGTTTTCACAGGTTATCTGCCAATTTAGATGATTCGATTTTGAATGTGTCCAATCCACCACTCAGATGTTAATCTATTCCCATGTTTGTTTGCTGCCTAAATGATCGAGCCTCTTGAAAGTCATCTGCTGACTGAGATGGATGCCATAGATTCAATAGTTCTGAGTACCTGTGATGCTTGTTTTACAATCCAGTTACTTTGCCATATGCTTTCGCCCCAGCATTGTCCACTCCAACTCTCTGCCTATGAGCCTTTGACTTGGTTGGATCATGAGAACATGTCAGATCAGGTTGCTGTGGGTGAATAGGTTCTTTGTCAGGAGTATCTTCAGGTGATGGTTCACCCAGTTCCTTCACTATGGGCAGATCATTAGTTGACTAGTGCATCGATTGCTATCAATGTGCACTGTCTGAAGTTAAACCACAATGTTACGGGTTGATCTCAGCCTGTAGATTGTAGAATTCCATCCGGTAATAGGCCTTCATGCATTGATAGTGGTCATTATTGTTGGTAGTGATCCTCGAGTCACTTCACGTCAAATAATGTGTTTTGCAGATGAAAAACTTACCAAGTTACTGGCCAGTGTTGACCATAAACGAGGAATGATCACTGAATCCTTATTCAGATAAATCTTGACGATGCCGCAGAGGGTGGTTTCAAACCTCCTGGTTATTTGATTCAATGTGAGCTAACTCAGGTTAGCTTATCACATTCACAGCCGCATCATGCCCCGCCAAATTAGGGCAAGGGGTAAAACAAAGTCACCTTATGACTAGTTTTCTTCCTAAACCAGGAAATACATATCATATCCCTTACAATAATCATGCACATCATCTGCTGAAAATCATTTGCAGAGAAGAGAAGGTTACTTTTGTTATCACTGCTATCTACTTTAGATTCATGTTCAACAAGTGCTTGCTACAAACACCACAATCAGCCTTAAATACATCATTGTGACATTGTGAGTAATAGATTCCCTTGAGCCTCTGAGCAGGTAATAAAGAACGTAGATTGTCTTTATACAATGAATAGATGACTTTCCAAGCTAACCATATACCCACGCAATGATCATCTAGATCTGATAAGCTGATTGGGGGTATGCTTCCGTAATGATTCTTGACTGCAGGGTGGATCCTGAGGAGATGAACGACGTATAGAGAAGGAGCTCAATTGGAAGCAATTACTTATGCTGCTTGACTCACCGGCCTCCTATTGAATGATGTTGCAAGGTCGTATCATGCACAGTCTATGTGTCATATCCCTCATTGTGCTAATCTTCATACTGGTTATGGTTCTTGCTGGGTTCCTAGAGATATCACATGATATCTGTTCTATGACCTTTAATGTCATGGAACCCATAGGAAGGGGAGCATCAATCCGATATCCTAGTATATGATTTGGAGCATGTCACAAAGAATGATACTATGCGTGTGATTAAGGATTCTCTTTCTCAGCCGGGCTGGTTTCATAGATCTATCGTGTAATGATACATCACAGTGTGTGAACACAGAATGGGACATAGGAAGACCTTCATTCTGCCAAAAGTCACTGCTACCTTCAATATATTCAACCTAACTCCAATTTGTCCTACATCACAACTCGCATCTATAGTAGTTTACCACGATCATTGTTCACAATGCATGTTCACAAATGGTTCTGGAACAAACACAGCAACTTGGCTTCACTGGGTGGCCCATTTGGCTCCCAACTACGCACAGATGACAATTTAGAATGATTAGATAATAGTTACCAAACTGTCACTGGCAAACGTAGTCTATTTTGGAGACACACCAATCAATATTATCTGCTGTATGGAAATGGTTGCCCTTCTTCACAGCAGCCATTCCCAGGTGCTTCAAAGTTTCATCACCATTCTCCATACACCATAACACATGGTTCGCAACTAACCACCAGCCTAACCCAACCATTTCCAAGTCAGTGTCCCCAGTGGCAAGAATCCGACCTCCATCATGGTGGTTCTTGTGGGTCACAAAGGTTCCCCTCCTTCGCAGATTGCAGCACTACGACTGTTATTTCCAGGTGCACCTGGACTGACTCCAGCACCACCAGGATGCACTCCAGATTATCAGTCATCATCTTCCAGCACTTCTCCACTGGATCCTCCTTCTAGCATACTGCGGAGAGCCCTCATCAGGCTTGCAATGAATAGATTCCTGCCACCAGTGGAATTGAGGAAATCAGATGGTGCAGGGATTGTAGACTTGCCTTCCGTACAAGAGATTTGCTATGACAAATATAATGCGAAAGATGAGTGCGATGATTTGCCCAACTTGCACAGTGCAGGAAGTATTCCCCCAATCCACCTAAAGCAAACTGAATTCTCCTTGCCGCAATTTGCCACACGCATGGGGCAGGTCACCTAAAATTAGTACAACATGTCCAAGAAGGAAGGGGTGTCTGGATTTCTGGTCAAACAGCATCGGTCGATTAGCTTGGAGTAGAACGGATTAAACAGTTTCGAAACTGACCTCTATACAGTGAGATAGTAGTTGCAGATTTTTGGCGACAGTCGAGAACTGGCTGCCAGTGAATAACTTTGATAATGCTGAAAGGATTCACCAGGAGTAGATTGAAACATTTTTGGGTAAATGTGGTATAGAAAGTCCTGAGTCCAGAAAGAGGGGAAGGCGAGGCAACAAGTGACCACCGGTGGAATATTGAGCGTGCGTATGCACACAGGAGTGAATGAACCTCCCAGAGTTGCCAAATCCAACATGCATAGTTGTTATTTGCTGGGTGTTGAATGGCAATGATTACATGATGTCTCGCAAACTGGTTGAAGCCTTAGATACTGATGTGATGTACTGTAAGGAGTTAATGAATTTCATCAATAGGAATGGAGGCCTAATAGAGCCATCGATTGTACCATCAATGTTGAAGTGCACTCTAGAGCAGAACATATTGGAAGCAAAGTATGTGGGATTATATACACATGAGCAAATGTTGAGTGACCCCATATATAGGCAGATTTCATACAACTGGTGCATTTCAAATGCTTTCAAGTTGAATGTATGACACGATTTGGAAATATTGTTGCTAGAAATGAGGAGAGCTAGAGGGAAGGAGATTGCCGAGAATGTAATAAGACCAGGCAAGGAAATCCCAGTTAGCTGTGTTAATCCTAGATGTGCGCAACTGCTAATCATGATAGACAGACTTTGGAAGGTTCTAAAGAGGATGGAAGGGGGATGGTGGGCAAGAGAATGACACTTGTATTAATGCAAGTTCAAATTGAAAGAATAGAATTGATTGTATTCCATCCAAAGATACTCATGCCAATGGTGGCTTGTTGGTGAAATTCTTAACATCGCGATCAATTTCAGGAGAGCCAGAGTTTAATCCCATCTGGCCAGCATAAATCGGAGCAACTGATAGAGTTTATTGAGGATGAACAGATGACAGAATCATGTGCAAGGGAGGTTCATGAGCCAGTGGAGGGTGGTGAGGATATCCTTGATCCAGATAATAGCAGTTCGGTATTGAATACTCTTCTCAACACAATACACAACTAGTTCAAACGCAAGCGGCTTGTTGAGGTAGTCAGGCTGCTGAATGCAGGTTAGATTCGCCAAGCGAAAGCTTCCTGGGTCTCTCGCAATAGATATCAAATTCCTGGCCTGCCCGGATCCCAGTTTCTGCCACACCAGGTTTGCGCACTATGGTTCATTGTTAGCAGATGGGTTTGGGATTCAGATATGCCAGGAGCGCTGGTGGCAGATGAAATGGGTCTTGGCAAGAGTTTTACCTCAGTGGCAGTGGCTATGATATGCCAATTGCTGACTGAGATGGTTTTTATGGCGTAGCTTCTGCCAATTTTGTACGGGAATACCCTTGCAGAGTGGGTGGATATGGTGCAGAACAACTATCCCAGAATTATCAGTGAAGAATGGGAGTGGTCTCCATTGCACAGACAGAATTTAGTGCCCCACTACCTTATAGAGATCCAGACATCTCCGCCTCAGGGGCATCCAGCACTTGCTTCGGCCCTAAAACCAATCCTGGTGGTCACAGGCTGGAGTGGTAGACACATTGAAGACTGTTATCGACGTGATGATATAGTATGGGACGCATTTCAAACTGGTGACTATGTTGCATGTGCACACTGTGAGTCTCACCAATAAAAATCTGAACACCACTATTGATGCACCTCAAACCCGATGCAATACCAATCGTATTTCATGTGATATTGTAACATCTAGAGAGAGAAACCATCAAGCAACGGCCAACTCTCATACTGTTCTGGGAGGTTTGTGATTTTTGATGAGTCTCATTGTTACAAGACTAATAACAGTGTGGGCTGGCAAATTGCAATGAGAGCAAGAGTTCAATTCAATCTCCAAGTCACAGCTACACCTTAATTGCTTAACTCTATGACAGGTGTTATCAGATGATCAGACTGTTTTCAGGTGCCTCTGATGATCCAGAGGATGATTCTGTGATAAAACGCATGCTGCAGTGGCATTGTATTCCTCTCTGAGGAGGTTGATACATGCTATCCATACTGAAGATGAAGAAGCTCAACATGGTGTGGCACATCCGATAATACAGATTGCAAAGCCTTCAATGATAAGGAGGTGATTGGAAAAGAAACTAGCCAATGGAAAACAACCAATGGCAATACCAACAGAGGTTGCACACCTCTTCGATCTCGAGTGGACAGAGGACGAGCAAGTAAACCTGCAGACTACTGTAGAACGATATACGTCATGGGGCGCTACAGGAGCATATTGTGTTCATAGATGGCGCCCAGTATGTTATTTGTTAGTGATGGAAAACCATGAGAATTGCAACATCATATCTGGACAATGGTACGATGAATGGTCACTAGAGAGTTGGGTGAATTCTCCAATTTCTGACTGCTGAGAGTGACAGTTTTGCCAACACTCATCATTGAATCTGCAGAGTATCCAAAACCTGACCAAGATGACATATCATGTGATGCGCTCCATCCAGAACAAGAGTGAAATGATAATGCACTCCCCAGTACACCTCAGCTACAAATGGCTGTGCTATTTTGTCCTCTTCCAGGCCAAGTTTGTCATCTGAACTGGTGGCTAACTGAGTATTTTGCAGATCATGTGGATATATTCCACATATATGCAGAAATGGGCAATGATGCATGCCCAGAAATGCACCTAAAATTCCAGAATTCACGACGTGCCTCTGGTTTTGTAACTACACCCAGTGTGGGTCGGACAGGACTGCATCTTACAACTTCAAACCATGCAGTGATCACTGAGAAGATCGGGGTAGTGAATGATCAGTGGCAGACATGTGCACACGATGTCTGGCTAGGGCAAAACAGAGTACAACACAAATGCTTACTGCATACTAGTCCTGGTGGCTATGATAACTGTGTGCGTAATCTCCACTAACACTCTGGAGTAGCCCAAGTGAGTGTCCTGCACGGCCTGAAGAGTGGATCAAACATTACAACTCTGATGATGTACCTGATTCTTGAGTCGTATGAGGATCATAAGGAGCGGCTGACAGAGAATGGAGACATATTTCTGTCTGAAGATCCACCATCTTAGATTGTTAGGATGCCTCATCAAGATATGCCTCTTCAGATATTCAAGCAGCATAATCTTCTTAACTGATACAAATTGTCAACAAGGTCATTTGTAACGCACACTATACTGCATTAATATATCCATTCTCTTCTGTCAATTTGAAGTCAATCAAAGTTCTGATGTTGGAATTGCTGAGTCTTAAATCAGAAATGGTTACAGTGGGATTTTGTTGGCTTTCTTGATTATCATTAATGACTAATGTAAGATGAAGTCAATTGATAAGGTACATGACAAGTTCCTGGCAGGACTATCTCATGATAAATGACATCAGTCAAATTCTGGGAATGATACAGTTAAGGGCTTTGTCAGTTGTGAATTTGAGGTGCACTGGAAAGCTTAGGCCAGTACCCATTTCCAAGTCAAAAGATTGAAAAAAGAATTGTTGAACCTCAGTCATGTGCCCTGGAAAATCCTCGGCATATGCAATGAGTCGCATTTTGAAAGATTTTGAACAGCAAATTTGCCTATCCCATCCGGCAATGAGATAGTCTAGGTGATATTGAGTACTTGTGTTAGAATATGAGACACAGCTTGCTTATGTGTGGCAAAGCCGCAATTTTGGCTGGCATATAGTTGAAGTTCAGGTGCATCAGAGAATTCTGGGCAAATAGTGTTATGGCTGATCTAGCACTCTACATTTGCCAACCGTAGTTGGGAATATGGAGGTGTCTAAGTGACATTCACTACGTGTGTTAGATTATTCATGCCACAGCCACAGTGTTCACTGGCCAATGAGAGAAGGTGCCATTTGCCGGCGAATCCTGGGCAAATCGTTATGACAGATTCAGCAAAGCATATTTGCCAATCCCAACTGGTGATAATGACCATGTAGGCAATATTGAGAACTTATGGCAGAATATGAGACACGGGCTTACTTATTCCTGGCCAAGCTGAGGGATTCGCTGACCCATTATTCATGATGAGCCACAACTCAGTTTGGCATCCCAAATAGTCGGATGCTGAGTCATTCTTCAGGTATTCATTGCTACACTGAAACTTTTGCTGCTGGGTATTTCGTGGGCTATGATTAATGCTCAGGCACAACAGAGATCTGCAACCCAGTCCAGAATGAGATTCTCCGATCTGTATGAAGCCACCTTTGACAAGCTGTGACTTATTCTGGATATATCATTCCAGCCCACTCCTCAAGAGTGACAAATAAGCCACCAATGCCTATGTACCCCAGTCTGTAGTGCACTGTATATTTTGGTTTGCTTCACTCTCATCATGTTTTCTTTGACTTTGAATCAGTGGACATAGTGCATACAGATTGTCAGCAATCAAGACAATTCATGTTCAGGTGTAGAGAGCACTTCCAGCTCATCCTGTCCAAATATATGAATCGATGCTGGATCAGCACGTGAAGGCTGCTGCTACCATGCCTTGAACTCTCAGCTTGGTGTCAACTGTCTGTTCCAGGAAGGTAGCCACTGTACAACTAAATCATAAATATACTGATCTAGCCAATTAGTAACCTCACTTAACGCAGTATTGACTAAGTAGTATGTTCAGACCTATGCTTTAAAATCTCAAAATTAGTTCTACAAGTTCAGGATCTGTCAAAAAAGCTGTAGCCTGAGAGTGAGAATCTCAAATGATGGATTCAGTTTAGTGTCTCTGCAAGAGGGCTGGCAAATCCCACCCACTGATGTACTGCACTTATACAATGCGGCCTAAGTTCTGAATGACTTGAATGCAGACTTAACTGGATTCTGACTAAATATATATGGTGAATACCAAAACGCATATCTCAAAATCGGTTGTGGGAACTGATTTCCATCAAGACTCATTTCCATCAAGACTGAAGTTCGAAGAGAGAGAATCTTGAATGCTTGAGTTAAAAAAGAAAGGTTCAGAGTGTGCACTTTACTGTCAGAGTAAGGTGAGCCTGCCATCCCCAGCCATTGAATCCAAGCATAACCATTTAAACTGCAGTGTACCTCAATTTGCCCAAACTGCATGCATGCAATCATTCTTCAGCCCACTGTGAGATGACATCTCACCATGTATTCATGCCATTGCAGTATATAGCTTTCAATTCCAAGATTTGTTTTAAGTCAACATTGTAGTTGTGAGACTTGTATTGAATGTGTGATTCAACAGTGTGCAATTTACTAGATATTAGGTGCAAAATCATAATGTGAGTAAGTATTGACGACCAATTTGTTAGCAATCTTGGCATTGATGAGTGCTTGAATCAATAAAACTACCCCTGCATCATCCATTAAACCTTGCCATTCTTTCTCTACATCGGTATCTCTTCTTTGGGCACCAAATGCACTCCCTCCTCCATTAACTGCAACATTGTTGAGAATAATATTCTGCAGACCAGGCCCAGATGAACACATGAAAGGGAAATTGTACTTACAATATTGTCATATCGACCTCTAACTTAACTGCAGCATCCTAATTCAATAGGATATTGTTGAAATCCATGTGTCCTTCTGGCGGATATGCGACACATGGAGATTCATATTTCTCCTTGAACATTTTCAAACGCAGTATCTTCCCTTGCAACTCAGCCATCACTCACAAGGTCTCGAATCTATCTAGTTCTGCACATTCTCAATACTGCACCGCAGCTACACCATGCAGTCACCTCAAATGCTGGAACTTTCACGCATAATTGGTATGTTCAGAGGAGCCATTTGCAGGGGCACAAGCTTTCATTCAGGTTCTCAGTGATCCAGTTGGCCTACACCAAGAGTTAGTGAATGTTGCCAGTTGTGTTCCAGTGCATCTGGTTTAGGTGAGTCTTGTTCTATTCTATGTTCATTGGATTTAGCCAACCTCCAATTGATCTATCTATATAAAGTGTTCATATTTGGAGTTGCGAACATTGGGTATTAGGAATCCATCAATTCTGGCTCACCTTTCAATGTTGTAAATCGGATCACTGCACTGCCATCCTCCATATCGATATGCACCATCAAAGTCATCTCACCCAAACCCATTAGCAGTCCAGCTCAAATTGCATTCTCCTCTACGATGTGCAACTTCTTGCACCATATTTCCCCTTATTCTATTGTACTTAATCTCATATTTCCTACTTATACACTCTCTCCCACATTCCCCAACTTTCTCTCTTCATTACAGCAAATGGAACGTACCCCCAGCCAGGTGAGGAATCAGTATTCACAGAACAATCAAGAAGTACACCTTCAGAGACCACTCACATTGAGGATATCTGCCAATCATCATCACTCATCAAATCATTGCTTTCCAATTATCTTCATTTGTGCATCGTATTGCCGATGACATATGTCTCCAATTGCATTGATGTATCAGGACAGCAATACCGATTAGGAGATCAGTGATAATGAAAGTAAGGATGCTGGAGAGTACACCATATCATCCAACATCGAAGATGACAATCTAGATCATCAATGGGAGGTCGTTTATTTAAGCTAGGCACACAGGGAAAAGATAATACGAACTGCAAGGGTTCCACTCAGCCAGAAACAGAGCCATGCTGATACTGTCATTGCTCTCCCTCCGGTTTCAAATTCCCGAAATCCACCTGGGGCAATTGCCCCACCTCTGCTCACATGCCGAAAGTCAACCCTCCTCAACACATTATCTGAGTCGGACCATGCACCATTGGCCCCGGTGCTGCTGCTACCCAAGTCTAGTGTACACCAGAATGTTCCACAACACAAGGCCAGTGGAGATGAGAACATTCCCCAAAACCAAAGGCTATATTGTAGGTAGCAAAAACCTTAATGGAGGCAATGTGGTTGACGAAGACTCCTTGGCCAATACTCTCCGATGATCAGTGCTCGCTGGTTGAAGATGCTTTGAAACCAGCCATCAAAGATCAGGATTGTCCGTGGGCATCAGCAGGTGCTCCTATAGGCACATCATCAGTCAGTGAATTGCCCAGTCATCCATCTCTCAAAATAGATCTGCAACTACAAGAAGCTGTAAGTTTTGGATTCTCTTTGGTGCTTCTCCATCAGACTTACTATATTGACTGTGCCTCAAAATATTAATAGTCAAAACTAAAGATAAGTACCATTCAAGGAGGGTTGGCAGATGGGGCAAGTTGAACTGTTCTCCATAGTTACCAGTTGGATTTGGACTCTGAGACTGCGCTTCAGATCAAGGCTAATGAGCTTCTGTTTGAGAATGGTTATCTCTCAAAGGTCATGGATGACATGAAATCACAGTTCACCCAAAAGGAAGTGCTTGTTGTAATTCACCATCAATTTCACTTCACTGCCAATAGCTTGGGGTGCCAGCCTACTACATCCCAGTACTTTTAACCTCTAGGATCACAGAATGTAGTGTTGGCAGCCGCAGCTATTCATTGAGTGCTGTCTGATTATGTGAATGGAAAGAAGGCCAAAGTTGTGTTTTCTCAAGATGAATACTGAGGTACATTTTACCCATCCCCTGTGATAAATTTTACTCTGGAAGCCACTGCATACATCAATCACACATTAGTGGGCCACTTGATACCCTCCCAGCGGCACAATTCAACATGGATATGAGCTCATCAATCGCTGTCGGCACTCCTCAGCCTAGCTTGACACACTGCTATTTCATTCTGTAGTCAATTCCTCGTCTTTCAGCACTTCTCCACTGGGATAAGTACTCCTTAATCCCCTCTGTCTGGATTGGCACTCCTCTATTTCATTCAGTGCTTTATACCACCTGTTCCTCACTCCTCTGCCTGGGATGGGTGCTCCTCAACTCCTACGAGTGTTCCTCAGTCTTGATTGTCACTTCTATATTGCATTCTGCACTGCTTACTTCCCCTTTTTGTTGCTCCATGGGTGGGATAGCATGGCTCAATCCTCACCAGTGCTCCTCTGCCTGCATTGGCGCTCCTCAATTTCATTCTGCACTTCATGTCCCCCCCTTTTGGCACTCCTCTGGTTGTGTGTGCCCTCCTCATTTCCCATCAGTACTCCTCAAACACAATTTGGTGGTCTTCATTTTCATTCTGTGCTGCTCCGACACCTTCTGTGTACTCCTCTTTTGCACACTGCACTCCCCATCTGGCACTCTTCATTGCTGGTAGTTAGTACCCTTCGGCATCCAAATATACTATATTGCCATTTGAACCTCCCTTTAGATTCACAGCTAGCTGTCATCACAGTACACCATTGTTAGATATCACAAATCGAGCGAAATGACATTGGAAATCCATTTCATCCATTCGCCAGGTACTAATTATCAGGAAATACAATGAGCGCCTCAAGCTTCTTTGCACTGTTGATGAATTATATGTTCCTGCCTTTGTTGCCCCTGATGAGATGGGAGAAGTTGTGGATGACACTGACACCATGTTTAATTTGTAACAATGAATTGCTTAGTCAGGTTACTGGTTCGGTCTACCTTCATTTATATTCAAATCACTTGCCATTTCCTTTGGTTCATTAATGCCGTGAGGCAAAAAATACAAAGTTGAAGAAGATGATATGTAGTATGATTCAGAAGTGATAATGAACCATAATCCATGCATCATATTCACCGTCGAGGGAAATGGATTGCTTGTTTACATCCAGAGAGTTTCAGATAACGACTGCAGCCCTGCAGATGAATATCCATCAGAACCTAAGCATCACTCAGACTTCGTTTGGGATTCTCTCTTTGGTTCCGCATCACTCCCAGGTGCACCTCAAGTTCTCTCAAGTGCTCCAACATGTTCCCAAACGTATCACAATAACTCCCATGCTACTGCAGTACCAGAGATCAGATATCGAAGTTACTCCGAAGGCTTGAAGGAATGTCTTCCTCGGGTCTGAATCTCTCCTGAAATTGGCACTTTTCACCTTACACTCTACATCCTCTGAAACACTCCTGGAGGCTGCCAGTGACTATAATACATTTTGCTGATATTAGACCCCATGAGCATGCAAACTTTGAGATGCATTTCAAAAATGTAATTTACTACACTTAGAGATGCACATTGGAGGCCATTATTATGTGACCTGAAAGGTGCACATTGTGGTGTTGATTGAGTGCAATCTGAGATGTACTTAGCAGCAGTAAACATGCCAAATAGAATATCTACTTGGAGGCAGTTGATCTCCGGATGATTGATCAGGAGGGAGCTGCAACAATTGTCGAGGCTCAATTCCTTCATTATCAGGACATCATGGCCATGTAACAAGAGCCAAACCTACCTTTGAACTAAACCTGAGCTGGAGGCGGTCAATCTGGAGGTGGTCAATGTTCAGGTATGTAATGTGGAGTAGTCAATGTGCTGATGCGTAATTCAGAGGTAATTAATGTGGATATTGTTGATCGGTATGTGTGTATTTGGGAATTAGTTGATCTGGATGTGGTTGACTCCAAGGGAGGAAGAATAAAAGCTGAGACTGGATTCTGGTGTTCGCTCAGAACATGACAAATGTGGTGAGAGTTAACCTTACAATTTTGCACCTGGAGAGCTGTCTGGGGGCAATTGATCTGTAGGGAGGTTTGCCAGAACCTGAGGCAACATTTAATTGTCAGCTTCTACCCAAGAATGACAGTTGATTTCAGGTAGATTCAATACCTAGTATCAACACAGAATTAAAACATTGTGAGATAGAGAAGCATGTCCAATCTGTGTGTACTCATGTGATGGTAGAGACAGGGGCAATACAAAGAGATATAATTGAGGGAGATGGGTCAAGATTGAGGAAGTCACCATGGAAAATGAGGAGATGAGAGATTTTCATATGTCACAGGGACTTACCTAACCTGATCATGTAGCTATATTCTATGATCTGGTTGTTCATATACATGAAGAAGGAGCACTTCACCTGATGGGGCAGGTACATTCCTCATTTCTCTCATTGGCTCATATCCTTCCCATATTGATCCCCTAGCTTTCTGAGTTCATCCACGGCTCTACACACCCCTGGGACCAGGACATCAGGTCACCCGTCTCCACCTCTCCAGGCCACACTCATAAGTTAACACCTACCCCTTCCATGGAGTCATATGGACCCCAGAGCGTGTTAAAATGCATTTAGTAAGATAGATCACCTCGAAGATAACATATGCTCAGTACGTCTTCAGATCCCAACCATTGTCCACCATGCATTGTATGTGAGTTCTGATGGTGCAGTTCACCCCTTTCACTACTCCATTAGACAGAGGCATGAAAAATGTCGTGATTTCCTGTATATGCCATCTGATTTGATGTATTCTGCAAACGTTTTGGAGATATACTTACCGCCACCATCTGTTTGAAATCGATTCACTTGGTAGCCTGCTTTTCTAACTGTCAAAGATTTCCCTGCATTCAGTGTCTATAGGGCATTCTACGTTCTGTTCAATATGTACTCATCTTCATGCCTAGTAGTATAATCCACAATATGCAGTGTATATTAGCCTCTTCCAATGACTGTGTCCAAACAACCACATATGTTTGAGAGCCCTAGCTGCAGTGGCTCAGTGGCACAAGATGTCATACACAGAGCAGAGGGTATTTGTGTGAGCATGCACTGGCTGTGTCTATCACTGTTACACTTCCAAGTCAACATTGCAGTATCTACAATGATATTCAGCAATGTGTCTAAATTATTCTGACTGACCTGTTGAAAGTTTAATTACTGTAACATTTCTTTATCTCCATTACCCTCAGATACATACCCCATCATCATACCTACCAAGAAGCAGTTCCCATTGTTAATATAGCTGAATTGAAGTAATTATGGATTTCGATCCAAAATGAATAGCCCATCGACTGACCATCACGTGGACATTAATATACACCTGCGACATATGGGGATCTGATAGTAGTGATTCACTGTTTTGACTTTAACATCTTTATCCGGAATTGATAACTGAGATGAGTTTGAACAATCCCAACTAGTGCCCCACATCTTGAAGTATGATAATTCTGCCTCTCCATCTGGAATTAGCCAAATCTGCATGAGACTTCCATAACCAGTTGCAAGTGATGTGACACCAGTCAATGAATTCACTTGGCTTCGATTAGGAGGATATTGAGAGAAACTGATGCAGATTATTCGAGGGCTGGAGATGTGAGTTTTGCATCCCCAATGTATGAAACCTTCATTGGATGAAGTAGTGGAGCTAACCACCATCTAATCATTGTTGATTGAAGTGGTGAGAGTTGAACTAGCTGAAGCTTCCATTCACACATTCACTGGAATGTCTACTGTCTTCTCCAGGTCAGCATATACCTTGCACATGCACATTGCAGTGTAGTGCCCTTTGATTTGGGGAGGATGGCACTTCCATCGATCCATCTATTCCCTATTGTCTGTATCAACTCCATTATCTCTCTTTGAATCTGTGTTGCAATTACCACCTGTGCCACCTTATTGTGCACAGAGCTAAGCTTGCTGAGTGAGTACATTGTGTCTCAGAATTGTGTGTGTCATTAGATGAGGATGTTGATAATCTCATCCGATGTGATCGTCAACCTAGTATTTTTCTCTAGTATGACCTCCAGAATGACATTCCACTCATCATTCCTTGGGATCAGCGAAGAAGGGAGGTGAAGTACTCTTGCTTACTCATCAAGGAGATAGCCTGTCAAATCATGTTGGTGTCAGCATCATCAGTATGAGTGGTCAATGGCAATAAACCGAGATTGGATTCCTTGATTTTCCAACCAATCCACAATGCGCAGTTGTTGACATCTCTGCATCCCTGAAGTTAGATGCTCTAATTTCATTTGCTGATCTCAAAGATGTGGAGCTTCAACTGTGGCTGGAATGCTGATGCCAGTATATCCTAATGCATCTGCACATTGTCAACAACTGTGTACTGCATTTGAATCCTCCGCTCCATCAGTATTAAGGTACTTAATCTGGCAACAGAATGACAATCAGTTGACTGCTTGAACGCAGACATCATGGTTGCGATTGCAGTAGCAGCCCACTCCGCCGCCAAATTGCATATCGTTTGATCATGCAATGCAGTTGCTTCCTCTTGAACAGTTGTGTTATTGTGACCGCCCATGGTGTACAGTTTGTGCTACTGAGTGAGGAAATTGTGAATGTCATTGAACTGATCGTATACAACAATGATTTATCACACTGGTCAGTCACTGTTATCTTGTAGACTTTCTGGGTAATATCTAGCTGCTGCTGTCAGAAGCGCATCATGGTGAGGGTTGATTGCTGAGATTGCTGAGTTTCATCTCCACAATGATTTTGACCTCCGCTGGACAAATTAAGTGGAAGTATGGATAGTCATTTCCCCATCAAATGCAAGAGATCATAACCTGTTCTATCATAGTGGCTACTTCTGTAGTCAGATATGTGCAGGCATAGCAGATGATTCGTCAATTGTATTGTGTAAATATCAGTAAAATGTATTTTTGTCTTTGTGAGCATCTGGGATTGTCTGAGAGTTGTTGGACCAAATGTCCAGGGTGGTCAAATCCCATGGTTTACTGGACCAATGCAGTGGCCGTCAGGTGGACCTGGAGGCACTGACGAATTTTGTTTTGGGACATAGGAGGTCTGGTGACAACCAGGGAAACACCTGGGAGGGCCCACAACAAGCCTGGGAGCGCTGATGACAAGCCTGGGAGTGTCAATGACAAGCCTGGGAGCACATCAAATTATGGTAGAGCAGCCTGGGAATAACATTATCTGCTTTGGGAATACTGCTGGTGCACCTGGAAATGATGGCTACTACTTATTGTTCAACAATATTTAAAACTCATGTATTCAGTTTGTATTCTCATCTATGTATCTATGTATCTATGTATCTATGTATCTATGTATCTATGTATCTATGTATCTATGTATCTATGTATCTATGTATCTATGTATCTATGCATCTATGTATCTATGTATCTATGTATCTATGTATCTATGTATCTATGTATGTATGTATCTATGTATCTATATAGCTACCCATCAACACAGAGAATATCTGAACTGGCTGCTGGTGGTGCTTGACAGTAATTGGAGGTGCACCTGAAGATGACAAAGGAATGAACTCAGATATGCACTTGGAGACCGTGATCGAGCAAGTTTTGTGATGCATTTGGAGCCTATGACCATGCAAGGTTGCAGGCCATAATCGAGCGACCTTGGAGATGCACTTGGAAGCCATAATCAGGCGAACTAGGAGGCCATTATAGAGCGATTTTGGAGATGCACTTGGAGGTAATGATTGAGCAAGTATGGAGATGGACTTTGGGGCCATAATTTTGCGAGCATGGAGGGCGGAATTGAGTGAGTTTCGTGATAGGCTGGACGGCTATGATCATGTGAACTTAGTGATGCACTCCAATGCTGTGATCAAGTGGGTTACATGGAGTTCTAGGAGGCGGTCAATGGAAGAGGCACCAGGTGCTGTTACTCCATTCATCAACTACTTAACTTGTGACTATCCAAATGTGATGACGAGAGTTTCCATTTGAGCTTGCAAGGAGAGCTGCCTGGTGGCAGTCGAAATTGTAGGGAGGCACACCAGCCACTGAAGCAATATTCAGCGGTCAACTTGTAGTGATGAGAACGAACGGAAAGTTGACAATATTGGGTGTATGCTGTACGTGGTGGATGCCGTACTTGGTGTATGCTGTACATGGTGTTTGCTGTACTTGGTGTGTGCTGTACTCAGTGTATGGTGTACTAGGTGCAGGCCATCAGTAACAACCCTTGTTTCCGTCAGGAACACCCGGGTGTTCCTGATGGCTCTGACAGCTCTCATGGAACCTCGTACCCTCTGAGTGAGAATTACACACTTCCCGTTGCCCTGGTGATGAGTCGCTTGGCATATCTACCTCCTTCACTTTGCGTCCGGAATGTGGTGACGTATAAACACCATCAGAATGACACGTGTTTTACACTCTTCACAGGGGCTCCGCATATGATGTAGCCATTTACACAATGCCTGGTGATGTAAACGCCTTTCTCCAGCCGAGTGCCACATTTTACCTCTCGGCTATTGCTATATATTGGATGCCGCACTCTCCCCATATATGTTTAGCATTGAGGTGTTGTTACGTATTACAATACAGGATTCACTGTGGATACATCAGTTGCCGTTGCATTTTGTTCGCCATTATCATATTACACCTGTCTGAAATATACTGTCCAAACTTCACACTCTCTAGTACTATGCCCTCAGCCCTCTATATTTTGCGTTGATGCATCATCGGCTTGCGATGATTCTTCCTCCTCATCGGCATCCGCATCGTCGCCATCGCCACCCTCATACCTGTCAACATCACTTGTGCCCAGGTCAAACCTCTTCAGTTCAGTTGTGGCCCATTGCCGAAGGCTGGTGGTGGGGATGGGATCACGCTGATCGCATTTGTCACCTTCATCTTCATAAACCTTGCCTTGCCCAGGCGTCCCACAATGCAGTTTGTCATCCGTGCCATCGTTGACTATCGAGATGTTCGGGTTAGTGCTTCCGATCTCAAGCTCCTCAAGCGCCACTTTGGATGTCAAATAGTCAAGAAGAATAGCTTTGTCAACATGCGGGGCTTCAATGCTGATGACCATGGCAGGCATTGGGTTCTCCGCCTGTTGGATCTGATGCTTGACTGTATCAAGAGGGTTTTTATACACCCTCTGTTGGTAGCTCTCCAGAAGTGTGTTCCAGGTATTCATCAAGAATGTGTGCATGTTGGCAATGCCAGGCAAGGTAAACAACTTGCGACCTGTTGCAGTGCTGCAGGATGTGTTCTTACCACCGGCAGTCTTGTTGTTGAAGTAGTTTGAGCGATCAGGTCTGTCCCCTCTCAGCTTTGACATGGAAGCTTTGGGATGAACAACTTTGGTCTTTTGCCACTCTAGGAGAGCATGGCAAAACACGGTGCAGGTAAACATGATCAGTGGCGAAAGCATATGACCATCCTTGTCGTCAATCATGGAATTATATAATGCATCAGCATAGTTACTGCAGTTATTCGCACGATGATACAATTTTATGTAGATAAACTAGGGGATTGCTTCCGCAAGGCAGTACAGTGGACGCTGGACATTCCTTTGCACCTTTCGACTCTCTCTGTGTTAGATTGGGACCGCGTACACTCCCTTTCACACCATCTGCAACAGCAAAATAATACTTATTATCTGCCAGAAGGGATTCAATGAATTCCAAACGCTCTGCGTCGGATTCAAAGTGGTGGAGATCATTAATATCTGCTCTGTCGTCCCTTGCTGATTGAATAGAATGGGTGTTGACCTAATCAACTTGTGCTCGAACCTGGTACCAGTTTGAGCGTGTAATATCCAATGTGGGCCGTTGCTTCAGCATATCTCGTTCTAGATCTCCTTTGTGCGTGCCTCAAATGCTGTCGACCAAATGTTGTTTTGCTGCATTGCGGTGTTCCAGTACTTCTCTATTATATGCCAGTGTGGGACTTCAGGTAATGCTTTCACAATGCGTTGTGTTGCATAACTTACCATCTTCAAGTTGCTTGCACTCATGAATGGCTGCCTGTTCCACATGTAGAGCTCCAGGAGTCGGCCCATTGCAAATACAAGATGCGCCATGTCTGAGTGACCACATCGATGGATGCTATGACTGCTGGAGACCACTGATTGAGGTGTAGACACTGGCTGTGATTGCAATTGCCACCGCCTCTGTCTCGGATTCCATTCTGCAGCTCGCATTCTCAGTGGATTTGTAATGATTGCGTGGGCTTCTGGATTAGGGATAGGGGTAGGCAGGTTTTCAAGACTGCTGAGAGGAGTGGGAGTGCTATCAATGCCGGATGTGTGGCTGCTTACAATGCGATGCATTCAGTCTTTATGTGAAGTCCCTCCATATGCTGGTGTGACATGACTGCTTTTAGCTGACCTGGCAGTTGCAATATATATTGACCGTCGCTGTGTAGCAGACAGGGCGGAAGTCACCCGGTGACTGATGTCTGCAACACGAGAATGTTTCAGCGAAGACAACGGGGTGGAGTTTGGACCTTTGATTGTCGACATTACGGAACTCCCTCCTTGAGAGCAATTCCTCTCGCCAGCCTGTGTGGAAACGCGTCTCTTAGCAGGGGGATGTTGAGAATTCCCCGAAGGCCCACAATTTTGTTTCTGCCGATTAGCAACACTTCAAACATTTCGTACTACCAGAGTCCTGTCAGTGTGAGGGCTTTGGGAAGGCATAGTCTGATGTAGAAGTTCGACGTTCAGAATGTAGGAATAAGTTCCTCTGCATGCTCATGCAATGGCAGGTGAGGTAGACTCCTATTTGAGCGACCACGGAGGGATGTAAAATGAAAGGGAGGCACAGTGCAGACAGCACTAGACTCTAAACCACAATTGCCCGTGACGATAGTTGGGGACAATATTCCTTGGAAAACATTCAAATATGGGGTTGACTGCTATCTGATTAAACTCATATTAAACGCAGCATTGATATTGACTGTTACAGCAATGTCCGAAGGTCTATTTGCACCGCTTGAAGGGTGTATATGCCTTCTTGGCAAGATTTTCATAGTATTGCACACATTCTTGGCACAATACTTTGAACCATCAATTGTGTATATCTTCAGTTTCCAGGTGGAAATTCCTTTTTGGCAGAGTTAGAAGCATCGCAAAGAGAACAAAGACGTATTCGCTATCTTATGACATCAGTTGGCTGTACGTTTTCCACCACTAGGCATGTTTATAGCTGGGTTGGATGGTTGCACTGTTGCGGCAACCTGAAAACTACTCTGTTTGCTCTGAGTTGCATGAGGTCTGAGTGGTAAAAGGGGTGTATGATCCAAAAGCAACGCCCAGTGTCATGAGCTTTCCTCACCACAAGTACTGAATCTCGTGTCGAGGCATCTCATTCATGGGGTGCCTGGCGATTGCGCAAGACGAAGGCTGGGCCAGTTTGTGTTCATTAACCATCAAAACACAGGATATGAATCAAAATTATCATATCTCACAAGTCAAACCAAGAACTCGCAGGAACTAGAGTATATATATCCCTTCTTCCCGCCTACACCTCATTTCTCTTTTTCTCCCGTATCAAACACTCTGCCAGCATCCTGAACCATCTTGACTTCACTGGACTTGCACAGAACAATGCCTCTCCTCCCATAACATACCTGATAACCTACATTACTTTGTACGTTCCCTCTGGGCCTCCTTCCGCTTCATGCAACTGTATCATAATGCTAACACCTCAGATGTAGATTCATTTTCAACTCACAGTGATGGCTCCAAAGGGCGGGGGCACAGGAAAGGGGAAGAAAACTGCTGGAGCAAAAATGCTGACATCGGTTGTATATTGACGCCTGTCATTGGATCAGGACCATCTGAATGGATACAACCCAGAACTCCTCGGTGGACTCATATGGATATAAAATGTCTGTGGCGTCACAGATGAGAGGGGATGGGATCTCTTTTATGGTATAATCTTTCTTGATCCAGTCACAACTCGCCACATTTCACAATTCCAGCTGATGTGGCCAAACCACGGATGCAGGTGTTCACCTTTTCGGGAGTGGTGGGCATCCTTCCTGTCATATATGGGGCAAATGTTGGACAAAACCCGCGACCAAATAAACATTTGGGGATGGGACAACCCCCATCCCTTTGGGGATCAAGTTGATCGCTCCTATCCGCAGACAACCTGCTCGGGGATGGTTGAACACCCCGTCAAGCATTTCTTCTTGTAAGGTAGCGATAATCTCTGGGCAATGATTGAGCCACCAAGCCGCCGCCAGTACAAGCCAGGTGACCTCCCGGCCGTTCCACTGAATTAGGATGATATAATCGATGAGGATAATGAATATGAGAACTGGGTGGATCCCGGAGCGCTGAGTGGTTGATGTCGGTGTCCTGGTGATGGCAATCACAATGCCGACGGTGGGGGTGAGGAAGAGACTCAGGGCAGTGAGAAAGGGACCGGGAAAGGGAAGGCAACATAGGATGGGAAGGGGAAAGGGATGGTGACTGACAATGGGAAGGGGAAAGGGAAAGGGAAGGGGAACACAACGGAGGAATGGAAGGGGAATGGGAAAGGGAAAGAGAACATTATGGTTAAACAAACCCCAGGGGGAGTTGATATCTCTCGTGCTGTTGCTTTGCAGTTGCAGAAGGAAATGTATGAGGCAGACAGGGACACGGAGGGCTAACAAGAGCGGGTATATTTAGAGCCGGAATTATTGTCCATAGTGTGAGATCCCTCAGATGATGATACCAACTCTACCGAGGAGTTGGACTGCGAATATGACTCAGGACATGATCCTGATGTGGATATGCCCAAGGAGAATGATGTGGATGCACTGTACCGCATCGATTCAGATGGCGATGTGCATATGGAAAGTGAAGGTGAGAATGATGAGGAGGAAGATGAAGAGGTGGAAGATGAGGATGAGGAGGATGAGGATGAGGAGATGAATGAGGATGAGGAGGAGGATAATGGCAAAGAACCTCGGATGATTGGCCAGGGAGAGATGGTAAATACATCGGCTGACAATGTAGATACAATGGGAGACAATCCGCCAATCATGCTACGTGACCAAGGCCAGGAGATGCGTGAGCATACCCCACGGCCACAACCTCTGGTGCCTGGCCCACAGCCACAAGCCCCAGAGCCTCTCCCACGACCACAAACATTCGACAGTCATCCTCTCAGTGGGTTGGAGTTGGTGGGGCTTGTGATGCCGCAATGACCTTGCCCAGTGGTGCCAACTCTGCAAGAAGCTTAGGCAGCCAGAAACATCTCGGAGGTGGATGAGGAACAGCAGCTGCTTGGCGAATCGGCTGGTGGCGACAGTCTCCCTGGTGATCTTCCCCCTGAGCCATGCCCGGATGGCTCAGTAGGTGGTGAGTGAGCCAGTCCTTCCGTTGAAGAGGAGGTGATGGTTATTGCGTTCTGGTTAGGGTTGGGTTCTTGTCTTGTGATTTTGGTTTGCTGTAATCTATTCTGCGCAGGAACTGATTACGGCATGCGTGGAGGTGTGTTGTTTGGTTAGGGTTATTTTGTCTCCAGCTTGTTTTAGTTTGAGGTCGGGTTGTGGGCTTATTCATTTCCTATGTTCTCATCTATTGATCCCAGGCATCAATTATTACATGCGTCACGAGGTTTTCGGATCCCTCAGGGTTTATTTCATCTATGGGTTATATATTGATATTATAGTATTCATAGTATTGTGGGACATCGCACATGCAGCATGTTTGCAACTCCTGGCGTGTCAGGAACCTCCTTGTGATGGTGTTGAGACTCAATAAATCTCTCAAGTTTGCTGAAAGTATTGTGAACTTACACCCACTACAGACAGCTCAGGCCCAGCACCAACTTTCATCCTTGTGGACAGTATATACTCCACTCCTCGCATGTCGTCGACAATGCCAGAGAAGACCCTTTCCCATTGCCCCGAATTTTCCTGCCAAAAGACGTCCTCCTCGGACAGCTGGCAACTTGAACGTATCAAATTCCACCATCCGGAACATGTTCAAGTTGCACACCAGAAGAATCTGACTATTTGCAGCGCCCCGACGGGATGAGCCCGCTCTGCATTGTCCATTCAACGCTAAGAAAGATTCAGTCAAAGACTTCGATGCGTTGCCCTACCTCGAACACGGTGTACACATTGCAGACTCGGTATCTCAACCACTGCCACCCTCTCTGCCGCGGACGGCAATATACTCCGGCGCTGGCGCTCCGCTGAGCCATAGGAACACAACGCTCAGTGTTGCTTTGAGACCAACCTACAAACAATCCCTACTACCCTTCACGACCTGTGAAGAGTACAAATATATCCAGTGTGGGATCAAGAAGATACGCATGAATACTTACTATGACAACGTGCTGAAGGGAGCAGACCCCTCACTGCGTTTCCGAAGCTTCAAAAATGGGGATGGCACTCACAAGCCCGTGCTTAGGATTCCAGCAGATTAGGCTCTCAGGGAGTGGGAACTACACACTCTTGAGGATATGAGATGGAATGACAATCACCAACACCCTATCAAATACTGTAGTCGAGACATCATCAAAAGCACTTGATGCTTGATGTGGCTGCCTGCCTACCCGGATCATCTCATGTACGCCTATCAGCATTGCTTCAACAGAGATACACCACCATAACGCAATTATACAGAAATTCACAATCAGTACTGGTGGTGGGAGACTCCAGTACGGGGATACACTGGAGGATAACCATGTGCTCATCGAGATGTAGTAAACGCTCCGACTGATGGATACACTGGTTCCCTTAATCTTCGTGTCAGACGAAACACATTTGTTGAAATTTGCTGGCGACAAGACAGAGTGGCCTGTATATATGACAATTGGCAATGTATCTTCGAAGATCCACCAGATGCCCTGAATGCAAAGCGTCATAATGTTCGCTCTCCTTCCGATTCCAATTACAAACCGCAATATTTCTCAGACGCGGCTGGTAGACCTGCAGCAAACAAACCAAGAGGTGCTGAACGTGGTACACTGGGGTGTACTCCCGCCTCCCACCGTTATACAAAATCCCTGCGCCGAGAGTGGGTATTACAACATTCTCTGTGCAGAAGGCAACATCAGGTGTTGCAAACTGGTTTTAGCAGCGTCGGTTACAGATTGCCCTGAGTATAGAGACCGACAACATCTCGAGCAGCATGTCTGTTTTTGGTGCAAGTGTCCACAGAACTAACTGAGAGATTATGTCCCGCCTGACAAGCAACACCCTCAGCGGGATCACAACCTGAATTGAATGCTCAGCGATGTCAACACAAAGGCCACCGATGGCACACTCTCATCGTGGCGTGTTCACCAAAGATTTAACGTGTTTCAAAGCATTCCCCGAATCGTGAGCGACATCCCAAAACCCGACACACTCCACTCAACGCAGATCAGCATGCTTGACCACCTTCAGAATTGAATTTTCCTGTGCACAAGGACACAGGAACGGCTCGACAAGTAGAACGCAATCTGGTTATCTGTGGCTGCTTACCACAACCTCACACCAAAAAATAAGTCATATGTGGAAGTTTCTCAACGGAATGGGAAGGAGATGAAGGAAATGAGCCGGTACCTGCTTGGAGTTGTAACTCAGACTCCACGATGCAGAAGCCCTGCTTAGCATCCCATAATCAATCACACAATTGAGTGCACACGGGCATTCTTAGCATTCAATATGTATGCTCAATATAAATCTCATGATGATGCAACATTGAGCTACATGGAGGACACCTTGTGTCATTTTCACACCTTCAAAGAAGTTTTCTTACTCGACCAAGCCGGCAAACAGCCGAAAGCCAAACCCAATGCCCTGAGAACAGAACTTGTGAAGGAGCGAAAGCTAGTCAAGGAAACAAATGCTGAGATGTGGATGCTGTCCAAGAAGTGGAGTGAAATGAACACCTGCCGCGATTATCCCAGCCACGAGTTAGATGTTGCGAAGGAGTTTAATTCTGACTTCAACTGTCCAAAGATCCAGTTTATGTCTCATTGGGTCAAACAGAGTCTTTGATACCGAGCCTTTAAACAGTATTCTGCCGAGAGACATGGACAAGCACATAAAACGGACCTCAAGGACGGTAGGGACGCCTCCAATTACAATCTCAACCACCTGGCACAAGTAATCACCTTTCAGCATCGCATTCTCTGCTTTGAAATCAGAGAGCTCAAACTTCCAGCCCTCACTCAGCATTGGGAAAATGGCGCTGCCACCTGCAACGTCCTCCCTTCCGGTGCTGATTTGGCTGCCTCCCTGAGCTCCCAGTCATATGCTAAGCCCAACTTCATGGGACCCCAAAACCGCCATGATGGAAAGCATCCTGATGCTATTATCAAAGACTTCAGAGCATTTCACGACAATACGCAAGATGAAATGCAGCGTATGGCACAATACCACAGCATGCGGAAGTATATCACGTATAACAGTCGTAACCAGATGTATATATCGGATGAACAACTGCACTCAACGGAGCTCAGTATTGACCATGGTAATAAGGTTCAAGTGCAGCATTTAGAAGGTGAACACATATCTCAGATGTGTCAATGCACAGGAAGCCAGAGCTGTTGTGGAGGGGACCGATGGAATGACTAGGTGTGGGTAAAGCAATGACCGGGGAGGTGTTATGGCGCGCTTAATGGGTGTTTCCAGTGGCAACTGCAACAACTATTCAAAATCAAACTCCTGAATGAGGATGGAGCTTTCGTTGAGTACTGGTTAGCCATGGCGCTCACCACAATACCTGAAAGCTTGGGTAACTTGGATCCCGTCTTGAAATTTGTACAAGGAAGGAAGACACCAACAGCCGTTGCTTTGCAACTTTTCAGTGTGGGAAACATCATCAGCTGCGCACACCTAATTCCATAGATAGCTACTAGTAATCAGACAGCAGACAGACGGAATGAGGGATGGATTGTCAATAGCCTCATAGATCTGGCGTCTTTAAATGATGTCTTTATTCAGTAAAGAGAGAATTGCATTTTGTGTGCGGGTAGAAGGAATGCAAGGAGAGATTTTCACAGTGTCACCCATGTCATTGCAATCATGATGCAAGCGGGCACCCAATGAACTCATTCCGACAAATGGCCACAGTTGGCCTCAATGACGGAGTGTTCATTTGAAATAGATGACTGACAGAGCAAGGAGAAACGGTGAAGCTGTGGTGGGAGGGCAATACGCAATGCGGCGCTTCGTATTGATTCTGAGCGCGCAGTAAGTCACCACTAGAGCGCCTCTGACGGCTCCGGCCCAGCGTCTCTACGTTCATGGAGCAATCCTACCCACACAGAATTGGTTTTGCTGATGGCTGTACTCGGTGTATGCTGTACTCGGTGCGTGCTGTGCTCAGTGTATGCTGTACTCGGTGTATGCTGTACTCGGTGTATGCTGTACTCGGTGTATGCTGTACTCGGTGTATGCTGTATACCATGTATGCTGTACTACATGTATGCAGCACTCTGTTTATGCTGTACACCGTGTCTGCTGTACTCCATGTATGCTGTACTCTGTGTATGCTCTACTCCATGTATGCTGTACTCCCTGTATGCTGGACTCCGTGTATGCTGTACTCTGTGTATGCTGTACTTGGTGTATGTTGTACTCAGTGTTAGCTCATGATCATGGCATGGGGAGATAGAGAGAGATAACTGAACATTGTGTTCTGCGATAATGGTAGAGTTATGGACACGACAGAGACATGGGGGATAAAGATGGCAATGATATGGAGAACACAAGCAGCTATAAGAAATTCGGGGTATGACTTGCCTGATTGGGTGTAAAAGACATTGTATCAGTGATATTACCCACTGTATTGGGACTCGTACCTGCCCTATCGGGGATTGTAAATTGACTACCAAAAATACATCTCTTGAGTCCCAGTTTTCTCATGCTGATTTCCCGCATCTCCTCTCATCTGTCGCTTTGTTGACCTTAACTCTCCCATCACCTAACTACATAAAGTTGAGTCATCCCTCTCTGTCGCTTCGTGCCATGATCATAATTTAACATGAAATACAGCATACACTGAGTACTGCATACACCGAGTACAGCATACACTGAGCACTACATCCACTGAGTGCTGCATACACTGAGTAGTACATACACTGAGTCCTGTATACACTGATTACTGCATTCACTGGGTAGTGCGTCCTCCCATGATTGACTATCTCCAGCTCCCAGCCCGTCTCTTACATCTCTAATCTCTCATCTTTCACCAGATCTTGTTGTACTCGACTGTCTACAATCCCACAATTGCCAGTTAACAAAGGAATAGAGTCTCAGCTCACATCACACCTTGCTCCCAATTTACCGCCTCCTGATGGACCGCCTCCAGAAGAATCTCCTCCACAAGCTCCACCATTCTTGATGGATCATCGCCTCCCGGTTCCTCTCCACACTCGCTCGATTTCAGCTACCAAGTATATCTCTGTATGGTCTCGATTTTGTCCTCCAAGCACATCGCAATACTTGCTCGAGGGTGGCCTCTACTTACATCTCTAAGTCCTCACGATCTTGGTGTGGTGAAAGTGTGCACTTCTCGCGCCATTCAAATGGAATTTGTGAGAATGAGCAGTTCTGGCTCCAGGAGTGTAGGAAGAGGGTGAGAGGATATGAAAGGGTACCCAGTTGTGAGGAACCACACAAATTGCATTGATCTGTGAAGCCTTGGCAAGAGTGCATGAGGAACCACTCAAATACAGTTCCAGACGAATGAAGAGAGTGGGCGGACACTTGGCATTTCCCAACCTTCAGGCAACGTTCAAAACTGGATTTCTCAACCCAATGCTGGTCGATTTCATTAAGAATGAAGATACGAGTAGTATATACATATAACAAGGTCTACGATTGAGTAGGACCACCATTTTTGCGAATGAGGGTAGAGACTCTTGATGGCATGCCATCTATCCACCTCTCGATCCGCTCCCATGGCAGCTCCTTCAACAACTGCTGTGCAACACCCATGACTTCCTCACAACCATGAGGTCATTTGTTAGGGTCCCTCATTACTTTTCTAAAGCCTGCTTTCCCTATAGACCATACATTCTGATAAGGATTCATATCTGGTGAATGGGGTGACCAATCAAACTGTATCATTTCATTCATCGATCTCCACCTCTGCGTAAATGCAGATGTACTGTAGCTGGCACCATCTCCAATGGTATGTACACCAGCATTGGACCCTCCCATTGCTTCATAGAGTGGTAGAACATGTGGAACCAAGACATCATTGACATACTGAGAGGAATTCAGTCCAAGTCGAGCAGTATTGTTTTCACACTCATGGTCTTATTCATGTCGTATGGGAACAAGTTGTGTCTATTCAATAGATGAGAATCCTGCAGAGAATTGTATTATTTCGAAGTCCCCTTTAAAGCTTGGTGCAAGATTGCGATCTTTGAATGCTGCACCTGGTATTCTTTGTACAGTGGGATGCTGTGGCATGGATCCAATCGTGAGATAAACTTCATCTGTGTCTATCTTGTTCCTCCTCCTCCACTCAACTGCCATCGAGGCTTACTGCTGAGCCCGCCGCTTCTGTTTCAATTGATTGGCAGGTGTTAACCGGGGTATATGCCTACATATGTATACTCTCCACAGCTGAGAACCAAGTGCATCCCCAACCAATCGAGTGCTGCAATTCAGTCCAGAATCTGCCGTGATTTCGCGTAATGTTGCATGTGGGTTGCCCTTTACCAATACTTGTAGATGCCACTTGTGACGGTCCAATATGTTGTTTGGTTGTCCAGTGCGCTGTTTGTTGATGACCGTGATCTTTTTGTTCCACTCATTCAAAGTGCAATGAAGTGCAGTTTTGCCAACTCCTGTTAGCCATTGGATTTCAAGTTAGGAATGTCATTCACACATTAGTTGAATAACTCAGATGTGTTCTTCCTGGGTGGACTCCCTTCTCCTGCAGCCAGGACTGATGGGGACGACTATGAGTTCAGTGGGAACCTGTGAACACGTCAGGGGTTGTTATGGTTTGCGATGTGAAACTTGTGCGGGGTCGCTCACATTGTTCACTCATCTGGGTGCATGAATGAAGGCTGAGCAAGAATGTGTGAAGAACACCACCAGTTGCATGGATCTAAGAAAGCTTGGCAAGAGTGTGTGGGACCAAGAACTGGCAAGAATAGACTGTACTTTGTATAATGAGAGAATGTTTATCTACCCCGGAGTTTCCCAAATATATACTCCTTTTTGCTCAGTCCCTCTCCAGTATCCCTAATTCTCCTTATGTCCTCCCCCCCTGTCGCTCTGTCTGTCTCAGTTATCCCTGTTGCTCTGTATGCCATCCACCGGCTTCCCACTGTTGAACTGAATGGTGCTGGTGATGAGAAACATATTGCCCACCAAAACGGCCTCCAAGTGCATCTCGATGTTCTCTCAGTTGGCATCTCAGCATGCCACTCCGCTTATGCTCAAGTACTTTCTACAGCCAGATTGACTCTGTGTATATATATATGGAGACTTGGATATTATATGCCACATTGTGATGTAGTGAAGCTTGAAACTATACCAGTGACAAATATGACAGATGAAATGGCTTGTGATTATGGACCTCTAAGAACCAATGCTTTAGGAACACAGCACAATGTTTCCCGCAGAGCTGCACCGCATTCTCAACTGCTTGTGAACCCTCCCACAGACCTGGGCAGACGTCTGCACCACTCCAAAATGTAACTATCCTATAAGTTAAATCCCATAGCATCCTGAATCCACCTCCACAACATTATCTGATTTCAGAATCACCTTAGAATGCTCTTCGAAAGACCGAGAGCACATTGCTCAGCTCCAGGGGGGGCTGGACAAATATGGAAGTACTTAGAAGCAATAGTGAGGTTGACCGGAGTGTCTGGGAGGTTTTCTTGTACTTTTTGGACCGATTTATATTTTGCAGATGAAGAGATAACCCATTGATATAAGGTTGATGGATAGCTTATATCACTGACTACAAATGTGACACAGTATGTCACAGTCCATGGCATAGTAATATTCATAATTTCAAACAGCTTACTATCTATTCATTTCCTGTCCGTCTTGATCCCCATCTGCCTTATTCTCATTCCCACTCTGCCATCACCAGAGAATATGAAGATTTTTCATATCTCTCTATTTCTACATGCCATGATCATGATTAAACATTGAGTGCGGCATCTACCACAGATCTACTCTATCCCACCAAGTCGCGTTTCATTGACACAATTATGAGTTATCCCCCGAATCCATACTTTGTGTCCAGCATGCCTCCCTACAGATCAACAGCCTGCAGCCAGTTCTGCATATTATTCTTCAATAGTAAAGCCAACTCTTGTCACATTCCTCCAACTGACAGTTTACCTATAGTATGGATGTCTGCTTGAAGTGTAACTCCCATCCGGTTGACAACTTCAACATTGTCCACAGTTAGGTACACCTCGAAGTACACCATTGCAGTCACACCATCAAAGCCTCAATGTCCATCATGAAGCTTCGTTGGATACTGTCTTCAACCACTCACAATTACAGCCTCCAACTGGATCTCCATACTGGCTGGATCACCACCTCCAAGTGTTTCTCTGATCTTTCTCAATCACCACCTTCATGTTTATCTCCAAATTAGCTGAAATATATCGTCCAAGTGCAAATCCAAATTTCCTTGAACACAGCTTTAAAGTGCATCACATCAGCAAAATGTATTCTAGTCACTGGGAGCCTCCAGGAGTGTCTGAGAGGATGTGGAGTGTAAACTTAGATGCGTCAATTTCAGGAGAGTATCAGACCCTAGGAGGGCATTCCAGCTGGTCTTCAGAGTAACTGTGATTTCTTATGACCGGTACAGGAGAACCATGGGAGTGATTGTGATAAGTTCGGGAACTCCATGGTGCACCGGAGGGAACGTTGGGTGCACCTGGGAGCACCTGGGAGTGCCAAAGACAATTCTGGAAGCGCCATTGACAAGCCTGGCAGCCCGGGAGATTAGTCTGGGACCACCTCAAATTACAGTGAAGCAGTCTGGAAATAACTTTATCCTCTTTGGGAACGCTGCTGGTGCACCTGGAAATTATAGCTACTAATAATTGTTCAATGATTTTAAAAACTCATGTATTCAGTTTGTGTTCTCATCTATGTATCTATATAGCGACCCATCTACACACGGTATATCTGGACTGGCTGCAGGCAGTGCTTGAGAGCAATTTGAGGTGTGCCTGAAAATGACAATGGAGTGAACTCAGAGATACACTCCGAGGCCATGATTGAGTGACGTTGAAGATCCACTTGGAGGCCAGGATCGAGTGGGTTTGGAGATATGCACTTGTCGGCCATAATCGAGCGAGTTTGGAGATGCACTTGGAGGCCATGATTGTACAAACTTACAGACCATAATGGTGCGAGTCTGGAGAAACAATTGGACGCCATGATGGGGTGAGTTTGGAGGTGCACTTGGAGGCTGTGATCAAGCAGGTTTGGAGATCTGCACTAGCAGGCCGTAATCGAGCAACTTTGGAGATGCACTTCCAGGCCATGATTGTACGAACTTGGATGCCGCAATCGTGCAACTTAGGAGACATTCGCTTGGAGGCCGTAATGGAGGTAGTTTGGAGATGCGCTTGGAGGCCACGATCGGGGGAACTAGTTGGCTGTAATCGGCCTAGTCAGGAGATACACTCAGAGGCGGTGATCAAGTGAGTCTGTAGATTCACTGCGAGGGCGGGATCAGGGGAGTCTGGTGATTCACTGGGAGGCCGTGATCGAGCGGGTTGGAGATGTACTCGGGGCCCGTGATGGACCGAGTTTGGTAATGCACTTGGAGGCCATGATCGAGCGAGATTGGATGAGTACTTGAAGGCAGTCAATGGACGGCTCACTGGGTGCTGAGACTCTATTCATTAGTTTGTTAACTTGCAACTGTGGACATGTGACAAGGTGACTTTACCTTTGAGCACTCATGCAGAGCTGGCTGATGGTGGTTGATTGTATAGGAAGGCATGCCGGAGGATGAAACTACATTCCGCGGTCAACTTGAAATCATATCAATTAATGGAAGACACACGATCTTGGGTGGATGTTGTACTCAGTGTCAAATCATGATCACGTCATAGTGAGATAGAGAGGGATGGCTTGACGTTTTGTTCTGCTATGATAGTAGACTTCAGGACAAGGAAGAGAGAGGTAGGGAATGAAGATGAGAACGACATGGAGGATACGAGCCGATATGAGAAATCAGGTGTATAACATGCCTTATTGGGTTGGGAAGACCTCGTATCAGTGTGGATACATGCCAGATCGGGACATGTACCTGCCGTATTGCTTATGGTAAATTGACCTGCACACAAAATTCTGTAAAGTCCCAGTTTCTCATGATGATTGGTCCCATCTCCTCTCATCTCTCGCTTCCTCATCCTCAACTCTACCATCACCTAAGAACACGAAGTTAAGTCATCTCTCTCTATCTCTCCATGCCACAATCAAAAGTTAACACCGGCTGCAGCACACACCGAGTACTGCATGCCCTGAGTACTGCATTCACCACATACTGCATGATCCCAAAATCGACTGTCTCCCACTCCCAGCCAGTCTCTTATCTCTCGGCAGACCATGTGTGTACTCACTTCTCGACATTCCACGAATTAGGAGTTAACCAATGAATAGAGTCTCAGCTCCCGTTGCTCCTCCCTCCTGAACTACCACCTGCAGGTTCACCGCCTCCCAGCTCTCCTGCAATCTCGCTCGATCATGGCCTCCAAGTGAGTCTCCAAATCGGCTCGATCACAGCCTCCAGTGCATCTCGACACTTGCTCAGTCACGGCCTCTGAGTGTATCTCTACGGTTACTCGAGCACGATGTGGTGAAAACGCGGATGTAGAAGGCCAACAGCCCATCATCTTCATTCCGCTGCACCTCCCATGGCATCCGATGGGAATTCCTCAGAAAGAGCGGTTCTGGTTCAAGCAGTGTGGGAAGAGGGTGAGAGGATATGAAGGGATACGCGGCCTTGATGAACCACACAAATTGTGTGGATCTATGAATGCTTGGCAAGAGTGTGTGTGGAACCACACAAATCGGGTGGATCTATGAAAGCTAGGCAAGAGTGCAAGGGACCAAGAGCAGGGACGGATAGAAGTGTGTAATTCGTATAATGCGATGATGTCTACTTACCTTAGAGTCTCCTAAATATATACTCCCTGTCGCTAAGTCCATCTCCGTTATCCCTGTCTCACGGCATATATATATATATAGAGACCTACATAATCGATACCATATTATGATGTTGCAAATCATGTGACTGTAACAAAGACAAATATGATACACGAAATGCCATCTGGTTGTGGCATGCTACAATCCAGATTGCGGCACGAAGTCTCCCGCAGAACTTTCAATGAGGTCCAGCTGCTCTAGAAGTCTGCTGCAGACCTGTGCAGAGTTCTCCCGCAGAGCTCACACTGAGATCTCAGCTGCTCTGGATGTCTCCCCCAGACCTGTGCAGAGGTCTCAGCAGCTCCAAAATTTGACTATCCTCGTTGTCAATCTCATAGCATCCTGAATGCTCCTCCATAACTGCAGGGGCTTTCAGGAGCACCTGAGAATTGTCTTGCAGAGTCTGAGAGCACTTTGCAAAGTGCCAGGGGGGGCTGGGAGAATCTGAAAGTACTTAGAAGCACTGGTGAGGGCTACCAGAGTATCTGGGAGGTTTGCATTTGGCTTCCAGACTGATTTACATTTTGCCAATGCATCATACTTTGTTGTCATCAATCTCCAGTTGCATCTCCTATTGCACTCATGCTCTGTACACAGCCAGTTCACATAGAACTTTTGTGATTTGACAGATACATAGACACATTGATACACTATTACATACATACATACATACATCCATACATACATACATACATGGATGAGAATGCAAACAGAATACATCGGAATACCACTATGGAATAATGAGTTTTATCTACTATTTCCAGATACACCAGCAGCAATTCAACCTACTCCCAATCCTGTGGCCTGTAATTCAAAAGGCTCCTAATTATGTAGCCCATATTCCCAGATGCTCTTAGGATTGTCACTAGACCCGCCATATTCTTGCATATTTGTTACCTTTACTCACAGACATATGTATTGGCCAGAGTGTCTGTTCAGTCAATGCTGAGATTTGACCATGCTGAGATTCTTGTCTAACTACACTCAAATACTCCCAGAGGCTCCCATTCACAGATATAGATTTTGTAAAGGTAGCTCTGTGTCTCTTGTCAAGTCTCGTATCTGCTATACCTCCGTATGGCAACAAAATAGACTTCACTTTTTGGGCAATGCATTTGCAAACAGTGTACACCCAGGTTGTTTTGGTGCATTGACTGAAGTAACACTCTGTGGAGTCAAATACATGGAAACAGATTGCACATGACCACATTTGACAACAATGCTATGTTCAGAAACCCACTCAAAAGTTGTGGATTCACTTCCAGTTATCCTCTTTTCCTTTACCAGAGCCTCCTTTCAAATCAACCTCTCCTCGGTTACCATTCTTCTATATCACTTTCCAACTTTGAGCCGTCTCTTCTCTTCCCAATCATATATCTGACCAATTCCTCTGCCAATCTGAATACTTACATTATTCAATAGCCTCTCATTTTCCGACTTGCTCTTCCCTTATTTCACTGACTCATTGCAGCTTATTCTGATTGGGTTGAGCACTCATCATTCCTGCTGAAACCCCCTTCCTATAAACTGACCTCTCCTTTTGGCTTTGTATGCTTTTTAATCTCTTTTCTTTCCACTCAGAATATCCTAACTCTGTCCCAGTGTGGAGGCAGACTCTGATCTACCTAGTCACATCTACTTTAACTAGATGGATAGGTTTTCCCAGCTGCTGGGGAATGAATCGCTGTTATTTCCCAGACAGGTAGCAACAAATGTCACTCTCTCTGACCCATTAATGGTAGAGATAATGATCTTGCAACTCTCTTGATCTAGATTCCTCCCACATTCTGTTATAATTTGCTCACCGGCAGACTAACAAAATCTTTTGGGATCTGAAGTGTGGTAAAAACAAAGCAATAGAAATAACAATCCCATTAATATTGACTTGAGCAGATTTTGCAATATGTGTCAACTCAGAGTGAATAATGTTGGCAATGATCATCTTCCAGTTGTCATGTTTTCACCCAATATTCAACTTTCAGGCAATCTCTTCACCAGTCATACATATTGCAAATCCTCTATTAGTAAGCATGGGAAGTTTGTACCCAGGTTTCTGCCTGAGCACCTTGGGAAATACACTGCCATGGATCAATTTGGTATACCTAATGTGATCTTTCCGGCAAAGACTGCCAATTCATGTGGAATTCTGATAATCTTAAATTTAACTGGGCTGCTGGCCTCAACGCATTTCACCAAGAACAGTGATTATTTCAGCAGATGGTAGTTGTCGATGGATGAATTCACCAGTTTATCAATTCCAATGGACCAGGATTATGAAAACAACTTAGCTACTTCCAGAGACTTGGTTGATTGCACCATCCTGGATAGGTGTTATCTTGTATTTTGATTACCGAGTGATTGTAGTCATTGGAGCTTTCTTCTCCATTGGTTCTACAATTGCCAGTTGCCTGCTGAAATCCACTGCTTCCCCAATAGCTCTCTTTTCTGTATTTCAAGTACTTGTTAAAACTTCTGGAACCCCCTCCTCAGTACCTGCCCAGTTATTATCACCCCTGGCTATTTTGCCCATCCTCTTTCTTCTCACATCCACCAAGCCAAATCTCACCTGTATATGTACACTTGCTGGCTATCTTTCTCTCCCATTGTTTTTGAACAATTTGTCTCTCTCCATCTGCATTTCACCTTCCTCCTCTTGTACACTGTTCCTGCCTTGCTCCTCATCTTTCTCCTGCTCCTTTGCACTCACCTCCTCAATGACATTCTGGTTACCCTCATATTTGTCCTTGTAACATCTGGAGCAATACTGATTACTATCCAACAGTTGTCAAGTAAATCCAGAGTACCAGGCAGTTGTCTTAGCACTGGCCCTCTGAGATATGTCCTTTCTAAGCTACATTCCAGGGGTAAACATGCGTTCACTATAATCTCCACAGATGTCAATATCCTAATATCTCACATCTTTTTACTACTCTTGGTGTAACAATTATTCGGTCCTGTTCTTTGTGTTAGACTGGACCCCAGGCATGAGTAATGTGCGTGACGGGAGGTAGTGGGCAAATGTATCCTAGCTTGTAACCATTGATATCAAATTCTGAGCCATGCGAAGACTACTATTAGTCATATAACCCCAGCCTGTACAATATGGAACATATTGGTACATCTGGACATGCAAAGTTCATCACAGTGTGTAGTGGTACACTTCCAGCTTGGGTGGAGTATCTTCTGGTTTTCCGGTAGTGTCTGTACCTGGGGTTATTCACCTGGCCCATTGGAAAGGTTGAGGCCTTGAAGGGCTGTATCATATTCTCCATGTTTATGTCAATTTTATTTTCAGTATTAGCAATTGACATTTCCTCCATGGCTCAGCCTGGTGCTGTGATCTCTTCACTAGGAATTGCTGGAAGTTTCACCACTACTTCCAATTGTGGGAGCAGAACTTCAGCAGTGCCAGAATATAAAGAGACACCCACTACCATGCCTACTTCTCTTCTGTCCAAGTGGGTTAAGGTAGCAGCCAATATACATGTGTGGAGAAGAAGAGTTCAGAGATAGTTCAATTGGAATGTTAATGATTCTCTGGGATCTAGATTGAATTTCATTAACACTGTCGCACTGAAATCCCATGGTTGGGTCTTGAGCAGCATTTCCGCCTATGAATACTTGGTCAGGCTCTAATGTTAATTATAATTCAGCTGATATTGTCATAAGCAAGGGCAAAGTCTTTCAAACTGAAGTTCCTACATTCTGGTTGGTCACTGTATAGTCATTCGAAGTTCAAATATATGATCATATATACTCTGCAATTGGTGAAGCAGGATGTATCTTCAATGTTATGTGTCCACTTCTGCTGGTCGTTCATCACATATCTGTCAAACATCTTCATATTCTTGAGGATCACATCAGAGCAGCAGTATGGGAAGGTAAAAATAATGTCTTCAGCTGCTCAGTTAGTTCCAGTGCAATATGATAGAGTTTCATATTTCAGTCACATACTTGGTGATATCTGCTTCTCTGAACACTTGGGTGTCAATTGTTCCATGGAGTGGCATTTTCTGTATTTCCTATGGCATGGCAAGGGCAAAGAACTTGATGAATTTCCTTTCATTGAACACATAGTGAAATAAGGCATCAATGCAAGATCCAACCATGCTTGAGGGCCCAGCACCGCAGAAACTGATACAATATCAGGAACCCCTCTCAGCAGAAGCAGATCATATATAATTGGTTGACAGATTCATTGGTCTTGGAGTTTGGAGATCTAATTGTACTTTATGCAGCGAATTGGCAAGAATTGCTTATCCAGGGTAAATTGCTTGTGTCACGGCTCGAGTTACAAGTGATGAGTTGAATAGTACTTAAGAATAGTGTCGGGTGTATGAATGGAATTGGTGTTACCGAGAGGTAGAGAGGTTAGGCGACGTGGGAACGGTGTAGGAATGTGGTAAGATGGTGCCGGTATAATGTGTTATGATAAGGACGTGGTTTGAGGTGTTGCAACATCGGATGATGTGGCGCGGTCATACTGATAAGGAGTTGTGTTGGTGGAGTGCAAGATCATACACAGATATTCGGATGGTACATCGGAGCATAAAGAAATTACTCGAGGGTAGCGGACGAAGTGTATATACAGAGAGGATATTTGGTGTTGGAGGATTTCCTTTTCTTCTCTCTCTACTCGTTCTCTTATATAGCAAAGCAAGTACGACTTGGAAATAACTTTGACTTTTGTCTTGTCTTGATCTTTTTGATACGAACTTCAAAGCACCTTGTCCTGATTACTATATCATATGTTTGTTACCAATATCACCAATGTCCGACCCCGCCCGTTACACTAGAATGAGTCCTCTACACCATACCTGATATTGAATGTACTGTCAATATTGTTTGACTCCTTGCCTTGAGTGTGTTTGGTACTACTGTGAAACTGCCGAGAGTTATATTTCGATCTGCTATCTGTGTAGTCGTGATCATACGGAATTAAATGTGCCTGCATCATTGGAACGGTTGTAAGTATTGTAATGAACCTTGCTCTGTAACTTCATGGGTATATCTTGGACCCAACCAGCGGTGGATTCATGTTTGCGACGATTGTGTTGAGAAGTTACCACGACTTACCAGATTCAATATCTGTAAGTACCCACATTGGTCCCAATACTTGGATGACCGAGTACGACAGTGATTGTATTTCCCGAAGTAACTGGTGTGATCTGGTCAGAGTATCATGTTCAATTTCGGAACCCGAACCATTGAATGCTTTCGATAGTATTGGAGCAATACTTGCAGAACGTATAGAAGATGAGCTGTTGGAAGCAGCGTTTTGGGATCAATCTGCCGTTCCCTCCCTTGGAATGTTTACTGGACAGAAGCTGCCGGATACGGAGGACGCATGGAACACGATGACCCGGTATTTGGAAACAGTTGGACTATGTATTGGGTCGCCCACACTTGGTTTGATTGTTACCCTGAACAACTTGTGTGTGTGAAGAACATAATGGTTTAGGAACACGTCCAACTGAAGGACACGCACCAGCGGCAGCAGAAAAGTCAACATCTGGACCAGTCCCGTTGATTGTTATCGAGCCCCCAACCCCTACTCCTTCCGAAATTAATGCATTTAATGGGCACTGGTAGATGTGCCTGATTCGTGGCGATGTCAGGGTCAGAACAACATGACCGAGTGGCGCTGGTGTCCTAGGACGACCGGGCCATTATAGGCGGAAGCGTCCATAGGAACATACCGGACATAGACTTCATAGAGAGACACACGATGCTGGAGACAGCACAAGAAGTGCTGAGGCAGGTAGCTGAGTACACCAACCCTGCGAATCTCGTACAGAGGGTGTGTGATCACCCCGCCCACATAATCGTGTTACAGAAACAGATTATGGATCTACAGGCCCAGCAGTTCCTACCACCGCAATGCGACCACACTGAGACGGGGAACAGAATCAGGTGGCTGGAGACTGATTTCGCCGAAGCCAGGACCTGAACAGCGGCGGAGGGCACCGATGCACAACTCCGTGAAGACCTCCTCACGATGACCCAGGATGCACAGCAATCAGGACAGGAAGTCCGCGCGTTGAGGACGCGGTTAGCCAATGCTCGTACATTGGCAGCCCGGGCAACTCCCGCGGCCCCACGGATTCCCAACGACAGAGACCAGAAATTTGCGGACTCCCCGGACTGTTCAGGGTCGGATCGATCTCATTTGAGAGGCTGGATTGGTCGACTCCGGATGGTGATACAACACAAACCGGCCAGGGTTCCCAACGAGCAGTCGAAGATGCGGTATGCATTCAATTGCCTTAGAGGTATAGCCATAGGCCCGGTCTTGCCACACGTCCGCGAGGACTGAACATTTCGGCTGGATGACCTACTAGCTGTTATCCAACTCCTCGAAGCGGCTTTTGGGGACCCCGATAGAGGTAGCCACTACTGGACGGCAGATGCGGGAGATGAAACGAAATAACCCCAAGTGTTCTCAGCACTACGCTGAGTTCCAAGTTATTACTGCGGACCTGGATCGGAATCCCTTGGCCTCACGGAACGCTTTACGAATCGGATTGTCCGAAGCAATCAAGGACTCCTTTATGTATAGCATTATGCCGCAGCAACTCCCTACCTTTGTAATGGTGTGTCAGAAGCAGAATAATCAGATCCAACAATGGCGGGCGGAGAAGGCCGCACACAATAGGGGAGGCGGGACAGGTTTTGCCTCTTCCCCCAAACCTCCGGCCCCTCCAAGGGATCCCACAGCAGCTCCCGCTGGAACAGTGGCGGGATATACGGGACCCGCACCCATGGACCTCAGTGCAGGCAGCAGATGGATTTCTGCGGAACAAAGGGCAACGAGATTTATGGATGAGAGGAGTTCGTACAGTGGTGGGTTCAACCCAAGGGCGGCAGAATGCACGGCGACCAAAAAGGCTCCGACGTTCAGGGCGGCTGCCGAGGAAATACACGAGCTAGGAACCGGGGCAGGTTCCGGGGAATCAGGAAAAGATTAGGTCAACAGAACCAGGATGGTGCTTTGGTTAACAGAAAAAGTTTTGTTTTAAATACTTTGAAATGTTTTGGAATTTCGCATCTTTCAGTTAGCAAGGTGGAGGTATTAGAAGAATCAATGGAAGGGAAACATTTAGTGATATCCTGCACATTGACCATGAATGATCAAGAAATACCCACACATGCGCTGATTGACTGCGGAGCTACAGGTATAGCATTTATGCATCACAATTTTGCTCACCATCATCAGATACTGGTTAAGGAGTTAAAAGAGAAATGATAGGTCGAAGTTATCGATGGAACACCAATAGAATCAGTGGATATTATGCATATTGCGAAAGTAGGGATGATGATTCAGGATCATAAGGAACAGCTACCTATGTTCGTTACGAATTTGGGACATTATCCAATTGTTCCTGGAATCCCCTGGTTGAGATTACACGATGTTGCAGAATGGTTTGCATCCAATCAGGGTACTTATGGATCACAATACGGCACGACACATTGCCATGATGTACCCGTCACGTTACAAGGAGTTTGAGAGGAATCTCCCGAACCAGTATATTCCCCAGGTGGAATATTCCAACCACAAATACACCCACAACAACCGTTCCAAGGAAATATTGTCATGCTAAATGGACCTTTGTTTTTTCGAATAGTTAAGAAGGGGAAGCTCATGGTGTTCAAAGCATCTGTTTATGAGATTAATAAAGCCATTGAAGCAAAGGATCTTAAGGAACGACCCTTGGAGGAGATTATCCCCAAACAATATCATGAGTTTCTACCGTTGTTCAATAATGTTTTAGCTGATCACCTCCCACCACATCGACCAGGCATTGATCACAAAGTGCGCCTGAAGGAAGGTGAGACACCATCATGGGGCCCCCTCTATTCCATGTCAAGGGCAGAGTTAGTTACCCTCAAAGAATGGCTAGAGGAAAATATATCCAAGGGGTTTATTCATCAGTCATCATTACCCTTCGCGGCACCAGTCCTCTGTGTGAACAAACCGTATGGAGGGCTACAATTTTGCATTGATCATCAGGATATCAATAGCAAAAGAATTCAGAATTGGTGTCCCCTCCCTGTAATATGAGAAACTTTCAATTTACATTGAGGAGCGAAGATATATACAAAACATGATGTCCGAGGAGCGTATAACGTGTTACGGGTTAAAGTGGAGGATGAACATATGTTTGATTTCAGGACAGGATATGGGCTGTTCGAACCAATGGTTATGCAGTTTGGAACAATGAATGCTCCTGCCGATTTCCAGGGATATATTAATAATACCATAAGGGAGGCTCTAGATGACTTTGCTTCGGCTTATTTGGATGATATATTAATCCATAGTAACTCGGAGGAAGAACATGTGCAGCATGTCAAATGGATTATGCAGAGACTCTTGGAAGCCGGGTGGTATTTGAAACCCAAGAAATGCGAGTTTCATAAGAAAACTGTGAGATATCTAGGGTTGCGTATATTGACGAAGTGCATATCAATGGATGAAGATACGGTGAAGACAGTGAGAAATCAGAGCTGGGAGAGGAAGACACAGAATGGCAGGTTGAATAGCCTGTTCGAAGTACAACAATTTCTCGGGTTTTGCAATCATCATCGACTATTCATCTCCAAATATTCTGAAAAAGCGGTACTGTCAACAAACTTGACATTGAAGGATGAACCATTTGTGTGGGAAGCAGAACAACAATTGGCATTTGAAGGAATGGTAACAGCTTTTACAATGGCACCAGTTCTTCGACATTTTGACCATGAAAGAGAGGTTAATATTGAAACAGATGCTTCTGATTATGTATCTGCCGGAGTGTTATCACAGTGTGACCATGATGGAGTGCTACATCCTGTGGCATACTTTTTGAAGAAGCTTACATCAGCCGAATGCAATTATGATATATATGATAAGGAGCTTATGGCGATCATTAAAGCTCTCGAGGAATGGAGACCGGAATGCGAGGGTGCCGCGTACCCCTTACCGTTGATAACTGACCATAAGAACCTCGAGTACTTTACGACAAAAAACCTTTTAAATCGAAGGCAGGCATGATGGTTAGAATTTTTAACCTCTTTTGACTACTAGATTGTTCACAGACCAGGAAAATCAATCGGGAAGGCTGATGGTTTGACAAGAAGGCCAGGAGACCTCCCTGAACGCAGGGACCAAGATTGAAAAATATGGAACAGGTTGATCTAAAGCCACAGAACCTACCGGAACAATTGTGTTTGTTGGCGGACAGCCTGCCCGCCCAGGGCCATCCGGCTATTTCTGAACATATCCCAATGGCATAGGAGACTGACCTGCTACCAGGAAGGATACTGGAAGCAATCCGAATCAAGAGTGGGTTACAGGAGATTGCAGTTGCGGAAAGTACTGAGGAAGAAGGACAGATCAAGTACAGAGGGAGTGTATCTGTGCCGGATAATGATGAGTTACGCCTATGCATTATACAGGAGCATCATGATACAGCGCTAGCAGGATATTCAGGACGGGCAAAAACATTCCACCTTCTTCACCGGAAGTATTACCGGAAAGAAATGCGGAAAGACATTGATCAGTATGTACAAAATTGGCATGATTGACAATGATCCCGGAGCTCACGACATTCAGCGTTTGGCGTCCTCTGGCTGTTACCTGTACCAGAGCAACCATGGGAAGATATTTCGATGGATTGAGTGGTGGGATTGCCAGAGTGCTAGGGCTTTGATGCAATTTGGGTAGTAGTAGATAGACTCTCCAAGATGCGACATATTATGCCATGTCTTACGACTATAGATGCTTGGGGGTTGGCAGAATTGTTCTTGCGGGAAGTAGTACATCTTCATGGACTTCCGTTGACATTCATTTCAGATCGAGGTGCACAGTTTCCGTCAATCTTTTGGCAACAGATATGAAGTCAATTGGGGATTGATCTAACAATGTCGATGGCTTTCTATCCACAGACAGACGGACAGACAGAACGAATCAATGCTAGCATGGAACAATATCTCCGAGTATTCGTCAATCATCAACAAGATGATTGGGTGAAGTGGCTGCTGTTGACTGAGTTTGCTGCGAATGATGAGACGTCCGAAACTACTAAGCGCTCTCCGTTCTATGCCGTTCAGGGCATGCATCCTTGGATGACATTTGCAGGGTCACCGACGAGGGATCAAGACCATCGATGTTCAAATGCCGATCAGGTCCAGGCAACAATCCAACACACCCATGAACACCTCCGAGTAGAAATGAGGCGATGCCAAGCGGTGCAACGGGAGGGATGTAAGGGCACGTATGCCTGCGTTCGGCCTCATAGGTATATGTATGAGAATTATAGGAATATGGTTGCAAAGGTGGATGCGAGTAATAGTAGATGTAGATGTAGAGGTAAGATTATTGCTAGAGATCTTAGGCTAGTGGTGAGCCGACTATATAAGATGGCCGTTACCCGGCCCGGGTCACGTGCCGCCGTTAGAGTATCCCCATCTTTAGGCGCAGACCTCCTGGGCTGCAATAGCCAGTACAATAGAAGAGAATGAAAGGGAGTAATCAAACAATCGTTCGACATACGCAATCGTACGAACCTGTCAGTCCCACAACCGATCAGTACCACTCAGGGTGACCTTCCGGCGGATCCGGCGCACGGGGAAACTCCACCTCCCATTGACTGAGATCTGGAGATGGTAAAACCCGTGCCGACGCCATTTATACTGGGCCGAGATCCAAAGAAGTAATGACCGATGGAGAAGAGAAGAGAAGAGAAGGGAGAAACAGAAGAAAGGAACAGCTAATTGATAACTTTCCTCCAGTCCTGAGTTCCGAAACTCTATTGACCCATTTCTTCCGCTCCCGAGCCTTGGACCTCAATTCCTCTATGTCTCCACTCCTGAACTCATACGGTGTCCGACCAGCCATCCAGTACCGCACTCGTAGGCCGTGTATCTCGGCTTAGGTCATTGTCGGAATTTGTTAGGGTGTTAGAGCTTCCGCTCATGACTTGGCATCAATCGGAGCTTCCGCTTCCGGCATCGGTTGTAGCCATCAATTGTAGATGTCAATTTCGTATAGTCTCATTCCTAGACACCTAACACATAAGTTTCTCTAAGATGGTTATACTTACCAAGTTCAAGCGCGGTAGCGCTGTCTGAGCTCTGTGCAGTGCTTCTGCATGTTCTGTAGAGTATATCTTGCAACTGGTAGTCATCGGTACTCGGTGTGGTGGGAAACAGCTCCCACCACTACAAATCCACACAATTGAGTGGGTATGTGACTGGGTTAGGGTTATCGCGGCTCTGCATTACGCCATCGAAATCATCTCTTTCCTTCTTCTCTGTTCCTCGAAACGAAACCTCCATTATCGTAGCTTCCTACGGAAGCTACCATGTACGATCTCCTGTTCCAGGATTTCCGCCACATCGGCCTTGACTCGTAGACACATCTTGGTTCGGTAATAGTCGTTCGAACTCCGCTTCGGTGACCATCCGGTCGACTTCATGGTTGCGCTCTCGATAGCTGGCTTCAGTAGCATCCTGATCAACCTCTGGGTAGGCTTGTCGGTACGTGTCTCGGTAGACTGCCTCCAGTGGGCTTTTGGCTTGTCGGTAGGACTTGAAGGTGGGTTGTCGGTAGGACTTGCCTGATTCAACACGGCTATCTCCCGCTTTTGAAAATTCGTGGCTCCGTCGTTGACTTTTCCATCATATCCATTGTCGATTGCCATCGTGGCTCGGTAGCAGTGTAACTTGGATCTCCGAATTGATATTGGGATTCATTTGTGATTCGATACGTAATTTGGTTCGGCTTTCGCTTTATCTGCAGACTATCTTCCTTCGGCTTCGGTTGTCCTTCAGCGTCGCCCGCTGTCCAGTGACTAAGCTGCCTTGCTCTGCCTGTTGACTGACTGTCGTATGAGACGTCCCAATGCGCTCAATCTCGACGTTATTGCAACAGCTCTTTGTCTTGACTTGTTCTGCCTGTTGACTTAGTGTCGTATGAGGCGTTCCAATGCTCTCAGTCTCGATGTCATTGCAATGGCGTCTCGTCTTGACTTTGGGCAATGATGTGACCTGTCGCTCCTGGCATCGTCATAGCCGTCGGTTCCCATGTGACTCGCTGGTGACCATTTGAGGGTGGAAGAATGCGCCAATTGCATCAGGCGTGGGCGGTATGTCATTGATCCATATCTAACATGTAAGCTTCACACTGGGTGGTCATACTCACCGCAATAGGAGCGCGCTTCTGCTCTCGGAAAGCCACTTTGCATATGTGGATTCTGGCATCTCTTGATTCGGCATTTGGTAGGGTCTCGGTGGACTGCTTCTCGGTAAAAGTCATTTGGATGATAGCTTCGGTAGGATATCCGTTGGCTTGTCGATATTCTTTTGGTACAATCGTCCCGCATTCAGTTTGGTATGCCGTTCGGCGATAGTTTTTGATCCTGCAGTACGCCATTCGGTAATCATGTCGGTCAGTGGCTTGGTGAACTAAGGCTCCCGGTAATCCTCTCGATCTCCATGTGAAGTCCTTCGGCAGTGATATCCGTCGCTGTGACATCTCGGTGATCATCGCTTGATGCCATTCGGTAGACTATTCGGTACGCTCGGTGGTCATTTTCGATCTCCTTTGGGGCCAATTTGGTAGTGATATCGCGGTCATTCGGTATCGCGTTCGGAATGCTTCGGTTGCCATATTGCACTGATTCGGCATTGATCAGGCTCGCTTAAGTTATCGTCCCTCTGGTGCATTTCCAGGTCTACTGGACGTCCGTCGTATGCTAGGTGAACTTATGGTCTTAGATCGCGGGGTGCGCTCGCTGGATCTCCTCGGGGGCTCTTGTTGATTCATCTGTAGGTGTGCTTGCCATCACTTGACTCGGTTGACTTATCGTCGTGCTCTGAGTCCACTAGTCGATTCATGTCTAGGTGCATTTGCCGCTGCTAGCATTCTCAATTGGTGACTGGATCATACGGTGCATTGTTGCTGCACTTCCGGGACAGTAATTGTTCGCGGTAGGGGTTGCGATTCCGGTGCAGTCATCCCCCTCTTTGGAAAGTCGTTGCTCCGCCAGCGACTAATCTCATGTCGCTTCATGGGGAACACCGATTGGAAGGACTTGATTCGGGGTCGATTCCGAAGTCGATTTGTAGTCGTCAATTTTCAGCGTAGTTGTGTAGCTCGGGATTGCTGAGCCTGAGTCGGGATCTTATTCGAGCTAGTATTCTCTGCAATGTAACTTCGAAACAGATATGGCATTGGATTCGGTATTGTAATCGTCATTGTAATCTCTGCCATACGGCACTTGATTTGGTCTCTTCAATTAGTAGTCGGGATTGTACTCGGTACGGCAAGGCAGCTGGCACATATATCTCCATCTCGACATTCAATTGCTAGTCTCGTAGATTGTCATCGAAAGTAAGTAAATTAGATAGGGTAAAATTCCACATAACTTCGAGTATGTCGCCATAGTCAAAGATTGATTGTCATCCATCTCTTAGCATTAATGCATCACGGGGATGTGCATATCGGTGGTTGTAAGTCCAATTCGCATAGTCTCAACGATAGGTTCTGCAGGAACGTCGTGCCCGGGCTTCCAATTGTTTCATAAGTCTTCGGCCTTCCATAGTGCGCTGTTCAGTCTCAATCGTCATTCGGGAATATCTCCGAACTGCTCCATCTATGTTCGCCAAAGAATCATGAAAGGATGGAAGTGGTCGAAGGGAATATCCAGGAGGCCTTGTCATTAACGGTTCACACACAGGAGCCAAGCCCCGCCGTCCGGTCACTCCCTTCGGGTCTCGGCGAGCCAATAGCTGTCATTCCAGTCTCTCCTTGGAGGGGCTCTTCTGCTGCAACTACCGCCGCTGCTCTCTGCTCGTCGCGTCCAGTGCTTGGGTCTGTATTCTCACCTGGTGAATCCAGAGTGATGCCATCCAAAGTCGCTCCCAGCAGTCCTATGCATTCCCCAGTCTGTCGGGCAAATGCTACAATGACTTCAATGCTAGTTAGAAGATCGTCGAATGCGATTGCTCCAAGTGTCTGTATACCCGGACCGCGCCCCAGCAGCTTGTCTTGACGTTATCATTTTCGGCTTCTGAAACCTTCGATGCCACTGCCGTAGTCATCGGTGTCACTCCTCCGCTCCACTCGCATTCGGTGATTGCAGGGTGTCAATCGAGTCCAGTCGATGTCAGGTTTGTTTGTGGAACCATGGTAAATCACGTACTAAATTGTATGCGCGCATTGGCATGACTGGCACAACTGATTTGTGTACCGGTGCGAGATAGTCCAAGTACTGGACTGTGATCCGCGTCTTCCGGTGTCCTTTGCATGTTGCATCACTCCTCCGTTCATCCCGAGGGTAGTGATGTCTGCCGCCTGATGTGACATCCCGAGTCGCCTTGAGAAGCCTCGGTGTCTTTATGTAAGGATGCTGATTGCGCCGCAGTCGATAATAGCCCATACGCGTTACATCTCGCCGTTTCTGTCTCTTATTTGTACATCGTGAACTATGTGTGCCTAATCCGGTGTTTCATTGACGCATTGATATTGACTTAACATTTTCGTCCCGAGTCGCCATTAGTGTGTGCGCCGCCAATAGTTCTTTGCTTGCTGAGTGTCGAAAGATCGTTGGCGCTTGATTTGTCGATTGCTGCCTTTGTCATTAATGTAGTTGCAGTCGAAGATCATTCATAGGGTAGGTGAACTTCAATTGTCCACAATCCTTGTGCTCTGAGATAATCATAGTCATTGTAGTCATTGTAGTCGTCGTAGACAGTTTGCGGAATTGTGTCGGTCTTTGACCGTAAATGCACTTCACGCTGCGCAACGTATCGCCGCCATAAGTTCGCTTCAATTGAGGGAAAGCTTCTCCTCCTGAATGTGCTTCAATCGTAGACAGATCCTCCTCCGTAGGTATGAGTAGCCATAGGTTTGCCGTAGAATGCTTCTGTAAGTGGGCTTCTTCGAGGTTGGTAGAGCTATGGGTGGACATGCAAACTCAGATAGGTGCACTTCGCTCAATCGGAAGAAATGTAGTCATAACTGTGCTGACTGGTAAATCGTCTCGGCTTCGCCTTTGGTTTTCGATATTGCGGCATTCAGGGGTACGATGACTCCATCCATTTTAGGTGCTTGGACTGGTGATCACGCTCCATTGACTCGTAGGAATGGTCTTGTACTCGTGATCATCGTCTTTAATATCGGCGACAAGCCTTGTGCGCCATTTGGTCTCTGAGCTCTATAGCTTTCCGCCGTGAATTAATGTGTTCAGGGGTGCAGTCGAGAGTTCTCCGGTGTCCGGTGGTCGATTGCAGCCATTGGAAGTAATTGATGTCGTCTTGAACTCATCTGGATCGATCGTATGCGATTTTTGTCATTGGCTCAGTGGTGTCCTGTACTCATGATAGTTGTCGTGTTCATTGCCGGAGATGCGCCTTGTGCGCCAATTGGTCTCTGAGCTCAACTCCGCAGTCGTCAGAAGGCTCAATTGAATGATGGAATGATCAATGCTTCATGCTTCGCGGTAATGATGCTTCGATATCTCGTTTGGAGGGCATTATTCTGAATTGCTGACTCCATGATATGGCGTGTCAGAAAAGGGGTAAAACTCATCAACTCGTAATCCCGTGAGCGAAACATATCCGTTTACTGAAAATGCAATAATAGTGTAAGGGCAAGTATGCCTGCATTCGGCCTCATAGGTATATGTATGATAATTATAGGAATACAGTTGCAAACGTGGATGCGAGTGATAGTAGATGTAGATGTATAGGTGAGATTATTGCTAGAGATCTAAGGCTTGTGGCGAGCCGACTATATAAGATGGCCGTTACCCAGCCCGGGTCACGTGCCGCCATTACAAGGGAGCACATTCTGCACAAATTCCAGCTCCAAATATTCAAGAAGGCTATCAAGTATGGTTGGATACTCGATATATTCGAACTACGAGGGGTATAGGTAAACTTAATTGGAAACGTTTCGGGCCTTGTACTGTTGTTTGTCAGATATCCCCATATGCTTACGAGCTGGAATTACCTGCGTCAATACGGATCCATCGAGTACAACCCATATCCCGTTTGGACCCAGTGGTTAATGATCCTCTTGGAGGACATCGAATTAATCCGCCGCCCATGGTGGAGGTCGATGGAGAAGAGCAGTATGAGGTTTCAAGTATTGAAGATGGTCAGATGTATCGGAAACAGTTACAGTATCTGATACATTGGACTGGGTATGTTTCTTTAACATGTGAGCCTGCTAAGTTCGTGGACGGGTTGCAAGCGGTAGGGTAGTTTCATCCATGATATTCGATGAAATTGGGACCATTGGATAATGTTCTCGGAGGACCTCGAAAGTAGGAGGGGGATACAGTCACAGCTTGGGTTACTAGTGATTGGTTGGATAGTACTTAGGAATAGTATCGGCTGTATGGAAGGAATTAGTGTTAAGGAAAGGTAGAGATGTTAGGAGATGCGGGGATGGTGTAGGAATGTGGTAAGATGGTGGTGGTACATTTTGTTGTGATAAGGAAGTGGTTTGAGGTGTTGCAACGTCGGATGATGTGGCATGGTAATACTGAGATGGAGTTGTGTTGGTGGCGTGTAAGATCTTGGGCAGATATTGGGATGGTACATTGACACAGGAGGAATGATTCAAGGGTGGCAGACGAAGGGTATATAAAGAGAGGATGTTCGATGTTGGAGGATTTCCTTGTCTTCTCTCTTTACTTGTTCTCTTGTATAACACAGCAAGTATGACTTTGAAATAACTTTGACTTTGGTCTTGTCTTGATCTTTTCGATACGAACTTCGACGCGCCTTGTCCTGATTACTATATCATATTATTGTTACCAATATCACCTACGTCAGACCCCGCCCGTTACAGCCCGTTTGTGAGATTTAGACAGTGAGAACTGGAGTCAATTGGGGGTCTTTCTGAGGGGGGCTCTTTCTTTTGTTTCTTTCTTAACCCAGCTTCAATGTCTCTTATAGATAGTTTTCTTCTTTTGATTACTGCCAGATCATCTTTTACTAGTATTCTATTTTCTGTAAACAACTCCAATAGCTAGTACTATCAGTATTAAAATCTTCATAATCTTACAAGTTATGTTGGATTCCTTTCTTGGTTTACCTTTAGATCAGTGTCTTGTTTAGCACAGCAATAATACCCTTCTTCCTTTCAGTTTTATAGTCCTGGTATATGGTCAGTACCAGTTGTCAGAGTTGATTGTATCTGGGAGGTTGGTGCGTATTTTCGCTGTTTTGGATTGGTGCTAATTCTTTGATATCAGTTGCAATTGTAATGTCGGTTACTATTATTCCTGTATTGGATTGGTCCCGATTGTTTGATGCGGGAAGTGATTGTAAGATTGGTGCTACAATATGAGCATTTGTCGAAATAACACGGTGAATGCCACATGCTATGAATTTTTCAACATTGCGGGTTCAGTGGCATTTGTTCTCCTGCTCGGTGGGTGGTTTTTTACCAAGTGCTGATTCCATTTGCAAGGTTGGTGCCTTTAAATCTCTCTTTTAACCATTTGCAATAACAATGCCATTTCCCCAGTGCGTATTGCATTTGCGAGGTCAGAGCCAGTGGCAAGGTATTCGTTATAGTTCTAGTTTGTTGTATTTATCTTTCATCACTTACATGTTCAAAAATGTACCTTGTCTGGCATTCCAATTCCACATTGTTAATACTATCCTCAAAATTGTCATTATTTCCTTCGGTATTTGCTTCGCTCCCAGGGTGTATATCTTTCAATATTCTCTTCTCTTCATAGTTACACATATTGGGAGGTTGGAGTGTGTCTTACCATTCAGTGCTCAGCTTACCAAACCAAAATGTATATTTGGACTCCAATTGTGGTCAAATGGTGAAGCAACAAGGTGGATAGTTTATTACAATCACTCAGCCACTCATAGCATCCAAAACAAATTGTCAAGTAAGAGCCATTGTAGCATGTGTCATATCAGACAGTTGTAGATGGGTATAATGCAATGCTTGGCTCTGACACATTACATACAGTCCCTCGATTTTCAGCCTGCCACAGCCAGTGGATCCATCAAATGCTGCCAAATAGATGGTATCAATTCTGCTGGATTATTGGATCGATATCTATCTATGCTGGGGTCTTTGAAATATGTTTACACTCTGTCATCCAGCCAACCTCCATTATTCCAATATCTCCCAGTCAAGACCCTGCCAATGCAAAGGGTAGTTGTCAGAAACAGATCCCCCAATTACAAAAGCAACCAAGTTTGCATTAACATGACATCTATATAAATCATCTAGCTCACACAATGATGGCCTCTTAGTGCATCTCTCCATTGTCTATGATGCAAATCCACAGTTCACATTTTCAAGGCCTGAACGTGTATCTCTCGGTGTTCTTCATTATATTCTCCCTCTTTTCACTATGAACGCCTTTCAGTTGATTTCTAAACTTTCTTCATAATCTTCTCCAGATACATCTCCAATATTCACTCTATCACCACCTCCATGTTTTCCCATATTATGACTCCAAGTTCATCCTGTAAACTTCTTGGTAATGACCTTGAATTACATTTTTAAATTCACATGATCACAGCTTTCTGGTTTGCTGAATTGCAAAATCTAAGTTTATCTTTTAGTTCACTGAAAAACTATATGCAGGTACTTCTCTGGTTGTGCTCATGAATCACCTGAAGCCACAGAAAACATATCAATATAGTAAGATTGACTGAGATAGGGAATACTTTCCACATTATGATATGGTATATCTTCTAGTCATTGTGAACTAAATATCTAACAAAGTGAAATACAAGTGATTAAATAGTAGGAGGTTACGGGACCAGGATTCTTATAAGCTACAACTTTGAGAATACAGGATCTGAAATTGCATCGAACTATCTGAGAGTACCTTTCACATCGTTTGAGCAGCCTGACAGTATCAGAAATTGCTTATAAGTACTACTGATGTTAATCTAACTGTCTCAGAGATTTCGTCTGGCTTTTCAATTGTTCTACATTGTACTGATATATACTTGTATACTAATATATAGCGATATGCTGCATTGATTATAAAATTACCCTATTTGGAGTGCTTTTACATTATAATATATCTCATTCTCTCATGTTACCCAACTCTTACTAATATAATGGCATTGTAAGTTCTTTAAATATTACCTGGCACTGTATGTTAATTTCATTGAGTCTGTCTTCAAATTGGAACCCTGTGAGTTGCATATCTGAAACCTCAAAATATGAAGTTGTACTAGAAAAATAAGTTGTAATTACCAATATACAAACTATTGGCAGTATTACCAGATTACTAAATTTAAAAGCATCATTTTAGCAAATATAATAACATTAACAGATACTAGCCAAAGTTAAACTTCACTTGTATGCTGATAGAATTATTAGATCATATTTGCCCATGCTATTTGTGTCAGAAACTAACTTTTATAGCTTTATGATCTTTGTAACCTTGATAAACATTGTCAAATCCCAATATTGTTAATATTTCACTCTTCCAATTATACCATCTTCCAACCATGATCAAATATTACTCATTAGCAGTTCTTAACTGCAGATACCAACAGGTATTTGCAAGTATTATGCAGTCCAATGAGATGACAGTTACCTCTAGTCTGATGCATCAGAAACCAGTAACTATAGCCATTATATACTTCATACTGGTATCTGCAGATATCTGTGTATTCATGCAGTCCAAATAAGTACCCTCAGATATAAAAGGCCATTTGAAGTTTACAAATAATATTACATTACCTAGCCGTTTCTCAAAACTTAGTAATTGACCTGACTAGCCTTTCAGTGAGCAGCTATGGATTTCATCTGGGGTACCAGTTAATGCTTGAAGTATTTGATTGGAATCGGTGTGAGGAATTGTGCAAAGTAAATGGATTCAATATGTAATAAGTAATACATATTTCAATCCATCAGAGTCTCTCAGGGTAACAGCCTATAGATTCATATGCCATCAGAACCTGCTCTGGAAATGAATATGCAGTGTGTAATGATATTTAGGTCTCTAGCTCTTGTTGTCTGTAAATTAACAAGTTGTAGTAAAATTCTTTATAGTCTTGCATTTACTTTAGACTGATTTGAAATTGCAATACCCAATTAGTCTGCAACATGTTGATGTTGTATATGCTACTGTATAAATATTAATAACCACAATTGAAGGATACTGATTAACAAAAACAAATATCAAATTACAGTCTTTCACATTTTCTAGGCATTTTCTTATTGCTTAGCATATACTGGAATCTAGTGGGACGATACTGCTGTGGATTTCATATTTTTTATATTTCAATGTGAGGTATTCTTTGGTGTGTATATTGCGAAGAAAGCAGATGGGCAAGTCATGAAGCAAAAGATGTAAAGAGAGACCAGGGCTGCAAATCTTTGTTGGTAATTGCAATGGAACTTTATCCAATTTCATTCATATTTATCACTAATTTGTTGCTTCTTACAATGAGATTTCTAGATGCTATAAATTATCAGATAACAATACGGTATTGCTGCCATTGTTGATATTGGCTATCCAATCACCATCTTCAAATTTCACACTACTGGCAGTGGTAACATCAACACTAAGCTCCACAGAAGTATAATACATGAACTATACATTCAAACATGTAAGTAACAGCCTGATTGTATATCAAATAGAGGTACTTTTAGATAATTTCATTTGTTAAGAGTACTTTATCAGAGTTGGATTAAATGGAATGCATATATATTCTTTCATGTACATACATATATACCTATATCAACAAATTATATGTTTATCACTGGCAGGTGTAGAGGTTGGTTGAGAGTTGATGGAAAATAATTGCACAATTGTCAAATCTCAGAGTTGACTGGACAAACACTTTGGCATGCAGTTACGCATGGGAGCAAGAGTGACAGATGTGTAAGAATACAGAAAGACTATATACAAACTTTGGAGCAGCTAGAAATGTTGGCAACAAACTTAGAAGCACGATGAATTACCGTATAGTGAATTAGAAACAAAGTCATATTCTTCAGATATAGTGATTGTGTATCTGGAAATCATAGTTACTGCTTGTCAGCAAATGATTTCACTGTGTGTAGTCAGTTCTGATACTTCTTTCAGTGACTCTGAAACTATATAACAAATCATCTACACACAGATTTTTACTCTTTCAGAACATGGTGGTTGATTGCAATGAGTGGTGCATTTGGACAGGGCAATGGAGTGAATGGAGAAATGCACTTCAATATGTTGTTGCAAGCATATAAATTCACTTCAAGGCATGATCGAGCCATGTTAGAGATTTACTTGTATGACACCATTGAGGGAACAGGGTGGCTGGGCAGAACTGTGGCATTGTAACAAGTTGACATAATATAAACACTTATGAAGAGCTGGCTGATAGCGTTAGATAAGTAGGGAAATATATGTGGAGCTGAAGTGACATTTAGTAGTTAACTCAAAATTGGGAAAGTGATACAAAACTTTCCAGGAGACCATCAAGCACTGGCGAATACATTACACAGTGCTATTTCATGATTATGCCTTGGAGATATAAAGAAGGATAACTTTACTTCTTGGTTTGCAGTAATAATAGAGTTGTAAACATGAAAGGAAGTAATGATCTATACAGGTTGCAATAATAAAGAAGGATGTGTGGGGATGTGGGAACTCAGGGGTACAACCTGCCTTGTTGGGTTGATAATACCTCATATCAGTATTCTTGCTCCCTGAATTTCTAGTCCTACCATCCACATCAAATATACTACACAAACTTCAATCCAATATTCTTATACATTCCAGCATTTCATAGTGATTTCCCCAATCATCATTTATCTCTATCTGCCATCTCTCTAATTCTCATCCACAACTCCACCATCACCTGAGGATTTACAGCTATGTCAACCGTCTCTATCTCTCTATACCTCATTCATGACCAAATACAGCATACATAATCTACCCATAATAAACTATCTGCTATTGCTAGTCAGTCTTTCAACTGTCTTCTATCATGTCTGAGAGCATCTGGTTATTCTCGAAGCACTGTATTTCCAGGATTGCAGGTTCACAACTGAACACAGTTGCAATTCCCATCTTGCCTCCATTTCAATTCACTGCCACCAGATCCACCACCTCCAAATACACCTCTGAATCTACTTCATCACTGTCTCCCAAGTGTATCTCCAAACTCACTCAGTCATGACCTCCAACTGTATCTCCCAACTCACTCAATTACTTCTTTGAAGTTCATATCTAAGATTACTGAATCATGGCCTCCAAGGTCACCCCATCATAGCCTCTCAATCACTTTCCACACTCTCTCAATCATGGCCTGCAAGTACAACTCCAAGTTCACCCAATAACAGCCTCTGAGTATATTTCTAAATTCAATCAATTTTTGCCACCAAGTCACATCTCTATGTTCATATCATAACAGTATCAGGGTGCATCTCACAGTTCACTTGGGGATGGCCTCCAAGTGCATACTGAAGAACAATCAATTCCAGTTTCAACATGCAATGTTACAGTTCACTAGATAATAGTGTCAAAGTACATCCCGGAACTTAAATCATGTCCTCAAAGTGCACATCCCCACTTGCTCAATCACTACCCCCTAGTTGCATCTCTCAGTTCACCCACCAATAACCTCAAGGTGCATCTTTGAGTTCACAGTATTGGTCTATCCAAGTGCATCATGAAGATTACTCCATCACAGCTTCCAAATCTGGTGTTTATATTCACCCAATCACTGTGTATAAATGCCTCTTCGAACCCACTTGAACAACACATCCTAGTGTATCTCTAAGTTCACTCCATCAGTACCTCTAAGTTCACACATTTCCAGCCTCCAATTGCATCCTTAAGTTTAGTTAATAGCTGCTTCCAGAAACTTCTCCAGTTGCGCTGGAGTACTGTCTGCAGCCAGATTAACAGTATCTATATATATAAACAGAATTAGAAAGATAGTACATATTATACCATAATGTAGCAAAACCTCTTGAGATTAGGAAACTCAAATGTTTAACAAAGATTAATATAACAAGTCCAAATGTATCTAGTTATCGAAATCTGGACTGTAAGAATCACTGATGTGACAATACTGTACAATAAATGAGGTCTCCCACATATCTTCATAGTGGTCACATGTACTCTTGTGGTCTCCCACTGATCTGAACAGAGATCTTTGCTACTGCATAACTTGGCAATTCTATAAGCTAAATATTATAGCATCTCAAATGCACCTCCATAACTGCAGGTATATTCAAGAATATATCAAAATACTCTTACAGCATCTAAGATTATATTGCTTAGCTCTATGGAGGCCTGGAAGGGTCTGAAATAATTAGGAGCACTTGTGAGGCTGACAGGACTATCTGGAAAGTTTGAATCTGGCATCTGGACTGATTTATATTTTGTTAATATAGCTCCAGATATCAAATAGTTATTTTAATGTATAGTACTAACTATATCACTTTGATACCATTGTAAGTGGGCTAGATCTATACAAGACAACAATGGGCTGGTTTTTTTGATTCGTTGATATGTTGTCAAAAAAAATTATTATAAAGTATTATATGATGTTATCAAGTTTTGCAAATTGAAGCACTATCTTTCAAAGTATAGGTTTTCAAAATTTGAAGATATTCATTCCAGTCAATTGTTGTACTATTCAAATAGTCAGACTGATCTAATTGTGGCATTCAGTAGTTTATTCCAAATATTCATGGTTACCAATAAATAATTATACATTGCCAAAGATGTACATATTATCAGATAGTTTAGTATGAAATAATTTATACCTAAACATGTTCAGTCAGTGATATCTTCTATATATAGTTTACCGTGTTGGCAACTATCACTTTGCATTTGTAGAAAAATGGGTATGTCATACCAATAATTGATTGTTTCAAACTAAGTACAGAAGCTCAGAAACCAAATTTGCCAGTTGATTCTTCATTGCCAAAAGTGAAATGCAGAATACTAATGGTAGCCGTAAAATACTACAAATGTTAAATAGAAAGCCTAGGTAAATCATATCCTGTGATATGATAGTAGCCATAGAAAAAATCAATATATCTGGAATGTTCACTGAGTTACTAAATACATCTATATCAGTATCATTTCTGTATCTGAATACACTAAATACTCCAAATTATAAATACTTCTAGAAAAACTCATCCAAAATTTGCAGTAAACCCTAATCACATCATCATGTAATATTTCCGCTACATATTGCACAGCTGAATATCGGAAAATCAGCACACTCTAAGGCAAATTCAAAGTGCGATAAATGCAAATGTAAATATATCTATTTGGATAACAGATAGTATTGGTATTCTATTCCTCAATGGAAAGCAAATATCCATAAAACCCATCATGCAATAAGTAAATGAAATATCTGTCAGCTGAAAACAGTTGGCATCGCCAGTCATATTACTATTGAAACTCTATCTTGAAACTATCGTAAAGTTAACAATATATATACAGAAAAACTAACTTGGCTATTGATATATGTAAAACTATATACACAGTCAACTGCAAATAAAAGATACTTTTACAATAACAAAGAGGTAAAGTAGTATATATGTTATTTGATATCAATGCAATCTCAAAATAGCTCTTAGAAATTTGTTGAGTAGTTATCAGATTTATTGTATTCAAAGAATGATGTTCAATTGTAATATATTCCTTACTAAATGATCTGTTGACAATTATAATTTGAGTCTATAGTTTGTCAGGACATGTTTAGTGTGTTTCATCATCAGGTAGAATGTAGTAAATATGATGCAAATAGGTTTCCAACCAACTGATGTTGTTTTCGTACAGGGTAATAACCTCAATGCTAATTATTCTCCAGATAATCATTAATGCAAATATAGTAGGCAGAAATTATTGCTGTTTATATCTCGGCCATATTAGAAGCAAACTTGAAGATCAAACAACTTCTCATAAGCAAAATCTGATCTCTGAACTATTTTCCCAAATTCTGAAATTTATTAAACTACTGGAATAATGTTTTTGTCAAACTGAGTCTGCTATTGCAACTATATGGAATAAGTAAATGTACAAGAGCTAACTACTTGAAACTTCTTATCTTGTTCAAACTGCAAAGTACAGAGTTGTTCTATTATGTAATTTCAGATACAGATTAAGTTCTTATGCTATACAAGTATGACTTTCTGTGGGCCAGTATTATCTGAATATAAATGACAATTACAGAGTGGGTAAGAGAAATATAATAACCAGTCAAGATCTTGAGGTAAAGAGTAAAATGTTAGTATACTGCTATATTATTGGAAAATGACTTTACTATATATGTTCCAGAATATTTTCCAGTGTTTGTTTTCTCATTGTTATTGTCAAACTCTGTTTGATATGGGGATTTATTTGACTTCTATATGGTAGCTAGATCCAGAATAATACAAGATACATTCGGAGCACTCAATCTCTCCGTGAAATACACTATCAACATGATATGTTTGCAGAAATCTTATACACATTGTCACCAAGAACAGATGACTAGATAAATTCAAAAAGAATGAACTTCAACAGAATAAATATTGGGTGCCATTATATTGATATAGACAACATTAGTCAGAGTGCAGAAAGTATGTCATAATACAGGAACATTGTTAATTGAAGGATGATATCAATCAAAACAGAGTGTGCTTTGAATGGAAGTTCTAATTCAAAAATAGTATCGATTTAGCAAAAAAGAGAAATGCAATTGATAAAGGAGAAAAAAAAAAATGATTGAAGATTCTCTATCGGAACTTACAACAGACAATTCAGCCACATTATACAGTCTTCTGACAGACTCTATATTAGAGATAGTACACTATATAGCAAAATACTGTCCAAAATGATTATTCCAATATTGTCTGATTTGCCTCTACATACTTCTCCAGCAAAATTTGTTAAATCACTGGCAACCGTCAATCTACATATTGGACAGCAGTATGAAAGCAGTACCATCCCACCCTGTTAAAGACTATTTTATATCAAATAACTAGCACTAAAGAGTCTTGCAAATCAAATGATGTATGGATTCTGCTATAAGAGTTGTCCATGCGAATGATTCTCTGCAGGATCAGATCATGGTCTGCCTTCAATATTGAATCTTTCTGCTGTTGGTTGGTTCTAACATTTGAACCTCCAACACTCAAAAGCAGCACTTTACAATAACTGCCAAAACATATCATTCATTGAGTCAAATATACATGGAACTTGTATCCAGTATCAACCCAATAAATAACATAAAGAATCTTCAGGGTTTAGGTCACAGTGATTTGATTTTAGACAATCGCAATATATTAGAGAACTTGAGTAAATGTAGATATTCTCATCGACCGAATACATACTAGCAAAACTAGTGTCATACTACTAGAATGATTTAGAATACTGAGAATGTTGTTTAATATACCACAACATTATGCAGTAAAGGATCACTGTAATGGTCAAAATCATTTTAATGTCATAGAACTGCATTATTTAGATTTCTTTTACAATATCAGGGTATTCATCATTATTAAAAATTATAATCAAACAGTTAATTGAGCCAATGTAACAGGCATCAGAGAAGATTGATTGATTTTCCTAGGACCGATTGTCCTTTCAATACAGACAACTCTCCACTTTGAAAGCTTGATTGATAATTATTGTAGTTTTCTCTGTACAAACTTGAATTTCAAATTCATTCAATTAACTTTAGTTTCAACATTAATACATTTCACTTCAGCCCTTTTACATATTGACAATTGTATATAGAATGTAACAGAAGTTGTTCATCTTGCATTCTCATGTAATGAAATGGATGATACAGTTTCAAAGTATTCTGAAATTACAGTCTGTATATTTTAGTTGGTAACGTTATTTAAGACTTCATTGAATAATACTAGTTTAGGAAGAATGTGTTCTGGTTTTGACTTTCAAAGCTATAGCTGTAAATTTGCACTCTGAACTATCTATTACAGTAATTCCAAATTAGAATTTCCAAATTTGTAAGAATACGCACTAACTATTCTTGCAATATGAGTACTGCATTTGAAGTTCAAGTCACCCCTGCTGCATTCACTTCAAAAAATATAATACCATTATGACTACAAATATCACTCATATTGAGGGTATTATATTCTTTAACTTTGGTAATCGAGAGGTAGAATTCAATTCTCATAATGATATTCTTATGACAATCTATTCAATTGTACTTTCCATTTGTAATGTATAATTCTAAAAATCTAGACTAGACAAAATACTTTCCAAACCAAAGTACAACTTTTTGAATATATCTAAATTACCAAGATAGTGGATTTTGAGAAGTATGTACAACAATATAAGCTACTAAGCAGCATAGAATCTGCCATTGATGTATGAAATCCACAGAGTGGAGAGATATATAGTGATTTGGGTTCAACTGCAAATATATCTAACTGTAATCTGAATAGTCAATATTAACATATACTAACAAATTTGGATCATACATAACAAACACCCATATAGCAATGTCTGTTCAATACAACAAGCTTTATTCTTTTCCTGATATACTATAAAGCCAATCAACAACTCAATAGTCTTTGACTAAGAATGGGTTCCCCAGGACTTACTACAATTCTGTGACTGAACAATATCAGATATCATATATCATAATATCTTATTTCAAGTACATTAGTATATTATTTATATCACATTATAGAAGATTACATTTTTAGATTGATATTGCAGAACTGTCTCACCAGCAAATTTTCTATTTCATACTATGTCAGTAAAGCAGTTACTATTTGTCTTTCCAATGATGTATAAAATAACCAAAGTACTGCCCAAATGTATCAATCTGAAGAAAGTTGAACAATTGAAAATAATACTCATTGCATTTAGTTATCAAACCACATGCACCGTACATGAGTAGAAATGGGGAGTGGCCCCTTAGTGTGGTGGTATGGCCTTGCCACCACTATGCGGTTCTTTACGGGTTCGAATCCCGCCACTCCCCCCACCCGAGCAGACTCCTTGTCATACAAGTTGATGTCGCATCGAATGCAGACTCTCTGGCAATTACAGGTTGATGTCGCACGAACTGAGTTCCCTGTGTCAAATTCACCACAGGTCGAGCATACGAGAGATTAGTAATGGGGGTGCGCTAGGTGGAGTTTCATTGGCCTTGTGCCCACCACCGGGTAGCGGGAAGTGGGAGGGAACAACTTTGCCTGAGTCAGAAGTAGGTGCTGCGTGAGCTAGTTTGGCCGTAGTTTAGCCGACGGATGGACAGGAAGTTTCCGATGGACAGGGGTATAAAAAGTTGTCAATTAAAATGCCATGACCACCAGTGGTCGGCCGGCTTATGGTAACTTAGCTGGGCACCCCTTCGGGGTGAATGCAAAATCATTACAAACAAACAAACAAACATGAGTAGAAATTAGTAATCTTTAGTCAAATTAATTGTATTGGCAATGGTCAATGGAGACTCTATATTATGCAGTGGTCAGCAAGAGTAGCCTCAGCTATGGAGTAGGAATCATATTTCTTCATTCAGATTAGTGAAATAGATAGTTGAGCTATTATTCAACTTTCTATTAATACATATACACTTAATATATTAGAAATCCAATTCTTACAGCATTTGTATTCTGGTATAACTGGAAATGCTAAATGTGCCAGCCAAGAAGCCATAAGATATTAATGAAAATCTTTATTAGCACTGAATACACAAGATCTATCTGTAGGCAGAAATCATATTCTAATAAACAATAAGGGTCATATACCAGTGCGGACAATTACTGATCAAGTTAACCATGACCAACACGGAGGTCTTCAGCTGTTCATAATATCTATAGTACTGAATCTGATATATGTAAATTTCCAAACAGTCTACCAACAAGAATATATAGTACATACTTGCAGTATTATAAAATTGATTCTAATTTCAATAATGTTATACAATTGATTAGATTATTCGTATATGTAAATCAACCTTCTATGGAATGTATCACTGTAATCAACATTGTGTGATGGTAGAAATACTCGTCATGAGCTGTGGCTACTTATTTGTATACTTTTTACATAATCCAAGCAGAGTGTATAGCCCTGAATGTACTTTATTGAGTAATGTAGAACTACTTGACCAAGGAAACTGCAATTCTATTGGTGTACTTCTGTAATTTATTTGGCACATACAGAAATGCAAATGAATTTTAACTACATTGTAGGAGATGTCTAAGGGTTGTTTATTGATAGAATATTGAACTGTTCAGAATTACAGATGGCTTACCATTTAACAATTTAGAAATTCACTGTGCACAATAACTGCTATTTTTACAACAAGATGGGAAGTATTAGCCAATGGTATTGATATATATCTTATAATTGATGAATAGTTGCAGATAACAGTTGTCTGATTACTTCAGCTTCTTTATATATCCAAACTGCTACAAAGGAAGTTTACTTCAGGTACCATCCATTCTAATACCAATCGTAGATATTGATAGAACCTTTTTCATACAAATTATCATCATATTCTTAGTTACCATATCGTATAAAACTCTCATTATCAGTGTAAATTGAACTGTACTCAGAATCCGCAGCAATCTTTGAAATATATCTGGGCAATGAAACAGCAAATTATGTGGAGTTTTGGTATATATAAATTCCGATAGATACTTATATACTGAACAATATATCAATTTGACCTAATATCAATTGATATCAATTATTTTAAAGATTTTAAACTCCACTGTCTTATCAATATAATTATAATGGGCTTGTTAGTTACTTCAATGTATAGTTCTGTCAAATATATTAAGATAACTCAATAACTTGAATACTTACCCTGCTAGCTAAACTTTCAGAATCAATTGTACATTGCAGATCTTATAGCTTTGGGTAGATATTCCAACTCTCACACATCTTGCCTTTATATTGTCAGGTTTTTTAATAGAAAACTACTTTCCAGCCAAATCTCTTAAAATAATAAAACTGAAGTTTATATATTAAGTATACCAGTTGTTACTTTATAAAGTTATTTGACATCTACCTCATTTCTTAATTCAAAATGTATACATCCTGGCCTTGCAATCTGCAATTGAAAATGGTTACCATGGTATGTCTTCACCTGCTTTACAACCTGAATTATACTGCCAACACTTTGGCAATTTGTCTTCTTCCAAAAATAATTATAAGGCCAGCACAGTTTACTCCAAGCAGCAGAACATTCACCAAAGAATTCATTTCAGTCAATACTTGAAAAATCACTACTCTACAAAAATTTTCTTTATAAACATTGAGGAGGCAATATCCAAGGGTGTAAAGGACCATATTTGGTATACTGACATAGAGAACCTGAATTTATTGCTCATATTCAATATTGCAATAAAGACAAGTATAAGAATCATTGCATCTTACCAATAAGCAAATATATAGTCAGTAAATACAAAGCTCATTACAATTCTAGATAAGCTGTGTGAAGTATAATGCTATGGAAATATTTCATCCTGTTTGGATAATGGAGGAGAGTTTATAGTGAAATGTAAAGACATATATGCCCAAGCATGCCAATGAATGGAAATAGATAGTATATGATTGCAAACTTGGACTCACGTGATCTCAAAGGTAAGTTGAATAGTATGGTATTCGGTACAGATCTAAGTGCTGCAGCAGCGACCTCTGTTGATTGGTGGTTCCCTGGCCTCCAGTCACATGTCACTGATGCATTATCCCTCTCTTTAGGCGCAGACCTCCTGGTCTGCCAAAGCCAGTTCAAGAGAAGAGATGGAAAGAGAAATAAGGCATCACTCAATCATCCTATGCAAACAATCGTGAAAATCCATAAGTCCCACAACTGACCAGTAAAGCATGATGGCGACCTTTCGGTGGATCCTGAGCACTGGGAAACTGCACCTTCATTCGCAGATGGTAAAAACCTGTGCTGCAGCCATTTGTACCGGGCTGAGATTCCAAGAAGAGATGAGCAGCAGAGAAGAGAAGTAATGAAAGCAACAGAAGGAATGTCTGAACTGCTTTCATATCATCTGCACCTCCACTTCGGAACTCATACTGCACCAACCATTCATACCCGTAGCTCATATATCTCAGCATAGATCATTGTCAGAATCATCAGGGTGGTAGAGTGTTTCGACTCATAACTTGGCATCGATATGAGCTGCCGCCACTGCCATCGGTCAAAGCCCTCAGTGATCATTGATTGTATACGTCAAGTCCATGTGGTTGCATCTCATTTGTTGACATCTGACACATAAGCTTCTCAATAGATGGTTGTAGTTACCAAAGTCAAGCGCGCTGGGGCTGTCTGAGCGCGGTAAAGTGCTTCTGCATGCTCTGTAGGGTATACCTTGCAGCCGGTAGTCATCCGTACTTAGCAATGGTCATTGGAAGTCTGCTTCGGTGACCATCCGGTCAATTGCAGTGACCCGACCTTGAAATGCAGCTCGAGTAGAATCTCGATCAAGTTGGTCGACTTCTGTTGACTTCTTGGTGAATGTCTCAGTATACTGCATCCTTGTGGGCTTCGACTTGGCAGTAGGACTTGATCATGTAGCCACAGCTTTCTCCCCCTTGTTTGAAGTTTGTTGCTCCACCAATAACTTAGACTAAAATTGGTTGTTGATTGTCATTGTGGCTCAGTAGACTTATGAACATTGGTAGACTTTTGATGATCTTTATTGACCTTTGAATCGTGCGGCGGCGATTGTCTCGGGACATCAGAGGTCTTCGAGTTCACGTGTCTTTTGGCTGGTCTTGGTTGACTTCCTTTGTCTCTCTTCACTTGCTTTGTCTCATTTTTCCCCTGGCTTTCATCTCATTTTCCAATCAATTTGGCCTGTCGTTTCAGGTCGCTTTGGTTATTGACCTGCTTCGTGTTTTGACTTGCTTGTTGTTTTGACTTGCTTGGGGTTTTGACTAGCTTGGTGTTTTGACTTGCTTCATCATTGACCCTTAGACTTCTCTTGGCCATTGTTGACTTCACTTGGTCTGTTTTCGTGGTCTCTGACATTGGGCTTTGGCCATATAATTACTGACACATTCAGGAATATGGCAATCTTGAAGACTTTGACAATGTAGCGGTCATAATTTGAATTCATCTTGATCAGCCTTAACAATTAATCCACTCGACATATTGTGCGATTCGGAGTCATTTTTGGCATCGTCACATGGGACTCATTGAATACAGGTGAAACTCATAATTCCACGAGTGAAACTTATCTGAATTCTTCAAGACCGAAAACAGTGTAAAGGCACATACAACCTAGCATGCAACTGTATGGTAATAGATAGTATAGGGTTGCAAATGTGGACTCGAGTGATCTTAAAGGTAATTTGAATTGTACGGTTTTCAGAACAGATCTAAGTGTCGTAGCAGCGATCTATTCATCCTGGTGCTTACCCTGCTGTGGGTCATGTGTCGCCATTACAGAAATCAATTTATTGGCACCAGTACATTCTTTACCCAGATTGTAGTTAACTAGCTAATAGATTATGTTCATATTAACAATTTTCCTGTGTTAATTATTTCTCAACCACTACCAGATATTGGACTTTGTAGAACAGATTATTATGCCAATATTCCTCTCCATAATTAAGACTGAATGCAGTTGAAAGTTTGCAATGGCCAGAATGCATATTTGATTGGAAGGTCATCAAAGTACAAATCTATCTTTGGAATATGATCATCATTGTGACTTGGACAGTCCATTATTCAAAAATGATATATACCATTAAAGTAATATAATTATATTAAAACCAAATTAATTATTACTCTTGTACACTTTAGGAAAACTTGAATATTTTGTATTTTAGTACCCAATATAGATGAAATTCTTTGGTGACATATTTAAATTTAAACTATATTGTTATTTCAGATTGCAATAATATTAGTCTCCCAATACTAAACCTGGTTGTGTAATAGGTTACTTCCATCAGCGGTTGTAATAATTTCAGAATACTGCATATTCAACTTGATCAACCTTGATAGTTAAGGCAATGTAGCAGTTATTATATTACACCAAGTATGTTCCAAAGTAGATATATTTCTATCCATTTCATGTCTACTTTAAATATTGGAAATTTGTATTATGTATATTATGCTCATGTTATCTACTGAGTTACTTTTTTATTCACCCAGTTAGTGATAATCAATATAGTTGTTATTGAGGATTAATGATTGCTGTGCCATATATGCAGTTCGAACTCAATCACATTTAGCTCAATATCAAATTCTTTATACAACATATTGTATTCTTCCATTATACTATCTTTATTTCCACTCTGTATTCCTACAACTAGTTAACAGCTAAGTCTATTTGCTATATTGCTATTAAGTCTATGCTCAGTTCAAACATGATGACCAAGAGTGGCAATTTAACTCACAGTGATGTTCTTTAAGATATCTACTATATTGAACTGTAAATCCAAGTGCAACTTTAAAAAATACTTTCAAATCGTATAAAACTTGTAACACTCTGGACACCTTTCAAACTGTCTAAATATACTGCTTCTCTACTATACTAGCATATTGGAAATAGAAATTTCTTCTTTGATAATTGACTGTTGAGGCCCTTTGATAGTTAAATGTATGTAATAAGAGACAGACTTGAACATAAAATATTGGAAGATGAAGAATAGTTATATACTTTAAATCAAAGAGTTCCATCTTTGATTATTACTATCAGTCATACCAAAAATTCACATGAAAATATGTCTTCAAATACTATACTGACTGTGTTCATATCCATGATTATAGTTCAATCGAATACTAAATATAACTACCAATATTCTTGTACTGAAACTGTTATCATATAAAATTATTTTCAACAAGACTTTTATATTTTTGTTACTTGCTCTGGCCTTTCCAACAAATGCTATTCTCAACAGCAGTAATAATTAGCCATTCCACCATCCACCTATTGTTTTGGTAAATGATATTGCCTTTCAGTACAGATTGACATAGTGAATTAACTGAAATATAGCAGCTACATTCTAATAGCAAATAACAAAATGTCATTTACTCTGAAATGTCCTCCACCTAGAAACTGTTTATTACTGAAACTGTCTATTGACTATGTAACACTGGGAGATTCACCCCAGGTCGTAATCAATAAAAGCCCCTGATGAATTCCGGACTGATAAAGAAGAAGATGAATAAGGCTTCACTCAAGATGCATATGAGGATTAACACTCAAAGAGATACAAGGTAACTTATCTGTTCTCTGCTTTCAATAGATAGTATCGACCTAAGAGTATCGACTTAAGCTATTAGTATACTGATGTACACGACTCAAGAGTATCCTCCTCAGAGCATCCTCTGAACCAACACACTATTGTGCTAGTCCTCAGACTCCCTTCGGACTCAAGAGTGTTGTCCCAGCAACCATCACTTATAGTCAAGGACTGTCCAAGAATGTAACGACTCCAAGTATCGACTTGACTATAAGACACAGCAAAGTAGGTTCGCCTCAGCAGAATGAGTAGTGCCGACTCAAGAGTACCCTAACAGAAGTATCCTCTGAATCACCACGCTATCGGGCTGATCCTCGGACATCTTTCTGACTCCAAAGTATCATCTTGCTCACTTCCTGATCATCGACTTGCTTTGACGAAGGTACTAAGAATAACCATATATTAAAAGGTGATAGATATATCTGTGATATTGAACTGAAGAAGGAACGTACAACTCTGGACATCAATAGCGAGGTATCCTTGTTGACTTCGATGCAGAACTAATAGATATTGCGCGGGAATACCCTTACAGCCCAACCTCCAGGTTGAGAAGGTCAATGGGTATCCGTAGATAGATCTTATTGTAGATAGTATATTATCGAGGTCCTTCCTCCCAGTCCATATCGCTGACTATATATCAGATGATCCACACCCTTAACAATCCTAAGACTGCTAACGTCTGCTTCAGAGTTCACATACGTAACTGCCTCATCATCCTTTGCCTCTGCCATTGATAGTCCAGTTCTTACTCCCGGGAGTATTGACTATGTCATCAAGGTAATGTGCTCGTATTGCGACACTATTGCTATTCACGATACCGAAAATGGATATGAGCTTATCTGAACCCAATTATCAACGAATAGGTTTCTTTCACCAAGACCCAGTGAGAGTGCCGACTCATATACCCACCGGGTATGTAACGGATTGACAATTGCAGCAAACGTCAGAACACTTATTTGGACTACGCTTCATTGGGGCCAGATGTACAGTGATCTGCAACTGAGTAGTTTTGCCATATATCGAACAGAGAGTATCCTGCACCTCTCAAGACATATGAATCCCAAATCCCATTCGCCCAGACACAGAGAGCGTGGTCGAACAGAAGGTTGATTCATATCAGTCCATTCGGTCGACATGACTCCGATATATCGATTATTGTTTAATATCATATCTGTCATATGACCCTGCATATCTCAAGATGCCATGGTAGTCTGATATTGACGACACCACATTTCCCTAGGAACAAACCATTCGAGCATGAGTAGATAGTCATTTGGTTGACGACCAAGAATAAGCATTGCTGCAGATAAAGAGTGACCATTGAGTATGGAGAAGTTACAACCGGTACTGATCCAAAGATAATGCACATCCCATTCACGCATGGCTTGACTGTAGTCGTGGATCAGCCGATACAATGGTCAGGTAATGGAGATATGACTAATAGGTGAACAAATCCGGAAGGTAGATCCAATATAGAAATCCGAGTGATAATTCGTGATTTAGGATCAAGTATCTATATATGGATCTTCGAGTGATGTTGTATGATCCCGGAAATATAACTGTAACACCAAAGGCGTAACAGACTATTATAAAATATAACTGCCTAAAAAGGTAAATATTTAGTTCAAACAACTGTTTCTAAATCCAACCATGTATAGATGTTCTGCATATGGTCAAACAATTCAGGCCATATACTGACATTAGGGTAAACATCTGAAAATACCACCCTCTTTTCAGATAGTATGTACCATATAAAACCGTGGAGTTTTCAATGACAGTCCTAAGTTGGCTTTGATTGTGTAACTGTTGGTTGAGCGTTTTTGACTCTCTTTTGACTGTATCCAAACGGTATCCAAACAGTGTCGCCACGGTTATATAAGGACAACCTACTTATGACCATCTATAGAAACCCGCTCTTTTTATACTGTATGCATAAGCAAACACATGCACACAAATACATGCATACGCCATTTGCAGAGTATTTTCGGTTCGCGTGTGAAAATTTGTTGGGTGGATCAGATCAACAAACCGAAAAAATACATATTCGCACGTGTACCACGCTCCGAGACCAATACTAGCATTATTAGCTCCGTTCCTGCAATCTTTTATTGTGCCCAGCTGCGGGAGGCTGGGCGCGAGAAAACCTGCAATCAACGTGGAAGCTTTTTCACACAACCACCAAAGCGCCAAATATTTACATTAACCCCCGTGCCCAACATTAGCACGCACTGCAATTGAGAAGAATTCCTGCTCTTCCCATAACTATGGCTACCACTACTTGTGGTGTAACTGGGTATGTAATTGCGTTCCTCAGTTCTGCCCCTGCATAAAATGATCCCAACCAAAACCAGTCTCTTCTTCATATCCGATGCTGCTTCCGCAACCGCCCAAAGCGTTTTATTGGATCGGCTCCAAAAAAGGCACCAACCAATTACCAGCGGCCTCTATCGTCTCGACCACCGACTCCTCCGTTCAAATACAACTTCTGCGTGTACTCCGGAGTTCCTACAATACGTTGATATCCCACACCTCTCGCCCTGTCCATTCATACTCGCGGGGAGCTCCTCAATTATCACGATTGACCGAGATTTTGCCGCTATTTTGAAGGCGAAACTTGGGCCACTGTGGACGCACCGCCAGACGCTAAGGCTCGAGGGTCACAGCTTCGATGTAGATGACTTTCGTGTTCGTGTGGGACGGCTGTTGATGGGCGACACCGTACGTGGTGTGATTGTTGAGGTCGAGTATACGCCAGTTGACACGATGTTTGCAGGAGAAGCCGTGCTGCGGGATTTTATAGACGGACTCCAGCTACCGTTTACTGGGAGGTGGGTGGTGGGTGTCGAGTTGGGGACTGAATGGAATGTCCTAGATACAGGGAGGCTTTACTGCGAGTTATTGAGACTTCGCTGAGGGATAAGGTTGGGCACAAGTGGTCCAGGAATACGGTTTCTCACACTAGAATGGTGAAACTGATAAAACATTAAAGTGCTTGAGGATCGATTATGGAAGAATAGTGGAAAGATTTTATAGAGAGATCGATACGTTAGGTCTGAGAGGATTTAAACCTGACAAACAATCATTACCAACATAAAATGTACCTACTACCATCTCTGTTGCATGTATACTTAGAACATCAGTCTTGGCCTCCGTGAGACTGATGCAAGCTTATGAGAGAATACGGGCTGAAGGAACTCGGCCGAAGCCTCGGTGCTACGGATACCGGCTTGGAGGCAGAGCAGGACAAAGACAGAAGTACTGATACACGGAACTCCTGTAGATATGGGCTTGCAGACTGTGGAAACACAATAGACATCACACAAAGTAACAGGGATATGAGCCCCGCGGTCACTGCAACTGGAGCCTATTTTAATCTTACACTCTATTTTCACGTTCTGCCAAGAGCCGCCACAACCCTATTCCTACGGAGCCACCAAAACCCTAGTCCAAAACCTACCAAACTCAACACCTGATCTGCAATCTCATGATGTCTGTTCCAGCTGAGTATGAGACTGATGAGGATTACGATGTTTATTCTTCAATCAAGTCAGTGAACACATGTAGATACAATGCCAGAGATTCATACAACAGCATGATGCATGACAGGAGAAATATCTATAATTTGAATAATTTGAGAAATAACTCTTATACAGATTACCTGAGAAGCAATTGCTTTCAATCCATTGCAACAAGTACAATTACAATTTACAGCAGTCACATTTGCAGCACCAAGCATTGCAGAGAGTGTAATTGACACAAATAACTATTTTACTCCTGATTATGTAAGACCAATACAATCCCAGCAGGAAGTCACCAGACAACTATATTCCAGTCAATATATTTACATTACACGATGAGAGAGCCCATGGAGAAGAGGCTTTCTCCGTATGAAATATTTCTATAGAGAAAAAAGACTCTATTATCTAGATTCACTAACAAAGAGAATAAGTATATTGTGAAGTCATGCTTCATATTTGTCTGACATTCCAACTAATAGCCTCGGCAATAACTGTGTATGATACACAGAGTATGATACTTGACATAAATTGACAACACTGGAGGTGATTCCAGTTGAGTGAATACAATTGCAATGAGATTCTATTCAGTCACAACTACCTTTGTTGATGCAAATCATGTTAGTTTTTCTGCTGACCTACCAATGGAACGACTTGATTCAACATATGAGTGCTGTACATACTGCAGGTACTAAACAGAATACCCAGCAGGATTTTTGACGGTATTAGGAGCAGCGAATAACAATTACACAACCAGAGACTGAGTGAATTTTCAATTGATCCCACAGTTGCATATTGACTATGTGGCAATTTCTCCTTTGAGACCGCAATCAGATATTCCAACGACTCATATTAGGGGCCAATACAATCATACTGAGACAAGTATTGCCCACAAAGCGTTATTTTGAACCTATGCTGACTTTATAACTATGTCTAAATAAGCATCTTTAGGGTGAAGTAATGTTCACAAACCACCTGTGCATGGCTGAAAATGATGCATGGCATCTATATTTCAAGTTCTTACTTTTCCAGCTAGGACTAGGTATCAGTACCCAGCAGTCAGATGGGAGTAATCACTAATCCATTATACATTCCATCAGTCAACTTATGATTATCATGTTATTAGCCAACTGGGATTGACAGTGGGTGTGGAGAGTTGTAACACCGGGAGATTCACCCTAAGTCCTATTCAATAAAAGCCCCTAACAAATTCCGGACTGATAAAGAAGAAGATGAATAAGGCTTCACTCAGCATGTGTATAAGCATTAACACTCAAAGAACACGAGGTGGCTGTTCCGATCTCTCATCACGATCGATACTATCGACTCAAGAGTATCGTCTTGAGATATCAATTGCTGATGTGCACGACCCAAGGAGAGCCTGCAAGGAGTATATTCTAAACCAGTACCACACTATCATAATGACTCTCAGACTTCTATCGGATGCTAAAGTATCGTCCCAACAACCGGCACATATACTCGAGGACCGACTGTTCAAGAATACAACGACTCTACGTATTACCTTGCCTATAAGAAACAGCAACGTACTTTCGCCTCAGCGGAAGCAGTAGTGCCGACACAGATGTATGCGACCAGAAGTATCCTCTAAACCACCACACTATCGGGCTGGTCCTCGGACTTCCTTCGGACTCCAGAGTATTGACTTGCTCACTTCCCGATCAACGACTTGCCTTGACGAAGGTCCTAAGAGTATCCAAGTAGAAAGAGATGATAGATATATCTGTGATATAGAACTGAATAGTGAATGTACAACTCTGGACTTCAAGAGAGAAGTATCCTTGTTGACTTCGATGCAGAAATAATAGATAATACATGGGAATGAAGTCATGGCTTAACATCCAGGTCGAGAAGGTCAATAGATATCCGTAGATGGATCATTGTTGTAGATGTTGTTTTCTATGTCCTTCCTCCATGTCGGTATGGTTGAATATATATCAGATGATCCACACCTTTAACTATCCTAAGACTGCCAAAGCCTGCATTGGAGTTCGCTTATGTGACTGCCTCAGGATCCTTTGCCTCTACGATTGATAGTCGAGTGCTAACTCCCAGAAGTATTAACTACGTCATCATGGTAATGTGCTCATATTGCGACACAATTGCTATTGGCGATACCTCATATGGATATGAGCTTATCTGAAGTCAATTATCGACAAATAGGGTTGTGTCACCAAGAGCCAGTGAGAGTGCCCTCTCATATTCCCACCAGGTACGTAACGGTTTAACAATCGCGGCAAACGACAGAACACTTAATTTGTCAATGCTTCATTGCAGCCAAATTTACAGTGATCTGCACATGAGTCGTTTTGCCATAAATCGAACGGAGTGCATCCTGCGTCCCTCAGGACATATCAATCCCAAGTCCTATTCGCCCAACCACAGACAGTGTGGGCAAGCTAAGGGCTGATTTGTATAAGTCCATTTGGTCAACAGGACTCCGATATATTGATTATTGGTCAATCACTTATCTCTCAATTGACCCTGCATATCTCGAGATGCCATGGCAGTCTGATATTGACTACGCCTCATCTCCCTCAGAATGAACCATTGCAGCATGACTGAATGGTCGTTTGGTCGGTGACCAGGAATAGGCTTTCCTGCCGATAAGGAGTAACATGTGAGAATAGAGAAGTTGCGACCAGTAATGATCGAATGATGATAGACATTTTATTCGTGCTTGGCTTGACTGTTGTCATGGATCAGTTCATACAAAGGTCAGGCAATGGAGATATGACTAATAAGTGAACAAATCCGGAAGGTAGATTGTTACGAATGTTAAGTTGATAAAGTCTATTCTACTGTCTAAGGAGAAGCTCTGTCTTTATATACATGAGAGCCTGGAACACCATGGAAGTTCATGGAAGCTCACGATTGCAAATACCAGTGGTGGCGAGTGAAGGCTTGTGGATGAGTCTACGACTATGAGTCCGTAGCCTGTGAGTCAATATGACGATCTCAGTACAGGTGACTTCCTGACAGATCATGTAGGAATACTTCCCCCTCTTGCTACGCTCCGTGGAGCAAGACAATAACAAACATCATGAAGTGAAGTCTCCGGTGCCTCATTAAAACCCTCGTCCAATTGGCTGCGGTACGCAGGGAAAGAGTGCAGTCCGTAACCTGATATGGGACGGCCATCCGCTTACATAAGAAATCCAAATGCATACTAATTTCGTGATAACTACCTTCTAGCTCTTTCTACCATAAGCCCATGGCTTTCGTGAATTTCTCATGTTTCTGTCTTCCCAATGCCTTCGTGAAGATATCTGCCACATTCTCCTGTGTCGATATCCAGGAGTAAATGACTATGCATCGTTCATGGAGATCTCGGCTGTTATGGTAGCAAACATCTATATGTTTCGTTCGAGACTTGATGACTCCACTGGTGATATGAGCAAGTGCGCTTTCATTATTGCAGAGAATAGGGAGCGGCTTGGTTTTTTGGTCGTTTTGGTCGTTTTGGTCGTTTTGGTCGTTTTGGTTGTTTTGGTCGTTTTGGTCGTTTTGGTTGTTTTGGTCGTTTTGGTCGTTTTGGTCATTTTGGTCGTTTTGGTCGTTTTGGTCGTTTTGGTCGTTTTGGTCGTTTTGGTCGTTTTGGTCGTTTTGGTCGTTTTGGTCGTTTTGGTCGTTTTGGTCGTTTTGGTCGTTTTGGTCGTTTTG
>Ga0307512_10000090_pt1 | contig 109783 bp, 107 predicted proteins | sample 14_EM_MG_FD_200267 | JGI IMG/M metagenome (GOLD analysis project Ga0307512, IMG submission 200267) | Populus trichocarpa ectomycorrhiza microbial communities from riparian zone in the Pacific Northwest, United States - 14_EM | ecosystem: Host-associated > Plants > Roots > Unclassified...
CCGCTTCCTCCGCGTCTTCCAACGTCTCCGTCTTTCCGTAACACAATTCCTTCCGCACCACCCGTATCTTTCTTCTATTATTCCCAGGTATCACCGTACCTGCCTACGCCGTAACAGAATGGGTCCATGTTTCACCAGCTTCTTTATGTATCATGACCGACAGATAGAGTTAGTGATATATTATGGGCAAATGATGAGCAGTAGCTTGTGAATATCGGTTGATAAACAGATGTTTAGCAGGCGCAATGAATCTTTTGGCATGATATGTATATTTTAGTGCTGTGAGAGCGAACAGTGCAAGAATGTTACTGCACTCGGCTTTGACACAGGGCCGAGTCCTAATCTGTCAGAAAGACAGCCATTATGTTCCAATCATGATGAAAACTATTATCGATGGCAGCAGATGTTGAATGGACAATACATTGAACTGAGCCTCAATGGAGTGCCAACTATTTGTGGTTTGTAAGTACGGTAATGAGACAATGATATTGTCGCTGTTATGCCTAACCGACGTATTGGCTGCTGTTATAGGCAAAAGAGACAGCAACCCAGTCACCGTGTCATTCTGATAATGAGCGTCAACAGAGTGTCAACTATTGTTTAGCTTCGCATTGTGGGAAATTTATATTCTGATTGGTTGCAGACATCCCTTTATTAGATATTGGCAGCATTTACTGGCAAAAACAACAGCGACATGCTCGCTGCTGCATCCTGAAAATGAGCGTCAATGGAGTGTCAACAGTGTCAGTTCTTGCAAATTTGGTATTCAAGGCATCGCGCAGATCTTGGTGCTTATAATTGAATCATTGACTGCAGTCACAGGCAAAAGTTCAATAAATCAAAGGTACAGCACGGAGTCCAGATTAATCGACATTGCCAACCGCTAAGCATGCAAACCCTATTATTTGATGTCGAAAACGCGATTTTGATAAGATACTATTAACCAACTCCAAAAACAAGAGCCTTACATGAATCTAGAGATGGACCAGAAGGGCAACCCGCTGACAACCTGCCCAATTCAAATGGGTTGGGAGTTTACCCTTAAACTGTACCCAAGGTGAAGGTTCAGGTATATTGGGGACCCAGACAACCAATTTGGCAACGGTTCGGTTTGGACCCAGACCCGGACGCGAAGTGACGGTCCGGAAACACTGTGAACACTGACCAGAACGCCACAGAGTACATTTAAAATCAGAGACCGACAGTGCAAGAAGAAACGGTGAAACCACAATGGGAGGGTGATATTCAATGTGACACGTGGTATCAACACTGGGCACTGAGTAAACCTCCAGCGGCATCTCTCTGACAGCACTGATGTACCTCGACCACTCTGACGGAGCCATTCTGCCCAGTGTGAAATTATTTTTGCTAATGTTACACCACCAAAATCATTAACGCTCAGTTGACAATCATTTTCAGAATGGGGCGGTGACCGTGTCGCATTCTCTTGTGCCTATAACGGCTGTCAGTACAATGGTTATGCAGCATGGCAACCACATCAATTTTCAATCAAATTATTCACAAGACCAAAAATCAGTGACATTCCGTTGACACTCATTGTAAGAATGCGACAGTGACTGTGTCGCTTTGCATTTTGCCTCTAAGAGTTACCCGCACATTGGGTATCCATAACAGCAAGCAAATCACCTTCGAATTTCGTTGCTCACATGACCAACGATTGTTGACACTCCGTTGACCATCGTTTTCAGCATGCGGCAGTGACTGTGTTACTTTCTCTTTTGCCTATGAAGGCTGCCAATATGTTAGTTATGCATAACAGCAAGCAAATCACCATCCAATTACCTTATTTACAAGACCAAGAATCATTGACGCTCCATTGATGCTCATTTTAGCTGTTAGCAACATTGGCACTAGCAATATTGGCAATATAGGTGGCCAATACCTCGATTATTGGTTGATGCTGTTGCCCAGCCTTTGGATTTTGTAAGATAGAAGACCATGAATGGTTTACGCTCTGTTGACACTCATTTTCTGAATGTGGCAGTGACTGTGTCGCGTTCTCTGTGCGTATGAAGGCTGCCAATATGTAGGTTATGCATAAGAGGAAGCAAATGACTGTCGAATTGCCTTACTTACATGACCAACGATTGTTGACTATCCGTTGATGCTTATTTTAGATCATAGTGACACCATTACTAACTATATTGTCAATACAGGTGGCCAATACTTCAATTATGGGTTAATATTGTTGCACAGCACTTGGATTATGCAAGATACAAGACGATGTGTACAAATACTCATATAGTCATTCTTGACAGCCAATGTATCACTGCTATGAATACTCAGTTGCATTCGAAAGCAGTGTGGCCTCTCAAATTCTGATCCACGGCAACTCAAGTTATCTGAGCGATGGATGACATAGCACTATCACAGTCCAGCACCTTCGGCCGGCTATTTACAACATGTAGATCCATCCACTAATTTTTGATTAATATAGGCAAAGTTTCTCACCTTTCTTCAACCAGCTCCTTCTCCTCGATTTCCATGACCTACCATATGCAATTGTCAAATTTTAGACCATGTGCACCAGGTCTGGGAGCAGAGTTCTGCAGTTGGACACATGGATGAATGCTGCATGACGGTAGTGATTCATACAGATTCACATTACGCATTGACCGCTCCTTCTATGACTTCTATGACATCACTGACTCAAATCTTGTTGGCAAAGTATTTCTCCAATTTAGTTTTCGCATTCACAATTTACCATGACAGGCAAGATGTTATCAAGTTGATTGATTGTCAATGAACTTAATTTGAGGTCTACAACTATCATATGACCCATATGACCTTTGCACATGCACAGTTGAATTATTATGTCTCACAATTTGGTCACTAAAACCAAGAAAAAGCTGACAGATAGCAAAATAGGTACACACATTGCTTTTCATGGAGATACATTTTCAATAATGGCAATTTGAGGGACGAATCGTCTCAGGATAAATTAGCCATTAAAATTTCTACGTATGATTTCGATTCGTGTATGGTAATTGGATGGGCAGGATGTATGCAGAAGCAAAAGCTGACGGGTTTGAAAGGATTCGATATCTCAAATGGTCACAGCTCAGGTACCGCATTGGGCGGAGGAGATTCCATGCATGTGTGTGGGTGCAGTATCCCAGTATGTAGCATCATATGACTACTTCATTTGCGAGAATTACCTCGCCGCATTCACGATCCTCCGGGGACAATATCCAGTGTCTCAATAAGCTCTCAACATGTTGTTGGCCCAGGAGCGGTTGCAAACTTATCCATTCGTGGCTTAATGACTGCCGGAACTTTCTATAAGAATGTCCAGTCCCTCTTCTCTTTCCCATGATGCAAGACCAAAAATTGTGGACGCTCCATTGAAGCTCAATTTCAGGATCTGGCAGGGAGTGTGTCTCACATACTTTTGATCCTGAAGGCGGCCAATACATCAAACAGAGATAATGATGTATGCAAGTTAAAATCTTGCAATTAGCAGTGGGATATCTGAATGCGACCATGAATAGAAATAACTGACAACAAGAACCGGACATTAGAACTGACGAGTCTAGTGAAACCTGGCAAAACCTGGGGGTTGATTGATACGGGCATGGGTTTGGCCCGCCAAGCAGCAGTTAGTTGGGCCGTGGGAAGTATCTGGAACCGAACAAAACCATTTTTCCGGTGCAAACCTGGACTGTTGTCATGTTAGCCGGACATCTCGCTAATACTACAGTGATGTGATTCAAATGGGACATAGCATTAGCAACAGTTGGGGACCATCACTTCGGGTCGGGGTCCGGGTCCAAACCGAGCCATTGCCAAATTGGGAGTCCACGTTGTCAAAAAATCCGAACCGTCGACTCAGGCACAGTTCGATGGTATAGTCGCAACCTGTCCGAATTGGCCGGGTTGTCAGCGGGTCACCGAGTGGGTCCATCCATAGATTCAATTGAGTCTCCTGTTTTTGGTGTATGTTAATAGTATCTTATGAAAATCGCAGTTTCAACAACCAAGGATGTGTTTTGCATGCTTTGCAGCTTGCAATATCGATTAATTTGGAATCGGTGTTTTACCTTTGTTCAATTGTATTTTTCCCTATAAGGGCGGTGAATAATTCTGTTATGAACGCGAAGAACAGCGCGATGCCTTGATTACCAAATATGCAACAACTAAAACTGTGGACACTCCGTTGACGCTCATTATCAGGATGCGGCAGGGAGCATGTCGCTGTTCCTTTTGCCAGTAAAGGCTGCCAATATTTGATGAATGGATGTCGGCAACCAATTGGAACATAAATTACTCAGGATGCGAAGATGAAAATTGTTGACGCTCCATTGCTGCTCAATCTCAGGATGCGGCAGCGAGCATGTCACTGTTGTGATTCTCAGTACAGGCAGCCAATATGTGATAAATGGATGTCTGCAACCGATCGGAACATAAATTATCCAGGATGCGAAGCTAAAAATCGGTGATGCCCCGTTGACGCTCATTCTCAGAAACGGGCGGTGAATGTGTTGCTGTCTCTTTTGCCTATAGAAGCTGCCAATACATCGGTTAGGCATAACAGCGACCAAATCACTGTGTAACTACCATACTTACAAAACCACAAATTGTTGACGCTCCGTTGACGCTCATTCTCGGAATCGGGTGGTGACCATGTTGCCATCAATTTTGCCTATGAAAGCCCGGCAATACATAGGTTATGCATAACAGTGACCTAATCACTGTGTAACTACCGTAATTACAAAACCACAAATCGTTGACGCTCCATTGAGGCTCATTCTCAGAATGGGATGGTGACCCTGTCGCTGTCTCTTATGCCTATGAAGACTGCGAATACATCGGTTAAGCATAACAGCGACCAGATCACTGTATGATTGCCGTACCTACAGAACCACAAACCGTCGACGCTTTGTTGATGCTGATTCTCAGAATGGGGCGGTGACCGAGTTGCTTTCGCTTTTGCCTATAAAAGATGGCAATACATCGGTTATGCATAACAGCGACCAAATCACTGTGTAACCACCGTAATTACAAAACCATAAATTGTTGATGCTCGGTTGATGCTCATTCTCAGGATGGGACGGTGACCGTGTTGGTGTCTCTTTTGCCTAGAACGACTGCTAATTCAGCGGTTATGCATAACAGTGTCCAACTCGCTGTGTAACTACCATACTTACAAAACCACAAATTGTTGACCCTCTGTTGATGCTCATTCTGAGTATGGGGCGTTGACTGTGTTGCTGTCTCTATTGTCTATAAAAGTAGCCAATACATCGATTATGCATAACAGCGACCAAATCACTGTGTAATTACTGTACTTACAAAACTACAAATCGTTGACGCTTCGTTGACGCTCATTTCAATGAATTGTCCATTCAACATCTGCTGCCATCTATACTCGTTTTCATTATGTTTTGAACTTCTTGGTAGTCTTTCTCACAGATTGAGACTTGGCCCTATGGCAAAGCCGAGCGCAGTAACATTCTTGCACTGTTCGCTCTCACACGACTGAAATTTATGTATCTTGTCAAAAGGTCTATCGCGCCTGCTATACATCTGTTTATCAACCGGTATTCACAAGCTACTGCTCACCATTTGCCCATTATCTATCTCTAACCAAAACTCTCAGTCAAGATACATAAAGAAGCTTGTGAAACATGGACGCATTCTGTCCTACTTTTTCTTCACTCCATCATTCCTCCTCGTTTCGATTGAATTGACAGTCATCAACAACTTTTCAGCCTTACTCTTTGACATCCGTGTAGGCCCAATCAATCCGGGAACACTTGGCGCGGCACTCACATCCCGCTCCACTGGGTATTCCGGATCCTCGATGCCATTGTCTTGCTCTATATCAGACTCAACATCTGCCGCACAATCGTCTTCGCTGTCATTTGAATTATCCAAGTCCCTATTCCAGTTAAGCCAATCTTCAGTGTCCGAAATGCTTTCAGGTGCGCAATCCTCATTACATTCGACTGGATGACGGTTGATTCTTCGGATTCGGCAGACAATCAATACGTGAGTGCGTACTGTAGGGTGATCCTTGCGGACAAAGCTGGTGGCAAAGGAGATCTTTCGGACAATTTGAATGTAACCTCACCATCAAGGTGAAGGAGTGACTGCGATGCTTTGTCGATCTCCTCCATGTCCGAAATGTATCCAATGGCAGTTGTCTGCATTGTTGAACTAGAGGTTCCTTCTGGGTAACACGTAGGTTTTGACTGCCCTGCCACCTTGCCACAAAGTTGTGAACCTTGGCCATTCTGTGCAATTTCCTTTCTTCCACTTCTTTCTCCATTTCAGAGTTGTTTTCAGTGTTCATTGTAACCAATTCTGGATCAGCACCTGCCAAAATCCCGTTATGGGCTCGAGCAAACTGAATGACGACGTCTCTTTCGAGAAGGGTCTCGACTCTCGTATTTGACTCCCTCCAGCCGACAACCTCTCGGCCAACGGAAAAGCTGGCCTCCACTCCGGCACCATGTGGTATGATTCAGAAGTTGTTGCGCGCCACATCGGAAAGATCGGAATACTCTGTGTGCGTTTCCTCCTGTTGACGCCACCAGTCGGTTATGCCCTGTAACCGAAATGTACACCTAATCTCCATTGGGCTGGAGTGGTAATCAGTGAGATTTGGATCAATTTGCCCCCAGTTCGTTGGTGCTTCAGGCGGTGAATCCAAAGAGAGCCCGGCGGCGGGAATTCACGTGCTGCGCAATCGCTTTGTCCTGGTGTCGTCTCAGCCACATTGTTAGGCGTTAAGTAACCTTCATCATCTCTTGACGAATCATATGGATCAAATGATGATTGATAGTATCCTGAAGCGTGTGCGGAGGGGATGAGAATGCTGCTCGGTAAGCTTTCGTGCTTATTCTCTGGCACACGTCGATGTTTGGAATAGTATTCATTCTCCACGTACTTCACAAAGGCCCCTTGGTAGTGGATCGTATAGGATGTCTTGTCCTCAGGATTAGTATCCATTCCCTTGTCCTACTTTCTAGACAATAGCAACTTCCGAAAAGGATCGAGAATATGTGCAAAAATAAGCAGCCTGCCCAACGTAGGAGTCACCTCAGCGTAGTATTTGCTCAGCTTCTGTCGAGCTAACTTCCCAGCGAAGGACCAGTCTTCCATCAATTGAGTCTTCTTCTTGGCCAAAGCTCGCATCACGCCGTCCATGTGATCAAACATGTCGTTGTACACTGTGATAACATGATGCAATGTGACTGTGTGCCTCTTTGATATCCACAGGGTCCATTATCGAAATGGTCTCAATACATCCATGACATGCTTCACAATGGTCAACTCATCTTGAGTTGCGAAAAGTGGCCGGTAATCAGTGTATTTTGGATTTTGAAGCCACTTGCATGTGAAATACCGTAATCGGTGGGTGCGCTCAATCAACTACAATTGTAAGTTCCTCCATGTCTTTACATCCATAGTCGGTAGTACTGCGATGCGAACTTTAGCTGTTTGACTGTTAATAATCTCGTTTCGACGACCAGGTGTCACAGTGATCAATACAGCAAGCATTCTCTGCTAAATGTAGGTCAATTTCAGGACTTCCACAATATCATGAAATACTCACTTTCTCAATTATCTTGGATGAGCCTTGTTTCATGGGCGACACCATGTCGATTCTAGTGTTGCCCTCTTTTCGAAGTCTTTGACTCTTCCCAGTGTCTATGCTGTCAGTCACTCCAAATTGCTGATCGCGCTAATGAGCGTCCCAAGACTTTGTGCCGCCTTTTACCCCAAGACTGCTGATGACCGCACCTAAAGCCAGCTGTATGACGTGCGCCATGCGTGGTATGTGGTTCCTCAAAAAAGGCCACTGGATCGCAGAGGCCCCGAGTGTTGATTGCAGCTCGCGTGTCATCGAGTAATGTGAGAAAGCAGCCACAGCTGTAATACCAAGCAAATGGCCATCGGTAAGCTCAGACCGATCAAGCATGTCCTTCAAATGTACGGTTAGCCTTGCTCCAGTATGTTGGCCCTTGACCTATTATCCTTAATTAGGTTTTGAAACTGGAAAAGAACATGCGATCAACCTCATCGAAAGGAAGTTGAACTTCACGCAATGCCCATCATCAATCCATATAGTGAGCAATGACCGACGTTATGGCTAGTTTGTTCGGAGATGTCCATTCGTCCAAAGATAAAGCAACTTCAATACATGACCACAATTGCTTTTCAATTGCATCCACGGTCAGTGCATATTCCCTCCAGCAAAGGTTGCTAAGTGTCGTAGCGGACGGCAGCACTAGGTCATCACGTAATGCCTTATACAACCGTCCTAGCTCTAGATTAGATTTAGCGTTCCATGGAATATGACCCAGAACAAATCCTAACATGAGGTAGCGATTCCACGTGTGTTGGTGAAATTTTGAGTTTTCAAAGTCTTTGGCTATCAGTTTAGAACGTTTTGTGTGCCATTTCAGTCAATATGGATCAACCTGGATGTCCAATATGATCATCCTCTGCAAACATACTATTGTGATTCCTCCACTTCCTAGCCTCTTCAGGATGGCCAAAGCTGTTTCATCAACTGTCAAACTAGTCAATTCTATAACCTCTGACTCTATAAATTCATTTAACTTTGCGATGTGAGCTTTTGCCAGCAAGTGTTTCCCCATTGAGCTGGTCCCATGTTCTGATGGATGGCGAAGAACTTGACGACAGACGATACATATGATGCCAGGGCGTCCAGTCTCCTCAATTCCGCAGTGTAAACGGAATCATCAAGAAGGCGGATGGCTAGAATTATTCCCAGCAATAGGCCGCTTCGAGCCTACAATCATTGAAGCCTACCAAGCATCGAGGACGATTTTTAACGTAAGGTTGATCAAATCACGAATTGAGACACATTCATTTTTCGAAGAGATCATAACCTTGAACAATGCGCTGTTTAACAAATTTAAATCAGACATGCCCATAGCAATCAGAAATCTGGGTAATCCAAATAGAAAGACTGCCGAAGGTAACGATACAGTCAAGTAGACTGTGGGTTCTTAACTATTGACTCTACCACTACACGCAAAAACATCAAATCTGTGAGACATTGCATGCATATTTGAGCAGTTGTATACAAGGACATAATGATGCGAGTGACCGCATAAAACTCAATTCTGTAAAATGCGATGCAGTTCATTGCTTTGTAGCTTACTGAGCCACCACAAAATTGTTGATGCTCAGTGAGGGCTCAATTGTAGGAGGCATATGCAATATCGTCAGTAGCATTTTTGTCCACACAGCTAGCCAATGAGTTGATTATTGGTTAACGCCCTTCCGGAGCCCTTAGATTGTCCAAGATGCAAGACCAAAAATTGTTGACACTCCATTGTCAGTCATCTTTAGGAGGTGGTAACGATATCGTCACTAGCATTTTTGCCCATAACGGCGGCCGATACATTGATTATAGGTTAATGTCAATGCACAGCGCTTTGAGTGACCGTGATGCAAAACCAAAAATCATTGACGCTCCGTTGACGCTCATGTTTAGGAGGTGGTAGCTATACCGTTGCGATAATTTTTTCCCATAAAGGAGGCCACAACTTCGATTATAGCTTAATATCGTTGCACAGTTGTGTGATTATCAAAGATGCAAGCACTAAAATCGTTGACGCTCCATTGATGCTCATTGTAAAGAGATAGTAGTGATGATGATGCTAGCATGTTTGGCCGTAAATGCGGCCAATACTTGGAATAGGTATTACAGCGACCATGTTTTCGGTTTGATTATCAGACTCACAAGACCAAAAATCGTTGACGCATCTTTGATGCTCATTTTCACAATTGGTCAACGAGTGTGTCATTATCCTTTTTGCCTATAAAAACTGCCAATACAATCACTTTGGAAGGATGTAACTATGCAGCCGTTTGTGTGCCGAAAATATAAGACTAACAATCGTTGACGCTCTGTTGATGCTCAACATAATCACAGACTGATAGTCAGTGGGTGCGCACCAATTTTACGTAAAAATGCATATAGTCGTCTTTGGCAGCCAATGAATCATTTCTATATATAAACATTTGCATCCAAATGCTTCCAAGCCATTCAATTCCTGATCCACCAGTAGACACGTTAACTGAGTGATAAATGTCGTTGGCCCATCACGTTCCAGCGCTTTCGGCCTGCAATTAACCGCATATATATCTGTAAAGTAGTTTTAGATATTTCTAGCCTGAATTCCTCACCTTTCCTCATCCAGCTCATTCTCTGCGATTTCCATGACCTACCATAAGCAATTTTCAACATCTCGTCTATGTGCACCAGGTTTGTGCAGCGGGGTATGCAGTTGGATCCATGATCGGAAGCAGCATCACGGCCGTCATTCATTCAGCTTCATATTGCACTTTTACCGCTGTATCTATGACTCGTATGACATCACTGACTTATATTTTGTTAGTGAGTTTCGTCTGTATTTTAGTTTTGATTGTCTGAGTTAATAGTGGCGGGCAGGACGATATCACGTTCATTGGTCGTCAGTCATTGAGCTTTGATGTCGAGAACATTGGCATGGCCTATCCGACCTTTGCACATGCATAGACGAACTATCAAGTCTCACAATTTGGGCACTGAAATCAAGTCAAAGCTGCCACATGGCAAAATAGGTACAGGTATTGCATTTCACATTGATACATCGTCACAAATGCCAATTTGGGTATTCATTCCTCTGGCAACGCAGGAGCCATCACCATGTCCTCATTGGAATCTGATCCTTATATGGTAATTAGCTTGGGACGCGATATGCAGGGGTTCAAGCTCACTGGTTCAAAAGGTTTGGATGGCTGAATCTGAGACCAATCAGGCATTGGGGTGGGCGGGAAGGACGGAATCTGTTTGCGCGTCTGCGGTTCCCGCCAACCTACCCTCATATGACTACTCCCTGGTCGAGACCTCACTTGCATCATTTGCAATTTTCAGGGGACGCTATCAAGACTCTCCAGGGGCTCACTGAATGTGGTCGGCACAGATGACGGTGCATCATGTACTATTTGAGGTTGAACTACAGCCGGAACCTCCATTTCGGTTGTCCCATACTTCTTATCCCTCTCACGGAAGTAGTCGTCCACATCTCCCCAGCCTGGTTGCATTAATTCGTCAAGCTTCATCTGTTTCTGCCGAAAACGCTCCATGCAATGCTGTACCATTCTGTAGATTGTGCCCATCACCCAGCCGGGTTGGTCATCCTCACTAAGCTTGCCCCCCGGAGGATCTTCTTCAACATCATCCTTGTCTTCCCCATCCTCCCTATCATCGGAACTTGCAAGATCGCTCAGACTATCTCCGATGGCATTCAACATCTCCACAAAGGTTGTTTCAGGCTTGGTGGTTGTCAATCCCGCCATTTCAGGATTTCTCATATCATCCTGCTCCTGTTTAATTGCTGTCTCTGCGTCTCCAACTCGCTTTCTTGCCACAGCGGTCTCTCTTTCCACATAATCCTTGATCCATTCTTCCTTCTCTTCATTGCTTGAGAAGTGCATTTCTGGTCATTTCCCTGCCGCAAGCTTCTTTTTGGATCGCAAGGTACTCAACGCTCCAAGGTGTCAGACCAATTCTGCTCCCAAGCCGTATTTGCCCTGATATGCTTGATGACGTCGTTGTGTGGGGCGCTTGGTCGATTTGCCATATTTGCCTGCCAGTAGTGGCGAAAGGTTCTTTTTCGGAACATTGACTATTGTATTTTGTGTTGACTTTGTTGATGGACGAAATGTTGGATGTTGCAAGATGTGGACCACATAGAGGCAAGCTGCGTCGTTTATGTCAAGGTTGGTACTCTTAATCGACTTGAAGAAAGCAAAATCTGTGTTTTGACCGTTACTACATTGGGAATAGCAATGCTAACCGTACATCAGGACATGATGTTTAGCGTCTGTATCACGTAAGATCCCAGAGATTTCTTGAGACAAACATCTGCTGATGTCCTTCCCAACAAAGAATCTACTGTTTTTATCACACAAACACGGGATTCCCACGGCTATTCACCGTGATTTATCCCTGTATCCAAACACAAAATATTGTACCGACTAGGTGCAAATCGCAGGATGGTTGGCAACCCGTGCAACCAGCAGCTATGCGCGACAGAATTCATCTAGCGGAGAACGAGCAAGTTGGCTGTTATGCGTGCCATTTTGACTTACAGCTAACTATATATTCCTCAGGACTTCCCACTTCTTTCCATTATCTTCTTTATCAGGACTTCCCACTTCGTTTCTTTATCATCATCTCTTCACTTCCTCAGCAGCAAATCATGGCTCCACAAACGCCTCAGCAAGGTGAGGGTGGAACTGAATCAAGCAGAACGACGGGCGCTTTTTCCAATACGCCACCTGCTGAGACCCACTTACAATGCAGACACCACTTAGTTCACCGTGACACTGCAAATGCAGCCACCGGAAACATGACCCTGGACGCACAGTCAAAAATTGTCCATAACACCGGAAGCAGCAACATCAAGAAGCAGCATGCGATAAGATGTAACAAAGTCGCCAATTAATGATATAACATACAGCTGGAGTACGTAGAGAGCTACCTGACCAATCCATCGCCGCCCATAATGCGAAACCTCCATGTTGGACCAATGCATGTATCCGCACAGTCCACGAAATCGAACATCATGATGTTGCCCGCACTGGGATTCTCGCGGATGGATTTCGTCAAAAGAATCCCCGAGAGTGGTCCAAACAGGATATCACCATGTTAGAGAATGCTACGGAAGCATATATGGTTGAGGTAATGGCGGAATCTAATATGTAGATGCAGCAACTAATTTCCTTGTAGGTTTTCAACATGTCGGCAACTATGGCAAGGCAAGGAGGTCAGGTACAGCTTGAACAGTCTGACATGTACCTGGCTTTGAATATGGCCAAAATGGCCAAAGGGGGGTTATCGCACGGTGCAATACAGGAAACGCTATTCCCAATCAAGAACCTCGGTCCTAAGTCCGAGAAGAGAAGAAGCAGGGAGTTGAGTTTGTTGGGCCTAAAATTGTGAAGGCTGCGATGGAAAGACACCCGGCTGTGCATCAGGAAAATCAGACGGACGGCTGCCGTCCTTGCCAAAATGGCATAGCACAGAATCCCCAGACATGCTGGTGATGCAAAGGCATGGGTGCACCTGCCCCAGAGCAGCTCAGTCAGCCGACACCAGAACCGACGCCACATCCACCCGAAACGCCACCTGTTCCACCCAGTAACAATGAGTCAGCTCATCTATGTGAAATTGAAGGTGTGCCACCCGGATATGTGTATATTCATATTCCTGTTCCCAGTGCTCAATTTTTCATCCATGATGTATATGCCAAAGATCGCAAGCATGATAAAGATTTTGATCCAGATTTGCTGACTGATGAAGAAACATCCACTGGTTAGTACACTATCTGCTGCATGGTAATGCAGCTGACATCCATTTTGCAGACGACAGCATCCAATTGAGCGAACCTGACAGTGAAGATGAAGATTGATCGAATGAAACGAGATTTTTCAGTGTATTATTATCTACAATTAACGGACACTTTGAAGTATATTTTAAAGGATATATTTATATGTATTATTAAAGAACAATGTTTTGATGAAGAAGAAAGTATATGAAGATGGTACAAAGGCTGCCAAAACACCATTAATGATATATTACAACAAAATAAATGATAACAAATTGTGGATACACCCAAGGCAAAATGAGCGTCAACAGAGTGTGAACGATTTTTGGTCTTGCATCATTGGTAATCTGCTTGGCGATCGGGTGAGACCATTCATCTATGCAGTATTGGCTGGCTTCATAGGCAAAAGAGAAAGCCTCACACTCCCTGCCTCATTCTGAAATTAAGCGTCAACGGAGGGTCAACAATTTTTGGTCTTGCAAGTCGGGCAAGGCAACAGCGATATTGTCGTTTCTCTATATAATCAAAGGATTGGCCGCCTTTATAGGGAATTCAGATAGGGACACACTCCATGCCCCTTCATGACAATGGGCGTCAACGGAGAGTCAATGATCTTTGGCCGTTCATCTTTGGTAATCAAAGCCTGATGCATCCGGCATTGTGTATATAGGATGTTCTGACAGTCTTTCGAGGCTGAAATGGGCATGAACTGTTCGTTGCATCATTGTGAATGGAATTAGTTCTTACTGTCCAGGAGGCTGTCGCGGGAATGTCGCTTGGTTATCTGCCTAGAGAGGCTGCCAATTCCTCCGTAATAGAGGTTTGCAATAATGCGCCACTGATATTTCCCAAGATGCGAGACCTTAAATCGTTGACGGTCATTTGACACTCATTGTCACGATGGGGCAGGGAGCGTGTCGCTTCTGCTGTGCCTATAGAGGAGGCCAATACCTCAGTTATGGCTAGCTGCAACATATGCCCGCTCTGATTACCCAGGATGCAAGACCTACAATCGTTGATGCTCCGTTGCCGCTCATGTCCAGGATGGGGCAGGGAGCGTTTGACTACATATTGTGAGCACAAAGGTGGCCAGTTCATCCAAAAAGACCATCGACATACCATCATTGATATTTAACGATTCACAGTAAGATATCTATATGCAACCATAAACAGTACGACCCAAAATAGAAAGCCGGAGATTGGACACGACGGGTCTATCCAAACCCGGCAACACCCTCGGGTTGACTGGTACGCGGCCGGGTTTAGACTGTGAAGATGCAGCGGGTTGAGTTTTTGGACAGTTCCAGAACCGAACTGAACCGTATTTCCGGGCCAAACCTGGTCGGCTGGCTGGTTACCCGGACCCGTTGCTAACATTATCGGGTCATACAATCTGCATCCAGATATGGTAGTGTCAGGTGGATTCATCTACTGCCAGATGGAGAGACAAAATTGATTACACTTTTGGATATGGTGCATTTGCCTGGATCGTTTAATCTTATCTCATAGTCTCAGGTCAGGGACATGGGCTTCAATGTGTAACAGGTGAAACACTACGGTCTCAACCTCTACAATCCCCGTGGCAACTTGAAAGACACTGCAGCTTATGACAAGTGGCAACTGGTTGTGAATTGAGTTCCATATCGAGTTCACCGATAGTCCAATGCATCCCCGGATATTGATCATGAAAGCTACCTGCTCCTTGTTCCGGCCACTGGATATGTCTCTCGGCACAATGCAGAGAAGCGAATGTTTTTGCATCAGCACTTAGCGCGCGTCGGTCCCAAAGCTTTAAAGCCCTCACTGTGATTCACTCCGGGTACTCAGATGGTGACCGGCAAGCATTATTGGTTGAGCACCATCAAATGCCAGGTCACTTGCACACGGTGTACTCTGAATACTATCTCCGCTTCCACTCAGCTACCGCAGCTACCGGAATGAGACAGTTGCAGTCCATTGGAAACATACATCGGACAAGGGCGATGTATGTTGCTGTACATTCACAATGCCACAAGGCATATGGATGAGTCCACATTGAAGTACAAGTCGGAAGTCATAAAGAAAGTGAATGAATGGCATGCTCTTAGAGAAGTGAATTTGGGTGATCTGGTGAAGAGATTTTGTACCGATGTAGGCAGTGAGTATACCTCCAAGATTATCGCAGAATACCTCCAGTTAGAAGCCATAATACAGAAAACACCTATGCCTGATTCATGTCAGTCTAATGGAGTTGTGGAGCAGGCGACCCACTCCATCATTGAGTGTGTACGATGCATGCTGCATGATGCCGGACTTTGGAACAACTTCTTGGCATTTGCATTGTCTGTGGTGGTATATCGGAAGCACAGCATGTCCATGTGATCAGTAGGTTGTATGCCTGCGTACAAGGTTCGCAATTGGGGGAACCCCTTTCTGAAACAGCTTGGTGTGTACGGATGCATGGCTGCAGTACAAGTTCCGATTGAGTAAAGTATCAAGCTGGAATACAGACCAACTCCAGACATAATTGTTTAGTAGAGCATATCGACTGAGTAGTACTTCGTCTACGACCCACTCGCCTAGACACTTTGATGCTCCAGAGATTGTTTATTCAGAGAAGTACAGGGTTTCACTGCACCGATTACTGCAGATGAAGCGATCTTGAATTAGCGATTCCACAGTGATGTCATTGTGAAATTGCCTGGCAACTGTAGGTGTCCTTCCGACGCTTGGTTCAAGACTCGTTTTGGAATTTGGAACCTACACCCACCAAGAAGTAATCTGGAACCTCATAGCCAATCCAGAAGTAGCCATCTCGAGATGGAAATTCTGCAAGACCAATGGAAGAGCCATTGGACAATGAATTACCTCAGAAGCCAAGGAAGAAGTCACTAAAATTGACTGGCCTTGAGATGTAACAGAAAGTGTTAACAACGGGTCCGGGTAACCCACAAGCGGTCCGGGATTGGACCGCATACACAGGTCGGTTCAGTTCCTGACCCATCCCAATACCTAACCAGCACACTGTTGGCAGGCCCAGACTGGACCCGTACCCGTCACCCCGTGTGTTTCACCGGGTTTGGCTGGATGTGTCAGTTCCAATCTCCGGTTCTGCCATTTGGGTTTCACATATCTGGTAGCATTCAGATATGCTACTGTTGATCACGAAATATTGACATTCGTATGTCATGGATTATTTTTGAGGTATTGGCCGCGTTAATGAGCGAAACACAAAGACTCACGCCCCCTACTACATCCCGGTGATGAACGTGGATGGAGCGTCAACGATTTTGGGTCTTGCATATTTGGTAACATGAGTGGCGCTTGATCACTAGCATTCATCAACAAGGATATGGCAGCCTTGATTTGCAGAGATGTACAGGATGATCCCGCCACATCCTCCAGGCCAGTAACAACTTATTTCATTTCGAGAGCTACCACTAAGTATTCTTGCGTCTTTTAGTGAACAAAAACAGTCAGAATGATGTATACAGCCCATAACGGCCAGATCACACTGTGAATGACCATGATGGAAGGCCAACAATCATTGACACCCCATTGACACAGATTTTCAATATGGGGCGCAGAGCGTTTCACTTTCTCTTTTCCCTATCAAGGAAGCCAATACTCTGTTTATGACTATTTGCAACCTGTCGCCCCCATGGTTACCCAAGATACATGACCAACAATAGTTGACGCTCCGTTGACCCTCATTGTTAAGATTGGGATGGGAAGGTATCGGCATCTGTTTTGCCTATATAGGCAGCGAACAATTCCTTCAAGACTGTCTGCAACCTATCGACGGTGTGATTACCCAGGATACATGACCAAAAATCTTTGATGCTCAGTTGACACTCATTTTCAAGATGAGGCAGGCAGCGCGTCGGAATCATTTTTGACAATAACGGCTCCCAATGCATCGATTATGTACAACTATGACCAAATCAATTTTGTATTACCAGACTTACATGACCTGATATTGTTGACGCTCCATTGACGCTCATTTTGCCCTTGGTGTATCCGTAATATGCAATCAGTTGATTTGGTGTAGTCCCGCATTCTCATTGGTTTGGCAGCCTTTCTAGCCTCTTCATTTACTTTCGTCTTGATCACTACAGTGTTTATCAGGAATACATATAAATATATGGTAATACTCTCGAAAATCTCGTGCCATTCGATCGATTGTTGTCATCACCAGCAGGTTCGCTCAATAGGCTGCTCTGGTTTTGAAATTGGATGTTAGCTGCATTACCACACAACAGATATTGTGCTAACCGGTGGATGTTCGTTCATCAGTCAGCATATCTGGATCGAAATCTGTATCATGCTGGCTATCCTGGGCAGATGCATCTATAGAAAAACATTCAGCACAGGGAAGATAAAGATGTGAATACACATATCCGGCCGGCAAATTGACGATTTGGGCACTTGCACCTCCAGAACTGATACTGGTTGGGGCGGGTGCTGTTTGGGGCAGAGGTGGCGTCGCCCCTGGTGTCAGCTGTCTTCGTTGGTCGGGCGGAAGTGCACCAGTGCCTCTGCCTCTCCAGCATGTCTGCATATTCTTTGCAATGCAACTGTGGCAAGAAAGGCATCCGGCCGTGTGGTTTTGACAATGTATAGCCTGGTGTTATTCCATCGCAGCCTTCACCTTGTTATGCCCAGGACATTCAACACCCCCTTCTTCTCTTCTCGGACTCAGGTGCAATAATTCTTCATCAGATATTGTGTTTCCTCCATTGTGATGCTCTAAAACCCATGTTAGGGCATTTTGGCCATATTCAAGGCCAGGTGCATGTCAGACAATTCCGGCGGTACCCGACCTTCTTGCCTTGCCATAGTATCAGGCATGTTGAAAACGTATAAAAAACTAGTTGCTACTTGTAACAATGAGATTCGGCTATTACCTCTACAATATATGCTTCCGTAGCCTCCTCTAAGATGATTGCAGCCTGTTTTGACCACTCAGAGAGACGCTTATAAGGAAATGCATCTCTGAAAGTCCCACAGCTAACATCATCATGATGTTCGATGTGCCGGATTGTGCGGACGAATGCCTTGGTCGACCATTCATGTTTCCCGGTATGGGCAGCGATAAATTGGTCATGAAGCTCTATACAGACACACGCTGTACGTTATACGGTAAATTGATGGCTGTTTACCTCGATATGGATACACTCACATCCAACTGCATGCTGATTCTGGTTCTTGCTGCTTCCGGTCTTACCGATGATATTTACATGTGCATCCTGGGTTATATGATTGGTGGCTGCATTGGCAGCATCGCGCTGGACTAACTGGTGTCTGCATTCTTGCTGTATGCCAATGAGTGACGTATTTGTTGTAGCGCCCCCCAATCGGCTTTTCAGATGCACTCTCACTGCGCTGAGGTGGTTGTGTATACATGATTTGCCGGTGTGGAATAGGAGAGAAAAATGATAATGAAAAGAAGTGGGAAGTCCTGATGACTATATAGTTAGCTTCATGTCAGAATGGAAGAAGTAGAAGCCAACATGCTCGTTATACTCCAGATGAATCTTTTTTAGCATTGCTGCAACTTGCAGGGGTTTCCCACCGCCCCGCGATGTGCAATAAGTTGGGCTAATGTTGTTTGTTTCTTAACAGGGATACAATGCGGTGTATGGCAGCCGCAATCGCCTGATCGTCGGATATAAATTGGACATTAATTGAGGGAAAGAACTTTTGCAGATGTTTGTCGCAAATAATCTGTCGGATCTTACATGATACTGACACTAACAAACAAGTCATGTTGTACGGTTAGCCTAACTATTCCCAATGTATTAACAGTCAAATGGGAGATTTTGCTTTGTTCAAGATGAGTAAACGTCCCAACCTTGACATAAAAGACACAGCATACCGCCATATTATCCATATCTTGCAACGTCCAACATCTCACCCAACAACAAACTCAACGCAATCTACAATCGTCAATGCCCCAAGAAAGAACTTTTCGCCAGTTCCATCAGCCAAATGTGGCAAACCGAAAAAGCGGGCCACCCAATGATGTCATCAAGGGAAAGAAGGCAAGAGTGGCTTGGAAGCTGTAATAATCCGAGCACATGGGGCATTTCGCTCCATGCGATCCAAAAATAAGCTGGCGGCCGAGAAACCATGAGAAACGAAGTTTTTATGCGATCAAGAGAACGAGAAATGCATCCAGGATGTTGTTGAGAGAGAGACTGCTGGTGCATGATAGCGAGTTGAAGATGCAGAGGCGGCGGTTGAGCAAGAGCAGGAAGAAAGAAAGAAAGCAGAAAACGCCAGATTGATGAACAGAGAGTCCAAAATGTCATTTCCGCAGATGATGGTTGCTATATGGGACAGTCTGAGTGATGTTGTAAGTTCCGATGATGGGGAGGATGTGGACGATGACTATGATGAAGATACAGAGCATTGCCAGATATGCGAAGATGACGAACCCGGCTGGTTGCAGAGCACAATCACTAACACGGTACCACAGCGCATTGAGAGGTTTCGGCAGAAGCAGTTGCATCTTGATGAATTGACACAACCAGGATGGGAGGACGCAGCAGGCTACTTCTGTCAAAGAGATGAGAAGTATGGCACATCCGAAATGCAGGTTCCAGCAGTCGTAAAACCCCACATGGATGATGATTCATCGTCTCCTGCACTGACAACATTCAGAGAGCTTATGGAGTGTCTTGACATTGTCCCCGGAATAACTCAAATGCTGCAACAGACTTCCCGACAACGAAGTAATCATGTGAGGCTGGGTTCTGGAAAGCCGCAGCCAGACATGACTATTCCTGGTCTTGCTCCCGCCACAGAGCTGCATTCATCGCTTATTCGGAATGGGAAGCCTGTTGAACTCGTAGGCTTTTACCCCTGCATATAGCCTCCACAGCTAATCACCATATAGGAATCGGATTCCGACGAAGACATGGGGATGGCTCTTGTGTCAGCGGTGGAATAGAGAGGTCAATTGGTATTTTTGACATCATATCTCTGTGAAAAGCAATTCTTGTACCAATTTTGCTATGTGTCAGATTTTTCTTGATTTCAGTAACCAAATTGTGAGACATGACAATTCGTCTGTGCATGTGCAAGGGTGTAACGAACCAAGCACAAGTTTTAGAATCCAAATCAGACTGTCTGACAGGCAACATGTTCGATTTCTGTTTGCCGATTACTGTGAAGTGAGACAGCAAAAGCTATATTTGTGATGAAATATACTAACCAATCTAAGTGAGTGATGTCATAAGAGTCGTAGAAAGAGCGATCAGTGCCCAATTAGAATCTCTCTGAATGACGACCGTCATGCTGCTTTCATCCATGCATCCAACTGCATAACTCTCCGCACAGACCTGGTGCACAAGGTTGAGATACTTGAAATTGCTTATGGTAAGTCATGGAAATCGAGGAAGAGGAGTTCGATGAGGATAGGTGTGGAAGTCAAGCTATATTTACCAAAAATTAGTGAAATGATCTACATGACGTACATTACAAGCCGAAAGCGCAGGGATGCGATAGGGCCACCTAATCTCTCACTGAGATAACGTGGGTAGACTTTGATCACACATCGAGAGGTTACAAAGATCTTGGATTTAAATGATAATACTTCAAAACGCAATATTCGATGACAATCATAAACATACAATTCGTTATTTACAAGTATTGACTGTCCGAATCCTGTTTCAATGTAATCAATGTGAGCATCGACAGTGTGTCAACAATTTTTAGTCCTACACATCGAGCAATCAAAAGGCTGCATTGACACAATCTTCCAAAGAGAATGTATTGATCAGCATTATAGCGAAAAAGGCAAATGACATGGTCATTGCCCCATCCTGACAATGAGCGTCAGTGGACCCGCAAAGGTTTTTGGCCTTTTATCTGTTAAACTGCAAAAGGCTGTGCGGGGACATCAACTCATGATCGAACTATTGGCTGCCTTTCTAGGCAACAATGGTTGCGACAACGATGCTGCTGTGTCCTAAAATTGAACATCAACGCAGCGTCAACAACATATGGCGTTGCATTTTGCAAAATCCAAAGACTGTGCGGCAACATCAACCCATAATTGAACTATCGGCCGCCTTTCTAGGCAAAAATGGTTGCAACACCATCGCTGCTGTGCCTTAAATATGAGAGCCGACAAAGCATCGACAATTTCAGTGCTTGCTTCATCGATAATCATGGTGCTGTGTGATGACATTAACCCATGATAGAACTATTGGCCGCCTTCTAGGCAAAAATGCTTTTGTCGACATCGTACCTATGCCCTAAAAATGATTATCAACACAACATCAACGATTTTAAGCCTTGCATCTTCGATACTCAAGGGGCTAAGCGGTGACCATAATCTATAATTGAACTATCGGCTGCATTTCCAGGCAGAAATTATTGTGACATCATCGCTGCTATATTCGAAATCTGAGCGGTAATTGAGCGACAACGATACTCTGCCTTGAATCTTGGTTCATCAAGGAGCTGTACAATGACAATATTCCATAATCGAACTATTGGCCGCCTGTCTAGGCAAAAATGCTTTTGAAGACATTGTACCTATGCCATAACAATGAGCATCAACACAGTGTCAACGATTTTGGGCCTTGCATCTCCGAATATAATTGGGTTGTGCGACCAGCTTCATCCATAATCGAACAATTGGCCGCCTTTCTAGGGAAAAATGCTTCCAACAACATCGTAACTATGTCCTAAAATGAGTGTCAATGGAGCATCAACGAAGTGTCAATGAATTTAGATCTTGCATCATGCATAATCCCAGGGCAATGGAACACAGCTGATCCACAATCAACCAATTGGCAGCCTCAATTGGCAATACTGCTAGTGATCATATCACGTCCACCTCCTACAATTGAGTGCCCACGGAGGGTGAACAATTATTATGGAGGTTCAGCATGCCACACAGCAATGAACTGCATTGCGGTGTTCCTAAAGTGAGTTTTACACGGTCTGTCTATTCAATATGTCCTTCTATACAACTTTACAAATATGCTTGCAATGTCTCACAGATCTGATATTATTGCTTGGATCTCAAGAGTCCATATTTAAGAACCCGCATTCTACTTTGCTATAATGAAACGTTCAGCAGTCTTTTGAGTCGGATATCCCAGCATTCCAATCCCTATCGCCATGTCGGATTCAAAATCTTCAAATACCTCATTGCCAAAGGTTATGATCTCTTCCAAAAATGAACATGACTTGATTCGTGATTTGAGTGGCCTTACTTCACAAATCCTCTTCGATGCTTGGTGGGCTGCAACGAATGTAGGCTTGATACATTCCAATGTTTGGAATGATTCTTGACCTGCGTCTCCATGGAGATTGTATTTGCACTGCGAAATAGAGGAGACCTGAAGCCCTGGAATCATTTGTATCGTTGGCGATCAAGTTCTTTGCCATGCATCAGAACATGGGACAAGCTCAATGGGGAAACTCCTGCTGGCAAAAGCTCACATGGCAAAGTTCAATGAGCTAACAGAGTCGAATGTCACTGAATAGACTAGTTGGACGGTCCATGAAACAGCTTTGACCATCCTGAAGAGGCAAGGAAGTCGAGGAATCACAATTGTAAGTTTGAACAGGAAATTCATATTTGACATCCAGGGTAATCCATACTGACCGAAATGACAGACACAACGTTCTAAACTGGCAGCTAAGGACTTGGAAACTTCCGAATTTCCACAAAATACATGGAATTGCTACCTCATGTTAGGATTTCTGTCGCCTCATATTCCCTGAAACGCTATTTCAACTCTCCAGCTGTGATGGTCATATAAGGCATCACGAAGTGACCTGGTGCTGCCGTCAGCCACGAATCTTAGCAAGATTTGCCGGAGGAAATATCCACTTACAGTGGATGCAATAAAAAAGCAATTGACTTCATGAAATAAAGCTAGTTTAACTTGGGATGGATGGATATCAACTAACAAACTTGCAATAACGTCACTCCGTTCCGATAATATGGATCTAAATTAGGCATTGCGTGAGGTACAACTTGCTTTGGATCAGTTTGATCGCCTGTTCATTTCGGGTTTCAAACGCTAATTAACGATGCCAGGTGAAGGGACAACATACTGTTTCAAGGCTAGCCGTGCTTTTGAAAGCCGTGCAGGATAGTTTTGAGCTTACTGACGGCCATGTGCTTGGAATTGCGACTGATAATGATTCCTCATATTTGTCGATGTCACGCGAGCTGCAATCAACGCTTGAGCCCTCCAGTTTCAAGTGACCTGCATTGTGGAACCACATACCATGCATGGCGCATGTCATATAGCTGGCTTTGGGTGCATTCATGAGTTGTCTGGGTGTCCAAGGCTGCACCAAGACTTGGGAAGCCCATGAACGCGATCAGTAATTTGCAGAGAATGAAAGCATCGACATTGGGAAGAGTTGAACACATCAAAATGAGGGCAATGCTAGAATTGACAAGGTGTTGGTAATCAGACCAGGTGTAGCAAACATAGTTGAGAAAGTGCGCATTTCAAGACATTTTGAAAGTTCTGAGACTAACCTTCATATAGAAGAGGATGCTTGGAGTATTGATTACGCTGACAACTGGTCGTCAAAACGAGTTCATTGACTGTCAAACAGCCACAGTCTGCATTGCAGAACAACCAATTAGGGATGTGACAACAGGTTGGAACTTGACACGGGAGTTGCTTGAGCAAGCCTACAGATTCCGAGAATTCACCCACGATTGCCTCCAAAATCCAACAGTCAGTGATTACCGGCGAATCTTCATAACACGGGATGAATGGATCCTTGTCATGTACGTCATGGTAGTTTTGACGCCAATCCGATATTGTACCCTGTGGATGTCAGAGAGGCATAGAGTCACATTGCATCTTGTTATCACGGTGTACAATGACATATTCGATCACAGTGATGGCATTATGCGAGCTTTGGCTAAGAAGAGACTCAATGGAAGGAGAACTTGTTCTTAGCCGCACAGTTAGCTCGACAGATGTTGTCCAATTATAGGACTAAAGTGACCCCATGGATCAGTACGCGTCTCATTTCAGCACATATCCTTGATCCGTTCCGGAAGTTGCGATTATTTAGAATGTAGAACAAGGGAATGGATATTACTTCTGAGCATGAGATATCCTATACTATCCAACACCAAGGGGCATTTCTGAATTATGTGGAGGATGAATACTGTGCCACACATCAACGTGTGCTGGTCAATCATCATGACAGTGTACCGAGCAGCAATCTCGTCCCCTCTACATCGGGTTCAGGCTCTGTTCAATCATGCTTTGTTCCATATGATTTTTCCAGCGATGTTGAAGAATCCTCATCGCCTCACAATGTGGCTGAAACAAAACCCAGAAGAAGCAATCATGCAGCACCCATATTGACCACTGCCAGGCTCTATTTTATTTCAACGCCTGGAGCCCCAAAGAACTGGGGGCAAATCAATCCGAATATCAATGATCACCACTCCAACTCAATGGAGATTAGCAGTACATTTTGGATACAGGACATAACTGACTGGTGGCACCAACAAGACGAAACGCACTCAAAGTATGCTGATTTCGCCAATGTGGGGCGCAAGATATTCTCTATCATACCACATGGTGTCGGAGTGGAGGCCAATATTTCCCTCGGCTGAGATCATAGCGCCTGGAGGCAGATAAAAACAACAGGCAAGACCTGTCTCAAAGACGTGGTTGTAACGCAGGTTGCTCGAGCCAATACCAGTATTTTGGTAGGCGATGACCCAGCATTGCATCTGACAAACACAGCACACGACTTGAAAATGATGAATGATGCAGACGAAAGGACATTGCACAGAATGGCTAAGGTCCACAACTTTGTGGAGATGTGGCAAGGCAGCCAAAACCTACGTGCTACACAGAAGGAATCTCGCGATCAACACAACTAGATGACAGCTGCAGGATACATTTTGGACACGGAATAGATTGTTAAAGCATCATGATCACTCTTTGAACATCATGGTGCGGCTGCATTTAAATTGACAGAAAGATCACCTTTGCCACCAGCTTTGTCTGCAAAGGACCTCCCTGTGGGAAGAACTCAATTATTAAATGTCTGCTGAATCAGAAGATTCAACCGTCATCCAGTTGAATGTGATGAGTATTGCGCACCAGACAGCATTTTGGACACCAAATATTGGCTTAACTGGAATGGCGACTTGAGAAATCAACATAACAGCGAAGACAATTGCGCAGCGGATGTTGAATCTGAAGTAGAGCAAGAAAATCGCATCAAGGATCCAGAATGCCTTGAGCAGCGGGATATGAGAGCCGCACCAAATGATCCCAGATTGAATCAGCCAACACGGAAGTCGAAAAGATAGACTGAAAAGGTGTTGGTGACAGTCAATGCAATCAAAATGAGGAGGAATGAGGGAGTGAACAAACGGTAGGACAGAATCCGTCAATGTTTCACGTGCTTCTTTATGAAGCTTCACCGAGAGTTTCAGTTAGAGATATATCATGGGCACATGGTGAGTAGTAGCTTGTTATTGTCAGTTGATAAACGGATCTATAGCAGGCACAATCAATCGTTTGGCAAGATATATAAATTTTAATTGTGTGAGAGCGAAAAGTGCAATACTGTTACTGCACCCGGCTTTGCCACAGGGCCGAGTCTGAATCTGTCAGAAAGACAACTAAAATGTTCATGTTGTGATGAAAACAATTATCGATGGCAGCAGATGTTGAATGGACAATACATCAAAATGAGCATCAACCGAGCGTCAACGATTTGTCATCTTGTAAGTAAGGTAATTGAACAGTGATTTGGTCATGGTTATGAATAACTGACCTATTGGCACTGTTTATCGGCAAAGGCAACAGCAACACAGTCACTGCCCAATTCTAGGAATAACCGTCAACCGAGTGTCAATGATTTTTATCGTTAGCATCTAGGGTAATTTACGTTCCGATTGGTTGCCGACATCCATTTATGAGATATTGGCAGGATTCACTGCCAAATATGAGAGCGCCATGCTCCTTGCCGCATCCTGAAAATGAGCGTTAACGGAGCGTCAAAAGCTTCAGGTCTTGCATATTTGGTAATCATGGCATCGTGTGGATCTCCGCGCTCATAACGGAATAATTGACCACTCTGATAGGCAAAAATATCATATATCAAAGGTACAACACCGATTCGAAATTAATTGATATTGCAAACTGCAAAATATGCAGAAACGTATTATTGGTTGTTGAAAACACAATTTTGATAAGATACTATTACAGACTGCAAAAACAAAAGCCGTATATGAATCTATAGATGGACGCGCTGGGCGGCCAGCTGACATCTGGCCCAATTCAGATCAGTTGGGAAATTTCCATCGAACCGGACCCGAGGTGATGGCTCTGGTGTATTGACGACCGGGACAGCCACATTGGCAAATGTTCTTCCTGGACCTGGACCCGAACTCGAAGTGACCGTCCGATGAGCCTTTGCTATCAAGAGTTTCATGGAAATGAATCGAAACAGATTGCTGAACATAGTCGCTGAAACAACGCATGGATGAATAAGTTGGGTGAGTCCGAAAGAATGGCTCTGATCTCTGAGCAATTCGAGGATATGAATCCCATGTCCACTGCATCTGCAGTATCCCATCATCATGATCAGCAGGATGTGATTGAACATTGAAAGTCTTACAAGGTTGTACCGGAGTCTCCGCTGGCCACACAATGGGTTATGGTGATGAGAGCATAGTTAGATGGAATTGTATAGCATCATGTCACTGGAGATGTCATGGAGCTTCCGGAAGGGAGAATGGCTCTGCTGAGTCATTGGGTATACAAGATGAAGTGCAATGGAGCAGGCCATGTGAAGCGGTTCACGGCCAGGCTAGTCAATGGAGGAAATCACCAAATTTCAGGCATCAACATCCAGGATATGTATGCACAGACATCTCAGTTTAGCCATGCTATGTTGGGAGTCACGATCACAATGAAGTATGATCTCAAGATTGATCACATGGACCAATGCATGGACTTGTCGGGAGTTGACTTGCAAGAAGAGATATATATACACCCAGCATAGGGAGAATGTCATTTGTTCCTGAATGGGAGCTGATACAATGATCCAAGATCAAACACTTTGTGCAAAATGATACTGCGCTTGGCAAAGACTCCGTCTGGACTGAAGCAGTCTTCGCAGGTTGGGACAGACACAATCCAGCACTGCCTGATCACGGTTGGGTTAGTGGCACCATGTATTGACGGAGAATTGTTTGCGCTTGAAGATGATTCCACAGTTGTTCCCTCAGGTGCTGTGGATGTCCATGATTTCCTCATCATTCTTACAGAGCGATTGCTTGGGCAGATCAAGGATTAGATGAAGAACAGATTCCGGATGCATGAGCTCGGGAGAGTCTCCTTCAATCCCAGCATGAACATTGAATGCAATTCGGAACACTACACAATTGACATCCAACAGTAGCGCTACATGTGATGATCTTTGTGACGTTCCAAACGATTGTGTCCAGTCCAGTGGCCATGCCAATGGCGAGGAAGCGTCGCAATACGCAGCCCAATGAAGAAGCCTACATTATGGCCATATATTGCTTGATGATCAAAAGACTGATGGACTCGATGACAGTTATTCAGCCTGTTATCACATATGCCATCGGAGTTATCAGCCAGTCTAAATGCACCCCGAGCAATCCGCACATGGTAGCTCTCATGCCCATCTATTGGTACTGATACAGCAAGACATACTGCCAACTGCTTTTCGGAATGACACTCGGAGTAGCTGGAAACAGCATAGCTCAATGTTATGTCTATTTGGACTGAGCTGGATACCTTGATAACTATAACTTAACAAGTGGCTCAGTCATAACCTGCAGTGAGGCAGTCGACTGCAGATCACGAAACAGATGCTGACTGCCCAGTCCACAATGGATGGCAAATGTTATGCCGTTGGCATAGGCTGCTTGATACGCACACAGATCTTGCCTCTCATGAATGAGCTTGGCATCCTGACTCCCTCTTATGTGTTCACTGATTCACTGTTACCAATCACAATCATCAACAACAGAATCTACTGCAGGTAAGCAGTTGCAAACAGTGCGAGCAAGTACAATGATGCCGCAGACTTCGCTACAGATGGAGTCATCAATTTGAGCTACGACCCAACTGCTAGGATGTTCGCCGACTGCTTCACAAAGCCGCTGCGCAAGCCTGCCTTCTTGTAGTCGTGAGCAGCAATGGGGATGATCGGAATTGGACTCAGAAATTGCCTTTGATTGATTGGAAACGGTCACAGAAATGCCATTGGAATTGGAACTGGACATGGCATCAGGAGTGCTGTTGGGTAGTACATTGATTGTGCATGTACATTTGGCAGAGATCCAGCATGTTTGATTGGCTTCTCTTCTCAGGTGTGTACTGTTTGGTTTGAAATGGATGTGAGAGTGATCCTGGAGGAGTTTTGAGTTGATATGAAATGCGCATATCACCATGCCAAGGACCATGATGTAACTTGCCTCAGTTGTAGTTAATGGAATGAGTCAATGATTGACCTTGTGTTGATGCGACATGTCTCAGTACACAATGCAATAGACACACCTTCGCATACACCTGCATACACTGGACTACTGAATCACACTCCAACATTCAACAACCTCGCCATGGAAGCACTATTGTACAGGCATTCGCCCGTGTATGGCCTCGTATGAAGGGATATCAGGAGTTACGGTTGCAAACATGGATGTCGATATTGTAGTGTAGTATAAAGATTGTTATGGTGAGAATATCACTAAAGATCCAAGGCTCGTGGCGAGCCGACTATATACAAAGCGGTTAATGCCCGGCCCTGGACACGTCACATGCAGCCATGCCATTACATCATCCCCCTCTGTAGGTGCAGATGCACTGGGTTGCATAAACCTGTACAAGAGTAGCAAGGGAAGAGAACAATCAAACAACAGTTTGACCTACGCAAATGTACGAACCCATCAGCCCCACAACCGATCAGTGCTGCTCAGGGCAACCTTTCAGCAGATCCGGGGCAAGGGGAAACTCCACCTCCATTTGACTTATCGCTGGAGGTGGTAAAAACCCCTGCCGATGCCAATTGTACTGGGCCGGGATCCAATGAAGCAACAAAGTACAGAGAAGAGAAAGAAGAAACATCCAAAGTGACCCTGTCCTCCATATCTCCACTTCCGAAATGTCCGGCATCCAATTATCCATTGAAAATCCGACCATCAATTCTCACAGGAAGAGCTGGTATCAAGCGTAGGTCATTGTCTGAATTTGAGACAGTAATCTGGGTGACATCCCCAATCATACTATGAGTCTCGTCTTGACTCGGTGGTATCGATTGTGGCTTTCGCTACCTGCTCATCATCGCCATCACCATCGCCATCGCCATCACCCCCACCATCGCCATCGCAATTGCATCGGCATATCTAACTTGAAAGCATCCTCGTAATTGATCATAGTCACTATACTTCTAAGTGCGCTATCTCTCGAGCTTGCCCAATTCCTTGTGAATTCCGCAGGCCCTGCCCATTAGTGATCATTATTACCAATCAGTGATCATTGTTGCTGTGTTGGAAGCAGCAACAGTAGTTCTATTCGCACTTGGTCAGCACCGATGAAGCCGGCTTCAATTTTTGGAGTGGATTGTAGCTTCTGCTCTCGGTTTAATTTCTGTGGATGATGGTTACTCGATTATAACAGCGAATGTCGGAAGAGATATATTACTATGTCAGAAGAAGTATGCGATGTAAAAGCATTGCATCTAGAACAATTTCAAGAAGTATTCGAAAGGCAAGCATATACTGAGAAGAGGATTTCGAGGAAGAGATATTGTTGTATTCTGTATCGATGTATGAGCAAGTATAAAGAACTGTTCTCCAACCGGAGAAACAGCATCTATGTATATATTAATGAAGGAGTGATTGTCTGTGACCACGGTCGCAGATTAATAACCCACACAGGATGAGAAATACTTTTCGACTGTGCAAAAACACACATGAACCGTAAAGAATATTACAGAACAATCTAGGCGTGTTCTTTATATATAAGTGCTGATAAATACCTCTTCCAACGGAACTAAAAGAAGGTTCTAGACAAGTTCTAACCGGAACTTTCTAGACAACCTAAACATAACAGATACCAAAAGTATTAAAAGTTATTACCACACCACGTTATTCTTCTGTGTAAAGTACCACCTTATCATAAGAAGAATACTTAAGAAAGTACAATATCAGTAAAGAGAAATGTAGATACTTATGTATTTTCAATAATGGGCAATCATATACAGCCTCATACCTATCTCATAAGCTTCTCATGAAATGGTCATTCTTACCATATATATGGAAGTGGGTTTGCGCTGTCCAGATCCTTGTGCATAGCTCTGTAGGCCAGCCTCGATATGTGACATCATCTCTTGCAGCCAGTGGCTGTCACACGGTGCCTTTCAGTAGTTCTATTCATACTCCCTCAGTCTCGGCCAAGCAGGCTTATAAGCCTCCAGCATGGTCTTTCGGCATTGACTTTGGCAAGCCGTTTGGAAAATATCTCAGTCGGTGCCTTCAGTAGAGAACTCCCGAAAATCGTAAGTTTCAAGCCCTCAAACGAAGGCACTCTGGTAACCACCTTTTGGTAATGATCTAGACTGTGTGGCACGATGCGGTTCTGTTACCGTCTCTCGCGATGCCATTCAGTTGACTATTTGGTTTGTTCCGAGATCATGTTTGTTCTCATTCGGAACTGCTTCGGTAGACATCATTGCACTTGTTCGGCATAGATCAATCACGCTTGATCTTCCCATCAGCTCTCCGGTGCTGTGGCAGTCGCGCTGATCATCCTCGAAGTTGGTGCACTTGTATGTACATTTGACATCCACCGTGCTCGGTGCACATATCATCTCCAATTGCTGGGCATGCTCGCCGGATTTCCTCCGGGTATGCTTTCCGCTCCTTCGCCAGGTGTGTTCGCTGTCACTTGCCTGGGTATCCACATTGTCATTTTCTCAATTCACTTGTCGTTTCATCTCTAGGTGCGTTGATTGACCCTTCTCCACGTACGCTTGTTGACTCTGCTGGTGATCTCTTTCAAGGTACAGTCATCAACTCATCTCCAGCTGCAATTCTCTGTCGGTAAGTGCGCTCCAAATTGCAGTCTCCCAGCACATCGGGTACTGGTATTGCTTGCGGTAGGAGTTGTTCATGATTACGGTACAGTTAGGCCCTATTTGTACGTCATAGCACCGCCGACGACTAATCCGTATGGCTTCTTCTGATGCTATATCAGTTGGTTAGGCTTGATTGTGAAGTTGATTTCCAGTAGCAGCTGTGTATGTCGGGGGTGTCAAGATTGAATCAGGATTGCTGAGACCAAGTCAGAATCTCATTCGGGATTGTGACTTCGACAAGCGGCTTCTTGATTCATCTGTTGGTGCGTTTGCCATCACATCTCTGGGTGCACTTTTCGCTTTTGCAAGCCTTCTCTATTGGTGAATGCATTTCAGGGTGCTTCGTTCCTGCACCTCTGGAGCGGTAATTCACGGTATGGGTTGATGCAGTTCGGGTATTGTCATGCCCCTCTTCATCGATTGCTGCTCCAGCAAAGAACAATCTCGTAAAGCTTGTGCAGTGTCGGCATGGTACCTGTAACACGGGATCTGATTCGGGATCGTATTCGGCATTGGAACTCCCTCTGCAAAAACAATCATCGTCCAGCTGGATTGGCTCCGTCAGATTTGACGCTGTCCATCACAGCCATCAGAGACATCCCAGTGGTGGCTGACTCCGCGCCCAGCATCAATACCACTCGTCGCGTTGCATATCATCCTCCCATCGCTATTTCACCAGTTCTTATCGCTCTGTCGGTGTCCTATTTGAAACGAACACTCTGCCGTTGTGACCAGCTGTGACCATACATCTGCATGGGTTCCTTCGGTACGCACTTGCATCGGGATTGCCTTGCGATGGGTTAGGCTGAGAAAACCTCTCCTCGCGTTTCTTCTACCTGCATGCAAAATCTAAATTCTCTCTTTACCAATTATACACATCATTCCAAGTCACGCGATCAATGTGGCTAATGGCAATCCATCGCTCGTTCTATCAGTCTTCTGACATACTACTAGTAGCTATCTCTCCAATTACGTGCAGGTAGCCGACGTCATTTCCCACACTGCAAACTGGCAAAGCAACATCTGGCAGTGCTTTGCCCACTTGTACAAATTTGGAGACGGGATCTAAGTTACCCAAGTGTTCAGGTATTGTGGTGAGCGCCAGGGCTAACCATTACTCAAAGAAAACTCCATTCTCGTCCAGGAGCTTGATTTTGAATTGTAGTTGCAGTAGACATCGGAGACGACCATTCTGCGCACCATAACACCTCCCCAGACTAGACTTGACCCACACACAGTCGTTGCGTCGGTCCCATCCGTGCCAGTTCTGGCGTCCTGTACATCCACGAATCTGAGATATGCGTTCACCATCTAAACTGTCAACTTTAACAATAATACATATGTAACTACAGAGCTCCATTGGGTGGAGTTGTTCATCCGAATTATACATCTTGTGATGATGCTTATGCTTGATACACTCTCCCATGCAGTTGTATATGTTCTGCCATGTCCGCTGTGCTGAATCTCTCTATTGACTTAAACTCACTGACTTTCGCTAAGTCTAATTGACACATACACAAGAACTAATGCGATGAGGCTCCGCCGCGCAGCACCCTAAACCAACCCATGTGATGACCGCACTCAAATCCGTCCCCACACTCCTCCAGGGCGGTACCACGACCGTAGTACTAAACTCCAAAGAAACTAAAGATAGAACTTGCCTGAAGCTCCTCCCAAATGATCAACCGCAACTGCAGCTCCTCCGAGGCAATAAACCGTGCCTGGTGCTCCTCCGAAACAATCTTCCTGTTGCTCGATGGCTCTTTCTTGCAACCTTCACCTCAAGCCACACATCCAGTCGGAATAGCGGTCCAATCTGGCGTGCCACGCCCACAGGATTTCCTCGACCTTGACCAGTACTCTCAGCCGGCGCTTTGTCATATATCGTGATCCCGTAGCCGTTGACAGGCACAATCTGTAACCCCCGATCCATAAGCCGCGATTGTGACAGCGAGTTCTGTGCTTCTTCGACATACAAGACGTTTCTCACACCCACCTGGTTCTTACAGCCTCCAGGCAACCAAAGCCTCAACCGTACAGCTCCATGGCGGATGACTTTACCTGCTACGCTTCTAGCACAATCGCGGATCTCCCGCGCATCTCTCCTGGTATACTTGGCGTACCGTTTGAACTTTCGCCAATCTCCGCAAATGTGAGTGGTGGTGGCACAATCCAAGTTCCAGCTCTCCTTGGATGGGCTCTCTCGATTCGCAACTATCATCCAATAGTTCTCAATTGATGTTGTTGTCATCGTCATTGCCGCTACCGCTGTCTCTGTCGGTGCTCCACTCTCCACTGGTGCAGTGCTTAGACAATACCGTGCAATGTGCCCCACCTTATGGCATCTGTAGCACTCCTGAGTATCCCTCCAATTGATACAGCACCTCGCATGCTTCTCATTGTCCGAACTGCTACTATCGCTCGCACTGCCACTACTACGGGTCTTCCAGGACTTCCGAGTCTGCTTAGATTTCCGTTTTGCATTTTTCGTCCGCAACTTTTGGAACATGGCTGCCACCTCCGAATAGTCGTCCTTCGGTAATCGCGCTTTGTGGGCCTTCATCTTCACAATGACCTACTCTGGATTGTCGGCCAAGGTGTTGATCTTGTCGTACATCAACGGGGTGAAAAATCTCCCATCATCTACCTTCAGTATACCCTGCATCAGGTAGTAGCTGTGCTCACTGTTTGGCATTGTACCGGTCGAACTCTCCCCACAGAGGTTGAAGTCGTACACATACCACTGGATCTTCGGTGCGTACTCCTGTATATTCTCGCAATCGCTCAACCTAACAGCTGACATATCATCTCGCAAAGCCCACATATTCAGCTTCACCTTCGATTTCGAGTCCTCCTACTGTTGATTCCACAGCGCCTTCGCATCTTTCTGAACGCCATACTGCTTCTGCGATGACCTCACCATCGCAACCGGAATAGTCGACCGTGTGATTCCATGCTGCCTCTTCCATGCTTTAAACTCTGTCCCGGCTTGCGTGTCTGGTGCTTCCTCTGTACCGTCGACAATGCCGAGAACCTGCTTCTGCTCCAAGAGTATTTCAATTTCCAAACTCCAGCTCTTCTAGTCTATACCATCAGACTTCTGAATTGAGATCACTATCGATTCGGCCATCTTGTTGTCCGTACACGTGTCGAGTCTGTCTGTACTCCTCTGAGACCGTGTTGATGATGCCGCAATCTGAGTCGAGTTCGTCAAATCAGCACAGTGCCCGGGCTCATCACTTGTTGTGTCGTGTCCGCTGTGCTGAATCTCTCTATTGACCTAAACTCACTCACTCTCGCTAAGTCTAATTGACACATACACAAGAACTAAAGTGGAGCGGCTCCGCCGCGCACAACCCTAAACACACTGACATAATGACCGCACTCAAATCCGTCCCCACAGCATGGTGTCATGCGGTGCGTTGCGTCTTGCGTATTGTCAAGTAGTGCTCTGAAGTCTTTGATCATAGCGTCAGGATGTTTTGCATCTCAGGGGTATTGGGGTTTGATGAATTCGGACTTCACTTATGACTGGGAGCTCATCTTGTCAACCAGATCAGCACTGGAAGTGGGGACTTTGCTGGTGGCAGCGCTGTTCTCCCGACTCTGAATAAGGGCTGAGGGATTGCGCACGCTGATTTCGAAGCGGAGAATGCGATGCTGAAAGATGATTACTTGTGGCAGGTAGTTGAGATTGTGATTGGAGGCGTTCCAACCATCCTTGAGGTTCTGGTTATGTGCTCGTTCATGTCTCTCGGCCGAATACTGTTGGAAGGCTCAGTATCAACGAGTCTGCTGGACCCAATGAGACATCAAGTGAATCATCAGAAAGTTGAAGTCGGCATCTAGCTCCTTAGAAACATCTATTTCGTGGCTGATATAATCCCACCAGGCGTTCATTTTGCACCACTTCCTGGACGCCATCCAACCTTCATCCTGTGTTTCCTCCAGAACCTGTCGCTTCTTTAAGAGTTTCGTTCTCATGGCATTTGCTTTCGCCGTTGCGTTTTTCCCGGCTTGCCCGAGTAGGAAAACATCTTCAAAGGTTTGAAAACGACACAAGGCGTCATCCATGTAGCTCAATGTTGCATCCTCGTGAGATTTATATCAAGCAGATATATACAATTCTAACACTGCACGTGGGCACTCAATTGCCCTATTGAATATTGGCCACTCAGCGGGGCTTCCCCTTTGGAGAGACTGCATTACAACTCCAAGCAGGTACCGGCCCATTTCCTTCATCTCCTTCCCATTCCATTGAGAAACTTCCTCATATGACTTAGTTTTCGGTGTGAGGTCGTGGTACGCAGGCACGGATGACCATATTGCATTCTACTTGTCGAGCCATTCGTGCATCTTCATGAAGTGGGATATCCACTTCTGCTGGGGGTATAGCATGCCAATCTGCATTGTACAGAGGAGGTCGGGCGTCGGGAGGTCTCTCACAATACGGGGAATATGTCACAACACTTTGAATCGTTGGTGAATATGGCGCGAGGAGAGTATAGCAACAGCTGCCTTGGTTTTGGCATCACTGAGCGTTTGATATCGGTTGTGATCCTGCCGGAGGTGTTGCGTGTCAGGAGGGACATAATCTCCCAGTTCGTTCTTTCGACAGTCGCGCCATAAACAGCCATGCTGCTCGAGATGTTATAAGTTGCTATACTCATGGCAATCTGCAAGCCATGCTGCTATAACCAGTTTGCAACACCTGAAGTTGCCGTGTGCACAGAGATTGTTGTAATATCCGCTCTCGGTGCTGTGATTGTGTTTGCAGGTGAGAGGCTGGAGTACCCGCCCGAGTACCTCGCTCAGCACCTATCGGCATGTTTGCCGCTGCTCATCCACCCATTTCGGAGGAATATTGCGGTTCTGGATTGCAATTGGCAGGTGAGCGACCATCATGACACTGTGGGTTGAGTGCACCTCGCGGATCTTCGAAGATAGGTTACCAATTGTGATATATACAGGCCACACGGTCTTGTCACGAGAAAGGTTCATGAGAAATGTTCCGTCGGACATGAAGATCGAGCGAACCAGTGTATCTCCCACACTGAGAGTTGGCTGATCATCGGTTAGCACATCATCATCCTCGGCTATCTCTCCATACCTGTGTCTCCCACCACCAGTCCAGAGTATGCATTTCTGCATAGAGGCATGTTGGTGGCGTATCGCTGTTGAGGCAATGCTGAGGGGGTAATCATGATGCTCAGCATAGGCTGGCTGCCACATCAGCCATCGCAATCTTTGATGATGTCTCGACTCCAGTATTTGATAGGGCGTTGGTGATTGTCACTCCATTTCATATTCTAGAGAGTGTGTAGTTCCCACTCCCTGAGAGCCTGATCATCTGGCATTCTAGCCACAAGCTTCTGGATGCCATCCCCGTTTTTGAAGCTTGTGAAACGTAGAGAAGTGTTTTCTTCCTTCACCACATTGTCATAGTATGTCTCCATGCCCGTCTTTTTGATCCCACGCTGGATGAATTTGTACTCTTCACGCATCACGAACAAGTAGTAGGGATTGTTTTGCAGGGTCGTCTCACGGTAACCCTAAGCGTCATGTTCCCATGGGTCAGCAATGTAATTGCTCAGCGGAGCACCGGCACCAGGGTACGTTTCAATCTGCAGCAGAGCAGGTGGCGGTGGCTGATACTGTGACTCTGGGATGATTTCAAGATGGTCAAGGTATGGAAACGCATCCATGTCTTGAACTGAATCTTTGGTAGCATTGAATTCAGGACACTGAGTGGGTTGAACGCGTCAGGGCACACTGAGAATAGTTAGATTCTTCTGGCGTGCACCTTGAAGGTGTCCAGGATGGTGTAATTTGATATGTTTAAGTTGCCAGCTATCTGAGGTGAATATCTTTCTGCATGAGGATTTGGGGCAATGGAAAGGGGTCTTCTCTGGCGTTGTAGACGACACACGAGGAGTGGAGTATTCACTGTAGAAAGGGACCAAATTTGGTGCTGGGCCTGAGCAGTCTGGTGTGGGTGTAAGCTCACAATACTTTCAGCTAAATTGAGAGATTTATTGAGCCTCAACACCATCACAAGGAGGTTCCTTACATGGCAGCAGTTGCAAAATGGCTGCATGCACGAAGTCCCATAATAGTATGAATCGAATAACAAACCAACACTGATCCATTCACACACCTCTTGATGGGTGTAATAATCAATGCCCGAGATACATAGATTAGAACACATCAAATGAACAAGCCCACAACCCCTAACCCAAACGAGCCAGAATTCAAAAAAACCGTAAGTGAACTAAACACCTCCACGCATGCCGTAATCAGTGCCTGAGTTCAATAGATTACATCATACAAAACTCACAAGACAAGACCCCGACCTTAACCGGGACGCAAAATCCATCACCTCCTTTGTAACACGAGGACTGGTTCACTCTTTGCCTACCGAGCCATCTGGGTGCACCTCAGGGAGAAGAACATCAGGGAGACGGAAATCAGGGAGAGAGACATTGAGGAGAGGGACATCAGGGAGACTGTTGCCACATGCCGAATCGCCAGCCGCTGCTGATCCACATCGACATCGGAGATGTTTGCAGCTGCCTCAGCATCTCGCAGAGTTGGTGCCACTGGGCGAGGTTATTGTGGCATCACAGGCCTCAAAATCTACAGCCGATTGAGGGGATGATACTCCGCAGTTCGTGGTTGTGCGCGAGGCTCCGGGGTGGGTGGCTGTGGGTCAGGCGCCGGAGGTTGTAGCCGTGGGGTATGCTCAGGCATCTCCTGGCCTTGCTCAGGTAGCACGACTGGCTGGTCATCTACCATGGAATCTACAGTATCAGCCGATCTTCCTACTATCTCCCCCTGGCCAATCGTCCGAGGTTCTTTGCCATCATCCTTATCCTCATCCTCCTCCTCATCCTCATCTTCATCCTCTTCCTCGCCCTCCTCCTGATCTTCTTCCTCTTCATCTTCCTCCTCTTCATCTTCCTCCGCTTCATTGTCACCATCCCCTTCCATATCCACATCGCCGTCAAAATCAACGCTGTACGGTGCGTCCACATCCTCCTCCATGCGCCTATCCATATCACAATCATGATCTCAGACATTTGTGCCATCCGACTCCTTGGTAGGGTCGGTATCATCATCTCAGCTAACTCACACTGTGGGCAATGCTTCCGGCTGTAAATATACCCTCTCCAGTGAGCCCTATGTGTCCCATTCCCCTTGCTCCCTGTAGCCTTTCCACCACTCTGCGTGCATTCTCCCTGTGGGGTGTGTTGCACAGTACCTTCCCCTTCCCTGTTCGCATTGGCGTTCCCCAACGCTTTCCCTGCCTCCACTGCCATCCGCTTCCCGTTCCAGTCCTCAGTCACCATCTGTTTCTCTGTCTCATTTGTCCATCTATTCCTTCTCCCGGTGCCTGTCTCACCACACAGCATATCCTCCTCACCCGTGCCGTCATCATTGTCATTGCCATTGCCAGGCCAGCTCCTGCCACCGCTCCACACTCTGGGATTCGCCCAGTTCTCATCATCATCATCCTCGTCGAGTATCTTATCCCAATTCAGAGGTCTAATGGCCAGGAAGTTGCCTAGTTTGAACTGCCGGCAGCTTGGCGTCTCAATTTTAGCCCGGTGAAAATCGCTAGCTTGCAAAGAGAAATGCTCGCAGGTGCGTTTAACCTTCCCCGAGCTGTTTGTCTGTGGATTAGTGCAATGATCTTGACTCCCGAGGGCACAGGGGATGTCCTACCTCCAATTGTTCATTTGGTCGCTGGTTTTGTCAAACATTTGCCCCATATATGAATGGAAGCTAGCCCACCACACGCAAAAAGGCAAATACCTCCTCCTGCGGTGCGGCCACATCAACTGGAATTGTGAAAAGTAGCGAGTCATGACTGCATCAAGAAAGATGATATCACATGTGAGGTCCCATGCTGTCTCATGCTTGACTCCGCAAATATTGTATATCCATATGAGTCCAGGGATGTGTTCCTAGATGAATCCCTGTATACGGTCCTGATCCGACAGCAGGTGTCGCTTTATAACCTATGTCGGCATGTTTGCTTCAGCCTTCCCATTCCCAATCTGGATGCCCTTTGGTGCAATCGCTGTCTGTTGGAAATGAATCTACATCCGAAGCGTTAGCATTATGATACTGTTGGATGTAGGAGAAGGAAACCAAGAGGGAAAGTTCAAAGTTGTGTAGGTTTTCGGGTGTGTGTTGGAACGAGAGGCATTGTTTTGTGCAATTCACGTGATGTCGTGATAGCTCAGGATGGTGGCGGTGAGTATAATACGTGAGGAGAAGGGAATGGAGGTGTAGGTGGGAAGAAGGGTTATATATACTCGAGTTCTGCCGATTTCTTGGTTCAACATGTGAGTTATGATAATGTTGATTCATATCCTGCGTTTGATGTTTAACAAACCCAAAATGGCCCAGCCTTCAACTTGCACAACCACCAGGCGCCTCATGAATGAGAAGCCTCAAGATGAGATTTGCTACTCGTTGTCAGGACAGTGTACGACGCCGGGCGTTGCTTGTCCATCACACACCACTATTTCCGCTCAGACCTCGTGCATCTCGGCGCAAACTGAGTAGTTCTCGGCTTGCCACAACTGTGCAACCATCCAGCATGGTGTGGTGGAACGGCGGAGCTAGAAGGCGGAGAGCCAATCATCACACTCCGCTGCACCTCTCGTGGCTTTCCAAAAGCAATTCATGGGAAAGAGCAGTTCTGGCTCAAGGAGCATAGGAATTGGGTGAAAAGGTATGATATAACCCGGCTGTGAGGATCAACCCAATTGCGTTGATCTACACGGAGTCTCAGGAAGAGTGAGTGAGATCAAAACTTGGGAGAGATAGAGTGTGTAATTTGTTGTATGATAAGATGATATGAGATGAGATGACATGACAAGATGCATGCTATCTACCCCAGGGTCTCCCGAATATATACTCCACATCACTCCGTCCTTCTGCGCTACCTCTGTATCTCCGTACACCCGCCATCGCCCAGTCCGTGTCCATCATCCCTGAATCTCCGTACACCCGCCGTCGCTCAGTCCTCCGCCACGCTGAGGGGCAGTGGTGGTGAGAAACGGATATTCCTGCAACAACTCCTCCCTGGCCCCTTGTGTGACGCACACATCTCCTCGTCCATCCGATATAACCTTATACCCAAACCCAAAAGAACATCAGAATATCATAAACCCAAAGGAAAGACACAAACATAGACCCAAAGGAAACCCATAAACTCAAAGGAAAACTATAAACCCAAAGGAAACCCATAAACTCCAAGGAAAAACTATATACCCAAAGGAAACCCATGAACTCAAAGGAAAAACATATAGTCTCTCACTCCTTGCGCACCTGCTTTTCCATGCCACCCTCCGTGTCTGCGTTCCTTGCTCCTTGAATGTTTGTGAAGCACGAGATCTTGCGAAGCCAAGTATCGAATCGCACTATCGCCTTACACATCGCATACAAGACTGCTGTGACTCGTGCCCGGGCTTCAATAAACAACTCGAGGTCTTTCTTTACTGCTTGTTGGATGATCGGTACGGCTTTGTTCTTCATGTTTTTCTGGTGGTGTGCCAACATCTTCATCTCGTCGTCCAGCATTCTGTTGCAGTGGGGATACAGGCCAAGCGATTCTAGGAAGCAGCTCAGGTATTCTTCATCCTCAGTGCTGTCATTGTTGTCGGAACTGCTACGTTCAATGCTCTGAGTGGCAGGCCGGTCGGGCTTTGTGGTGCCCTTCTGTTCAGAATCGGTAGGATTCTCCAGGGCCGTACCAGCCTCTTAACCTGCGGGTGCTGACGGGGTTGTACCGGTCTGTTTCTCGGTGGGTGTGGGCAGGGTTGTACCGGCGTCATTCTCGGTGGGCAATGGCGGACCTGTACTGGTGCCTTTCTCGGTGCCAGTGCTGGTTCCATTTTCAGATCCATCCTCGGCCAGGTCCATCAAAAGCCCTCCAAGGTTCCTGCCATCCTTTTCCTTTTCCTTTCCCTTGGTTGATGGGGTTGGCGGTGGAAGTATGTAGCTCTTATTGGGGGATGGAGGTGGTATGGGTATCTCATGGTCGGCAGGGGGTATCCCATGATTGGTAGGTGGTGTGCCATGGTCTGCAGGCGGTGTGCCATGGCCGGCAGGCGGTATCCTATGCTCGGCATGTGGTACTGATCGTGAGATGGTAGTAAGTCGGTTGGGGTTATTGCCGTCATCCATGCGAGGGTAGTAAGTAAGTGGCATTACTAACCCTCGGTACCATTTCAGACCCATCGCTTCGTAGTCGATTCCTTCAACTAGCTGAGGGCAGCCAATATATAACAACTTTTTAACCTCCTGGAAGTCGCAGGATGTATACCACGTGTTTGCTATCGAATTGGAGTTTAGCTTGGTGAGACGGTTGACATATGCACGATGGAGACATCTCTTCACTAACCAGGGATCTCTGGATGTTTTGCTGCCGACCGCCATGAATCACATCCACTGGTCGCTTCCGCTAGGGTCGGTTAGGATTTCCTGTGGTTCAGGATAGTGTTGCGAGAGGTCCCCTCACTCCTTCGTTGCCAGTGTCTTCCTCTGCCGCGCAGAGTGATGTGGCTTGATCATTTCTCCAACCCTGCCGGAGCTGTCGAGAGCGTTAAGGAAGTCATTCTATCGCTTGTACTTCAACTTCTTCCAGTGAAGGTTTCTCTCTGCAAAGTTCGACAGCCAAGCGACCTGGGCATTGGCCGCATCGGTAATGTCACCGAAGAGATTAAAGATCTTGAGGATGAAATTTACTTTGTTTTGGGGGGAGAGCTCTTGAGCGGCAATCTCCACAGGGTGTTGTAGTAATCTGACAGGTCGATTGGAACAGAATTCGCCGCTGAGGTGTGATAATGTCGCTGACACAAGGGTTACTGGAGAGGGGTCGCTAGCAATAGTAGCGATATCCGAGGAGATGGTATACGTAGTAACGGTGGTGGAGATGGCTGCGGTGGAAGTGGCTGTGTTGGAGGTGGCCTCGGTGATGGCGGTGGCTGCAGTAGTGGTGGCTGCCATGGTGGCAGCTCCAGTGGTGGTGGCTGCCGTGGTGGTGACTGCCACAGGGGTAGAGTCGACACTCAAAGTGGTGGTGGTAGTGGTTAAGGACTCTCCGAAATCCATGTCATCATTGAGTACAGCTGCAATGTCATTGATTGATGTACACGTCATGTCGGTCGTTGGTGGTTGGGTATGATTGCGATGGCAATCTTGTGCTCAGTCATCGGTGTGCAGAAAGAGATGAACGGTACAGTATGGTGGTTGTCCTTCCTTCCCAAGGTAGGGGGGGGGAAGCTCTGTATATACCTGGAGGGGTGCTTGTGCGAGATCCTTCATTTTCCAGTCCCTATGTGGTTCTCCATTTCCCTAGTATGCTTTTCTCGAATCTATTCACAACTTCTTCGCTTCTTCCCCTCCTCTTCCTCCGCTTGTACTTGGTGATTTGGCATATCTTGTTTGTCATTCCTGTTCTCGGTGGTGAATTTTCTGCCCACTCCTGCAATAGTCATCGTCTCTCTAGTGTCGAGGTTACTTGAGGGTTAGGGGAGAATGGTAGGATTTTTTTGTGTAACGTGGGTGCAACTCAGCCAATAGGAACATTTCTTCCCCCTCGATCTCGCAAATCCACCCAATTGTGTCGATTTGCGATATTTTCAACTATTCCCATTATGGTCCATGCAATGGATCTCCTCCTTTCTGCCCTTCCTCCCCCCCCTCTTCCTTCCGCCTCCATCCGTAATTCCCATCATTGTTTGGATGGGTGGTCTGCCCGCACCTGATGTGTGGCATTCCACTTATCCACTGGTTCATTACTCCCCGCCATATCCTCCGCCCGTAACCACAATCATTTCTCCCACTCTTTCCACTTAACTAAACTCATCCATCATCGTTCTATATATTTCCGGCCTGCTACTGCCTCCACCTCCAATTACTCAAATTGTTCTGATTCCTCCTCATGTGCGGTGCTAGGCGTACTGATTTCTCGAGTACCATGTACGCCTTCATTGCAAGTGAAGAACTTCTTGAGTCGACTACCATCTATCAAGCCCCCGAGCTCTACTCCATCAAGTGCTGCCAGTTGATAAGTCCCCAAGCTCTGGGCATCGTCTGTGACTCGGTAGGGTCCTCGCCAGTTACCATCCAGTTTAGCGCCGTGAGACTGCTCTATCTTGGTTTTGTGTACGAGAGCCAGGTCGCCAATTTGAAGATCTTCAGCTCGGAGGTTGGCAGCTTCGTCGAAGTATCATTTGTTGGCATCTCTCGACACTTTTAGGATTTGTATGGCAGGATCAAAATCTTCTCGCCGTCGTTCCAGCTGCCTTGCTCTAGCCGCTAGTAGTGACACTGTGTCGTCGATTCCTCGGGTCCAGTTGGCGGTATTCCATGATATGGTCTCAAGCTCCGTCAGAAGTACTGCATCATGGCCGAACATACGGCGGAGTTGCGAATATCCGGTCGTCCGTCTGAAGGCGATTCTATCGTCCCACAGCACTGCCAGTAGGTGGTCAACCCACATCTCTTTCGGTTCATATGAGCAGCCCGTGAGTTTGGATAGTGCATCTGCGATCGGTCTGTGTCCTGGATCGATTACTCCATCAGCGGCGGCATGGTACGGGGTTACAGTGATCATCTGGACATTGTAGCATTTGCAGAGGAGGTCGGTCCATTTCTTGCTCTCTGCTTCTCCTTCCACTACCACACATTCCGGGGTTCCGAATGAACAAATTACCTCTTTGTAAAAGAAGTCCGCTACCTGCTCCGATGTACCCTGTATTAGTGGTTGTGCCCCTGCCCACCTGCAGAGATATTGCGTTGCTACCACTAGTAGGTGATATCCGTCCTCCATTTTTGGCATGTTCGAAATATCCATCCCTACTCACTGCCATCGGTGACTGACAGTTAGGCTTTTCACGGGTTGATCAAACCGTAGAGGACGTCTCTTCTCGCACTGTTGGTACATTATCACCCAGTCGGTGATGCTGACATACATTTCCGGCTATGAGTACCCCTCCACTACCTTTCGTAACATTTCTTCTCTTCCACGGTGCCTGCTCAGTTCATGTGTAGCATCAATTGTTGTCCGTTTTTGCTCCGCAATCACGAACTCCTTTGCCGGTGGATCATTGGTACTTCACCTCCGGTAGAGTATTCCATCTGAAACAAGGTATGTTGTGGCTTCCCGCCAAAATCGCTCCATTCCCTTCGCAGTGTTTCCTTGAGGTGGTTTCACATTCCGCAGAAACTCATCTATCTCCTTCCACCTCCCTTTTTATCCATCCGCCAGTCTAAACCCAACAAATGGTTCCTATGGTCTCCCCTTCCTCGTTCGTTCCAGTCCTCGTTACACCTGTATTGCTCGTAAGCTTGCTTCAATTGTTTCCGCTGGATTTTCCTCCTCTTCTGGCTCAGGGTCCCCTTCCCATCGCGGCCGCCTTGAGAGGACATCAGAACCTCCATACAGTCTCCCTGGAACATGTTTCATGTTGAAATCAAACAGTCATATCCACGCGAGCCAGCAGGTGACTAGTGCACCTGCCAGGTAATTGGTGGGCAAGTATAGGTGATGTACTAGTGTGTTAGTGTCTGTCTCCACGAGGAATCCGACCCCATATACGTAGTTGGGAAACATCTTAACTGCCTTCATCAGCCCACGACACCCACGTTTCCCCACATGATATCTCTTCCCAGCTTCGTTTCAGAGCCCGCGCTCATAGTCAAATGGGTGGCAGTACTTATTTTCGTCGTCCTGCTGCAAGATCGCCCCCCACCCCTCTGAGCTGGCATCAACTCCCACGACTCTTTGACTGGTGCCATCACTAACGGCTAATGTCCTCAACGCAGGAGCGTTGCAGAGAGCATCCTTCTGGATTGTCATAGCTCTATTTTCTTCAGTCTCCCATTGAAACTCGAAGTCCTTCCAGAAGATTTGGAACAGGGGGCCTGCAAATAATGCATACATGGGGATCCATATTCGATAGTATGTGCAAATTCCAAACAATGCCCTGCACTCAGTACGGTTCTCACACCAGGGCCAATTCTACACTTTGTCGACCCTGAACATTTGCGGCTACCTTCCTGCATCCCCACGGACAAACTCGACTATCTTTACACCGGTCCAGCCCCAGTCAGACTTCGCTACAGGAATGGTGGCTCCAGCACTCTCCACATCGGCAAGTACGTTATCGGGGTTCTGGAGGTGTTCCATAACAAACCTTCGAACCTCAAGCAACCCTTCCAACTCCTCCTCTCTGTACTGACTCTCTTGGTCTTTCACTCCGACATCGTTGATGAATATTTCTGCAATTGATCCCAGTGCAGAGTGTAGTATTTTCCCAGATACTCTGACAAATGCTGATACCGAATTGGTAAATCACTGTACCTGTCTGGTCGGCCGATACATCCCTTGTGTGGTCTGTAAAGCCATATAGTCCCGGCTATCCTCGTGCAATAATGTTTGGTTGTACCCAAAGTGAAAATCAAACAGGGAAGGAATGGGCAGCCTGGCGAAGGCTTCGGAAAACTCTTCGATGTGAGGCTGTATCTCTGCGTCTTCCAGTGTATGCCGATAAGCGCTCACGGCATCAGTGATAAAGCGGTACTTCTCCTTCTTCTCTGGAACTACAAAGTGGGTATTCCTGTAGAGGCCCCAAGTGGTCTCGAATAGGCCCTGATGAACTCTCTCTTCTATCATCTGTTTTTCCGCGGGAATGACTGTCTACGGTATGCGGAATACATTATCCTGCGAGACCTTATGACCGGACACCAGTCGGAGACCATGGGGTCGCTCAACTTTGTCGCTGATCGTTCCCAGTTCCTCCCATGTCTATGAGAAAGAGTAGTCTCAATTCGATAGCATACCCAGGAGGGCTTCCTTTCACTTCGGCTTTATTATGCTCCCTATCCATAGCTTTCGAAATCTCGCAGGTGTCAACCTTCCGCCTCTTGCTCTGTTGGAGAATTTGGGAATACACAACTCGTCGCAGGGGCCTGGTATTGGTACAACCCGGGCGATAGCGCTTCCTCTCCAGCCCAGGCCAACATCTCGTGTACTTCCATCCGACAACGGAACAGGCTTTACTTTCCGGGCGACACATTTGTAACAAGTGCGCACCTAGGCTGCTTTGGTATTTTTGTCTAAGTTACACTTCGCTGAATCAAGGTACGAGGAAAAGGGTTGTATTAGACAGGGTTCCACAGGAATGCTATTTTTCAACACGCACACAAAAGTCGTGGATTCTCTCCCAGTTACCCTCCTTTCCTTTACCAGAGCCTCTTCTCTCATCGACCACTTCTCAGCTACCTTCCTCCTACCCAACTCTCTGACTACCAGTTCTTCCTCCTCTTCCCAGTCATTCTCCCAATCCATGACTCTCCCAATTAGCTTTCTCACCGCCTTCGGTAACCCCCCTTTTGTGACTGACTGTTTTTCTTCTTCCTTGAACGTTTCCTGCTCTTTTCCGCTAGATAATCCTTCCACTTTCCCTGCAAGCGCCCCCTTCCTATCAACCCGCTTTTTGTTCTTTCCTTTTCTAACATTCGAGCCCTTTCCATTCCCATCCTTCCTGCAAGAACTCTCCAACCTGTTTCTTTCGTAGTGCCAGGCCCTATCCTGTCTAGTCACCATGACTTCAACTAGTCGTAGAAGTTTCCCGAGCTGATGGCGAATCTACCCCTCTTGTCTGTTGGAAAGGTAACGACAAATGTCACCTGCTCTGACCCATCAATGGCTGAGATGGTGATCTGGCAACTGCCATTATCCAGGTTCCTCTCACACGATTGACCGTATGTTTCCCAGGGGCGGCCCAAGATAACCTGTTCGGATCCGAATTTCTCCAGAATGATAGGCACCGGAATGACGATTCCATGGACATTGATGGGCACAGACTGTACCATGTTCAAGAAAGTGGACCGATTGCCATCGGCTGTGATCATCTTCCGACCGGCGCATTTCCACCCAATGTTCAACTCTCTGCCAACATCATCACTCATTACGCTAATCTCCAATCTGCCATCGATGAGCATGAGAAGTTCTTGCCCATGTATCGTTCCGAAAGCGGTTTTAGACGCCCTGGCGTACTGTAATTAGGTGTATCCAGCGTGATGTTTCAGGCAGGAGAAGGCAGAAACTTGTGCAAATCCAATTTCTGCAGTTGCAGGCGGGGTCCTGGCTGTAACTTGCTGGTCTTTGGGAACTGATACCGTTTAGCCTCTGGTAGAAATCGAAAGGTCAATGCGACGCTCTCGCTCCCGTGAAGGGCTAGGATACTTTAGTCGAGTTGGCTGCTTCCAAGGACTTTGTAGTTTCCAGTATCCAGGGCGGGTGATTTCTTTCTCCGCACTTTCGGAGCCTTTGGGGTCTTTGGTGTTGTGTTTTCAATGGGGTCCACCTTGGCCGGTTGCTTGCTGAATGCTACCACCTGCCTGATACTTCACTTTTCCTTGTTACTAGCACTCGTTGAGACCTCCGGGACATCTTCCTCGATACGTGCCCACTTGATATCACCCCTGGTCCCCTGGTCCATCCTCTTCCATCTCTCATCCACAAAGGCATATTCTGCCCAAATGCGCACAACTGCCGACCGTTTTTCCCTCTCTTTCTCGTCTACACGCGTGTCTCTCTCCTCCTCTGTCTCACTTTCGTCATCATCCTCCGCATTGCTGTCACCTTGCCCCTCTTCTTGCTCTTCATCCTCGTCGCTAAATTCCTGGATACAGTCTTCGTCATGTTCTTCCTTACCTGCCTTACCTGAGGACCGACCAGAGTAGTACAGATCGTTGTCCGACTGCTGCCGGGCAATCCCTGAGTGAAACGCAGCCACCTGAGCACTGGCTCTGTGAAACAGCGGAGATCTTGCAACGTGCTGCGGCTGAGGCGGCTCTGGTGCAGCCATAGTGGCTACTCCCCTCCCTGCTGCCCTTGTCGAGCTACATCCCTGGCGTACTCCCGCATTGACAAAAACCTTCCCCCTGGTCGATATCCGGATATCTCACCTCCAGTTCTCCCTCTTGGTCCTAGAGTTACTCTTCCACGGTCATTGAGGTGGACTATACCTTTTTCCTGGTCGGTGCGCGTATCCGTACCGAACGTGCAGATGTGTCCTAGCTCATCACAATAGATACAGGGTCCAAGTTCTCGCGATGGATACTGCTGGACATTGGGTCCTGGTCTGCAGTACGCGGGTCCCGTGGGTGCATTCGGAGGCGGGATGTTCACTGGGGCATGCGGAGGTGCATGATCAGCCTCGATGGTGTACGTCATGGCGGTCTGGTAGTGACCGAATCTGGGCTCATCCGCTTTGCTCCGCTGAAAGGTCGAAGCATTGAAGGCCTTCCACATGTTGTCCATTTTCATGTCGATTGTATTTTCAGCTTTAGCGATGGGAATTTCCTCGGTGGCTTGCACTGGTGCCAGGGTCTCTTCATTAGGGATTGCCAGAAGGTTCACCACTACTGGCAGCTGTGGGAGCGGAACTCCAGCTGTGATTGAGTAAGGAGAGAATCCAGGCGCCGTCTGTGCTCCTTGCGAAGCACGGATGGCGAGGGCATCAGCGGTCGCACATTTACCAAGGACAGGTTTTCTGAGTGTGTCGTATTTGAACGTTGAGGGGTCTCTGGGATCTTGTTCCAGAATCATTACCACTTTTGCTCTGAAATCTCTTGGGAGGTCCCCGAGGAACATTTCCACCTGTGAGTACTCGGCCAAAGCTCCCGTCTTGATCATATTCCGGCGCATGAGGTCGTGGGCGAAGATCACAGCATTCAGGCTGATGTTCCCACATCCCAGCTGATCCCTGCAAAGTCGCTTCAAGTACGATGTCGTGTGCATATAGACCCAGCTATCAGCATGTCGGAAGGTGTCCTTCAGCTCCTCGTTCCACTGTACCCAGTCCTGCCTCAGATAGCCATTCATCATTAGGATTGTTTGCTGGATGGTTTACGAGCAGTAGTAGAGGAACTTTATGATGACGTCTTCGGCTGCTGGGTCGGTCCCGGTGCAGGATGAGATGCTTTCTGACAGCTCGATGAACTTGGTGATGTCTGCTACTCCGAAGGGTGGGGCGCCCATGGTGCCTGGGAGTGGCATGCGCTTCATTTACTTCGCGATGGTGAGGGCCAATGACTCGATGAATTGCCTTTGATCGTGTGCATGATTGGGCGAGGAGTTGACAGATGGTCCGGCACTGGTAGATGATCCGGCCTGGCTTGAGGGTCCAGCCATAACGGGAGTGGTACGGCCACTGGAACCAGCAGCGGAGGTGGATCGACAGTGTTCAGTTGACAACCTGGTACTGTTCGTAGCGGTTTGGAGATGGGATGGTGGATTATATGGTGAATTGGCAGTAATTGGTGATCTATGGTCAATTGCTAGTGTGTGAGTTGTTTGGAAGGGGGGGTTAGGTCAATTGGCCCTATTTTTGAGGTGAGCTCTTTGTTTCGTTCTTCTCATAGTCCAGCTTCACCACCTCTCACAGTTTCCTCTCTTGGCTTCCTGCCAAGTCATCTATAGTGTTCTATTCCCTGCGAGTTCCCCCCACGACTAGTGATATCCAAATTCGAGCTCCTCACAATCTTACCAGCTTCATTGATTCCTTTTCTCAGAATCCTTTAGGATTGGTGTCTTCCTTAGTATGTGGTTGGCGCCCTTTTTCGCTTGTGTTTGTTTGTCCTGGTGTAAGGTTTGTGCCTGTCATACCGGTGTTTGGGCAGTGCCAGTCTTCCCGGTGTTAGGTCAGTGCCATTCGTCCCATCTGGGAGGTCGGCGAATATCATCCCGGTATGAGGTTGGTGCCTTTCGTCCTGGTGATAGGTCGGTGCGTTTAGTCCTGTCTGCGAGGTCCGTGTCTGTTGTCCCGGTATGCGGTCAGTTCCTGTTGTCCCGTCTGTGAGGTCGGTGCCTGTCGTCTCGGTATAAGGTCAAAGCCTTCTGTGCTGGCCACGAGGTCGGTGCCTTCTCCTTGGTGTTCATCCCAGTATCAGGTTTGTGCCTTTCGTCCCATCTTGGGTCAGCACTATTTCCTCGATGTTTGTCCCAGTATATGGTCAGTGACATTCTTGAGGTGTTAGGTTGGCGCTGTTCCTCGGTCTTTGTCACAGTGTAAGGTTAGTGCCCTTTCATTAGTGACATTGTTGTACCCAGCTTACTGCATCCGGCATACCAATCCGACATTGTTAGCACCGCCCCTATCACTTCCTTCAGGGCTTGCTCCGCTTGCACGGTAGGTGCTATTCGTTAGTTGAATCTTTCCATATTGACCTGTATGTGTTTCGGGGATGTCTTTCCCACAATTCCCAACTCAGCTTTTTGAACCAAAATCTGCGTTGGTGCTCCGTTTGTGGTGGAACGGCAGAGCCAGAAGGCAGTGAGCCTGTCATCAAACTCCGCCACACCTCTCGCGGCTTTCCAAAAGTTATTCGTGAGAAAGAGCGGTTCTGGCTCAAGGAGCGTAGGAAGAGAGTGAGAACATATGATACTACCCGGCTGTGAGGATCCACCCAATTGTGGGGATCCACGCGGAGTTTCGGAAAGAGAGAGTGAGCTCGAACGATGGGAGAGATACAGTGTGGAATTTGGTGCATGATAAGATGACATTTGATGAAATGACATGATGAGATGCCAGCTAGCTACCCCCAGGACTCCCGAATATATACTCCCCATCACTCCGTACATCGCCACGACCCCTGCATCACCGTACACCCTTTGTCGCCCAGTCCGTTCCCATCATCCATGTATCTCTGTACACCCTGCATTGCTCAGACCTCTGCCAACCTGAGTGGCAGTGGTGGTGGGATACAGACTTTCCCACCACAACGGCTACAAACACCCCTAGTGGTGGAATCAGCACAGGCAAACGATGTCATAGGATACAGAGTACGTCATTGTTCGCTTTGCAATGCCTTCAACTCTGCCAAAGGCAGTTGTCAACCGGGATGCGGAACATAAACACAATCAATGGTTCGATGTATTGTGCTAAGAACGAGTGCAATTCAATAATAGTTGCGCCAAGAACGCATAAACACCCTTCAAGCAGAGCAAATAAACCTCCAGACGTTGCTGTCACAGTGAATATCAGGGCTGAGTTTGATCTGAGTTTAATCCGATGGCAGTTAAGCCAATGATTGAGCTGATTTCAAGGGATCCCATCCCCGAGTATGGTCACGTGCGATAGTGATCGTAAGTCTAGTGTGGTAGACACTGTGCCTCCATGTGTTTTTGAATCCCTCCCTGGTCGCTCAAATAGGAGTCTACCTCGCCTGCCAGTGCACATGCAGGACGAGGAAATTATTGCTACATTCCTAACATCGAACATCTATATTGGACAATCCCTTCCCAAAGCCTTCACCCTGAAATGACTCCGGTCATACGAAATGTACAGAAACAATGAACGCATACGCCTTTGGGGGAATTCTTAGCTTCCCTCTGCTGAGAGACCCATTTCCGCACTGGCTGGCAACAGGGATTGCTCTCAAAGAGGGAGTTCCGAGCCTCTACAATGCATGGTGAGAACTCCACACCCTCATCGTCGCTGAATGATTCTACTGTGACAGTTATCAGTCAAAGCGTAACTTCCACCCCGTCCGCTCCGCAGCGACAGTCAATCAATACTCCAACAGCTACACTGGGTACAAGCAGCTGTACCACACCCGCACCCAGAGGAACCTCGCAGACAGACTCAATGCCTCACGTTGTATCCAGCCCAGCATCCGGGATTGCTAGCACTCCCACTCCTCTCCGCGGTCTTGAAAACCTGCCTACCCCTGACTCTGATCCAGAAGCCCACGCGATCATTTCAAATCCACTGTTAACGCGAGCTACTAACAGGGATCAGAGACAGAGGTGGAGGCAATTGCAACTGCAGGTGGTGTCTACATCTCGATCAATGGTTTCCGGCAGTCGCAGCATCGATCAATTTGGTCAGTCAGACATGATCGGTTATGCATTTGCAACAGGCAGACTCATGTAGCTCGACATGTGGAACATATGGCGGTTGATGAGTGCAAGTGACTTCAAGATGGTAAGTCATGCAATGTGACGCATTGCAAAAGCATTAGCTGAAGCCCCACACTGGCAGATAATAGAGAAGTACTGGAACACCACTATGCAGCAAAACAACATTTGGTCCATAGCATTTGAGGCATGCATGAAGCAGATCTTGAAAGAGGTATGCTGAAGCAACGGCCAATGTTGTGTACAACATGCTCAAACTGGTACCAAGTTCGAGCACAATTCGACAAAGTTAAATTCCCTTTGATCCAATCAGCAAGGGACAACATTGCAGAGCTATATAATCTCCACCGCTTTGAATCCGACACAGAGCATTTGGACTTCTTTGATTCCCTTCTGGCACATGATAACTTTCTTTCTCCTGTAGCAGAGCATGTGGATGGTGGTGTATGCGGTCCGAATGCAATGCAGAGAGTGTCGAAAGCTGCTACCAAAAGGCCAGTGTCCACTTCACCTCCTGGGCAAAGCAATCCCAGGGTTTATCTACATCAAATTTTATCCTTGCGCGAAAAACCGTGGTATGTATACTAATGGATTTTCTACTTCCATGGTTGACGACAAGGATGGTCATATACCCTCGCCACTGATCATGTTCACGTGCACCGCGTTGCACCATGCTCTCCTCGAGTGGCAAAGGAACCTAGGTTTTCTTCCAAAAGCTACCAGGTCCAAGCTGAAAGCGGACAGACCGAATCGCTCGAACTACTTCTACTATAGGAACGATGGTGGTAAGAATGCATCCTGCTGCGCTGCGACGGGTTGCAAGTTGTTAATCTCGCCTGGCATTGCAGACATGTACAGATTCTGGATTAATACCTGGAATGAACTACTGGAGAGCTACCAACAGAGGGTGTACAAAATCACTGTTGCTCCAGTCAAGTGTCAGATCCAGCAGATGGAGAACCGAACGCCTGGGGTGGCCATCAGCATGGAAGTGGGGTATGTTGAGGATACTATTCTTCTTGACTATTTGATGTCCAAGGTGCCGCTCGAGGAGCCTGAGATTGGAAGAACTGACGAAAATATCCCAATAGACGACAATTGTTCAGATGCCGAACTGGGTTTCGGGTGGCCAGGGTGTAGCGAGCATTACAATGATAGGGGTGGCAAAATCGAAGAGAGTGATGACATCCCCAACACCAGCCAGCGACAACAGGCCACAACTGAACTCGAGGGCTTTACCCTGGGAACCAGTGATATTAATAGGTATCAGGGCAATGATGGCAACGATGCCGATGTGAATCAGGAGGATGAAGCATCGCAGGCCGATGATGGATCAACACAGAATTTGGCGGACTGAGGGCATACTACTAGAGAGTGTGGGGATTGGACAGCATATTGTGGATCAGAAAAATACGATATTGGCGAAGCAAATGCGACGGCAAGTGATGAATCTGAAGCGAAGACTGTATTGTGATTAGTGACAAGATCTCAAAGTCAAACGTATATGGGAGAGTGCGGCATCCGATAATTACCAGTAGCGGACAGGGACAATGTGGCACTCAGCCGGAGAAGGGTATAAGCAGCGCTAGCCTTTGGTTCAACAACTAGAGTATAACCGGGGCCCTGGCAATGAGTGTAACGCCCGTGTCGGTCTGATGGTGCATATACGTCACCCTATTCCGGACCCATTTTGAAGGAACCGCGACACTGGGGTTGTGAGTGTCCACTGGGTACTAAACAACGCGACACGGTGCAAGAATAACACACATGGTATAATATCCGACGCATGTTGAGTATGCCACAGGACCTGTCACTTAGGCGATGAGTCGCGTTGGATTCACGATCAGAGCCGTCAGAGTGGTTAGGAACACCCATGTGTTCCTGATAGAAGTTAGGTTTAATGCTGATGTGGGGCAGTGAGGTGCATGATTCGGTATCTTTGAATAGTACTCTGATGTGGACTCTGAATAGTACTCGGTATCGTATTTGCTGGAACCTTGCCAACAGGAGTAGAGCGTGTATCTGCATTTCTGCACTCAATTGTGACTTTGGCAGTTGAAATCATAGCAAGAGATTTCAAGAAGGTTATGACTTCTCATAACCACAATATTGTCATATAGAACAGGGACCGGTTCTCATCTGTCTCCTGTGCTCCATCCTCTGAGATTCATCTGTTGTGATTCACCCTCAGTCATCCATCTGCAGTCATCCATCTCTGGTTGCAATTCATCATGTTATGATCGCTCTGGCTTTACCTATTTATTTCAACCCTGGGCATAACAGCGCTCGTATGGGCCGCTTTCCATGATTTCTCCTGTAACTCTGTAAGCTCTCTAAAGGTCATCTTCACTAACCTCCATAATGTCCATCTTTTATTGACTCTTCATTGCAGTCCCATAATCCATCCGGTGACATCTCGTCCATCATAGGACAATACTCACTCATTGATCCGTGCATATGGCATGGGAGCTTTTTTTCCAAATCCATGATCCGGCTTCGTGAGCACATGATCGTATTCCACGCAACTGCATGAATACCGCTCGACTTGACTCAACTGAACTGAATACCCAGTTCAACTCAATTCCGCTCAATTGTAAACCGCCCATATGGCACATTGTAGCCAGGCTCTAAATCGATTGCATGGTCAATCAACCGATGCGGTGGGAGCGTCTCCGCCATTGCTTTGCTGAATACTTCCACACAATCTCCGTATATGGCTTTGCGGAAAACCTTCATGAAATCTCCGTTCAAGGCTAGGATAAGTCCTACATCATCGGAAGTCACCATCTTTGCCGTCGTGCCGGCTCCATCTGCAAACATCAGTACTTAATTCGTAATAGATATTAAGTGGTATGGAGGAATATCCAGCAGCCTAGATTTGAAACTGTTCGCCTCAATAGTGACAAGCCCCGCCCTCCAGTACTCCCTTCGTGTCTCGCAGAGCGGACAACATTCATACGAGTATACCCTTGGATGCTTCTTTCTTGCCCCTCCCGCAGCTGCTCCCTGCTCGCCCGTCCAGTGCCTGGTGCCTATCTCACCACTAGAGATGCTTTCCACGGTCACTCCCAGCAGCCCTGAATGAACTATCACTCTTAGGATGAACGTCCAAACAACCTGCTCACTTGCCAGTAGATCGTCAATAGCAGTCACTCCAAGGATTTGTATATATGATGTACAGCCACCTTCGGAACGCACCTCCTCCCTAGCCGTGATCCAGGTACATTCCCGGGGCATACCCAATGGCCTGCCCGGTCTACTGCCACCTCATCCGCACACACTGGGGTGGCAGAGCCAAAAGTCGAATGCTTTGCAAGTCGATGCTAATTCTCCAGCTCACACATTGCGTCAACCGAGGCTGCCACCAATTTGTACGAATAAGCTCGCTCGGCAAATCACGTACTTGCCACGCCCAATTGGGACTGACAACCAAATACTTTCCATTCCCGCGTGGGGATACAACACATCAATTGAATCACCATGACTTAAATTCATGCTCAATCCGCTGGTCTCCTGAAAGTCCCGAGACGGTCCATCCGGTAGCCACATGGATCCTGAGAATCCCGGCTACACAATAAAAACCATCTCCCCTGTGTTCCTAAAAACCGTCTTCATATGCCATCCTCTGGGAACATATCCGTATCCGCACGTTGGCGATTGATCAGCGTTCATTGACTTGTTTGCCGAAATAAAATCGAGTTGGTGCTGATGGCTCTCTCTCCTCACAAGGATCTGATTCAATCGTCCAAAAATGTGCCGGTTGTGACAATTGCCAATGGTAGTCGCAAATCGTACCTGCTAGACACTTTAGAACATTCGCGGTTATTATACTTCCTATTCGGAGCTGCCACACAATCTTTGACCGCTGCTTCAATTCCTGAACTCTGTTCATCAATAGATGAAAGAAAGCAGTGATCATAGTTGTATCATTGCATAGCCGCTGACCGTATATAACCTTGTAAGACTTCCGTAACCGCGGCAGTAAACTCCTAACTTCATCCATAACATAGTTAATCCCTTTGAGTCTTGCACATGGTCATCCCAATTTCAACTGCTGTCAGTGATGTTGATCGACGTGAATCGCGCGTAATTCGAAACCCACCTCTAGAGAATTGCCAGCTTCATCTTTGCCGATGACAAGACTCTTATGAATGTATGGGCTCGTGTGTCGTCCCTGTAATCGTCAATTGACTCAATTGGAAGGTAACATATCGAATCTCATTGATACCACAATTGATAGTCTTCGAGTTCTTATATAAGTCTGTTGAAATGGACTTTGATTGACTTGCTCGGTGGCGCGTCTCCTGGCCGGTTGGCCTGGAATCAACTCGGAATTGTCTCTGCTACGGTTAACCTGAATCGGGTGGACAATTCATGCCTCTGTTGTATCTGCGATTCGTATATCTCAAGTCCATAAGATGTCTTGTCCATAGGTGTCACAATGCGTCTCTGGCCGATTGGCCTGTAGAATCCACACGAAATCGTCTCTGTTACTGTTAACCTCAATGCAATACACTTATCAAGACACTTCACTGATGCGATTAGCGCTCCCAAATCTGTATGATATCTCACGTGTATCATGACGCGTCAGAAAGGGGTAATTCATAAAATCCAGTATGCGAAACGTATCTGAAATTGTATGAGCGATAACAGTGTAAAGGCATACGCCCGTGTATGGCCTCGTATGAAGGTGTCTCTGGAGATTCGGTTGCAAATGTGGATGTCAATATTGTAGAGTAGCATAAAGGTAGTTAAGGTGAGATTATCGCTAAAGACCTAAGGCTTGTGGCAAGCCGACTATATATAGAGCGGTCATTACCCGGCCCTGGACACCCGAAGTGCAGCCATGCCGTTACAACTGTTCTCCTATTACCATGATGTCAACCATGCACTCTCTAAATTGAAAGGATTCAGTGGTGCTGGGATGGAGAAAGCACCCAGGGAACAACCGTGCCATTGCAGGTGGAACAAATTCAATATTTCTTCCTGGAGCATGCTTGAAACAGGATGATATACCAGCAATTGTTGATGCCCACCGCCAGCACTGGGTGGGTGTGGATGTGGCCAATCCGTATGAAACCTATTGTATTACCCAGCTCATAGCAATATGGAATTCGTATGCACTGATTAAATAGATTCTGGTGATGGCCATGATCGATAGCATCGTAATCTCTCAAGATTGTGCAATAATCGACCAGTGTACTGTGGAGCGCTAGGACCTCCATGCTGCCATTGTGTGTGACCTTCTGCAAGCTGGATATTCCATCAACAATTGAATGATCCTCACACATTTGGACATCACCGTACCTCACTCTGTTGGCTGCGGTCACACTCTCTCCCTTGCACTCCCTCCGTACCAGGCTTGTTACCAAGCACTACCCCCATCCCCCTGCTTAAAGGCACCAGGAATGAATTTCCCACCTTGAATGGACAGTAGAGTAGATTGTTTCCTTTGCAGGTGGAGATGAAGTTAGGGTGGCAGTTGAGAGGACATGAAAGCCATCATAAAGAGTGAGGACTGCAAGGAAGCTTTGTGTTTCACACCCGAACAAAATTGGTTTTATGAATTTCACCATATGTAGAGTATGCTAACTTAGTCCGGGGGCATTTGGTTGAATTTTGGTGGTGTAATGTGAATTTTAGGACCGGTCCCATGCATGGGCTCTAAGCCAGTTACCAGCATATGGATATTGCCAGACAGGCAATTGAACCTTGTGGAAGAGGCATCTCTGAAGTAGATGCTGACAAGATGAGTTGATTGACTGGTTGCCACACTTCTGGCATATGAGAGAAGACCTTTGGTGATTCTTGAGACTTGTGACAGTTGATGATGGTCAACATCCTATTGACAACAAGAGGGTTGAGAAACTAGGTGATGTCAGTCTGCCATGTACACCCAGATTGGCCGCTGGTACCAGAAGCTAACTTAGGTGTGCCTTTGGCTTTCTCCACCCACTATACCTCTGTCATCCACCAGGCTTGAAGTCTATTGTCAAACTGTATGCTGTTAAGTAGTATCTGTATCATGAAACATTACATGCATCTTCAAACTTGATACGCATGGTCAAACAGTATATGAACCAAGGATACCAAGATTGTCAAGATGGCTCATCATTTTCTCAACCTTTCCTTTAGTCAATGCACACTCACTGCTCTTCAGACAGATCTCAAGAACTGCATCCGGAACCACTTCATCTCATGCACTGTCATAGATCGGTTGCTCAGGTAGTCTTTGTGGAGGACCAGGCGAGGATGGCAGTGAATGAATCCAACACACCATGAACACCATGTAACTATTTGTCAGCCATTGTGGCATGCCACTAGCATATATACCATGGATAAGCACCCCAAAACCACACCAATGCACATATCCTTGCTGTATCAGTCTGTTCGTCTGCTGGTGAAATACTAGTCAACAATGTCACATCAACTCTAAGAGTGAGCTGCTGCCCTGTTCAAGTGATTGACACAGTAACCCACCACATTCATGACTGTACATACCATGTCAGCAGGGTGCTTCAGAAACCCCTTAACCTAATGGCTGTATCATGCCCTCTGCACTCCACTAAACTTCAGAAGACATGAATTACAAAGACAATGGCCTCTACCAAAGAATTCTGCAGACACATTCTCCCACTCAGGATTGTGATGAATGGGAGGCTGACAGTGGAAAAACTGCCATGGAAGAGAAATATCCAGAATTGGAGGTTCATTCCACTGCTGGGATGACATTCTGACATGATGCTACTTATCCTATGTTTTGAGCTCTCATCAGTAACCCATCCCAACCCTGTCTGTGTACAGTGGACTTCACAAAGACTGATCAATTGATTGAACCCAATGGTCCCAAGTTACAGTTTAATCGCCACATGGTGGTTTATAGTTACTAGATTACTGGGCAATCTTTCTACTCCTCAGAATGGATGATACACAATTATTCAATGGGATGGATACTGAACAACCAAGGCGGTGAGCAGTCTCCATCTCCATAAAAAATTGTCAGCAGTATTTGTAATTTTGATACCAAGATCAATGCGTGCAGTGCATCCTTGGCTGACTCCCAGACAAATCTTACATTTGTAATGGACTGATCAGGACAATCGCAGCAGGGGGCAACCAAGTGTGTCTTGAGATGTATTCAACAGTGCGGTTGTGGAAGCAATCGAATGTCCAAGGCATAGAGGCCATAATTGTTGCACTGATCTGTCGATCTGATGAAATGCAGAGCACAGAGTTTGCTGGCAACCCAAACACCTCGCCATTCCACCTGACCATGAGTAATATCCATTCCTCTGAACAGACAAACAACTGCAACCTCAGGCATATCATACTTTCCTCCGACCTGAAAGCTTGCAAGTTTTAGAGGAAATACCCATCTGATGACCAAGCGGACAGGGATATACCCAGCAGGTGGTGTGTGATATTGCCAATATAGTGCTGGAACCAGATATGGGATATCCCAACAGAGGAGATATCTATTCCACTGCTCAGTAGCTTTCTTCCAACAGCACAATGTGGCATTGCCATCTGATTCCTATGTCATGGCATGCAGATCAGTTGGAGGTTGCCAAGCTTTTTCAAAGTGAGTAATATGCTTGTCCCAAGTATTGAACTCCATAGAACAAACCGGTGTCACATATTCTTCCAGCACAGTTGCAATCCAAATGACAGAAGACTATAATATTCCAGCATATATAACAGAAGTACCAGAATGCGAAAACTGCTGGCAAAACTTTTATGATAACGATAAACCCGAAATGTTTCCAGTACTTGACGGCATGGCTGGTCGCATGAATATTTTGGAAATTTTCACTGGCCTGATGTTCTCTATAATGAAAACTGGTGAAAATTTGATCATCTTATGACCTAGATTGATGGGTTCCCAGAGTGCCACAGAAAAGCTGTGTTACTTAATGTGACCTGGGCTGGCATTTCTCCATACCCCAATTACTATCACTGTGGTAGAGCCTACTGGCAATTTGCGCAGTGGAATGGTAAAGAGATACAAAATTCCTATTCAATGTTCTTCCCTACATTGATACCAGCAATGTATAACCTACTGCCCCAGTAGTGATTAGACTTTTGGATAGGATTGACCTGCATTTGGTCACTGGTCAACTAGAGCATTATGGAACAATACTGAGCACTCTCAACTGAGACGTACAACTATCTATCAGACTTTGTACAGGAACCCCATCTAACGAAGCATCTGTTTACCACCTCCCAGATGTTAATGCCACAGACACCTCTATCCATGCACGCATGATATTCCTCGAAATGCAATTCATGACCAAATATGTCATTCAGAATGAAGACATGGCAATATAAGGATTAGCTCCTTCCCATTCCAAAACTTATGACCAAACAGCATAGAATCAATAGTGCCTGCGGGTCATATACACAACAATGGTAGATAAACATACAAGCTGTGACTCGGTCAATATTTTCCTCATGCTACATCATCTGGAATGCATTCAGCACATTGCACTCAGGTGAGGAGAGCACCCATCTGCAGGGAATGAATTATTCAATGATGTCAATGGGCCCCTCACGTCAGGTACATTGCAACTTTCAGTATGAATTCCATATTCTCAATGACAACTCCCACATCCATTTCCGCTGGCTGTGGTACCATCACTCCTGTTGGCCGGCTAAGCAATCTGTTATTTCTGCCATGCTGAATCACTCATTTGACCTAAACATACTGACTATTTCTGCATCTCATTGATGTGTACACCAGAACTACAGTGCGTGGGGCTCCACTGTACTCCACCCTAAACCTAACACACAGGATGATGGCACTCTAATCTATCCATACATTCCTTCTGGTTGATATCTCAACCATACGTGCAAATCTCTAAACAAAACAAACACTAAGATTGCATACATCACCTCCTGAACAATCAACCATGACTGATGTTTCCCCACAGCAATCAATCTCACCAATAGCTCCTCCAAAACAATTGTCCTCCCATTTGATAACCCATTTGTGCAAAGTTTTCATGCGACTGATATCCCCCTCCAAAGTGATATACCAACCCAGTATGATTTTCTCCACCTCAATGTAGACTCTGATCTTGATTGTTAGCCTGAGCTTGGACATGATCTTCACCTCAACATTGACCGGGAACATGTTCTGTACCTCCACTGTGTCTTCAAAAACGATCTTGACCTTAACCTCAACCTTGGTCGTTGTGGGGACGGATTTGAGTGCGGTCATCATGTGGGTTGGTTTAGGGTTAAGAGCGGTGGAGCCTCATGCACTTTAGTTCTTGTGTACGTGTCAATTAGACTTAGCGAGAGTCAGTGAGTTTTAGGCCAATAGAGAGATACAGGACACTGGACACCGGACAACAGTCTTGATTGTGACATTGACCTCAACTCCACACAGTCTCTGCGAGCCCTTTGCCAAATATCACAGTCCCATAGATATTGACTGGGATAATTTGCAATCCCAAATCCATATGCTGTAATTGTGACAGTTAGTTGTTTTCTCCTTCTATATACAAGGCATTTTTCACAATAACCTCATACCTAGGGCCTTCTGGGGACTGCCTGCTCAAGTAAACATCTCTATGCCGGTTTGCTTTACCTGTTTCTCTTTCAGCACAATTGCAGATATCCCACTCTTCTCTCTGATCTATACTCCATGATCTGTTCAGTTATTCTCCAGTCTCTGTAAATGTGATTTGTGGTGGTACCATCTGTCCTTCAATGGGCTCTCTTCATTGGTAACTGTTATTCAATAGTTTTCATGTAATCTCATCATTACAATCATCGCCACTGATGCTGTCTCTGTTTGTGCTGTGCTCCATACATCTGTGGTGCTTGGAAAATACCTTGCAATGTACCCCATCTTATGGTATCGGTAACATTCCTTAGTATCTTTCACATTGGTGCTGTAACTTCAATGATTTTTATACTTTGAATAACAACCATTGATCACACAACTGTAATGACAGGACTTGTGGAACAGCTGAGTGTTTGCTAATCTCTGGTTATTGCATTTCATCTACAAATATTAGATCATAACTGCCAGGTCATAGATATAATGTATCAGCTATTGCAATTTGTAATCTCACATCTTCCTAACAATTTACCCATGATGATTGGCCAGGTTGTTTGTCATAATATACATCAACTGGGTGTGTTACCGCCAATTGTTAACCTTGAATTCAACCTGCATCAGGCAGTAACTGAACTCCCTCACCGGCTGTGTACTATGCAAACTCTCTCCACAGGTGTTGAAGTATTTCACTTATCCCTCAATCTTCGATGTGTATTTCTGCACTCGCTGACAGTCCCTCAACTTTACAGTTGAAATTCGATCTTATGGAGCTGAAATCTCCAACAGCACCTTCGACTTAAAATACTCCATCTTGTGCTTCCGATGCACTTCAGCATCACTCTGAATACAAGACAACTATCACAAGATATCCTCATTATAAGGAGAATAGATGACCACATAATTCCAAGATGCTTCTCCACTACATTGAAATCTGTCATATGCTCCACATTATGGCCATCAAGTGCTGCCTCGGCAGCATTGGCAATGGTCTGCACCTTCCTCACTTTTGAGAGTATTTTGATATCCAAACTCCAGCTCTTGTTGTCCATACCATCAATCTTCTTAATAGAAATTGCTCTCAATTGAGACATTATCTTTACACATCCAGTGAACCTGTACTCCTCCAAGATCATGTTGCTGAGGTCCTAAATGCTTAGAAAGATTATCATAGATGGAAGGTGCCCAGGATCATGACCTGATGTACCATATCTACTGTACTCAATATCACTATATACCTAAACGCACTGACTGTTTGTCTGTCTACTTGACACATATACCACAACAAAAGTGAAAGTGCCTCTGCCATACTAAGCTCCAAACAAATGCATATGATAACAGCACTCAATTACAATCCATCGCTCAGGAAGGCCACTGATCATAACCCTGGCAGTAGCCACTTCAATTCAATTAACAAAGGGGTTCGATTGTTGACAACAAATCAATTCCTGAGTATACACCAATAGCAGAGATGTTGCCCCTCAGCTTTCATGACATCAGGGGCAATATCAAAGTCCCAGGGCCACCATCTCCCATACCATTGTATTTCTTTGTCATGAATGCACATTTCTGCATATACAACTTTCCACTCTCAGAATACAAATATAGATACAACAGATTTAGCCTTCCTATACTGACTACAGTTCAGAAGGGTATCAGCAGGATACCTGCCACCCAACTCAACCTACTCAATGTTCTGGTGGCCAACATTCTGTCCATCAGTGGATACATTTCCACTACTGATAAGTTGCACTGCCAAAACTACTAATCAATTCACAATGCTGACAATTCAAGCACCTTTGTTCAGTTCCAGGTAGATGAACATTGTAAAGGTAATGTTGTGGACTTCTAATTCCCACAACTTCTGGGAATACTACAGCTATAAAATATGCTGTAGCAGAGCTGTACTGTTCATCAGTGGAAGCTTCAGCTTCCAATCCAAGGTATTTGTCTGAATTCAACTAAGCTGCATGTAGTGTCCAATTAAGATTTCCATCCAAACTAGGCCAATATTGTCACTGTTGTTAATAACTACATAGTGGCTGATGCACTCCTGATTTGCTTCCCTAGTACAAGATACTACAATGTCAACATCACTATCAACACAGTTAAATTCAATCAATTTGTGGCCAAAGGACCAGGAGTAGTGTGAGCAATGGTTCCGGGTAACCTGCCAGAGATCTAGCATTGGACCGCCAAAACCGGTCGGTTCGGTTCAAAGCCCATCCAAAACCTGATCTGCTACATCATGGTTGGCCAATCCCGGACCCGTTCCTGTCAATTCGCAGATTTTGCCACGTTCGGCTCGACCCGTCGGATCTTATCACCAGTTCTGGTTTTGTTGTTTTTCAGTTAAAGGTCACATTCAGATATGCTACGGGTAATCGCAAAATATCGACTTTGGTACATTGCTGTCTTTTTTGATCTATTGGCCACCATAATGATCAAAACAAATAGAGATATGCTCCCTACCCTATGCGGAAAATGAGCATCAACGAAGCGTCAACAATTGTTGGTCTTGTATCTTGGGTAATCTGAGGGGCGACAGGTTGCAGCGAGCTATAAACACAGTATTGGCCGCCATCATAGCAAAAAGAGAAAGCGATACGCTCCCTGCCCCATCGGAAAAATGAGTCTCACTGGAGCGTCAACGAATGTTGGGCTTCCATCATGGCTAATCACTGCGCAATGTGGCCGTTATTGTTCATATACAGCGTTTTGACAGTTTTTGTACACTAAATGGCTCATGAAAACTTAGTGGAAGCTTTGTAAATGAAATGAGTTGTTACTGTCCTGGAGGCTGTCGCGGGAATGTCACTTGCTCATCTGCCAATATAGCTTGCCAACTAATTGGTTATAGATGTTTGTGATCAAGCGTCACTCATATTACCGAACATGCAAGACTCCAAATTATTGACACTCTGTTGACGCTCATATTCAAGATCGCACAGGGAGGGTATTGTTATCTCTTTGACCTACAAAGGCGGCCAATAATTCTTTATGACTGACTGCAATCTATTGTTCATCAGATTACCCAGGATGCAAGACCAAAAATCGTTCATGCTCCATTAATGCTCATTATCAGGATGGGGTAGGGAGTGTGTCACAATAATGTTTGCGTGTGAAGCTGGCCCTTACTTCGATTACCCATAACCATGACAATATCAATTCTTGATTACCGGACTTACCAGACCCAACATTGTTGATGCTCCACCGACACTCATTTTCAGGATGGGGTAGGAAGCATGTCACTATAATTTTCGACTATAAAGGCGGCCAATACTTCGATCATGTATAACCATGACCAGATCAATTCTTAATCGCCTGACTTTCAAGACCTGAAATTGTTAATGCTCTGTTGACACTCATTTTGCCACCCACCTAACCGCAATGTGCAATCAGTTGATTTGGCATAGTATTTCATTCACATACTTTTGGCAGCCTTTCTATTGTTTTCATTGACTTTCTCCTTCATCACTACATTGTTCTTTTATAATACATATAAATATATCCTTCAAAACATACTTTACAGTGTCCGCTAATTGTAGTTAATGATACACTCCAAAATCCTGTTTCTTCGGATGAATGCTTCTCCTCACTTGCAGGTTCGCTTAATAGGCTGCTCTCATCTGCAAAATGAATATTAGGTGCATCACCACACAGCAGATAGTGTACTGACCAGTGGATATTCCATCATCAGTCAGCATGTCTGGATTAAAATCTGCAGCGGGAAGGCTATCCTGGGCATATGCATCAAGATTTAACAATTGAGCGCTGGGAAGAGGAGCGGGTGAATACACATATCCGGGTGGCAAATTGTCAATTTGAGAACGTTTGGCTGTCTCATTATCACCAAGTGGCGCCGGTGGTGTCCCTAGCAGTACTGGTGTCGGTTCTGGTGTCGGCTGTCTGTGTCAGTCGGGCAGAAGTGAAACCAGTCTTTTGCACCCCCAGCGTGTCTGCGGAGTCATCATGGCGCCATGTTGACAAGGAACGTATCCGCCCTTGTGGTTGTGAAAAATTAAAGCCGGGTGTCTTTCCATCGCAGCCTCCACCTTTCAATGCGCAGGAAACTCTACTCCGCGCTTCTCACCTTCTTGGACTTCGGCCAGACGGTTCTTGATTTGGGATTGTAGTTCCTTTATTGTGCCACACAAAAACCCTCCTTTTGCCATATTGGCTAGATCCATGGCCAGACCCATGTCGGACTGTTCCAGCTGGACCCAACCTCCTTACCTTGCCATAGTAGTTGCCAGTTCGAAAACCTACAAGATATTATGTGCTGCATCTAACCATGCAATTCTGCTCCTATGTCAACTTTATATGCTCCCGTGGCCTCCTCTGAGGTGATTGAAACATGTTTCAACCACTCTCGTGGACCCTAATTATGGAATCCAGCTGCGAAAATCCCACTGCTGCATAGATCAAGATGTTTGATTTCGAGGAATGCACTGACAAATTTCTTGGCAGACCCTGGAGGATTCCCATCACGGTCAGCGATAAATTAGTCACATAGCTGTCTACATATACCAGGTGTGCATTGGATGGTTAGTTGACGGCTGTTTACCACGATATGCATATTCTCACATCGAATTGCTTGGTGCTTAAAATGCTTGCTGCACCAGGTTTTTCGGAAATTTTTGAAATGTGCATCCTGGGTCATATTTTGAGGGGCTGCATTGGCAGCATTGAGGTGGACTAACTGCTGTTTGCGTAGTTGCTGTGTGCCAGTGAGTGACACTTGGGACGAAGTGCCCATCGATCATCTAGATTTGGATCCGCTGTCACCTCTCTGGGTTGTTTGTGTAGCCATCATTTGCTCGTGTGGAATAGGACAGGATGATGATAACGAACTGACGTGGGAAGTCCTGAGGAATATATAGTCAGCTTCAAGTCAGAATAGACTTGGTAACAGCCAACTTGCACATTCTACTCAAGATGAATTCTGCTTGGTATGGCTGCAGGTTGCAGGGGTTTCCCACTGTCACTCGATTTGCAGTAAGTCGGCCCGATGTTGGTTGTGCGTTTACAAGGGTAAATTGAGGTGTATGGCAGCGGTAATCTTGTGACTGTCATATATATACAGGAAATTCATCGAGGGAAAGAACATCTGGTGATGTTTGTCTCAAACAATCCCCGGGATACTCCATGACACTGACGATCACACTCAACCCATGTTGTATGGTAAGCATAACTAGTCCCATTTTGGTGACAGTGATAACGCCTAATTTGATTTGTTCAAGTTGATCAAACATACCAACCTTGTCACAAAAGACCCAGCTTGCCTCCATATCGTCCATACCTTGCAACATCCAACATTGCGCCCAACAACAAAGTTAAAATAAACTACAATGGTCATTGCTCAGAAGAAGAAATTTTCGCCACTTCCGGCTAGCAAATACGGCAAATCGACACATTGTTCTACACGTTGACATCATCAACCGAATGAATCGGAGAGCAGCTGAGAGGAAGGAATCGTCCGAGCTCTTGGATGGTTGCGCAGCTCGCGATCCAAAACGAAGCTTGCAGCGGAGAAACGACAAGAAACACACTTTTTGAGCAATGAAGAGAGGGAGAAATGGGTAGAGAATTATGTTGAGAGCGAAACCGCTGTGGCAAGGAAGGGAGTCGAAGATGAAGATACAGCGATTAAGTAGGAGCAGAAACATTTGAGGAAAGCTGAGAACATGGGATTGACAACCAGAGAGCCCAAAAAAACATTACAGGCGATGTTGAATGATATTGGAGACAGTATGAGAAAATTTGCAACTTCCAATGATGAGGAGGATGCGGAAGATGAGTATGATGAACATACAGAGCTGGGTAAGATGATCAAAGATGACAAACCCGGCAGGGTGATGGGCACAATCTTCAAAATGGTACAGCAGCACCCGGACAATGTCTCGGCAGAAGCAGATGAAGATCGACGAAATGACACAACTTGGATGGGGAGATGTAGCTGACTACTTCTGTGAGAGACATCAGAAGAATGGCACAACCGAATTCAGGATTCCTGCAGTCATTAAACCACAAACCTGTGATATTGCAGCCGCACCTGCACCCACAACATTTGGAGAGCTTATGGGGACTGTCGATTTCAGTGACCAAATTGTGATACAAATTTATTTGTTGGTGCATGTGCAAGGGTAGTTCACACCATGCGAAAGGTCTAGATTCCACATCAGGTTGTAAGAGGACCAACAAACTCAATATCTTTTTGCCTGTTACTGTCTTGTGAGAAAGCAAAAACTAAATTAGTGACCAAGTTTACTAACAAAATTTAACAGTGTGATGTCATAGGAGTCATAGAAGGAGGGGTCAGTGCTCAATACGAATCTGTCTGAATGATGACCTTCATACAGCATTCATCCATGAATCTAACCACATAACTCTCCGCACAGACTTGGTGCACATGGCTGAGAAATTTGAAATTGCTTACAGTACGTCATGGAAATCAAGAAGAAGGAGCTGACTGAGACAATGTGATGCAGTCGGGCTATATTAATCGCAAACTAGTGGAAAGATCTACAGGCTGTACATTACTGGCCAAAAGCGCGGGAATGTGATAGGACCACGTCATCCATCACCCAGAGAATGTGGATAGTGGTTGATGCGAAATTGAGAGGCCACCAAGATTCTAGATGCAAATGACTATAGATAGAAACGCAATATGGGCTATTGGTTATGACTATACCATTCGTCGTGTAAAATTAGTCAGAGTATGATGACAGTTTGGGTGCATTTACTGTGAGAGTCATCGTAGCGTCAACGATTATTAGTCTTACACTGTCAGCAATCAATGGCCTGCATTGTCATATAGTTGCAAAGTGAATGTATTGGTCGGCTTTATTCATAAAGAGGTAAGCGACACGCTCATTGCCCTATCATGAAAATCAGTGTCAACGATTTATGGCCTTGTATCATGGACACACCATAGGCTGTGCAACCACATTGACCCATAATCGAACTGTCAGCTGCCATTCTAGGCATAATTACTCATGATGACATCACTGCTGTGTCCTGAAGATGACCGTCAATGGAGCGTCAATGATTTTTGGTCTTTCAACTTGCATAATCCACTGGCTGTGCATCTTGAGTAATCCATAATTGAAGTATTGGCAGCCATTATAAGCACAAATGGTAGTAACGATACGGCTACTGCCTCCTAAGAATCAGCGTCAGTGGTGCAGCAACAGTTTATGTGGGGCTCAGTAAGCTGCACAGCAACAAACTGCTGTGTGTGTTTCCTAAATGGAATTTTTAACGGCCAGTCCTTTGAACACGTCCTTGTATCCAACTTCACAACCATGCATGCAATGTCTCACAGGTCTTACTTTTGTCTTAGGTGTAGCTCTAGAGTCAATATTTAAAAACCTCTGTTCTACTATGCTATAACATAACATTTGACAGTTTCTCAACTCAAATAAAGCGGCATCCAAATTCCTACCACCAAGTTGGATTCCAAATCTTGAAATACCTAGTTGCTAGAGGTTATGATATCTTCCAAAAACGAAAGTGTCTTTATTCGCGACTTAAGCGACCTTACCTTGCAAATTATATCTGGTGCCTGGTGGGCTTCTATGAATGTGGGATCGAAGCATCCTGGTGTTTGGAATAATTCTAGACATGTGCCTTCATAGCGATGCCATTTACACTGCCGAATTGACCACATCGGCAGCCCTGGCATCATATGTATCGTGCGTCATCATGTTCTTTGCCATTCATCAGATCATGGCACCAGACCTGCAGCCCTGCCATCATATGTATCACTCGCCATCAAGTTCTTCACCCTCCCTCCGAACATGGGCCCAGCACAATCGAGACACACTTGCAGGTAAAAGCACACATTGCAAAGTTAAACGAATTAACTGAGTCAGAGGTTTCTGAATTGACAAATACAACCATTGATGAAACACCTGTGGCCATACTGAAGAGATAAGGCAGTCGAAGAATTGCAGAAATAAGTTCGCAAAGGAACTTCATATTCGACAGGTCGATCTGATCTATATCAGTACAATTGACAGCCAAAATGCTCCAACCTCGCAGCAACAGAGTTCTTAACTCCCAATTTTCCCTCAGACACCTGCAATTGCGCCCTTGTGTTAGGTTTTGTTGCAGCTTGTATTGCATGGAACTCTATATCAAACCAACAGCTACGACAGTCAGATAATGCTATACACAGCGAGCTAGTGCTTCCGTCCGCCAGCGCGCTTGGCAACATTTGCTGGAGGCAATACCCACTGGCAGTGGGTGAAATTATGATGCAATTGCCATCAAGTGATAAAGTGAGCTTAGCTTTCCATGGGTGGACATCAATGAACAAATTGGCAATAACGTTGGTCATAGCTTACTAGATGGATCGAAAATGGGCGTTGCGAGAAGTACAAATCGTATTTGATGAAGTTGATGGCCTGTTCTTCTCCTTTTCTGAACCCTGAATACGGATCATAGGCCAGGGGTCCACATACTGCAGCATGGGCAACCACACATTTGAAGGAAGTTCTTGATGGTTTTGAGCATACTGATTGCAGTGTACTGCGAATTACAACTGATAATGCTTCTATAAATCACTTGACGATTTGGCAACTACAATCACCCCTTCAGGCCTCCGGAATCGAGTGCCCTGCAATGAGAAACCACATACCATGCACGGCTCATGTCATTCAGCATGCTTTGGGCGCGTTCATGAGCAATCTTTGTGTTAAGAGGCGCACCATGTGTTGGAAGCCCATGAGCACGATCAGCAATTTGGAGACAATAAAAGCACAGAAATTTAGAAGAGACAACGACTGCGAAAAGAGGGCAATTCTAGAATCAACAAGGTGATGGTTATGAGACCAGGTTTAGCGAAGATAATTGAGAAAGTACTTATTTCAAGTAATCTTGAAAGACCTGAAATTGACCGTCATATAGAAGAGAATGCTTGCCATATTGATTACACTGACAACTTGTCACTGAAACCAGTTCGTTGACTGTCCACCAGCCAAAGTACAAATTCCAGTGCTACCTATTGGGGATGTGAAAACAGTGTGGAATTCGACAGTGTAGTTGCTTGACTGAGCCGACTGATCACGGGAATTAACCCACGAGTGACTTGAAAATCCACAATAAAACGATTACAGGCCACTCTTCACAACGCAGGACGAACGGACGATTGTCAAGTACGTCATGGAAGTTGGAAGGCCAGTCTGATACTGTACCCTGTGGATGTCGAAAAGGGATATGGTTACTCTGCATCAAGTCATCACAGTCTACAATGTCATATTCGATCTTATGGATGGCGTTAACCGAGCTTTAGCTGAGAAGAAGACAAAATTGAAGGAAGACTTATACCTCGCTGTGAACTTTCCGTGACAGAAGCTGTCTGAATATTATGCTGAAGTAACTCCAATGACTGTTATACTTCTCATTTCAGCACATATCCTTGAACTTTTGCTGAAGTTGTGATCATTTAGGAAGTGGAACAAGGGAATGGATATTTATCCTGAGGGCGAGGCTTCTTAAACTACCCAATGAGAAAAGGCGTTGTTGAACTATGTGGAGACCAAATAATATTCCAACCATCAGCAAATGTTAGACATTCAACCCTAAAATGTTCCGGGCAGCAATCTCTTCCCCCTCTACAAAGTGTTCTGGATCTAGTCAATTTTCTTTAGATGCCTATAATTGGTCCAGCAATGATGAAGAATACTTAACGCCAAATGGGGTGGCTGAAACAACACCTGGATGAACTGATTGCACAGCACTCATAATGATTGCCACAAGGCTCAATTTGAAATCACTGCCTGAAGCACCAAACAACTGGTGGCAAGTTAATCCAAATGGTAATGATTACCACTCCGACCACATGGAGAGCAGCAATACAATTTGGTCAGCAGGCATCACCGACTGGTGGTGTTAACAAGAGGAAAGGAACTCAAAGTACGCTGATCTCTGCACTGTTGGTCATGTCATATTCTCTATCACACAACATGGTGTCGAAGTGGAGGCCAGATTTTTCTTTCGGCGAGCCTTGCCCGGCTCGAGATATTTTAAAACCACTGCGGAGCTGCTTCAGGCAACAAACGTTGTAAGGCAGTGTGCTCAAGCCAATAATGGAATGTTGACAGGCAATTACACAGCATTGTATACCATGGAAACTGAAAATGACTTGGAATTGAAAAAGAGGCGGAGGACAGAAAATTGCACAGAATGGCCAATCACAACAACATATTGCAGATGTGGCAGAGCAGCCAAAATCTACGTGCTACACAGATGAAATCTCGCGCCCAACAGAAGCAAATGCCAGCTGTAGGATTCATTTCAGATACTGAAGATATGATCCAAGCATCCTGGTCATACTATCAATATGATGGAGTGGCTGCATTTAAATTGTCAGAAAGATCACCTTTGCCACCAGCTTTGTCTCCAAAGGACCTTCATACAGGGCGAACACAAGTATTCAATTTCCACTGAATCAAGATATTCGACCGTCGTCCAGGCGAATGTGATCAGGATAGTGCACCAGAAATCATTTCTGGCTCAAAAAGTTGTTTTAACTGGAATGGTGACTTGGATAATCCAAACACGAGCGAAGACAACTGGGGGGCAAACCAATCAGTTATAGAGCTACACAATGGCATCGAGGCTGCGGAAAGCCCTGATCACTGGGATGTGAATGCCGCACCGAATATTCCCAGACTGATTCTGCCAGCATGGCGGTCAATCAAATCGGCTGAAATGGGGTTGATCATGGTCGCTGCAATGGATACAAGGAGGAATATGGGAAACAACAAAAAGTTGGACAGAGTGGGTCAATATTTTTTCAACACGTTCAATATGTTGCTTGACCAAGAATTTCACTTAGAGGAATTTCATGGGATAATGTTGAGCAGTCGCATGTGAATATTTCTTCATAAACAGATGTATAGCGGGTGAACTGAATCATTGAACAAGATATAACAATTTTGGTAGAATGAGAGCGACCCGTGCAAGAATATTACTGGTCTCAGCTTTGCCACAAGGCTGAGTCTCAATCTGCCAGAAAGGCAACCACCAAGTCCAAATAATTATTCGTACAATTATCGATGGCTGCAGAGATTGATTAGATAGTACATTAAAATGAGCGTGTGTGGGTCAACGGAGCGTCAACGATATTTGGTCTAGTAAGGAAGGTAATCGTAAAGTGATTTGGGAGCTCTCAAGCATAACCAATGTATTCTCTGACTTTATAGGCAAAACAGCAAGCGACACGGTCACTGCCCCATCCTGAAAATGAGCGTCTACTGAGGGTCTATGATTCTTGGCATTACATCTTGGGTTATCTGAGTGTTGATTTGAGGTAGTAATTCATATACGATGTATTGGTGGCCTTTTCAGGCACAACAATGCCTGATATCTTTGTTACCCCATCATTAAAATGATCTTCAACTGAGAGTCAACGATTTTTAGTATTTTAAGTCAGGTAATTACAAAGTGATCAGGTAGTGTTTAGATATAATGAATGTAATGGCAGCCTTGATAGGGTTCAGAGAAAGCGACACGGTCATTGCCCCATTTCGAAAATCAGCGTCAATGCAGCATCAATAATTTTAGACTTTGCATCTTGGGTTAACTATGTTACAATTGATTGCAGACATCCATAAATGAGGTATTAGCCGCCTTCAGGGGCAGAAACAACAGCAGCGTGCTCCCTACCCCATCCTGAAAATGAATGTCAATGAAGCCTCAATGATCTTTGGTCTTGCATCTTTGGTAATCTAAGTGTCACTTTGTGGCAATAATTCATATACCATGCGATGGCAGCCTTTTCAGCCAAAACAGTGCACCAGATCATCATTACCCCATCTCCAAAATGAGCGTCAACAGAGCGTCAACAATTTTTCGTCTTGTTCGTTGGGTTATCAAGGCATTGCGCAGATATTATAGATCATTACAGAACTATTGACCACCTTAGTAGTTTACAATACAAAGCACAAAAGGAAAACATTGATTCCAAAATAATCGATATCGCAACCTGTGAAGCATTCACACAGTCATTACTAGATTATGAATAAGCGATTTTTACGTAATACTATTATCAAACTGCCAACACAAGAGCATTATATGAATCTGCAGAAGAACCCGCTGGATAACCTGCTGACAACCCGCCCAATCCAGATGGGTTAGGAGACTTCCATCGAACTGTACCCTATTAGACAGTTCAGGTGTATTGACAACCTGGACTGCCAATTTCGCAACGGTTCAGTTCCAACCTGGACCCAGACCTGAAGTGAATGTCCGGAACCATTGCCAGTATTAGGCAATGGTGCTTGAGGTTAGTCTTGAGCATTCGAGTCAACAGTCAAAGCTGTCTTAATGCCGTCAATTGCTTGCTTATACATGAGAATGAGTAATGACAGAAAGGAAGGAAACCCTCCAACACCAAACAACCTCTCATTATATATAGTTTCTATGCCCCCCCTCACATCATCACTTGTGCTCCGATGTACGATCTGAATCCTCACTCATGATCTTCCACACCACCAACACAACTCAACTGATCACAACCACACCACATCATCCATCATCGCAACATGTCACACCACTCCCTGTATCATCACCGATAGGACTGCAACGAATACAACACATCCTTGCATGATCTCCACATTCCCCAACATTTCTGCCATTCAGTAACACCAATTGCTTCCTGCTTCCCTGCATTTCACATTTCCTTCCTGATATCATTACTTCCACTCCCAAGCCGTGACAGTATCCCCCACTTTGGTTTGTGGTCACCCGAGGAATTTTCCTGTGGTTCTGTATTCTCTGGATAACACTGAGGAAACTGATCCGCAGCCTGCAACCCATCTATTAACTTCGCTGGTTCCCATCTCAAGGTATCATAACCTCTGCATTGAATCAGATACTGCAACCCATCTATTGACTTCGCTGGTTCCCATCTCAAGGTATCATAACCTCAGCATTGAATGAGATACTGCAACCCATCTATTAACTTCGCTGGTTTATATCTCAAGGTATCACAACCTGTGCATTGAATCAGATACTGCAAGTGGTTCTGACGCATCTGACTATCCTCAACACTCGGAATCTGATATTCTCCTCAACCATCAACCATGACCATGGGTGGAGGCAAATCCTGTTGTCCGTCCATTGGATCTTCTGCCAAAGGTTCCAAAAACTATACCAGCTGTACTCAGTGAATACATATTGTAACCAGATAATCCAACTCATAGGCAGCAGGACATATTTTGCAGCTAACTGTAATATGTCCCAGCCATTTCCAATCGAACATTCGGGTAGGTCATATAGTATGCATATGGTGGTGTCCAACCATACTTCGGACCCCTCCTCTATATTGAGTAGTAGAATCCGAGCTCCATTCACGCCCTTGTCCTGTATTGCGTCACTATGTCTCATCTCCAGCCGGCAGTATTCGTGGATCTGCTGCATTGTTGCTTGAACCAAATGGGCATCGTAATATCTGTGATCCTGTTCACTTGTCGCTCCATTGAAAATGGGCATGAGCGTATTCCTTCGTTGAAAGGCAAAGAATGGAGTGCGTTGTGTGGTTTCTGACATTCCATTAGTCGCAGTGAATTTGGCAATTCGAAGCCCCACGGCTGAATCATTCTGCTGATGGTTCACTAATACTCGCAGGTACTGATCCATTCTAGCATTCGTTCGTTCCGTCTGGCAATCACTCTGTGGGTGAAAAGCTGTTGATATCCTTTGTTCAATCCCCAAGCAGCTACATAACTGTCCAATCAACCTGGAGAAACACTGAGGTCCTGAGTTAGAAATAATTGTGGCTGGGAAGTCTGTGGAGGCATACCACCTACTTCAAAAACAACCTAGCCAACCTGGGTGCTAGTATCGTCGAATGGCAGGGAATAAAATGTTGCAGCTTTGGGAGGCTATCCAGTACTACCCAAATCACTTCTAACAATTAACACTCCGTGAATTTCTCTTCACAATCCATTGGAAGATCCCCCCATTGGTTCTACAGTACTACAGGACTAGCAGTGGTCGGAGGACTGCAAAAAGTTGAATGTCGTTTACCCCGGGACAGCTGGCAATCATCACAATTCTTTATGTACTCATCGACCTCCTTGTACATTTCCTTCCAATAATATTGTCAGTCCTGGAGTTCAAAAGACTTCGCCCTTTCCAGATGCCCTGGTCCAGCTGTATCACAATGTTCCTGTATCAACTTTAACAGCAATGGATCATGTTCCAGAATGTATAAGTTTCCTCAATATGATACCTTCACATCCCGCTGTAACCAATCAGCAAATGTGATATATTTTTATGTGTTCTTCATTTTGATTACATGCTCAAGCTTCACAGGTGATGTGTCAGGTATGTATACTTTTGCAAACAGTTCTGAAATAGAAGGATGGCCCTGGGTGGGTGGACTGTTCACCAACAAGAACAACAGTTCTGGTAGATTCAGCGGCTCTAGAATGACCTGTGCCATATTGTTTAATCTGTCATCCCCCCCTTCATGGAGGGTTCCTGGCCTCCTCATCGAAACATCTGCTTTTCTGTGCAATTGCCCAGGGCCAATAGCATTGTTACAATTGACACGAGATAACTCAGACCATCGAGCTTGTCTTTGAATGAGTAGCTTCTTTGTCATACAATACTCCAGGTTCTGATGGTATGCCAGCATCTGAATTGGGTGTAGAGCCCCTTCACATTCTGGTTTCCATTCCTCAGTTGCTTTGTTATTGGCCATCAGGTTTGGGTCATATATATCTTAATTGCACTCCACTGGTGTATGGGTCTTCAAGAAGTATGCCACAGTGTGTAAAACTCCTTCATGATGGTTTGTTGACAATTACGCTGCCAGAACATAATCAGAGACATCAGTTTCGATAATAACATGCATATTCTGAACAAAATATCAAAGTATTGGTGTGGTTGTATAGGCAGTCACCATGGTTTTGAAATGCAACTGCTGTTGTGATTCGCACTTGAATTGTTGTTCGTTTTCTGTAAGTCACGTCAAATGTCCCACCAGCTCGTAATACTGAGAGATTAACAGTCAATACTAATTGCGAAATCGTGGAAACTGCTCTACTTCGAATACATTATTTAACCTTCCATTTGCGGCCTGTTTCTGCTGTCTCCAATTCAGCACTGTGTCTACCTTATTTTCCTCCATTGAGATTCCCTTCTTTATTATAACCAGGCCAAGATATTTTACAGTCTCCTGACGACATTCGCATTTCTCCAGATTCAAATACAATCCTGCCTCCAAAAAATGTTTTATTACCCACTTCATATGTTCAACATGCTCCTCTTTCAAGGTACTATATGTTGAAATATCTTCCAAATCGCCTGACGCAAAATGGTCCAACACCTCTCATATGGTGTTGATAATCTACCCTTCAACATCAGGGCGGCAGGAAAAACATATTCTGTTACGTGTAATCTACAAATGGCTATATGGCCTACCGTAATCTCCCGTAATCTCCCGTAATCTCCCGTAATCTCCCGTAACACCAATAACACCAAATACATCACAACACCCCAGTGCTGTTTTCGGTAACCCACGATAATACACCTGTAATTCACCAGTAGCATAACTGAACAATTACTGTAATGCAACTGCAGCGCATGTATTATATACTGCAATTTATGGTTTATACTATATATTCAAGAGCTACTTAGTTATTTACTACTCTGACAAGCGTACACTCTGACTCTCATGACTCCAACAAGCTCACTCCCAGAACTCTGACATGCTCAGTCTAACAACTCTGACATACTGGCTCCCACTCCAACTCTGACATGCTCACTTTCACCACTGATCTGCTTGCTCACCCAACTCTGACATATTCACTTTCCAACCTCTGATATGAGTTGTCTCACTGCTTTGACATACTCACTCTCACCTCTCTGACAATCTGGCTTCGCTGGGAGCAAGCTGGTAGCAGTGGAATGCTCACTCTCACCTCTGTGACAATCTGGCTTCACTGGGGGCCAGCTGTTAGCAGTGGATCTGGCTTCGCTGGGAGCAAGCTGGTAGAGGTGGATTGCTCACTCTCACCTCTCTGACAATCTGGATTCGCTGGGGGCAAGCTGTTAGCGGTGGATCTGGCTTCGCTGGTAGCAGTGGATTTGGCTTGGATTTGACTTCACCTGTCGCCATAGATCTGGCTTCGAATGCAGCAGTTGACCTGGTGTTGCAGAGAGTTGGCAGGGGTGTGTTACATACCGCGTATAGAGGAATAATCTAAAAGTTTATCACGCAATGGTGGTAATTGTGGTGGTGGTGATGGTGATGGTGGTGGAGATGACAATCGAGAAAAGGGGGTTGATAGAATGCATGCAGTATGAGAAATTTGCTTCATTCTGTAATTCAATATTACACATGGTCACACTCGCATAGCATTCCCATAACACCTCCCTAATTGCCAAAGTATATAGTAGACATGCATAATCTATAGTAATCAACAGTAACACAGCCGTAGCAGGGTAATTATATCTCCGTTTTTGTTGCACCGAAGCTTTTCCTGGCGTGGCAGCATGAGTCAGGTCGAGTACAATCACGGTGTGTGCAAACAAGTTCTGTCTAGTTCAAAATGCTAACTTATGTTCATTGCCTCCCTTAACTCGTAACAAGTTACATGCTCATCCGACATTATACGGCATATATATCAGGGCTTCTCAAATGTGGTTCAGCATCTCTCGTATCAGAGTAAGAGGACGCTGAATATTCACAGTTTTCCTCCATATATCTCGATACTCAATGCAGAACTTGAGTCCACCATCGGGTTTCTTTGCGACCAATACTGGTGCTGCAAAAAGTGACAATCATTGGCAAATATACCCTTTGGACACATTTCCCTCCAGCCATTCTTTATGTACAACTAATTCTGCCCTTCACATGGATTCAAAAGGCCCTCATGTTGGTGTCTCCCCTGCTTTCAGGCGAAACCTCATGATCATTGCCTGGTTGATGCGGAGGAAGTCAAACTACCAACATCTTGCTAAAAAGCAGGTGGAATTCATAATACTGTTCAGGAATAATCTCCTACAGGGGTCATTTGTTAAGATTCTTTCATCCAATTGCTTTATGAATTTCATTTAATGAAGATTACAAGATTGTCAACATCCCCTTTTTACCATTCAAAAGTAGGAAGATCCATTCAGTGGCACAGGAGTTTCTTGAAATGGTTGAAGTGGTTCAATGTCTGACTGAAATATCTCCCCCCTCGTGGGATATATGAATAGTGGGGGTGCCTCTGTGACCCCTCGTAAGATGGCTCGTGTGTTATGGCAATTAATAATGCTGTGATCTATTCCAGATGTGACAGTATTGGATGCGGACTGAACAGCAACATCATGCAATCATAACTTTGGGATTCCAAAAACAATATACTAATGCCTCAACTGTGTGATGGACATTGGTGTATGCTTGGTATGGTGCTGTATCCTCATCACAATATTTGCAAGGTGCATAAATTCTCCAGATTCAATTGGTATTCCGTTGATAATCTCAACTTGTTGTTTCTCATTTGAATCTTGGTGGGGTATTTGATGCTGGCAAGCAACTTCTTTATCCATCAATGCTATGCCTATAGCTCCACAATTGATCAGCACATGTGTGGGTTCTTCTTAGTATTTCATGGTCAATGTGCAAATAATAACTCAAAGTCTCCCTTCCATTGATCTTTCCAACACTCCCACCTTGCAAACTGATAATTGCGAAATTCCAAATCATTTGAAAGTATATGAAACAAAACTTTTTCCATTAGCCAAAAAGCCATCTTTGCTTGGCTTATCTAATCTTTTCCCGATTCTTTGGAACCTGACCTGGTTTCAACTGTCTTAACTGCTGCTCCAGCCCACCTGAAATGCCTGAGCCTGTTCTCTCACCGCATATTCTACTGCACTACAGTTAAACCCACCACATTAGAAACATCTCCCATCCATGAAGGTCTTTGCCCTCTCCTCGGCTGATATCCTCCATTTACCTTCACTGGTGTCCATGTGTGCAGGTTAAGTATATTCAGCAACTATTCAGAGTCGAGCTACAGCTGAATCTTTTGGTGATGCCGGGGGTTTGGTGGAAAAGGTAAAACTTATCCTTCCTTCTGTCTACTGTACAGCTTTTTCCACCTGGCATTGTGGAATCTATTTGTCCCGCATTTGGCACACAGCTTCAAAAGTGTGAAGCTCCTCTGGTATATGGTTATACTGGAATGAATTATTCATTTCTTCCAATAGTCACGTTCTTAATGTATTCTTCAGAGCCGAAGGGTTCCAATCGAGGTTGTCAGCAATCACTGGAACCTCAGCATAGTACTGAGAGAACTCGCAGTGCTTTGGTTTAATTTCTTGAATTCTCCTGCCCACCATGGCCACCCAGTCTGGGTCCCCAAAAGCTACTTCCAGGTGTTGTATAAATGCCGGTAGGTCTCCCAGTCCTATTGTCCCATCCTCCCAGATATGTGGCACTATATACCCTAAGGCTAGGTCACCCAGGCAATTCAATGCATATCGTATTTTCAACTGTTGTTTGGAAAAGTTGCCAGGCTTGTGTTGAATGACCATTTGGAGTTGCGCAATGCAGCCTCTCAACTGAGTTTGATCTGATCCTGAAACATCCACGGAGTTGGGATATTTCTGGCCTTTGTCTTCCTGACCTTGTACAGTAGCTGGTGCTGCTCTAGCAGCCAAGGTCAGGGCTTCGGCTAGCTCTGGCTGTACCATCCTCACCACCTCTCCAGACTCTCATATGCCTCAGGGGATTGCTACCGGAGCTGCTTGTAGCTCTTCCCAGGTTCCTCCCTTCGTGCGTCTCCTCCTGGCTTCTGCGCGATCTTCCTCCACCCCTTTCATCTTCGCATTAATGGTGGAATGGTCACATGTCAGATGCAGGCAGTGTTGGGCTTTATAGTCCATGATGTTCTTAAGCAAGGTAATTGTTTGAGCTGGATGATTGCACACCCTCTGTATTGTTTCCATAGGTTCTGTACACCTGGCTACAGATAGCAGCACCTCCTGGCACAGATTCAATTTGCGCTGGGTTTCCTCAAATCCTAGGCCTTGGTGCTGGCAACGGTTGCAGGATAGGGTTGGAACCGGAACCGAACCGTCGCAACAGGTCTTACCTCACCAAACACCTGGACCATTGCTTGCAGCCCGGAAAACCCGGCCCTTGCAAGCTGGACATTTTCACACCAATTGAGTATTTGAGTTCTGATCATATTGCGACATGATGTATACGCGAATGTTGCAGTGTTAGAAGCGATTTCACCTGCTGGTCTGCGATTTTGACTCTGAGCAATATTCGTCGTGTAGCTGTTGAGAACCCGCGATTTTGGTGTGATTTTTGGTGTGATTTCATAGCGACTCAACCAATGTTGATCGGAGTGCAAATTGGAACCCCGGGAGTGAAAGTGCTCTTAAAACTGCATCTTTTACATATAGACAATGTCGTGATACATTAAGAACTACAACACTGAATTAGAGCCAAAGTTGTAGGAACCGCAAAATGGATCCGAGCTTCAATTCCAACCCGGCCAAAAAACTGCAGGTATGTGTCCGGTCCGGGTAACAACCCAGCGCTAGTCACCTGGTTCGGTTCCCTTGGCAGTTCCTAACCTGGACCAGTGTCTCCGTTCCGGATTTAACCTGGACCTGAGCCGGGTAACCCGGAACCATTGCTAACCCTAGCCTTTCTGTTGTGTAGGGCAGGAGTTCTTTTATGGGTGCCATGTCACCTGCTGATCCCAGCGCCACCTGATCATGCTGTTTGGATCCTGATATCACAGTGAATCATCTACATTCACGAGTGCCATTTATATCTGTTGATTTTGGATGGGGTAAGGGTTGGTCGTACTGTAACTATCATTGGTACTCCCAAGGACTTAGCTGATGTTTGTGCTGCTGCTGCTTCGCATCCAATTGTCTAATGGGTTCCTGCACAGTAATGGATTTCACACTCAAAAGGTTCCTCCGGATCTCATGGCAACCAAGAGTGTGCTGTCAGATACCTAGTCCAATGTTGTCCAATTCCAGGATGGTTATTATCCAGACCTCCGCCTTCTCTGGCATAATGTGTCCAGTACATGTTCCAATGGGAGTAGCATTAGCAACGGTTCCGGGTTACCTGGTTGCGGTCAAGGTCACATACACCCAAGGGACCAGACAGGGTTCCAAGCAGCGGGTTCAAACCCGGACCGGACATACAACTGTGGCCTTTTGGCCGGGTTGGAACCGGACCACTGATCCATTTTACGGCTCCTACAACTTTGGCTACAATTGAGATGTGGTGTTCTGATTGTATCGTTACAGGATCAATACGTAAATTGTGCAGTAGTTGCAGCTGTTTCACCTCCCAATATCGGATTTGCGATCTGACCATTATTTGTTGAATCTCTGTGAAATAATGCGAAATTTTACGCGAAATTCGCTGGTGTGCAATTGTGACTCAACGAATATTGGTTAGATCGCAAATCGGACACCGGGAGGTGAAAGAGCGGCCACAACTGCAGAATCTCCATATTCAACATATCACAATAGAATCAGAACTCAGATACCTAATTGGAGCTAAAGTTGTGAGGTTGAAATGGTGGGTTTTTGCTGGTAAAACCGGCCCAATTGCAACAGTTCAGGTATATTGATGACCTGGACCACCAATTTGGCAATGGTTTGGTTCCGACCTGGACCCAGACCCGACCCAACTGTCAAGAACCATAGCTAACACTTTCATGGGAGGGGATGGTTGACTAATCCCAATTATATGCCGTCCAAGATTCTACATTAAAGGTACTTGCATGTAAAGTGTTGATACTCTCGAGTGCATCATTGGGCTCTGGTTGTAATTCTTGGTGTGGAGTTCAGGCAAGATTGAATCCATGTGTTTTCAAGAGGCAATTACACTCAGACTTCTGCATTCGGGAATGGTGATCGAAGATGATGCTGATGGACATCAGATTCAATAAGCTGTTGGCGCCTGTCAACACAATCATCACAAATATGGTCAAGCATTAGTTTGGTTCCATATTTACCCAACTGGAGACAGAACTAGGTTCGGAACAATACTTATACCCTATTCAGGGGTTCAGACAGAATGATCATCAGGTATGCAGTAGTGAGCCCTGTTCAAGTGTCATGGGCAGGGTCGGTCATAGGATCTATCGGAATCAATTGTGTGATATCAGGAACAGGAACACACACGCTCAAGGTGTGTACTGAGTAATCAAGACAATAGTCAACACCATTTCATTGTCGTCTATTGCTTTGCTATACAAGTGACCATGTAATGAGAGATGCAAAGGAAACCCTCCAACACCACACAACCTCTCTTGATATACAGTTCATCTGCTACCCTCAACTAATCTCTCATGCTCTGCTGTACCATCTTAATCCTCTCTCATGATCTTACACACCACCAACAAACCTCTTCTCACCGCAACCATGCCACATCATCTGACGTTCCAACAGCTCAGACCACTACGTGTATCTCTGAAAGTGATACTCCCACTATCTGAAAGAAATTTCGAACCAACTCCACGTCTCCCAATGTCTCTGCCTTTCCAATATTCCAATTTCTTACCACTGCCCTGAATTTCACATTGTCTTCCTCAAATCATCAATTGCAAACCTGAGCCGTAACATGTTGAATTAAATACAGTGACAGATAAGAGGAGAAGATGGAAACTATTGTAAGAAGCTGGCAGTGATGTTGATTTTGAATGCAAAGCATTGTACAATTCCAGATTCAGCAGGTACAACTCCCGATCTGTTATGTAATACTACCCAAAGAATGAATATTCAACTCAATCAGAGAAGTTGTAACCCTGACTGCCAACATCCCCTCATATTCTCCATATTTCTCTCAGCTTCATGCTCCATTGTTCCATGTTGTTCAGAAGCGCACTATCATCGCAGAGCACCAAGTTAAGTCCTCCCTCTTGATAACTCCATGCCGTAATTGTAAGTTAACACTGAGTACAGTATATACTTAGTACCGCATCCGCCAAAGATTGACTATCATTCATTCAATCCCCTGATTACAAGCTGATCACTGAATGTAGCGTCAACTCCCAGTGTACCTCCCAACAGATTGACCACCACCACCCGCATACACTTCATGAGAGCACCAAGTTCATGCCAAGTTGGCACATTCCCACTGTTGGAAGTGAAGTAAGTAATATATACTGTCTCAGCACTGGGTGGATCTCGCTTCCCATCTACCACCTCCTGAGTGACCACCTCCAGATCGACACACTCCAGATTAACCACCTCCAGATCAACAACCCCCAGATCAGTCCCCTCTAGATCAACGACCTCCAGATCAATCCTCTGCAGATTGACCTCCTCCAGATTGATGACCAACAAGTACACCTCCAATTTGACGCCTTCACCACCCTCATGTGCATTGTAGAGTTCACACTCTCACGGCCTCCAAGTGTCTCTCCAAGCTCGCCCGATCATGACCTCCAAATTCACAAGAAAATATCCTCCAAGTACTTCTCCAAACTCACTGCTTCAGGGCCGCCAGGTGCATCATTAAGTTCTCATAATTACTGCCTCTGAGTCTTTCTCTCTCATTACTTGATCTTTGGCTCCAAGTATATCACCTAAATTGCAAGATTATAGCCTCCAGTGCATCACTGAGTTCCCTTCATTTCAGTTTTGAAGTGTACCTTCAAAGAGGTTTGATTATGGCTTCCAAGTACACATGATTATGACTTCCAAGTCCATCCCCAACATTGCTTGATTACTGCCCGCAACTGCCGCTCTAAGTTCACATCTGGAGGGTTCAGATGTGTACATATGGTGCGGCGCAGTGTCGCTCTGCTGATGTGCTCTGACCAGGCTACCCAGTGCTGGCACGATTGACCTCCATATTGCTAGCTGGCTAGTAGACCCAACCCTCTAGTGACCCCTCAGTTAGTAGCAACTACTGATGTCTTGTTTCATTTTGTTCTATGATAGATAGCAGCTCTGAAATCCCACGATCTTCAGAAGGTGAGGTGCACAAGATTGTTCACTGCACATTTTGGGAAGAAACCCGAGCCGACCAGGATTCCATTTGTACACCTGCATAGGCGAAGCAACATTCAAATCTGGTGCCTTTTACGACAGACGGTCAGTTGTTGCATCTTACAACTGCAAGCTGTACCCTAAATATTCTCACTGGCCGGTGCTGTGTTCCAGCCTTGTTGGGTGTAGTCTTGAAGATGCTGCAGTAAGTACTGACGCTGATCCGAATGGAAGAAGAAGGTTACCACTTGCCACTCCTAGCAGTGGCCAATAATGACGGCCTGATTCAATCTTTACATGGAATGACACCCGTGCCTCAAAATGCTGCCAATCCCATTAATACAGCAATCAGCTGACAACAACCTACTGTTTGCTATGCAACAATCTCGCAGTCCTACTCGTCCCAAGGCAATGACCTCCAACACCGGATTGATCATGAACAGCCACTGCATGCCCGGGTTGGCATTGTCACTACCGTGCAGGATGACAACCTGGCTGAGGCGGAAATCTGACAGGGCCAATGAGACCAGTTTTTTTCATATAATGGCTTATCTCGGTGTGGGTTGCAATGGTGGTGGATGAGTGTGCTTCTTGAAACCCACCATGAACAGCATCAGCTTCGATTGTTTGCCGGGAACCTAAAGCTGGTGACATCCAATCACTTCATTTGCAAGGTGGAGCACTCTCTCTGCCGAGGCGAAGTCAAAATGGGTACCACACAGTCGGACAAGGACATCACTTCAGCCTGGCAATTTATGGATCATGAGGGACACAGTTGGTTCGCACACTGGATTTGTCAGCAAGGTGTCATGGTCATTGCGCCTGCAAATGGCTTGTATGCACAACTGATGTGGCATCTGTTGAAGTGCACTTTTCTCCATCATTTCTTCCCAGAAGTCGCTATTACTGCCTTTCCTATGAAGGTAAGAGCGCTACACGATTCCAGAGCAGTTGGTGAAGTTGCGCATTTTACCAACCTCTGCTCCAAGCATATCCACATACTGGAAAATGCGAGCACTATTACACATGACGATCACCTGCATGATGAGTACTTTTGTTGATGGCCTGTGTGTATCGCAGATCCAATCATCACTGCAGCCCACATACAAATGAATCTGCAGCCAGGAACCCCATTCATGTGATCCAATGCAATAGCAAAGGTTGCTGAATTCTCTGAATGTACAACTCCACATCCGGCTGTCACGTCTTCGCAAGTGAATCATGGCACCAATGTTGTCCTGCCACAAGCGGCCCCTAGTCCAACACCTATCGGTCCAGGGCCCATATATCTCAATGTAGCTAACACCCATAACAGCTGCTACGGCTGTCACAGTTTTGCACAAGAAGTACGCGATTGTGCAACTCCAGATATATGGGTGTGAGGCCAACCTTTCCACGGAAGACCTAGTGGAAACCTCAGCACAGAAGATGGTGGTGATGATTCCATTGATATTCATTGTGGCAACCTAGGAACCTCGGCCAGATCAGGGGCACGGAGCATCGATAACATCCAGCAGGCCGCAGTGGAGGACGCACATGCACACTCTGCTGGCATGGTTTCTGTAGCAGCGTAGGAGGTTGGGGATGAGGAGAACAGCAAAGGAAATGGCATTTGGGAGTAGTGGTGGAACGTTCTACTGCCACGAATATTATTGGGTAAGCAAAATCCTTAGAGAGTATTGAATTGGGGGAAGGAAAAGATGCATGCATAAGGCATGCGAAATTGTACTTCAGCAGCTTGACAGATGATGAGACTTCTGCACCTCCCAGTTCGCCTATTTCTAAATTTTTTCACTTCTAATGGTTCCATTTGACTATCCAATAATACAATTCGTTCCTCATATTCCTTGTTTCAATGTGGTGCCTCCCATTATGATGTGGATACTGCCTACACCAGTTCCTTCAACTTCAGGTGTCAACTTTGCGGGCGCATGAGAGTCTCTTTTGCATGAGAAGAGAAGTCAGAGGCAGATAGATGGCAGCATTGTCCAGATGCATCGATAAGAGACATCACCATCAATCGCGTAGACACCTCAGGGTCATGCACGATATTCCTCTTGGGAGCAATCTATCACCTATATTTAGGTACAGATGAGATAGTAGCCAATCTGCATATCATCAATCATTAAACTAGTACTCTACATATGCAGAAGCCCAATTGGACTGATTTGCAGAAAGGCTTCTGCCTTTCTTCAACAATTGTCACGATATCACATGTAGGTCTGTGGCCTTGCAAAGCATGATTGAGGGAAGTTCTGGCCGATTGCAGAATGGTTGTTTCATGGTGGCCCGTGCTCCAGTAGGTGAGTGTATGTGGGTGTATGTGAAGTGTTGTCTATTGAATTGTGTAATGAGACAAGTCGCATCAACATAAGGTAGATCGATGACTAATGGCGCTAACTACAAAAGAAGCCAGTAACATCATAGTCCTTGGCATAGTGATATCCGGACTTCCAATCAACTGAACACTCCTCCAGGACAGCTATCACGTCCGTTTCAAACAAGAACAGTAAACAAATGGAAAGTGGAGCGAATCAAACGTCGTGGATCTCCTTGAAACATGCCTGCCCAATGAATCATCTTCATCGGGAAAATAACAAATTGTTCGGAAGTAATTAATCAACCACCCAACCATGCCACACTGCCACACCGATCTTGTCAGCAGCTACCAGAAGCTCCTGAACAGTCCGAATGCAACACGATGTGCTTCTCAGCTGCTCTGAGTGTACTTTCAGGTGCAACTCAACGCTCCCGAAGTAGCAGAACAAAATAAAAGAAAATTATAATGAGTATGACGTTGTCTTCCGAATGCAATAAAATCAGGCCTGTCAGTGTGTAAAATTTCGGAGCTGCTGGGACTACGACACTCGTCTCCCAGTCGAACCCGGTGCACCTGGCCCCAGAATCTATGGTAGTGACAATATATAATGTCTATATTGAATAGTACAATTCGATATACTATCCCACAGCTACACACCTGAATGAGGCATTCTAATCTAATTAATATAGAGTCCAGCATTTATCTAAATCGACATGATTATTTATAAGCCATACGCTATCGATGCCACCCGCTGCAGCGTTCTCCCACACCATGTGTGCTGGTCTAACTATTGCTTCAACGGGTACGATATGCGTCTAATTCATCTGTTTGACAACCCAGATGCACCTGTCAACACAATCAGCCAAACCATGAAGATCTTTGTACTTCGTTGGAATCACCACTGCATATTCTTGAATGTGAGGATGCAATACCCATTGTTGAGTCTTCTCGCACCTCATAGAAAATGTCGATATTACTCTCCAGGCTGGCGGGTGCTCCAGAAAATGGAGGATCTGATTCGGTGGAGTCCAGCTGAAGTACATTACATGTAGAGAAGGCAGTCGTACTTGGAAGGTGTGATCGACGTCATTCTCTTCACTTTGCGTATACTGGACCCAGATGTTATGAGCTTCAGGCAAGGTCCCTTGGTTGCCATTGGTATATTCTACCTTGCAATCAAGTCGCAGATGCTCAACAGATATAAGGCAGTGAAATGGTTGACCGTAATACAACAGCCCAATGTTGAGTTTAAGAAATATACTGTCCATGAGTACATTCTGATCATAACCGAGCACGAGTCCACTCACCGCTTGTCCGCTGTCTTCTTCATTTAGCGGGCAGAATAACTGTCCAAAGTTGGGAATTCTGAAATCATGTGATACATTTCTGAGTGAGGATAACTTGATACCTCTGCACACTCCGTGGAGATGCATTTCTCCAAAATGATATACCCACCGTGATACCGGGCGGATAATGGGCTCATCCTGAATTGTTTAGAGACAGAACAGATGGGCTCTGCATGTACTTCGCTGTGTATTGGTAGCGGACAGTGAGTTTAAAACTTTTGCAGTGTCATTATCATACCAGCCTTGGAGCACAAAATATGACAGTGTCTCCTCTATGTAGTCAAGACCGCTACAGCGGTCATTGTGCTTGAGGATCTGCCGAATGCGATTGACTTTGATGCTAGATCAACGTGCCTCTTTCACGTTGGCGATATGTAGCAGTTCAGAACTATCAGAGGTGAAATTGTCAACGGAAGCCATTCACTGAATTGACTCCAATGTATGACTCACATGATGCATCTTTGGATATCGGAAATGTATTACATGTTGTGCAATGATATTCCAGATCGCGTGAATGCCTACTGTCTCCCACCAAGCTTCAAACTCGATCAGGCGGATGGAGAATTCCTTCTTGAACCACTTCTGTTCATTTGAGGTGATGACCTAAATCTCTCTCTCCAGCTTGTTAGTGATGCGCTCCGTATCACCAAAGTTCCAGGTCGTTGCTTCTGACTCAGCATTGGATAGGTTGATCGGAAACAACAGCCGCTGGTTGGCAGTCATGTTTGCCACCCCGTAAGCCACGTCTTTCGTGCCAGCTTTCCGTAAGGCAAGTTTTTAGGCGAATCTGCGTCTGGGACCGGTTACCTTAGTTCCGGCTTCCTACAATGGTTGTTGCTGATGATGTTGGTATAATTTATCAAACTCTTGGGTTTTACAGGTATCACTTGATGGATTTCCTGCTCCATTCGCTCAATTGCCTTTGGACAATCGGCATCTGACCAAGTGGTTGACACTTGTCGGGCTCTATTTAGGCTCACCTGACATTGCCTGCGTTGTGTTGTGGAAACCGTTTTAGCCCCATACACAAGGGCCTCCATTGCAGCACTAATCTTATGTATGTTTTGTACGCATAACTGATGGGATTCCATTGCCAACCGGTCATTCACTTTCGCCTTCATAGACTTCAACATTTTCTGCTCTCGAAAGATTCCCTTCTTCTGGTAAAATTGGTTGAGTGCATCATCTAGCGCTTCAAGGGATAGATCTGAGTGATTTTGTTGGCTAACAAGTAGAGAGAATTGACATAATGCTCGCGCTTCTCGCATTACCATTTCATTGAAGGCTGTTTCGTCCACAGTTTTCCCGTCGTCCTTGGAGCAGAGAAGCATTGAAGCGCAATTCCCTGACAGTGTTCTGATCATTCCCCAGATCTCTTTGACTTGCCAGGCGCTGCATTTCTATGAATTGTATGGTTTAGAGAAGTCCTGGAGGCCGGGATATTGTGGCACCGATGTCAATCGATTGTCAAATTGATCCTTGACATTTCTAGCTTTGAGGTATTTGATCAGCCAGTGGAATAAGTCTTGAACTAAACCCAGGTGCACCTGATGCAATTCATCAGGCTGCCAAAGGAGATAGACATTGCACAGAGGGTATTGCCACAGCTGGTTGCGGATTGAGTGGACACGTAGTGTGTGCGGAGCATCTATATTATTGTACTCCAGCAGCTCCGAGTGAATATGCAGGTCTCTTGAGATATCGAGTGGTTGAAAAGTTCAATGCCCCATCAGCGCACCTTTGGGAATTTCACACATCGGGCATAAGCCATATGAGACTTGAGCAACCATTCCTTGTTGCAGATGATCCCCGACCCAGGCAACCAACAGAGGGTAACATTGTTGTTGGAATGCATCTGCACAATCCCATTTCAAGCCAGGGCCAGCTAAGTCAACATGCCTTAGTTGAGACAGCACAGGTCCATTCGCATTATGCCATGCTTCATCAACATTTGTGGCACCTTTCGGGGGACATGGAATCAGTCCGACAAGAATCCTGGCATGCCTTTTAGGTTTCCGGCGGATATCTTTTCCAATATTTTTAATAGTGAGATACAGTGGCCAGGCATGCTGATCACCCGAAAAATTGGTCAAGTGAGTCCTGTCGCATGCACATATGACCGGCACAACCATCGCTCCGGCAGGAAGCCGATCCTGTGTATCCCACCACCTGCCGCCTTTGTTCATCTCGCTGTAGATTCAATAACCCTCAGAGTCAGCGAGGCGCACTGGTTCAAAATCGAGGTGTGCCTGCAATGGGAGATGTGCTAGGAGGAACGGAATACATTTGAAAATATCCCTGTAGTATAATGTTCCCAAGACATGTGAGTCACCTTTGATCCAACAATCATCGCGCAGCCCAATATCAAGTTCAGAGAGGAGCTTTTGCAGGGCATCTGCTAATTGCAATCATTCGATTTTGAAGCTGTACAGTCCACGCCCGAGATGTTGATCTATCCATGTTTTTGTTCACTGGCTGAACGATTGAGCCTGCTGAAAGTCATGTGCAGACAGAAATGGGTGCCATGGATTCCAATGTTCTGAGTACTTTCGATGCTTGTTGTACAATCCAGTTGCTTTGCCATACACTTTCCCCCTCACATTTTCCACTCCACCTACCTGCCTATGAACCTTTGTCTTTGTTGGATCAGGGGTACAGGTGGGATCAGGCTGCTGAGGGTCTATAGGTTCTTTGTTGGGAGAATCTTCAGGTGGTGATGCACCTGGTCAGCTGTCTATGAGTCGATCATTAATTGACAGCTTGTCGATGCCTATTCAGGTTCCCCTACTGCAGTCAAACGATCATCGCTCAGGGTGAGGGAAGCCGGCAGGTGGTAGAATCCCGTTGTGTAATTGCCTTTTATTCATCAATATTGGGTGATATTGTTGATAGTGAGCTTCCGCTTGGTTCATGTTGAATAATGTCATTTTGCAGAAAAAGCAGTTGACATGTTTCCAGCGAGTGTTGACCATAGTTGAGAAATGCTCAGTGTTCTGACGAATCTTGATGATGGTTCAGGGGGTATGGTATGTTGCTGGATTTGAGCCTCAAGGATATTTATTTGAAAGCAAGATAACTCAGGTTTGCATAACACTTTCAAAGCCGCATCACACCCCACCAAATGTAGAGGATGGGTAAAACAAAGTCACCTTACAATTAATTTTCTACACAAACTAGGATAATATCTATCGAATCCCGCACAATACTGCTGCACATTATCTACGGAACATCACCAGCAGAGAAAGTTTCTTTTGTCATCACTGCAATCAAACTTTGATACCGCTCATCAGGTGCTACTACTATGATAGGCCTTATCGTACACTATGTCATCCCGGAATTGTGCAAATTTTGTCTACGCTTGAGCCTCAAGCAGCGGATAACATCAGCTTAATACAATGAAATCGGTAAGTTTCCTAGCTGGCTGTATGCCTGCTCAACGATCATCGACAACTGATAGGCTGGTAGGATGTTTTCATCTGTAATAATCGTTGACCGGTTGGTGGATCCCGAGGAGACAACAAAGTTCACACAAGGAGCTGAAAACAAAGCAATCACTGTTGCTGCTCGACTCACACAGCCTCATATTGAATGATGTGCAGGTCGTACACAGACATTAAGAGTGTAGAATGCCTAGTCGTGCTGACCTTCCAACTGGATATAGTTCTCTTTGGGTTCCTGGACATATCATGTCGAATCACTTCTATGACCTGTACTGTCGTCACCCGAAAAAAGGTGAGTGTCTATTGATGATACTAGTATACGAAATGAAGCATATAACAAGTAATGGCGGGATGTTTGTGATTATGATTTCTTGTTCTCGGCCAGGTTTCATGGGATCAAATGTGCAATGAAACACCACAGACCCTGACGAGAAAGAAGGATATAAGTGGCTTTCATTCCGCCGAAGGTCACTGCTACCTTCAACATTTGCAACTATACTCCACTGCATTTGAAATCGCCAATTAAAGTAATAATTTGATTCCTCCCATCTTTTCATTGACATATGATGTTGACAAACAGATCTCCGCCGAAGACAACCATATGGCTCCAACAGCTGGGCTGTTTGGCTCACAACAATGCCCAGATGACAGTGTGAAAGCATCAGATACTAATGCTGGAAACACACCAATCAAACAGACTCAATTCATGCAACCCACAAATCAATTCCATCCTCCACCAGGATATAGTTACCCGCCTTCGCAGCCACCATTTCCAGGCGCTCCCTAGTTCTACCACCATGCCAGATTCAATATGACACCCAGCTCACAACCGAGCTCTAGTCCAACCCAAGGATATCTGAGTTATTGGCCATTGTGGCAAGCATATGATTTCCCCAACAAGGTTATGGTGGACCTCAAATGTTCCCCCCTCAGCAATTCACAGGACATGGGCCGTCATCTCCAGGCACCCTCCATCACTGCCTCGACACAATCCAGTCATTCGGCTGACCTCTTCCTTCTCTACTGCACCAGGACAACTCCCAGGCGCCCCTGGGAGTACTCCCATTAGCCTCCCAATGAAACGATTTCAGCCGGCTGCGGAACCGCGAAGGACAGATGTTGAAGGGATTGCCGATCTGCCATCATTACTAGAGATGTCCCATGACAAATATGATGCAGATTAGGAGAGCAACGATTCATCAGGCTTGGGCGGGGCCAATGGCAAAGCCCCAATCAGCTCAAAGCACATGGAATTCTCCTTGAAGCAATTTACCAAATGGATGGGGCAGCCCTGCTTTAGTGCCTTCAACAAGTGGAAGAAAGTATGGTTAGCTGGGGTTCTGGAGAAGAAGCATCGGTCCATTATCCAGGGACAGAACCATTTGAAACAGCTGTGAGATGGACTCCTTCAGTAGGAGAGTTGCAGATTGTTTGGAGACTTTCAAGACCAGGCTGGGTTTGGAAAATTTTGATAATGCTGAATGGATTCTGCGACAGTGGGTTGAGAGGTTTTTGAAGAAAGGTGCAAACGAGGTTTGGGAGGTGAGGATGAAGGGAAAGCAAGGCAACATGCGACCGGTGACAGATTTCAGACTGCTAGGGGGCAACATAGCTAGATGTGACCTCCCAGCGTTGCCAAATACAACTTCCATCGTTGTGATTCGTTGAGTGCTGAACGGCAACAGTGACCAGACATCTAGCATGCAACTCCAAGCTTTATACACCAATCTGAGGCACTGGGAGGAGCAGATTGATTTCATCCAAAAAAAATGTGGCCGGAAAGAACCATGCTGTGTGACTGCAATATACGAATGCATCTTGGCACGGGAAGAATTGGATGAAGAGTATATGGGATTATACACACCGGGGCAAATGATGAATGACACTCTCTATGGTCAGATTTCATTCAACAGTTCCCTGTCTAATGCCGTCAAGATGAAACCAAGACACAATGTGAAACTATTTTCAGTGGAAATGAAGGCAGCTATAGAGAAGGATATTGCGGAGCACGTAATGCGACTGGCCAAGGTGATCCCCAGTAGCCGGGTTACTGTAAGTTATGCCCCACCACTAACCAGAATATTTGGACTATGCAGGGATCCGATGAAAATGAAAGAGTGGTCGATGAGGAGGCTGGTGGGCGAGAGACAGACAGTCGTAGTAATGTAAGTTCTGATTGAGTCACCAGAATTGATTGTATTCCACATATTGATTGGGTCCAAATGCTTGTCTGTGAAATATCTAACATTGCGATGAATTTCGGAAGTGCCGGAGTATGAGCCCCTCAGCCCAAAGTCCCTCAGAGCAACTGATGGGGATCATTGTGGATGAAATCAAGCCCAAAGAAGGCGCAAGAAAGGTTCAGGAGCAAGTGGATGGCGTGGAGGACCTCGATCCAGATAATACCTGTTCAGGATTGAATACTGTTCTCAACTCAATCAACAACGAATTGGAACATGAGTGTCTTGATGAGGTGGTCATGCAGCGAAATGCCCATCCAATTCGCCAATCACCAGATGTCCATGTTCCAGGCCACAAGTATTCAATTCCAGGCTTGCCTGGAATGAAGTTTCTGGTGCACCAGGGTTGGGCCGTATGGTTCATTGTGAGGAGGTGGGTATGGGATTCTGATATGCCAAGAGCATTGGTGGCAGATGAAATGGGTTTTGGCAAGACTTTCACCTCAGTGGCAGCAGCAATGATATGCAAATTGATGGCTGAGAAAGTTGTAATGGGGTTACCGCTGTCGATTTTGTGGGGGAATACCCATGAACAGTGGGTTGATCTGGCACAGAACGACTTTCCCAGAATTATCAGTGACAAATGGGAGTGGTATCCATAGCGGAGACAGAATTCTGTGCCTCACCGCCTTTCAGAGATCCAGTCAACTCCACCACAGGGGCATCCAGCGCATACATCAGCCCTTGAACCAATCCTGGTAGTGACAATGCCCGGAGTTGCAGAGACATTCAAGAGTGTCATCAATGAGATAAAATATGGAACTGAGTTCAAACGCATTGACTTGTCGCACACAGAAAATGGGAATCTCACCCATGATTATCTGAACAGCGGTATTGATTAGGTGGAAAACCAAATGAATATCCACCTTCTGTTGTATGATACCTTAACATCGAGAGCGAAACCATCACACAACGACCAACCCTGACACTACTCATGGAGTTTTGGGATTTTTGATGAGTCTGATCGCTACATGACAAACAATAGTGTGGGCTGGTAACCTGCAACCAATGTGAGAATTGGATACAAACTTCAAACCACTGCAACGCCAGGATTCCATTCACTCTATGACTGGTGTTTTCAGACCCTGGGGCTGTTTTCAGCTGTGCCTGATGATCCAGGGGACAAGACTGTGATGGAAAAGCACAGCGCCGAGGCACTGTGTTCCGCTGTGACGAGTTTGATACATGCCATCTGGACGGAAGACCACGATGCTCAACAGGATGAGGCAAAGCGGACGATCCAAATTGCAATGTTCTGGACGATCAGAAGGTGGTCGGAATTGCAACTTGCACATTGGAAACCACTTGTTCAGATACCGAAGACGAATGCACACTTTCCATATCTCAAATGCACTGAGGAAGAGCATGCTGAACGAGAGACCCTTGTGGAAACATACACTTTACAACGTGCTTCAGGAGTGTGGAGGGTACTGAGATGGCGGCTGGCATGTTTCTCATTGGTATTGGGAGACACTGAAGATCGGAATGACATTTCAGGATAATGGTACGATGAATGGCCGCTCGATAGTTGGGTGGATTCTCTGATTTCCTGATGGCTGAGCGACACATTTCTGCCAATGCTTCTCAATTCACATGGGGAGTATTCCGAACCTGCCAAAGACCAAGCATCAAATAACGTGCTCCTGCACGAACATGAAAGGTATAAAAGCTCCTTTCCTCATGCACCTACAGCTCAAAAGGGTGGTGCGATTGTGTTCTCTACCTGGCGAAGTTCGTCATTTGAAGTGGTGGATCACAAAGTTTTTTGCGGATCAGTTGGATATTTTCTACATGTATGCGGAAATGGGCAACGATGAGTGCTCAGAAATTCAGCTCAAATTCCAACATTGGCCAAATCCCTCTGGGTTGGTAACTACACCCAAAGTGGGTAGGATGGGCCTAAATCTCCCAGCAGCAAACCATGCGGTAATAACTCAGAAGTTCTGGGTATCGAATGAGCAGCACCAGACCTTTGCACAGGTCATGGCTATTGAACACTAGACCCAGTGGTTATGATAACAGAGCAATTGATCCCCACCAGCTCTCAGGAGTGGCACAAATGAGAGTCCTGCATGGCCTCATGAGCCATACGAACATCACAACTTCAATCATAGACCATATTCTGGAATGTTGGGAGGACCATACGAAACAGCTTACAGAGCATGGAGAAGATGTGCTGTCAGATGGTGATGATGAATGATAATTCTTTGGGCAGTGTATTCAAGATACTCCTCTTTAAACATTCAACCAATGCAATCTCACCAACTGATGCAAAATAGTCAAATGGTATGGAGAATAAGGCCCTGGGGAGGAGTCCAGGAGTATTGGGTAGAGTTTCATTCCATTTCGTGTTAGTTGATTATTGTAATGAATATGAGATGAAGTCAATCATCAACAGATATCAGGTAAAGTGAACCATGGCCTCATTTGGATGATCCAATATGTGAAGGAAAGCAGGTGTGCTGGTTTAATGGTCGACTACGTCAAATTCAGCGGTGCTGTATATTTCTCTTAGCGAGAATCTGTTGATGCTGCAGTCAATGCCTATCATATATTGTCCGTGTGGAATAGTGAAAACCAAATCAGGAAATGAGATTGCAGTTTTCAGGTGCGCCAGAACCTCCGAGTGTGATTCGAATTATATTTTACTAGTCGATTTCAGGCGCCCAGGACAATAAAATTGCGAAACAATTCAGGATATTCACTGAATCAACAATGTTGAATAATTCACAGTCAATGGCAAATGAGAATCACTTTCGACTTCTTGACTTTCCTGAGCCAGATCCAGCACAGTATATGTCTAATCATCCAGGGATAGAAAAACTGTCTACGCGATATTAAGTTGATGTATCGTGTCCTAAGACACGGCTCATGTATTCCAGGCTTACCCAAAGAATGCAGCCAAGTATTTCCTCGTTCAGGAATTGAATTCAGGCACACCTCGGATCCACTCTCCTGTCAAGGTTGATAGTCTCAGATTGAACACCACATGCTTATTCTATTCAACGGCCATTTCGACAAGCCTCCGCTCAATATTACGATATGATCCAACTCTGGGCATGCCGCTGAACCGCGTATACCCACTTCACATCACCCTTGAATGATTCATTTTGCTCCATTCCAAGCATATTTTCTTCCTCCCTGAATGCGCTGAATCAGTGGCGGCCAGCACACACAGAGTGTCCATCATTCAAACACTAAACCTTTATATGCAGCCGCGGCTCATGCCACTCGGCCCCAGCTAATAACTGAATCTATACTGGATCAGTATCTGAATGCCGCTGCTAAAATGCCATAACTATCACGCTCCGTGTCAACGCATCCATTGGAGGAACGTGTACACCACAAACTTACCGTAGATACACAGCCCTGGGCAATAAGTAACCACACTTAGCTGAATTTCGACTACGAGGTATGATCACGCCTATTTGTGTCCAAGATCCTAAAATAGCTTCTGTCGTTTGGGCTCCATAATTGAACTGCAGCTTGAGAGAGTGAACCTCAAAAGACAGCTTCTGATCAGCGACTCTGCAGATAACTTGCAACTCCTGCTCACCTGTATACCACACTTCCTCGAACAGGGATAAATTCACAAGGCTTCTAATGCAGACCTAACTACATTTTGACTAACTTGTATGTTTGGGCCGCCAAATAACCGTATCTTAAAATACAGTATGTGAACCAGTTTCCATCAACAGTGCTCGAAGAGACAGAATGTGAATGCCAGTCTCTGCTCAGCGGCTGAGACGGTGATCCGCAAGCTCCAACCTGAAGTTCGTAACAAATCATAAACAGACGTTATCAGATTTCCTCTAATGTCCAATTGTAAGAGTGCATGAAGAACAAATCGTGATGAAAGCTTGAGTTAAGACAAGGCAGATTCTGAGAGTACAAGTAACAGTCAAAGTAAGGCGAGCCAGCAATCCCAGCAATTACATCAGATTGAATCTGTGATGCTGATTCACTGCTCACTGCACCTCAAGTGGCCACAACTGCATGCTGTTATTCATCTTTCCGCTGTCAGATGAAGGCTCATGACACATTCCTATCATTCTTATGCACAGCTTTGAACCCCAATATTTATGTTCAGTCAACATTACAGCATTGAGACTTCTAATGAGTTTGTGATTATATGATGTGGTGTTTACAATATATTATGCGAAACAGCTTAATCTGAGTGACTATCTATGACCAATTTGCTAGCAATCTTGGCATTGACCAGAACTGGAATCGATTAAATTGCCCCTGAATCTTCATCGTACCTTTACTGTCCTTTCTCTATGTTGAATCTCTCTTTTGTAAACCCAAATTCTCCCTCTTCTCTGACACTGACTGCATACATATTGTGAATTCAGCAGACTCAGGCCGCTGAAAGTGAAGTTCTGCACACGACATTGCCTAATTGACTGCTAACTTTGCTGCAGAATCCTGAAACAACAGAATTTCATGATCATAGTGTGTCCATCCGACTGGTATACCCCATTCGGAGATTCATATTCATCCACTATCAGCAACAACCTCAGTTTGAACCCATCCAACTTCAAGTGTTGCCACTCAGCAAGGTCCCAACTCTATCCTCCATCTAGGTTCTGCACGATTCTTCAACACACCCACAATTCTGTGCCATGCCGTCACTGCTCATATGCTCGAACAAGAGGCACAATGAACTACCATGGGGAGAGTCATATGCAGGGGCCCTCATGATCGACCCATTTCTCAGTATTCCATATGTCCAGCGCTGACAGTTAGTGAGTGATACAACCATGTTAATGTCTCGAATTCTTCAGTTGTCGAGATCCTCAGGGGTGTCTGGTTTGGTGTTAACAATGTGTCCGGATTGCCGCTTTGGGCCTGGGTCCGGGTCGGAACTGAACCGTCGGGACATACGAGGTCCGGGTTGTCAATACACCCGAAAAGTCAGCTCAGATATGGTTTGACAGACATCTCCGCACCCGTCATTAATGGGCGAGTAGTCAGCGGGTTGTCGAGCGGGTCCGTCTGTAGATGTCTAAATGTTCTCGCTTTTGCTGTTTGATAATTGTACTTGATCGAAATCGGTTAAGTAACATCCAGAACTTCCATTTTGATCACTGTGCAGGTTGCAAGATCGATTATTTTGGAATCAATGCTTTGCCTTGTTTGTTCAGTATTTAGGAGTAGGAAGACAGTCAATGGTACAGCGATGATCTCATATATCCGTGCATTGCCATGATTAACCAATGCACAAGACCAAAAATCATTCCGGCTCCGTTCACACTCATTTTCACGATTGTGTGGGGAGCGTGCTGCTATTGCTATTGACACTAAAGGCGGCTCATACCTTATTTATCGATGTCTGCAACCAATCACCACTTAGATAACCTATGATGCAAAGCCAAAAATTGTTGACGCTCAGTTGACGCTGAATTTCAGAATGAGGCTATGAGTATGTCGGTTTCTTTTTCGCTTATAAACGCAGCCAACACATTCATTAGGCCTAATCACTACCAGACCACCTTGTGATCACCTGACCTAGAAGACTAAAAATAGTTGACACTCCATTAACTGTCATTTTCATGATGGGGTACCGAACATTGCACGCACTGTATTGCCTGAAACGGCAGCTAATACCATATTTATGGATGGCTGCAATGAATTGCCGCTTGGAAAACCCAAGATGCGAAGCCAAAAATCATTGACACTCCGTTGACGCTCATTTTCAGAATGGGGCAATGACCATGTCGCTTTCTTTTTTGCCTATAAAGGCAGCCAATAAATCCATTAAGCCTAATGACTACCAGATTACATTGTAATTACCTGACTTAGAAGACTGAAAATCATCAACACTTAGTTGACGCTCATTTTCATGATGGGATACCAATCATCGCAGACACTGTTTTGCCTGAAAAGGCCGCCAATACATCATATATGAATTACTATCACAAATCAACACTTAGATAACCAAAGATGCAAAGTCTAAAATTGTTGACGCTCGGTTGACGCTCCTTTTCAGAATGGGGCAGAGAATGTGTCGCTTGGTGTGTTGCCTTTAAAGGCAGCCAATCCAACAGTTATGCTTCACAGTAATTAAATCACTTTACAATTACCTTGTTTACAAGACCAAACATTGTTGACGCTCCATTGACGCTCATGTTCATGACGAGGTAGGGAGCGTGTTGCTATCATGTTGACCTAGAAACGCGTGCAATGCTTCCATTCTGTATAACCAAGACCAAGTCGATTTTTAGATGCCACTCTTACGTGACCTAAAATTGTTGACACTCTGTTGACACTCGTTTTGCCACCGGCGTATCCGCAATATTCAATCAGTTGATTTGGTGTAGTCTATCATTCACATTGTTCTGGCACCCTTTGAAGCGTTTCCATTCACTTTCTCATTGATCACTACATTGTTCATTAATAATACATATAGATATATCCTTTAAAATGTACTGTACAGTGTCCGCTAATTGTCGATAATAATACACTCCAGAATCTTGTTCCTTTTACTCAATGCTCGTCATCACTTGCAGGTTCGCTCAATAGGCTGCTCTGGTCTTCAAAATGGATGTCTGCATTACCACACAGCAGATAGCGTACTACCCAGTGGATGTTCCTTCATCAGTCAGCATATCTAGATCAAAATCTGTATTGTGGTGGCTATCCTGGGCATTTGCATCCTGTGTGAGAAGCTTAGCACAGGGAAGAGAATTGTGTGAATAAATATATCCGGCTTGCAAATTGGTAATTTGAAAAGGTTGAGCTCTGGCATTGTGACCGGGTGGCGCGGGTGGCGTTCCGGCCAGAGGTGGCGTTCCTGGCAATGGTGGTGTCAGCTATGCAGTTGGCTGTCTGCATCAGTGGGGTGGAGATGAACCTGTGTCTTTGCATCTCCAGCGTGTCTGCGGATTCCATCCAGGGCCATTTTGGCAATGAAGGGATCCATCTGTCTGGTTTTGACGAAGCATGGCCAGGTGTCTTTCTGTTGCAGTCTTCACCTTTTTATGCCCTGGACACTCAACACCCCGCTTCTTCTCTTCTTGGACTTCTGCGCGAGGTTCCTTAATCTGATATTGATTTTCCTCTCTTGCAGTTGGCGAAAACCCGCCTTTGGCCATTTTGCCCATATTAAAGGCGAGGCGCATGTCGGACTGTTCCAGCTGCATCTGACCTCCTTGCCTTGCCATTGTAGCAGACATGTTCACACCCTAAAAAAATTAGTTCCTCCTCTAACAATGAGATTCGGCTAGTACCTCGGCCATATACCCCTCCGCCGTCTATTCTAGGGTGATTACACCCTGTTTCGTCCACTCCCAGGGATGCCTCTCACGAAATTCATCCGCAAACATCCCAGAGGTAACCACATCATGACGGATGATTGTGCGGACAGTGTGGACAAATGCCAGGGTCGACCATGGAGGTTTCCCATTGCGAGCAGCGATCAATTAGTCACAAAACTCTCTGCATACACCCGATGTATAATATACAGTGAATTATCAACCATCCACCACGGTCTGAATATACTCACATCCAATTGAATGTTGCATCGCATTCTTGCTGGTTCCGGTCTTGCGGACGATTTCTGCATGTGCATCCTGGGTCCCATTTTTTGGAAAGTTCATTGGCAGTGTCGCGGCGGAATCACTTGTGTCTGGATTCATGCTATGTGCCTCGGAGTGACGCATTGGATGAAGCGCCCGTCGATTGGCTTCCTTCCGATTCTTCGTCATCTGGTTGAGGTGGTTATGTATAGTGTAAGCAATGGGTCCAAATTCCCGGGTCGGTTCCGGGTCCGGTTCCAACCGGGAACCGAACCGTTGCAACGGGTTTTCACACAAAACCCGCTCCTCAAAAGTCAACATTTGTTGCACCAATTAAGTATTTGAGTTCTGATCGTATCACAACATGAACAATACGTAGATTGTGCAGTTTCAGTCGCTCTTTCACCTCGCGCTTGCAGATTTGCGATCCGACAAGTATTCGTTGAGTCGCGATTGAAAACCCGCCAATTTCGCTGATATCCAGCCTGTATTTCACAGCCACTCAACGAATATCAGCCGGATCGCAAATCTGAAAGCAGGAGGTGCAAGAGTGACTAATGCTGCACAATTTACTTACTGATCATGTCATGATACAATCAGAACTCAAATACTTAATTGGAGCCAAAGTTGTAGAAACCGTAAAATGAAACCGCGGTCCGGTTCTAACCCGTCCCCGAACCCGGTGGGTACCCCTGGTCCCCGGGTAACAACCTGGACTGGACCATCCGGTCCCGTTCCAAACCCGGACCGCAGCCGGGTAACCCGGAACCGTTCCTAACAATAGTTGTGTATGAATGATTTGCTGGTGTGGAATAGGAGAGGAAGATGATTATGAAAAGAAGTGGAAAGTCCTGAGGAATATATAGTGAGGTTCATGTCAGAATAGAATAAGTAGCAGCCGACTTGTTCGTTATACTCAACATGAATCCTGCGGCTCATGACTGCAAGTTGCACGGGTTTCCCACCATCTCGTGATTTGCAATCAATCGGTCTGAAGTTGTTTGTGTGTTTCCTGGGCTAAATTGAGGCGTACGACTGCCAACATCTCATGATTGTCAGATATCAATAGGACATTCTTCGAGGGAAAGGATGTCTCCTGATGTTTATATCAAATAATCCCCAGGATAATACTTCAAACTGACACAAACAATCCAGTCATGTTGGACGGTTAGCCTAACTATTCCCGTTATATTGACAGTCAAACACAGATTATGCTTTGTTCAAGTTCAGTAAATGTACCAACCTTGACATAAAAGACGCAGCTTGCCTCCATATTGTCCAGATCTTGCAACATCCAACATCTTGCCCGACAACAATGTCATCACAAGCTACAATGGTCATCGCTCTGAAAAGAACTTTTCGCCACTTCCAGCACGCATATACAGCCAATGGACACAGCGCTCCACACGACGACGTCATCCTGCATATGAAGGCAAGTGCAGCTTGAAAGCAGAAAGAGTCCGAGCCCTTGGGGCATTGCGCATCTTGCAATCCAAAAAGAAGTTTGCAGCTGAGAAACGACGAGAAAAACTCTTCTTAAGCAATGAAGAGAAAGAATAATGGATCGAGGATTATGTTGAGAGAGATACCGCTGTGGCAAGCCAGCGAGTTACACATTCAGATGCAGCGATTTGTCAGTAGCTGAAGGACGCAGGGACAGCTGAAAATGCGGAATTGACAACCAGAGAGCCCGAAATGATGTTTGAGGAGATGATGGTGGCAATCCGAGAGAGTCCGAGCCATCTCGCAAGTTCTGACAATGGGGACAATGGGGAATATAAGGATGATGCAGAGACAGAGCAGTGCAACCTGAGCGAAGATGCAGACCGCAGCTGGGTGATTGGCACAGTCTGCAACGCAGTACAACAGGCCATGCAGAGGTTTTGGCAGACGCAGATGAAGCTTGACAAATTGACACAACCGGTATGGGGGGACCCAGCCGACTACATCAGTGACTGCGACAAGAAGTACGGCATATCTGAATTGATGGTTCCGGCCGTCAGTAAACCACAAACTGATGATGATGCAGCTGCACCTGTACCCACAACATTTGGAGAACTTATGGAGTGTCTTAATATTGTCCCCGGAATATCGCTAATGCCGCATGGGACTTCTCAACCCAGAAGTAGTCATATTAGGCTACGTTCTGGAACGCCACAGTTGGACAGATATCTACTTTGTCTTGCATCCACCCCAGAGCCTGATTCATCACATATTCAGAATGCGATGTCTCTTGAACTTGTAAGCTTTTACCTCTGCAGATACCCACCCCAGCTAATTACCATATAGAGCTTGTATTCGGAAGAAGACATGGTGCTAACTCCTGAGCCATCGGAGAAATCGGAGGAAACGTGGTATTTTTGACCTCATATCTGCGTGAGAAGCAATGGTTGAATCAATTTTGCTACCTGTCAGTGTTTTCTTGCGTTCAGTGACCAAATTGTGAGACATGATAATTTGTTTGTGCATGTGCAAGGGTTGAACTCACCATGTGAATGTTCTAGAACGCAAATCATCTCCTGAGGTGGCCAATAAGTTCGATTTCAGTTTGCCCATTACTGTTAACTGAGAAAGCGAAAGCTATATAAGTGACAAAACATACTGACAAAATTCAAGTGAGTGATGTCATACGAGTCATGGACGGAGTTGCCCGTGCTCAATCCGAATCAGTCTGAATGACAACCGTCATGCTGCATTTATCCACGTTTCCAACTGCACAACTCTCTCCACAGATCTGGTGCGCATGGTTGAGATATTTGAGATTGCTTATGGCACGTCATGGAAATTGAGAAGAACAAGCTGGATAAGCAATGGTGAGGAAGTCGAGCAATAATAATAATAAACCAGTGAAATGATCCACATGCTGTCAATTGCTTGCCGAAAGTGCAGGAATGTGATCGGGCCAAGTAAATACTCACTCAGACAGCGTGGATTGAGGTTGATCAGAAATTGAGAGGCCACAAAGCCTCTAGATGCAATTGATAATATGTGGAAATGTAATATTGGAGGTCAGTAATGAATATGCAATTCATTGCATACAATGATCAAGTGTACAAAGGCTGTTTCGCTGTGTTTAATGTGAGTGTCAATAGAGCATGAACAATTTTTAGCCTTACACATTCCACAATCAAATGGCTCCATTATCTCGTCCTTGCAGAGTAAATATATTGGTCGGCGTAATAGCTGAAAAGGCAAATGGCACTCTTGTTGCCCCATCCTAAACATCAGCGCAAATGGAGCGTCAACGATTCTCATTATTATACATTTGTCAATCAAAGGGCTGCATTGTCACCTCCTGCCAAAGTGAATCTTTTGGTCGTCATTATACCTAAAGAGGCAAAGGGCACACTCGTTGCCCGATCCGGAAAATGCGCATCAAAGCAGAGCCAAAAGGTTCCTGGCCTTGCATCTTGGACAATCCCAGGGCTGTGCAGTGACATTGACCCAGAATCTGGTTATCGGCTGCCTTTCTAGGCAAACATGCCACGACAACATCGCTACAATGTCCTACTAATGAATGTCAACAGAGTGTCAACAATTTCTGGCTTTGCATCTTGAAAAACCCAAGTGTTGTGCGGCGAGATTGACTCATAATCGAACTGTCGGCTGCCGTTCAAAGCAACAATGCTTAGGACAATATCGTTAGTATGACTGAAAAATGTGCGTCAACAGAGCATCAACAATTTTTGGCCTAGCATCATAGACAATGCAAGGGCTGTGCGGCGACATTAACATATAATCGAACTATCAGCCGCCTCTTTAGGCAAAACTGCTTCGGGGTACATCACTACTTTGGCCTAAAACTGAGCATCTACAGAGCGTCAATCCTGTTTGGCCTTGCATCTCGTAAAATCCCAGGTCCGTGCGGCGACATTATTCCACCATCATAATCTCGGCCGCCTATCTAGGCAATCATATTTCGTACAACATCGCAACTAAGTCTTGAAAAGGAATATCAACTGAGCGTCGTCAATTATTGGCCTTGCATATGGGATAATCCAGGGGCTGTGAGGTGACATTGAACCATAATCGAACTACCGGCCGCCTTTCTAGGCACAAATGATTGCAACAGAGTCTCTGCTATGTCCTAAACTGGAGCACAAACGGAGCGTCAATGGAGCGTCAACGATTTCTGGTCATGGAACTTGCAAAATCCAAGGGCTGTTCATTGACATACGCCCATAATCAACGTATAGGCCGCCATGGTGGGCAAAAATGCCTGTAACAATTCCGCTACCACCACCTAAAATTTAGTGTCAGTTGAGCGGCAACAGGTTATGTGGGGCTCAGTAAGCTTCACCGCAATGAAATGCCTTGCATCATTCGTAAATGGAGTTTTTCACGGTCAGTCTTGTCAATATAACCCTGTACACAACTTCACAACTATGCATGCAATGTATCACAGGTCTTACTTTTGGCTTGCGTGTAGCTCAAGAGTCAATATTTAAGCTCCAGCGTTCTACTCAACAATAATGTAACTTCTGACAGTCTCTCAACTGGAAGTAGGCAGCTTTCAAATTCCTACAACGATGTCGGATTCCCAATCTATAAATACCTCATTGTTAGAGGTTTTGGTATCTTCCAAAAATGAATGTGTCCTTATTTGCAATTTGAGCGACCATACTTTCCACTTCATATTTGATGCTTGGTGGGGTTCAATCAATGTTGGCTCCAAACGTCCTCTTGAATGGAGTAAATCTAGACGGGCCCTTTTGTGGAACTTCTATTTGCATTGCGGAATTGAGGACACTGGCAGCCCTGGCATCATATGTATCGTTTGTCATCAAGTTCATCGCCATCCATCAGAACATGGGACCAGCTCCATGGGGAAACACTTGATGGCAAAAGTGCACATTACAAAGTTAAATGAATTTACAGAGTCGGAGGTTTCTCAATTGACCAGGACAACCATTGATGAAACCGCTTGGGCCATATTGCAGAGACAAGGCAGTTGTGGGATTACAATAGTAAGCTCGCAAAAGAAATTGATATTCAACAGTGAGATCCTATTTATATTAACACGATTGATATCAAGACCGCTCTGAACTGGCAGCAAAGGACTATCCAACTGCCGAATATCTCCAAGATTCCCGGAATCGCTACCTCATGTTAGGATGTGTTTTGGCTCACATTCCATGGAATGCTATATCAAACCTCGAGCTGCGACGGTCATTTGGGGCATTATGCGGCAAGCTAGTGCCGCTATCCGCCAGCAACCTTATCAACATTTGCAGGACCGAATACTCACTGACAGTTGATCCAATTAAGAAGCAACTGCCTTTGAGAAATACACTTAGCTTGGCTTTAGATGGGTGGACATTGCAGTGAAAAGTAGCGATAACATCAGTCATTGCATATGATATGGATCAAAATTGGGCACTGCGAGAAGTACAACTTGCATTGGACGAGGTTGATAGCCTGTTCTTTTCCTATTTCGAATGCTCATTGAGACTGATAGGTCAAGGGTCAACCCACTGGAGCAAGGCTAGCCATACATTGGAAGGAGGTTCTGGATCATTTCGAGCTTACCAATGCCCGTTCACTTGGAATTACGACCGACAATGCTTCTTCAAATCACTCGAAGACTCGGAACCTCCAATCGACCCCTGAGGCGTCAGGAATCAGGTGGCCTGCAATGAGAAACCACATACAGTGCATGGCGCACGTCGTTCAACTTGCTTTGGGTGCGTTCATGAGCACTCTTGGTGTACAAGGCTGCACCAAGTCTTGGGAAGCCCATGAGCGTGAACAGCAAGTTGGAGTGAATGAAAGCACAAACATTGGGAACAGTCAAAGACTGGGAAAACAGTGCAATGCTGGAATCAACAAGGTGTCGGCTATGCGACCGGGTTTGGCAAAGATACTTGAGCCAGTACGTATTTCAAGACATTTTGAAAGACCTGAAACTAACATTCATATAGCAGAGAATCCTTATTGTGTTGATTACGCTGTCACCTGGTCATCGAAACGAGTTCATTGACTGACAAAAGGCAAAAGAACACATAGCAATACTACCTATTATGGATGTGAAAGCACAGTGTAATTCGATAGTGGAGTTGTTTGAGCTGCTAGACCGAGTCTTTGTAGAGTACGTCATCACGTGGCTTTGCGTTGGGGCCGGCAGCTACTATATTGGCTACATGTGATCCTAGACTTACACTTAATCAATCAATTGTCTCGACACGTTCATCACAACAGAGTATGAGCCCGGGCGCAACCACCATCCGGATACCATTTTCGACAATTATCAAGCAATATCAATCAAATCGCGAACCTTCATACAAGCGAGGCCACTAAGGTGGGAAAACGGCTCGCACCACAACAAAGCCACGCATTTAAATGGGTACGTGACTGTGTTAGGGTTATTACGGCTGACCACCACGCCATCAACAAGGTTGAAGAACCTTCGCTGGACGGCATCTGACACCACCATTTAGCCATACCTCACCAATCATCAACTCATCACATTTCTTCTTGTTTCTTAGTTTCTAGCCAAACAACTATCTCGCTGCGGCAACTCCCTCCCTACGCTCCTCGAAATGAAACTTCCATTTTTGTAGCTTTCTATGGAAGATGCCGTGTGCGATCACATGAACCGCGATTTCCGCCACCAATGGTGCTCTGACTCGGAGGTTGTTTCGAAATGCAGAGCACGGGGAAGTATGCTGGCAGCGAGATACTTACGACTGGGTGACATTATGGACTTCGATAGAATAGACGCAACGGGACTGGGATTAAGTGTCACGGGACACTGGGCTGCGATTTGAGACCACATCATTGACAATTGAACACGAATCAAGCAGAGAGGACCACTGGGCAAAGACAGATCGACGAATAGCATGCGGGAGAATCAAAGATGAGGATAGTGGAATCGCTAGCAGATACACGTTGATTTGACTTCTACCGAGGGAGGGGTGCTACCATCAGCATCACCAGAACCACCTTACGAGCAATATCACCAAGACCCTATGCCCACTTATACGACAAGCAGCCTTGGAAGCATGGAGATCTCACGGCTACATGTTGAGGCCATCTTGGCTGCGACCAAACCCCGGAGTCAGATACCACCTGCACTCAGTCCAAGCGCGACTATTAATCTTGGTTCTAATGTGACGACATTTCTCCACAAGTATGAAAGCATCGCCGCCTTCGCTGCTACTGACCCTTCCAGCCAAAACGTCGTCATCATCCTTCCTCACTACTGCATGGAAGCGATCTGAGAGACGGTGATGATGATGCGCGGTTATGAGCGCCGAGACTGGGCTGCACTCATGGAGGAAATGCTGGATGCGTTTCGGTATACCGACAGCCGACCCAATTCCCTTGTTTGCACACCTCAATCTTTGGAGAATCTTTGTTCAGAGTATGCAGGCTGTGACGATACAGAAAGTCTTAAGTCATTTCTCTGCTCCAACAATCACATCAGCGGAGTAGTCACCTAGCACGGAATGATGGTGGAGTATGAGAGGACAGAGAGGTTGTTGCATGGTCTTCCGAAGCGACTCTGCAGGAAGGCGATCGCTAAGCTTGGTCTCAACCCGCTCAAACACTGTACATTCAAATATGGCAAGCGGAAGGGCTGGATCGCCGCGAACATCGCACCTGCGGAAGCCCTGACAATGTTCGATTTTCTTGCTCCTGCCACACCGCCCCTGACAACTATCCAGGCTCTCGCTATACCTCCGGCTTCCACTGCATCTCCCACTTCGATAGCTTCTCCTGCGCCCCTGGCTCCAAAGGCTTCGACCTCTCCCACGGCTCCCACAAGTCCTCCGGCTTCCCTTGTTTCTTTGGCTTCCCCTGTGTAACGGGCGGGGTCGGGCGCAGGTGATATGGATGTTGCGGAACTGAGCTCGAAGTGCGTATCGAGAGAACAAGAATCAGAATATCTTTCAAAGTCGTACTGCTGCTTGCTAT